>Ga0209346_1000071_pt1 | contig 157074 bp, 146 predicted proteins | sample AutmiccommunBRH9_FD_187381 | JGI IMG/M metagenome (GOLD analysis project Ga0209346, IMG submission 187381) | Deep subsurface microbial communities from Mt. Terri, Switzerland - Autotrophic microbial communities BRH/9 (SPAdes) (version 2) | ecosystem: Environmental > Aquatic > Deep subsurface >...
GAAAAGCGCCGCAGCGGGCTTTTGCAAAAGCCCGCTGCGGCGCACGAAACCACAACCGCATCAACATGAGGGTGGGCCAGTTCTTAATGTCGCCCCCGGGTCAGTTCCGAATGTCGCTGGACAGCTGCCGGTGAGCGCGCAGGTTGCGCAATCCCGAGAGACTGGTTTTCGTTCGTAACGGGCCGTTCATGGTTCTGAGCCTGACCCTCTCGCTTGTTGCCATCCATGTGTCCCATCCCGGGTGATCACGTAAGCCCTCGGCGATCCGCGCTGCTTCGGAAGCTCTGCGCGGTTTCCTCCTGCACCCCCGGGCGGGGCATGTTCTGGGAAAAAAGCCCTCAATCAGCCTGAGGCCATTGCGGGGCGTTGAATAATCTCGCATGATGGGAAATATACTCAGTTTGACCTGGAGGAGGAGGTAGCGCGATGCCCGCCGAACCGGCACAATCGAAAAGCATCCCCGAAGCTGCGCGCGAACCCGGTGAAGCCAAGCGCCGCCCGATGTACGATTTCCCCGTGCATGCCGCCTCCGAGGCAAAGAAGCCGGGACCGCTGACAGGGATCCGCGTGATCGACTTCACCCATTTCATCGCCGGTCCACTTGGGACGATGATACTGGCCGATCTGGGCGCGGAGGTGATCAAGATCGAATCGCCGAAAGGCGAGGATTTCCGTCAGTTTCCACCTGCCGATCCCGCGCTTGGCGGCGAAGGGTCGCCCTTTCTATGGGCCAACCGGAACAAGAAGAGCGTTGTGCTGAACCTCAAGACCAGGGAGGCGCAGGAGATCGTGCGCCAGATGGTCGCCAAGGCCGATGTGCTGGTCGAGAACTTCTCGAGCGGCGTGATGGAGCGGTTCGGACTGGGATACGAAGACCTGAAGACGGTCAATCCCGACCTCATCTACACCTCGGTTTCGGCCTACGGCCGTTCGGGGCCCTACGCCGACCGCCTCGGGTTCGATACCGTGGTGCAGGCCGAAAGCGGTTTCATGTCGTTCAACGGTTTCCCCGACCGCGACGGCATCCGGGTGCAGCCCGTGATCATGGACAGTTCCACCGCGATGATGGCCGCGAACGGCATCCTTGCCGCCCTCTTCCGGCGTGAGCGCGAAGGCGGTGGGCAGCGGGTCGAGGTTTCGCTCTACGAGACGTCGATGATCATGGTCGGTTACGGGGCGATGCAGTATCTGATGAATGGGGTCGAGCCATCCCGGATCGGCAATTCCAGCAACGACACCGCACCGACGGGCGTGTTCCACACCAGCGACTCGGCGTTCTTCGTTTCGTCGTCCAACACAGCGATCTTCCAGCGCATCTTCCGCCTGATCGGGCGGGATGACGTGGCCGACGACCCGGCGCTTCAGGATCGGATGGAGCGTTTGAAACGCCGCGAGTGGATGCGTGAAATCCTGGCGGAGGCGTTTGCCAGGAAGCCCTGGGCCTACTGGGAGCCCAAGCTGCGCGAGGCGAACGTGCCCGCCGGCGAGATGCGCACCCTGGCCGCGGCCCTCCATTCCGATGAAACGCGTGCGGCCAATCTGGTGACGCGTGTGCCCCATCCGACCGCCGGTTTCGTTCCCAATATCGCACTGCCCATCCACCTGTCGGACTCTCCCGTCGTCGATCCGGTCGCCGCGCCGGTCCTCGGGCAGCACACCCGCAGCGTGCTGGAGGAGATGGGATACGACGCGGACGGGATCGCCGAACTGAAAAAAGCCGGTGCCTTCGGCCCGTTCGAGCCGAAGTGAACGACCTCAGGACATCGAAGTGGAGGAGACGCGATGAAAGGCATGTTCATCGAGGATTTTGAAGAGGGCAGGGTCGACATCAGCCCGGGCCGCACGGTCACGGAGACGGATGTTGTCGCCTATTCGTGGGTGTCGGGCGACGTGAACCCGATGCACACGGATGCGGAATACGCGGCCAGGTCGCCCATCGGCGCACGGATCGCCCACGGCACGCTGGGCATGTCGATCGCCACGGGCCTGAGCGCGCAGATCGGCGGGCTGATCGGCACCGCGATCGCGGCGATCGGCGTCGACGACTGGACGTTCCTGAAGCCGATTTTCATCGGCGACACAGTGACGCTTCACGCCACGGTCGTCAGCGCACGGGTCAGTTCATCCAAGCCGGACCGGGGCATCCTGATCCGCCGCATGGAGTTGAAGAACCAGCATGGCGACGTCGTCCAGAGCGGACTCATGAAGACCATGGTGCGATCGCGCGCGGTCTACGGCAAGGAAAAGGAACAGTGACAATGGAATTCATCAACACCGCCGGCCTGACCGACGATCAGAAGATGATCCGCGAAACGACGCTGGATCTTCTGAGCAAGCATCTCCCGTTCGAGTCGATCCGCCAGATGGACGACGATCGCGAATTTCCCCATGCCGCGTACAATGCCCTCGCGGAGGCCGGCTTCACCGGGCTGTTCTACCCCGAGGAATACGGCGGTTCCGGGTGCAGCCACTCCGACCTGACGGCCCTGGTCGAGGCGCTCGGATATTACTACACCGGGATCGCCCAAGCCTACATGACCACGGTGATCTATGCCGGGATGCACATCGTCAACAGCGGCAGCGACGCGATGAAAAAGCGGGAGATCCCCGATATCATCAGCGGCAAGACCAAGCTGGCCCTGGCGATGTCCGAACCGGGCACGGGCTCGGATGTGGCGGGAATCAAGACCTCTGCCATCCGGCAGGGCGACCACTATGTGCTGAACGGCAACAAGATCTGGATCACCTGCGCGCATGTGGCCGACAAGCTCGTCGTCGTGTGCAAGACCGACCCGAATGCAGGCCGCCACAAGGGCATGAGCACCCTGCTGGTCGACACGTCGCTTCCGGGGGTCGAGATCCGGCCGCTCAAGATGATGGGACGGCGCACCACCCATGCCAACGAGGTGTTCTTCACCGACGTGAAGGTTCCGGCAGAGAACCTGATCGGCGAGGAAGGCGGCGCGTGGAAGAGCCTCATGAAATGCCTGAACGTGGAACGTCTTTGCCTGTCGGCCATTTCCGCCGGCCACTGCTTCCGCATCACCGATTACGCGACGGCTTACGCACGCGACCGGATCCAGTTCGGACAGCCGATTTCGCAGTTCCAGGTCATCCAGCACAAGCTGGTGGACATGCTGATCGCGTCGGAAACCGCCCGGCAGGCCACATGGCGGGTCGCGTCGCTGATGGATCAGGGGGAGAATCCGGTCCGCGAGACGTCGATCGCCAAGATCGTGACCTCGGAGGCGAACGTGAAGTGCGCGGATATCGGGCTGCAGGTCATGGGCGGCGCGGGGTATTCGTCGGAATACATGATGGAGATGTACTATCGCGATTGCCGGGTCGGACCGATCGGCGGCGGATCGAACGAGATCCAGCGCAACATCATCGCCAAGCAGATGCAACTCTGAGCGACCGGCAGGCGGCTTGCAGCGAATGGCGGGCCGATCCGGCCCGCCTTCCTTCGGCGCGGTTGCGCAGACCCACGACTCGCCGCGATGGCCCTGTCCCAGGCGACACTTGTCGTGCGGCGCGCGGGACTGTCTCACGAAATCGTGCCCCAGCCCACCCGCGCTTCCCGGCGCTTGACGCACCGACAATATTCGGTAATTATCCTGCAAAATGAGATTGTTTGTCGCAATGGAGTCTTCCAGGGCGAGAGGTGCAGGGTAACATACCCGTATCCTGCACAGGAGGAGGGGGGAGACGGCTATCGTAACCAATGACGGAACATGTGACGTTCGGGTGATCGGTTCTGGCGCCGGCGGCGTGACGACGGCCATCGCCCGCCGCCACGCGGGGCCGAACGTCATCGTCGTTGAAATCGCTCCCGTCTTCGGTGCTGCGAAGGTTTTTTCGGGCGGTGTCCAATGGATTCCGGGAAACAAGTGCCGCAGGGATCAGAACGCCTCCGACACGGTCGAGGCGGCGCCCACCTGTCCGCAGGTGGAAGCGGGCAACCATTCGATGCGGAGGCGGTCGATACCTGTCCGGACACCAGGCCCGAGGCGGTCGACTTCCCGGAACGCGAGACGGAGGTGAAACTCGTTCCGACGCGCCATCCCGGCTACCATCCGCAGTATGGCGGCGGTGTCGAAATCGGCCGGCCGTTCCTGGCCACGGCCTGCGACTCCCCGCAAACAAGCAGTCACATCAAGCGGTTGCGCCTGCCTTTGCAGACAGCCCCCTTCATGGGGATGATGTTCAATTCTTCCAATGCCGGCATCAAGCACTTGTTCAACGCGACCGGGTCTCTGAAATCCTTGGCGTGCGCTGCCAGGAAGCTGGCCTGCCACGCGACTGAAGTGCTGCGCTTTGGCTGGGGCGTGCAGGTCACAAGCCCTAATGCGCCGGCCTCACGGCGGGCGCAGTCCGCGCCGGAACCGGGTGTGCCGATCCTGCGCGATAGGCCCGCACTACACCTGCTGTGCGAAGGCGGGCAGCGCAAGCGGATCATGTTCGGCAACAGATCGAACTCCTGCCATGGTGTCGGTGCCTCGATGATGGAAACCAATTCGGGCAGTGGCACGGCCAACGCCTGGCTGATCTGCAGCCGCGCGACCATTCGGCGCCACGGCCCTGGCTGTGCCAGACCCGCGCCGGTGCCGCAGGACAACCACCTGCGCAACGGCCCGCCGGAACACCGGCGGGACGATTTCGGCGGCGCCAGGCCGATCGCCGAGGCGGAACCGGTCCCCCGGTGAAGGGCCGGCCCCGTGGCCATGAGGACTACGCACGCCGCCTGAACGGCCGGATGGAACGATCTCATCCATGCCGCACCGGGTGGGACCGAGAAAAGGGAGGATCCTCGATGAAATCCGTAACCGGCCTTGCCGACAGGCTTCTGAGGCCGTGTGAAGCGTTGATTGCCTATGCCGCCGGCGTGCTGGTTCTCGTCCTCATGGTTCTCGGGGTGGCGGAGGTTGTCGGGCGCTCCGTCTTCAACAATCCCATTCGTGGCAACCTCGACATGGTCGAACAGCTCATGGCGCCGATCGCCGCCTTCGGGATCGCCTATTGCCAGAGCAAGTTCGGCAACGTGCGCATGACGCTGCTGACTCGGGACATGCGCGGCCGCACCAAGTGGCTGGTCGAGGCGTTGTCCTACGCGGTGGGCATGTTCGTCGCCTTTGTCTACCTGAAGGGAAGCTACATGAACCTTCAGCGATCCCTGACCCTCGGCGGCGATACCGGGGAGATCGGCATCCCGCTGTGGATCGGCATAGGCTGCGTGACGGTTGCGCTGGGTCTGCTTCTGGCGCGTCTGGCCCTCCAGACGCTGGAGGCGCTGCGGCTGTTCACCGTTCCCGGCGACGCGTCGGACGTGCTGCAGACGCAGTCGCACGAAACCCCGCAGGAGGGCTGAGCATGGATCCCGTCACACTCGGTTATATCGGCATCGCCCTTGTCATCACGCTTATCGTCCTTGGCGTTCCGGTGGCCTTCGCGACCGCCTTCACCGGCATCTGCGGCCTGATCATGATCCGCGGGTTCGACGTGGCCGTCGGCCTGGCCGGCATCATCCCCTATTCGGAATCCGCCCATTACTCGCTGAGCGTGTTGCCCCTGTTCATCGCCATCGGGTTTCTCGCGATGCATGCCGGGATCACCACATCGGCCTACAATGCCGCCCGGGTCTGGGTTGGTCGTGCGCCGGGCGGGCTGGCGACTGCCACCATTTTCGCCAGCGCCGGTTTCGCCGCCGTGTCGGGCGCCAGCACGGCCAGCACCGCCGTCTTCACCCGTCTTGCCCTGCCCGAGATGGAAAAACGCGGATACGATCAGGCATTGGCGGCGGGCGTCGTGGCCGTCGGTGGCACACTGGCCGCGCTGATTCCGCCGAGTGCCATTCTGGTGATCTATGGCATCCTCGTGGAGGAATCGATCGGCGCGCTGCTGCTGGCCGGGTTCGTGCCGGGCCTGATTTCCATTCTGGTCTACCTGCTGGTGATCACGATCGTTGTCACCGTCAAGCCAAGTCTCGCGCCCAGGCTCGAGCGGACGACGATGATGGAAAAGATCAAGACAATCCCGCAGCTTGCAGGGATCATGCTGGTCGTGGGCGTCATCCTTGTCGGGATCTACTTCGGCATCATGACACCGACCGAATCCGCCGCTGTTGCCACGGCCATCATGTTCGTCATGGCGCTGGCCAAGAAGATCAGCTTTGCCGACCTGCGCCTCGGACTGCTGGACACGGTCAAGACCACGGTGATGATCTTCATGGTGATCTGGGGGGTGCTGGTTTTCGTGCGGTTCCTCGCGTTTACCGGGCTGCCCGGGATCATCACCGATTCCGTGGTCGGGCTGGATGTGCCCCGTTGGGTCATCCTGATGTCCGTTGTCGTCCTCTACCTGCTGATGGGCATGGTGCTGGATGGCATGGGCATGATGATGCTGACGCTGCCGGTGGTCTACCCGGCCATTGTCGGGCTTGGATACGATCCGATCTGGTTCGGTGTCCTGCTGGTCAAGCTGATCGAGGTCGGCGTGGTCACGCCGCCGGTCGGGTTGAACTGCTACGTCGTGAACGGCATCCGGCCAGACATCCCTTTGGACAAGGTTTTCAAGGGGGTGGCACCGTTCCTCGTCGGCGAGATCGTCATCATAGCCATCATCATCCTGTTCCCCGACCTGATCCTGTTCCTGCCGAACATGATGAAGTGACCGATAAGGAAAATGTATCGCTTTATGAGATTTTTTATTGCAATCTCGCTGCTTTTGTTGCTCAATGTGCGTGGAAAAAGGGAGGAAGACCTGATGCAATCCAAGGATATCACCAAGATCGGACTTGCTGCCGTGCTCGCCGCCAGTACCGGCTTGCTGACCACGATACCGGCGGCCCCGGCGCGGGCGGCGGAAGTCGATGGTCCCGAGGTCAAGTGGCTGGTTTCGCTCTGGGGCGCGCGGCGCGGCTTTACGGAAGGAATCGAGGGGCTCGCGAAATACGTCTCGGACAAGACCGACGGCAATTTCGAGCTGTCCCTCCAGTACGGCGAGGTGCTGTCCTCTTCGCGGGAAAACCTCGACGGGCTGCATATCGGGGCCTTCGAGGTGGGTACGTTCTGCGCCTCCTACCATCCCGACAAGACACCGGCCCTCGGTGGCCTCGACCTCGCCTTCCTGCCGATCGCGTCGCTGGAAGCGCGGGCCAAGGTTGTCGAAGACTACTACCAGTTGCCTGTCATTCAGGAAGAATTCGGGAAATGGAACACGGTTCCGCTGATGGGCATCCTGATGCCCAGCTACGAAGCCATGGGTACCGGCGAGCCGCCGGAGACGCTGGAAGACTGGAAGGGCATTCGTATCAGCTCGCTCGGCGGCGTCGGCCAGTTGATGTCCGCGCTCGGTGCAAGCGTCACGGTCGTGACCGCGCCGGACATGTTCCAGTCGATGGAGCGCGGCCTCATCGATGCGGCGACGTTCCCCTACACTTACGCCTTTGCGTCCTACCGCCTGCACGAAATCGCCGACTGGGTGACGGACAACTGGGGCCTCGGTGCTACCGTCTGCCATTCTGCCGTCAACAAGGGTGCCTATGACGCGCTTCCCGATCAGTACAAGGAGCTGCTGAGGGAAGGTGTCGCTGCGGGCTACGAGCAACAGATCGAGAAATACCGCGAGGTCGACATCGTGAACGAGGCTGCCTTCGAGGAGGCGGGCCTGATCCGGGTTCCGCTGACCGACGAGGTCCGTGCCGCCATCGAAGCTGCCGCGGAGCCTAGCTGGAACGCCTGGGTTGCAAGCGCGACGGAGCAGGGCCTGCCGGCGCAGGAACTGCTGGATTCGATCCTCGAGTCCGCTGCCGCGGCGGAATAATGACAACACGGCCTGCGGCGTCGGTGAGGCGCCGCAGGCCGGCCAATGCGATGGGGTGGACGCTGTCGTGAACCGGTCCGAGGTGCTCTCAGATATTCTGGAGCAGCGTTACAGCTGCCGCGCGTTCCGCCCGGACCCGGTGCCGCGCGCGCAGATCGAGGCCATGTTCGGAATGGCTCAACGCACGGCGTCGTGGTGCAACGCCCAACCCTGGCAAGTGGCCCTGCTGTCCGGAGACGCCCTTGAGCGGTTCCGCTCGGGCCTTGTTGAAACCGCAGAGCAGGGGGGCAGCGCGCCTCACATTGATTTCCCGGCCAGCTACGACGGAGTCTATGCCGAACGCCGGCGCGAATGCGGACTGGCCTTGTATCAAAGCGTCGGCATCGCGCGGGATGACACGGAACGCCGGCGAGAACAGCACATGGACAATTTCCGCCTGTTCGGCGCGCCGCATGTCGCAGTCATTTCGACGGCCCGCAGCCTCGGCACTTACGGCGCCGTCGACTGCGGCGGCTACGTGTCCAACCTGCTGAACGCGGCGACGAGCCTCGGGATTGCAACGATTCCACAGGCGGCGCCGGCCAGATACGGCCACTACGTAGCCGATGCGATCGGCCTGTCGGACGACAGGCTGATCGTCTGCGTCGTGTCCTTCGGATATGCCGACACCTCGCATCCGGTCAACGGGTTCCGAACCAGCCGGGCTGGGGTGTCGTCAGTGGTGTCTTTTCTGGACTGACGCCAGGTTGTTCGTCCATCCCTCCGGGGAAAGTTGCGTGTGCCTGACAATGCGGCGGATCCCTGATGCTGGACCAAGCCACGCAGCGGCATGGTGTGCAGGCGTGGCGGCACGCCATCACGCCATCACCGCTTGAACGCCTCGGTTAAATCCGTCGGCCCCCACGACGGTGCCACTCGGATCACCTGTGCAACCGGGCCATTTCATTGGCATTCATCCGAGACAGGGGGTTGCCTCGGCAGGATGAATGAACCATCATTCATTCGTGGGGGTGCCAAATCTGGAGATTCGGATGAGGCGGAGGAGACCGACTTGACCATTCTTGAGCGTCAGATTTTCGCGGAGCATCATGACATGCTCCGTGACACGGCACGGCGGTTCTTCGAAACCGAAGTCGCGCCGTATCATTCCGACTGGGAAAAATCCGGTGTTGCGCCTCGATCGGTCTGGAAGAGGGCGGGCGAGACTGGCCTGCTTTGCGTGACGCTCCCAGAGAAATACGGCGCAGCAGGTGTCGACCGGATCGCATCGGCGATCCTGATCGAGGAGCAGGCGCGTCTTGGCCTGTCGGGGCCGGGGTTCTCGACACATTCCGACATTGTGGCACCTTATATTCTGAACTACGGCACCGAAGCGCAGAAGGATCAGTGGCTTCCCGGCATGGTAGCCGGTGACCTGATCGGCGCGATCGTCCTGACCGAGCCGGGGGCCGGATCGGACCTGAGGTCGATCCGGACGCATCTTCGCCGCGACGGTGACGAGCTTGTTCTGAACGGGCAAAAGACGTTCATCACGAACGGGCAGTGTGCCGACCTACTGGTCGTGGCGGCAAAATCGGGCGACCCGGCCGCGACAAAGGATCTGACACTGGTCGTGGTCGAGGCCGACCGGGCCGGCGTCAGCCGGGGGCAGAATTTCCACAAGATCGGCATGAAGGCGCAGGACACCTGCGAGTTGTTCTTCGACGACGTCCGGCTGCCGGCCTCGAACATTCTTGGCGAAGAGGGCCGGGGTTTCCCGCTCCTGTCGAAGGAACTCGCCTGGGAGCGTCTGCAGATAGCCATCGGGGCGGTTGCAACCTCGGCTGCGGCTTTGGAGTGGACCAAGGAATATGCCCGCGAACGGAAGGCGTTCGGAACACCGATCGCCGACTTTCAGAACACCCGGTTCCGGCTTGCCGAGATCAAGACCGAAATCGAGATCGCGCAGGTTTTCATCGACCGCTGCCTGACCGAGGTGAACGAGGAGCGATTGGACGTCGCCGTCGCCGCGATGGCGAAATACTGGTGCACGGAGTTGATGGGGCGAGTTCTGGACCAGTGCCTGCAACTGCATGGCGGCTACGGATATATCTGGGAATACCCGATCGCCCGGGCCTGGGCGGATGCGCGCGTGCATCGCATCTACGGCGGCTCGAACGAGATCATGCGCGAACTCATCGCACGCAGGCTCTAGGCGGGCCGTGTGCTGTTGCGGGTTTCATGAGTGAACAGGGATTCAGAAGCCGGGGGGAGGGTGATGGATACTTTGACGAAGCCGATATTGAGATCGGAGAGCGCCGGATGATCATCAACGCGCTCAACGGGCTGGTCTACGGCAGCCTTCTGTTCGTTCTCGCTTCGGGGCTGGTGCTGGTTTACGGGTTGCGGCGCGTCGTGAACTTTGCGCATGGCGCCTTCTACATGCTGGGCGCCTATATCGGCTACAGCGTTGCGATCCATGCCGGCTTCCTCCCCGGAATCGTTGTGGCGGCGGCGGCCTTGATCGCGGTGGGCGTCGCGCTCGACCTGGTCGTATTCCGCAAGCTCGCTGACCGGGATCCGCTGGTGACCGTGCTGGTCACATTTGGGGTCATGCTGATTCTGGAAGATTTCGTGCGGACCGTGTGGGGGACCGGGAACTATGCGATCGACCCGCCCGCGTTGCTTTCGGGCGTGGTCCAGATCGCAGGTGCACCGTTCCCGATCTACCGGCTGTTCATCGTGCTCGCGAGTGCCGTGATGGCCGGCGGTATGGTGATCTGGCTTCGTTACAGCCGTTCCGGCCTTTGGGTGCGCGCTGCAAGTCATTCTCCGGTGGTTGCGGCCATGTGCGGTGTGCGAACGAACGTTCTTGGGCCGCTTGTCGTGGGGCTGGGCGCCGCCTTTGCGGGAGTCGCCGGGATTGTTGCCGCGCCCTTCCTGTCGCTGAATCCGTCGATGGGTGCGGAAATTCTTGTCATGTCCTTCGTCGTCTCGGTGATCGGAGGGCTGGGCAGCTTTGGCGGTGCTTTCATCTCGGCGATGATCCTCGGTCAGGTTCAGGCCTTCGGTGTCGTCTATCTGCCCGAGATCGCGGCGCTGTTCCCTTTCCTGCTGATGGCGCTGGTTCTGGTGGTTCGCCCTCAGGGCATTCTTGGCAACAAGGTGTGAGCGATGGCGAACCAGACCCTGGCCCATTCCTTCCGCGAAAGCCCGATCCTGCGGCCGTCCGGCCTGATCGTTCTCGCGATCCTGACTGCAACCGTCGCGATCCTGACCGTGACCGGTTCGCGGATCACGCTCAGCCTTCTTGCACAGGCCACGATCATCTCGATCCTGGCGCTGTCGGTCGGCTTTCTTGCCCGCACGGCCGATCTGATCAGCTTCGGCCATGCAGCGCCCTTCGGGCTTGGCGCCTACGGAACGGCACTGGTATTTCAACACGGCATTCCGGCAGAGGTCGGCATATGGCTGGTGCTCGTGGCGGTGTTCGCGCTGTTTTTCTTGATCGGACTGGTGGTCGGGAAACTCAACGGCATCGCCTTTTCCATGCTGACACTGGCGCTCGGCCAGTTCTTCTTTGTCGCGATCTCGAAACTGCGCGCGATCACCTCGGGCGCCGATGGCCTGACCGTATCGCTGCCGAGATCGCTCTTCGGGCTGCCAGGCCGCACCTACCAGACGCCCGACGGGATGTTTATCATTGCGGCGGTCATCCTCGCGGCGCTGGTCATCCTGATCTATCTTTTCGAGGCCAGCCGGACCGGGCGTCTGGCGATCGGCGTGCGGGAAAACGAAGAACGGGTGCTTTTTCTCGGCTACCGGACGAAAATCCTCAAGGCCGCAGTGTTCGCGACATCGGCGACGATCGCGGGCGTGTCGGGGGTGCTCTTCGCGCTCTACCAAGGCTTCGTCTCGCCCGAAATCGTGCATTGGTCCTTCTCCGGCAACGCGCTCATCATGGCGATCCTCGGCGGATCGCTCGCGGTCTGGGGGCCGGTCGCGGGGGCGCTGGTCTTTTTCTTTCTGAGGGAATGGCTGTCGGATCTCACCGAGCACTGGCTCGCGGTTCTCGGCGTGATCCTGATTGCCGTCACCGTGGCCTGGCCCGGTGGCATGACGGGTGTGGCGAAGGTCTTGCGCGCCCGGATATCCGGACGCGGGCGCAAAGGGGGCGGGAAATGAGCTTTCTTTTCCGCTGCGAAAACATCGGCAAGACCTATGGCGGGGTTGTCGCGTTGAAGGACGTGAGCCTCAACCTCGAAAGCGGCCAGGTGCACGGGTTGATCGGGCCGAATGGGGCGGGCAAGTCCACCTTCATCGACGTCGTCTCGGGCCGGACGCCGGGGCTTGGCCGCGTGTTCTTCGAGGATCGCGAGATCACCGGGATCAGCCCTTCCGCGATGCGCCGGGCGGGGATCTCGCGCAGCTTCCAGCGCACCTCGATATTTCCGGCCCTGACGGTGCGCGACCAGATCGAGCTGGCCAACCATGGCGCCGGCGGAGGCAATACGGACGAACTGGTGGAAATGCTCGGCCTCGGGGCCGTCCTCGACACCGAGGCGGAACAGATCAGCTATGGCCAGCAACGCCTCGTCGACCTGGCGCTTGCCCTCGTAGGCAATCCGCGCGTCCTGCTGCTCGACGAACCCGCTGCCGGCCTTTCCGCGCCGGAATCCGCCGTGCTTTCCGGCCATCTGGAAGAGATTGCCGAACGCTGGAACGTCGCGGTGCTTCTGGTCGAGCACGACATGGATGTAATCTTCCGCGTCTGCAAGGTGCTGACCGTGCTCGCCTCGGGCCGCTTCCTGGTTCAGGGCACCCCCGCCGATCTCAGGAACAATCCGGCCGTGATCGAGGCCTATTTCGGGAGCACGGCATGACCGCGCCCCTTCTCGAGTTCAAGGGCGTCAACGCCTACTACGGATCAGCCCATATTCTGCAGGGCGTGGATCTGTCGGTTCGTGCGGGAGAGCGTGTCGCGGTCGTCGGACGCAACGGCGTCGGCAAGACAACCATCGTCAACACCCTTCTGGGCATCGCCGCGCTGCGCGGTGGTTCGGTATACATGCGTGGGGAGCCGCTGCTGAAGCTCGCCGGGCATACGGCCGCGATGCACGGCATCGCGGTGGTGCCACAGGGGCGGATGATCCTGCCGAATCTCTCGATCGAGGAAAATCTCAAGCTCGGCGCGGCGCTTCGGCGGCCGGGGGAATGGACGCTCGACCGGGTTTACGGCCTCTTCCCGATGCTGGCCGAACGCCGCCGCTCGCCAGGGACGGCCCTTTCCGGCGGGCAGCAGCAGATGCTCGCGATCGGCCGGGCACTGATGGCCAACCCCGACCTGCTGATCCTCGACGAACCCTCCGAGGGCCTCGCGCCGGTGATCGTCGACGATATGGAAAAACTCTTGCGGGATCTCGCCAAGACCGGCGTCGCGATCCTTCTCATCGAACAGCACCTGCGCCTCGTGCTCGACCTCGCGGAACGATTCTACGTCCTGTCCAAGGGACACGTCTCGGAAACAGGACTGATGAAGGATGTGGACCGGCAAACCTTGCAGGCCCGCATCATGCAGTAGCCCGGCTTCGCCAGGAGGAGGGCGAACCAGGGCATTCACCGAAGGAGGAGGAAGACCATGCTCAACAGACGGACAATATTGACCAGCGGAACCGCGTTCGCCCTGGCACTCACGCTTGCGGGCGGTGCCATGGCCCAGCAGGAAGCGCTGAAGATCGGCGTGCCCACCTCGCGTACCGGCCCCTACACGATCCTTGGCGACCAGGTCGTGCGTGCGGTTGAATTTGCGGTCGAAGAAGCCAATGCCAATGGCGGCATCGCGGGCCATCCGGTCGAAATGATGGTCGGGGACACCGAAGGCACCCCCGATGCCGGGCGTCGCGCCGCAGAAAAGCTGGCTCTCAGTGGCTACGGCATCCTCACCGGCCCGATCTCGTCGGCGGTGGGCCTGGCGCTTGCGTCGCAGCTCGATCGGTGGGACGCGGTGTATGTCTCGGTCGTGAACAAGAGCCCCAAGCTCACTGGCGACAGCTGCCATCCCCGCATGTTCCGCGCCAACCATTCGGACGGGATGGATCTTGCCATCGTGCGGCCCTGGCTGAGCGAACAGGCCGAGGCGGACTGGTCGATCATCGGCGCAGATTACGTCTGGGGCCGCGGCTCGGCCGAGGCATTCAACGAGGTCGCGACGGAGCTTGGCAAGAATATCAAGGTCGAGGTGTTCCCCCCGCTCGGCACCACCGACTTCGCGCCCTACATCACCCAGTTGCGCGACAGCGGCGCGGAGGGAATCTGGGTCGCGCTGTCGGGGGCCGATGCGATCAACTTCGCCAAACAGGCCAAGCAGTTCGGCCTGACCGATCAGGTCACGATGTTTGGCCACAACTTCGTCGTGGACCAGATACTCGAGACGATCGGGGAAGACGGCGTCGGCATCTGGGGCAACGTGAACTACACGGCCACCATCGACACACCCGGGAACAAGGCCTTCGTCGAGGCCTGGACCGCCAGGTACGGCGCCCCGCCCTCCAACTACGAGGGTGAGACCTACGCTGGGATGCAGGCCATTTTCGGCGCGGTCGAACAATCGGGCAGCGTTGCGCCGAGCGATATTGCCGCGGCCTTCCCGGGTATCAGCGTCAATACCGTCTTCGGCGAGGTGACGATGCGCGCCGAGGATCACCAGCTGCTCCTGCCCAACTATCTCGGCCGCGCGGTCGCAACAGCCGACGGCCCCGCCATCGAGGTGGTGGAGTCCTACGGTCCCGACGTCGCGGTGCCCGAAGCAGACCCGGCCTGCAATCTCTAGGAAGGTTCTCGTCCCATGCGTATCCTGCTCACCGGATCCAGCCGCGGCATCGGTCGCGCCATCGCCGACAGGCTTGCCCGCAAGGGCAACGCGCTTGCGCTCTGCGCATCGCGGCCGTCGTCCGAGCTGGACGACGTTGTCACGGCCTCCCGCGCCGCGGGTGCCGAGGCGGTCGGGCTGAGCGGCGATCTCGGCGAGACGGATACGGCCCAGCGCATCGTTGCGGAAGCGCACGATGCCCTTGGCGGTCTCGACGCTGTGATATCGAACGCCGGCATCTCGATCGCCGGCCGGTTGACCGACAGCGCCGAGGCCGATTGGGACCGGGTCTTCGACGTCAATGTGCGCGGCGCGTGGCTTTTGGCGCGCGCCGCCCACGCCCATCTGCTCGCGTCGCAGGGCAGCTTTCTGGCTGTCGCCTCGATGTCGGGAATCGAGCCCTATCCGGGCACGGGTGCCTACAGCGCCTCGAAAGCGGCGCTGATCATGATGGTGCGGACACTGGCCCTGGAATGGGCCGAATCCGGCGTGCGGGCCAACTGCGTGTCGCCGGGGCTGTTCCTGTCGGCCATGACCGCACCGATCTACGCCGACCCCGAAAAGAAGGCGGCGCGGGAGGCACTGGTTCCGATGCGTCGGATCGGTGATCCGGCGCGCGACCTCGCGGGGCTGGTGGAGTTCATGATCTCTCACGAGGCCGGATACATCACCGGGCAGAACGTGCTCGTCGACGGTGGGCTGATCGGCTCGATCCATGCCCATATTGCCGGACGGCCGCAATCGGGGAACATCAGATGATCGTCTTTCCCACACCCAATCCTGCCCGTGCCGCGCTTTATCGTGCCCGCGGCGACTGGCGTGACGACACGATCCCCGGTCTGATCCTGGCCGCCGCGGCGCGCCACCCCGGCAAGATCGCGGTCCGGGACGCATCGGGTGCCGCCCTGCGCTACGTCGATCTTGCCGAGCAGTCCGCGCGCCTCGCGGGGGCGCTCGCCGCCCAGGGGGTCGAACCGGGCGATGTCGTGACCGTCTGCCTTCCGAACTGGTGTCAGACAGTCACGGTCTTTCTCGCCGTGCTTCGGCTTGGCGCTGTCGCGAACCCCGTTCCCGTGACGTACGGCCGTGCCGATCTGATCCACGCTATCGCAACCTGCGACAGCCGCGCGTTGATCCTGCCCGACAGTTTCCGCAGTACCGACTTCCGCGCTGTCCTGGCCGAAATGCCGACAGAGCAGATGCGGGGGCGCGCCATCCTGATGCTGGGCGACGCCCCCGCGCCCGGCACGATCGGCTGGAAGGCGGCGCTGGCCTCATCGCCGGTTCCGGACGCACAGGTTGATGCCGACGCACCCGCTGCGGTGTTGTTCACCTCTGGCACCGAGTCGCGCGCCAAGGGCGCTGTCCATACCCACAACACGATTCTTTTCGGCGAGCGTTCCCTGGCCTCGGCGCTCGACGCCGGTCCGGACGACGTTTCCTTCATGGCATCGCCGATCTCGCACACGACCGGCTTCATGCACGGTGTCGTCATGACGCTGATGACAGGCGGCACGCTTTCGCTTCTCGACGTATTCAAGGGTGGTGTTGCGGCCCGCCAGATGGCGGATCACGGCGCCACATGGACGATGGGGGCAACGCCGTTCCTCGCCGATATCGCGGATGCGGTTCGCCAGGATGCTATCGCTCTGCCCGCGTTTCGCTACTTTCTTTGCGGCGGCGCGCCAATCCCCGAGGCACTGGCCCGCGCCGCGACCGATGCAGGATTCAGAGTCCTTTCGATCTATGGCGCGACGGAAAGCCCCCCGCATACGATGGTTTTCCCGGACGATCCGGTCGAAAACGCCTGGACGACGGATGGGCGCCCCTTCCCGGGGATCGAGGTTCGCATCGTGGGCGACGACGGGCGCGACTGTCCCGTGGGCGAGGTCGGCGAGGAATGGTCGCGCGGTCCCAACACGTTCATCGGCTATCTGGGCGAACCCGCACTGACGGCCCGCGCGCTGGATGCCGATGGCTGGGTTCATTCCGGCGATCTGGCGCGTCTTCTGCCGGATGGCTCGCTTCGCATCACCGGGCGGCTCAAGGAAATCATCGTGCGCGGCGGCCAGAACATCTCGGTCCGCGAAGTCGAGGATTACCTCGTCGCGCATCCGGCCATTCGCCAGGCCGCAGTTGTCGGAATTCCGCATCCCCGACTGGGCGAGACGGGGTGCGCCGTGGTCGTGGCCCGGCCCGGTGCAAGCGTCACTCTTGCCGACATGGCCGATTACCTGGTCGCCAAGGGCGTGGCGAAGTTCAAGCTTCCCGAGCGGCTGGAGATCTGGCCCGAACTGCCGATGAACCCGTCGGGAAAAATCCAGAAATTCATCATCCGCCAGCGGCTGGCGGAGCAAGACGAAAGGACGCGGTCATGATCGGCTATTCCGCTGCTGATGGCGTTGCGACGCTTACGCTGTCGCGACCGCCGGTGAATGCGATCGACGCCGCGTTCGTGGCGGCCTTCCGCGAGGCGCTGGACCGGGCCGAGGCCGAGGCCGTCACCGTTCTTGTGATCCGCTCGGACCAGAAGTGCTTCTGCGCCGGCGCGGACCTCGCGCAGATCGCCGGATATTTCGACGACCCGGATGGCGTCGAGGCGATGACCGCCTATGTCAAGTCGCTGCATGTCATCTTTGACCGGCTGGCGGCCTTCCCCGCCATCACCCTTGCGGCGATCGACGGCCCCGCGCTGGGGGGCGGGCTTGAAATGGCGCTGGCTTGCGATCTGCGCCTCGCGACGACCCGGGCCAAGCTGGGCCTTCCCGAGGCGCGCGTCGGCATGATCCCCGGGGCGGGCGGGACGCAGCGCCTTACCCGGATCTGCGGACCGGGCGTTTCGGCACGCATCATCCTTGGCGGCGAGATCGTGGACGGCGCCGAGGCCGCGCGCCTGGGCATCGTCCAGTGGAGCTGTGCGCCCGAGGCGCTCGACGCTGAAATCGCGACGATCGCCGGGCGGATCGCGGGTCTCTCGCGGCAGGCGCTCCTGCTGTCGAAGGACTGCATCGCGGCCTGTGGCGACCCGACGCGCGACGGCTTTGCACGTGAACTCGACGCACCGCGACTTCTCATTCCCACCGAGGAAGCGCGCGACCGCGTGCGCGGGTTCTTTCAACGCAAGGCGGGCTGAGGCTCGTGACCCAACAACGGAGATATCCATGAACTTCAAGGGCAAGACCATCCTCGTCACGGGCGCCGCATCGGGCATCGGCAATGCCTGCGCGGCCGCTTTCGTCGAGGCCGGCGGCACGGTCATCCTGACGGACATCAACGAAGCCGGGGGCGAGGCGGCCGCCAAGGCGCTGAGCAATGCGCATTTCATGAAGCTCGACGTGACCTCGCGCGAGGATTGCGAGGCGCTCGCGGGTCGCATCGAACAGGAATTCGGCAAGCTGGACATCCTCGTGAACGCCGCCGGCTGGGACATCATCCAGCCGTTCATGGACAATACCCCGGAATACTGGGCCAAGATCATGGCGATCAACTTCATGGGCCCGGTTCAACTTACACGCGCGCTGCTGCCGCTGCTGATCGAAAGCGGCTCGGGCCGGATCGTGAACGTGTCGTCGGACGCCGGTCGCGTCGGTTCGTTCGGCGAGACGGTCTATGCCGGCGCCAAGGGCGGCATCATCGCCTTCACCAAAAGCCTTGCGCGAGAAATGACCCGCAAGAACATCCGCGTGAACTGCATCTGCCCCGGCCCGACCGACACGCCGCTGTTCGCATCGCAGAGCGAAAAGATGCAGGAGGCGCTGAAGAACGCGATCCCGATGAAGCGGGTGGCCAAGCCGTCCGAGGTTGCCGACGGCGTTCTTTTCTTCGCCTCGGATCGTTCGAGCTTTGTCACCGGGCAGGTGCTGTCGGTTTCCGGCGGCCTGACCATGGTCGATTGAGGCGGGGCGCGCAGCATGGCACGGCAGGACAAGACCACGACCCTGAAAGACGCAGTCTCGGCGCATGTGCGCGCGGGCGACACGCTCTGTTTCGGATTCACTCACAACCGCAGCCATGCCGCGGCCTACGAGGTCGCGCGCCAGTTCCGCGACACCCGGTCGTTGACACTCGTGGCGACGGGACTTCTGGAATATGCGTCTGTTCTGGTCTCTGCGGGCGTGGTCGCAAAGCTCGAAAGCGCGTTCGCCGGCAACACGTATCCGGCGCCGTCCCCCTCGCGCGTGCTGCAAGATGCATATTCCTCCCACCCCGAGAGCGATCCGGACTGGACCAACCTGACGATGACGCTCCGGTTGATGGCCGGGGCGATGGGCTGGCCTTTCGTGCCGGTCAACAGTCTGGCAGGGTCCGATCTCTGGCGGCCCGAGGGGCGGGCCTTCGTCAGGGATCCGTTTGGCGGCAACGAACAGGCCGTTATTCCCGCCCTGGTGCCGGACGTGGCGTTCCTGCATGCGCCGATTGCCGATACCGACGGCAATGCCGTGATCCACGGCCCCGATGCCGAGGAAAGCTGGGCCGCTTTTGCCGCGCGCAAAGTGATCATCACCGCCGAGCGCGTGGTCAGCCCGGACCAGCTGCGCACGCTTGGTCCGCGGGAGGGCATTCCTGGCCACCTCGTCGCCGCCGTGGTCGAGGCACCCTTCGGTGCGCATCCACAGGGCCAGTTTGTCTGGACCGAGGAAGAGGAAGTCCCGTCCTATGCCGAGGACTATGATTTCCGCCAGAACCTTCGGAAATTGTCGCGCGATCCGGCGGCGCTGCGCGGCTGGATCGAGGACTGGGTCTTCGACAGTGATCACGCGTCCTATCTGTCCAGACTGGGGGCAGAGCGGCTGGAAAGCCTGCGAGAAAGCGCGATCTCCCCGGTCTCGGCCACGCCGCGCGATGCCGATGCGCCCGCCTCGGCCGAAGAACGCGCTGCGGTTCTGGCAATGCGCATGGCCGAGGCCCGTGCCGTCGACGGGCGTGCGGAAAGCTTCTTCGCCGGCATAGGCCTGTCACATCTGGCCGCCTGGGGCGCCGAACGCCTCTGCCGGGAACGCGGCCTCGACGTCGCGCTGATCGCAGAGACCGGCATGGTCGGTTTTCGCCCCGTGACCGGCGATCCCTATCTCTTCAACCGTCCGAACGCGGCATCGTCGCGTTTTCACGCCTCGTTTCTGAAGACGCTGGGCGTGCTGGCCGGGCCGCAGGCCAGGCGCTGCCTGTCGTTGCTCGCGGCCGGGCAGATCGACAGCAGGGGCTTCATCAACTCGTCCCGCACAGGCGATGGCCGGCTGATCGTCGGTTCCGGCGGGGCGAACGACCTTGCCGGAGGGGCGTCCGAGGTCATGATCGTCATGCCGCTGAAACCCGGCCGCTATGTTGACCGGCTGCCCTTTACCACGTCGCCGATCCGCTTCCTGGCCGGGGTTGCGACCGATCTTGCCTGGCTGGAGCGGGGCGAGGACGGCAGGCTCGAGGTTGCGGGCATCGTGGTGGCCACGCCCGATGCAGAGGCCGAGGCGCGCGCAGCCATCGATGCCGCCACCGGGGGCACTCTGCGTTACCGCCCCGACCTGATCCGACACGCCCCCCCCACACCCGAGGAAATTGCGCTGCTGCGCGGGTTCGACCCGGCGCGTGTCATTCTTGGTTGAACGCAAAATACGAAGGAGAGAACGACCCATGGAATACACCGACGTCCTTTACGAGGTGAGCGAGGGCATTGCCACGATCACCATCAACCGCGCCGACCGGCTGAACTGCTTCCGCGGCCGCACGATCGAAGAACTGATCCATGCCTTCAAGCGTGCCTGGGCGGACAAGGGCGCAGGGGCCGTGATCCTGACTGCGGCTGGCACCAAAGCCTTCTGCGTCGGCGGCGACCAGAAGGAAATGGCCGAGAAGGGAACCTACGGCACCTCGGAAAACGGGCTGTGGGAAATCGATGACCTGCACATGGTCATCCGCAATATTCCCAAGCCCGTGATCTGTGCGGTGAACGGCTATGCGATCGGTGGCGGCCATGTGATCCATGTCATCTGCGATGTCACGATCGCGGCCGATCACGCCAGGTTCGGACAGGCGGGCCCGCGCGTAGGCTCCTTCGATGCCGGCTGGGGGTCGGCCTATCTGGCCCGGACGGTGGGCGAAAAGCGCGCGCGAGAGATCTGGTTCTTCTGCCAGCAATACGATGCTCAGACCGCGCTGCAATGGGGCCTCGTCAACAAGGTGGTGCCGGCCGACAAGCTGATGGAAGAGGCGCGCGCGATGGCTGCGCAGGCGGTCGCGCTGAGCCCCACCGCGCTCAAGTTCCTCAAGCATGCCTTCAACGCCGACAGCGCCCATATCTTCGGGCAGGTCAAGATGGCGGCCGACGGGCTGGCGTGCTTCGTCAACTCGGAAGAGGCTGCGGAAGGGCGCAACGCCTTCCTCGAAAAGCGCAAGCCAGACTTTGATCGGTTCCGCTGATGACGGCGGCCGCCAGCGATAGCCGGCGCGTCGCGCTGGTCACGGGCGCGGGGGCGGGCATCGGCCTGGCCACCGCGGCCCGGCTTGCGGCCGATGGCTGCCTTGTGGCTGTCAATGACCTTGACCCGGAGGCGGCGGAGCGGACGGCCCGGCGCCTCGGACCGGATCATGCGGCGGTGCCCGGCGATGTCGCATCGGAGCGATTGGCCGATGCGATGGTTGCCGATGTGGTCGCGCGCTACGGGCGGCTGGACGTTCTGGTCAACAACGCCGGGATCGGCGACGGCGCCGTGCCGGCACTCGATCAGACGGCCGAACGATTCCGCCGCACCCTTTCGGTGCATGTGGAGGGCTGTTTCCTGATGTCCCGGGCGGCCGCCAGGGCGATGATCGCGCCGCACTCTGCCTCTCGCGGCGGCGCCATCATCAACCTGTCCTCGGTCGCCGGGCACGTCGCCACGCCGAACCGCATAGGCTATGCAGCGGCGAAGGGCGCGATAAACATGATGACCAAGGTGCTGGCCTGCGAATGGGCCACCTCGGGAATTCGCGTGAACGCGGTCGCGCCGGGTTACGTGCGCACGGATCTTGTCGACGGTCTGATCCGCAGCGGCAAACTCGACGAGGAGGGCATCGTTTCGCGCACACCGATGCGCCGCCTTGCTCGTCCTGATGAGATAGCCGACGTGATCGCTTTTCTCGCGGGGCCGCACGCGTCGTTCATGACCGGCACCGTAATTCCCGTTGACGGCGGTTACCTCGCGTTCGGGGCACCTTTCGAGACCGATGAACTCGGGGTGGGATTCGGCCAGGTTGACAGCCTTGAAATGCGTCAAGGGAAGTAGGGGACAACCGAAATCGACAAGACAAATATCACATCACATGTAGACAACCCCGAGTTGGTCGATCGCCGGCGCAAGCAGATCGTCGCAGCGGCAACCAAGCTGTTTTCCGATCAGGGTTTCTATCGCACCAAGATCAAGGAAATCGCCAAGCTGGCGGGCGTCAGCCCGGGCCTCGTCTATCTCTATGTCCGCGAGAAAGAGGATGTCCTTCTTCTGGTGCTTTTGCAGGTTCTGGAGGGCTACGCCCTCGAGATTCCGAAAGCGATCGAAGGGATAACCGATCCGCTCGAGCGTCTGATCCGCGCTGTCGATGCCTATTGCCGGGTCGTGGACCGACACCGTTCTGCCACGGTGCTTGCCTATCGCTCCACGAAATCATTGTCGCCAGAGCGACGGCTTCTGATTCAGGAGCGAGAGATCGAGACGAACTCGATCATCTCGGATGCGCTGAAAGCGTGTATCAGCCAGAAGCTGGTCCGCCCGGTGAACGTCGATGTCCTGACTTATCAACTCGTGCTTATTGCGCATGGCTGGGCACTGAAAAGCTGGTTTTACAAATCCCGGTTGACACTCGACGAATACATCAACCACAACGTCGACAATGTGCTTTCCGGGATATTGACCGAAGCGGGTCAGCGCAGCCGGGATGCTGCGTCAAGGGAAGGATAGGAACTGCCGAAGGATGGAAAACCCCACCAATCACGACATCCTTGCCCGGCGTGTCGAAACGCTCCTGCGAGACGATACATTTTCCGCTGCCCTCGATATCAGGCTGCATGAATTGCAGCCCGGGTGTTCGCTCGTGTCGATGCCGGTATCGCCGCGGGCGATGAACTGTCATGGCAGTGCCCACGGCGGGGCCGTCTGGACGCTGGCAGACATGGCTTTCGGCGCGGCAGGCTACTACGATGGCCCCATCATGACGACGGAATCGAACCTGTCGTTTCTGCGGGCGACCCCCGGCGGAAGCAGACTTTTCGCGCGCGCCAATCAGGTATCCCGTCGCGGCAAAAGCGGCGTATTTCATATCGTGATGGGCGCGAATCTCGACGATGAAGCGGAGATTTTCGCGATCGGCCAGTTTGCGGGACGCTGGACGGGGTTGCCGCAAAGGCGACCGGCCGCCCATTCGCCTTTCGACACAAGTCAGAACGGAGCGCACGGATGACCGCAAGAACCGATATCGCAGGCGATGTTGCGCTGATCACGATCGACAATCCGCCGCTCAACACCACGAACATTGCGCTGCGCAAGGCTCTTGTAGCGGCCCTGGACGCGGCCGAGGCCGCGGCGGTGCAACGAGTTATCCTGACCGGATCGGGCGGAACCTTCGCTGCCGGCGCGGATGTGAATGAGGGCGACGCGTCGCCCGATGTTCCGGGTATGCCCGAGATAATCGCGCGGATCGAAGGTTTTCCGGTGCCTGTCATCGCCGCGATCAACGGAGCGGCCCTGGGTGAGGGGCTGGAACTTGCGCTTGGCTGCCGCATGCGTATCGCCACGCCGGATGCCACGTTCGCATTTCCCGAGGTCTCGCTGGGCTTGGTGCCGGGCGCCGGGGGCACGCAGCGGCTTCCCCGCCTGATCGGGATCGGTCCGGCCCTGGAACTTGTTGTGCAGGGGCGGACTATCCGCTCTGACGCCGCGATCAAACTCGGTCTTGTCGATGCCGTCGAGGCTGACCCGGTGGCCGCGGCCCGAAAGATTTCGCCGTCGGCCCTGTCTGGATATCCGGCCGTTTCGGCGCGCCCGGCGCCTGCTGCCGACGATGCCGCGGTCTCGAGCGCCGTTGCGACCGCGTCCAGGAAGCAGCGCGGACAAGCGGCGCCAGCGCGTGCCATCGCCCTTGTGGCCGACAGCGCCCGGCTTTCGATGGCCGAGGGGCTTGCGGCGGAGCGGGCGGCATTCCTGGAACTGCGTGGATCGGAACAGAACCTGGCGCTTCAGCATGTCTTTTTCGCGGAACGCGCGGCCAATGCGCGCAGCAAGGGGCTCGGGGCTGCATCCACACCCGTGGCGACGGCGGTGGTCGTGGGCGGCGGCACGATGGGCGCGGGCATTGCCTATGCCCTCGACGCGATCGGCATCCGGGTAACGCTCGTCGAAGTGGATGAAGCCGCCGCCGCACGCGCGCGTGCCAATGTCACCCGGCTGTTCGATGACGCGGTGAAGCGCGGCAAGGCGCGCGCGGGTTCGGCGGGCGAGGGCCGCATCTCGATTGTTGTGGGCTATGACGGCCTGCCCGCGGCGGACATCGCCATCGAGGCGGTGTTCGAGGATCTGGCTGTCAAGCAACAGGTCTTTGCCGCGCTCGATGCCGCCTTGCCCGAAACCGCCATTCTCGCCACCAACACCTCTTATCTCGACCCGAACCGCCTCGCCGAGGGGCTGCGTTCGCCGCAGCGTTTCGTCGGGCTGCACTTCTTCAGCCCGGCCCATGTGATGAAACTGGTCGAGGTGATCCGCGCCCGGGCCACCGCGCCCGAGACGCTGGCGCGCGTGCTGGGGCTGGCCACGCGGCTGGGCAAGCTGCCGGTGCTCGCCGGGGTCTGCGACGGGTTCATCGGCAACCGCATCCTGACCCGGTATCGGCAGGCCTGCGACGTGATGCTGATCGAGGGCGCGCTACCCGATCAGGTCGATGCGGCGCTGCGCGACTTTGGCATGGCGATGGGCCCCTACGAGGTGCAGGATCTGTCCGGCCTCGACATCGCCCATGCCAATCGCAAACGGCTGGGGTGGCGCGACAATCCCGCGATCCGCTACATCCCGATCGCCGATCGCATCGTCGAGGAAACCGGGCGGCTGGGCCGCAAGACCGGCGCGGGCTGGTATGATTACGGGTCGTCGGGCCAGACCCCTTCGCCCCGGATCAACGCGCTTGTGGAGGCCGAAAGCAGCCGCGCGGGCATCACGCGCCGCAGCTTCCCGCCCGATGAGATCGTCACGCGCGCCATGGCCGCGATGGCATCCGAGGGGCTGGCCATCCTGCAAGAGGGTATCGCCGACAGCCCCGCCGATATCGACCTTGTGCTGATCCATGGCTACGGCTTTCCGCGCTGGCGCGGCGGCCCGATGCATATGGCCGAGCGCGCGGGCCTGCCCACTCTGCTGGCCCGTCTTGAACGGCTTGCCGCCGAAGACCCGCTATCCTGGCCGATCCCCGAAATCCTGCGCCGCGCCGTCACCGAAGGGCGCAGCCTGACCGAACTTGCGAGGACCGAATGACCGACGCTTTCATCTGCGATTACATCCGCACCCCGATCGGGCGCTATGGCGGCGCGCTGGCGCCGCTGCGCACCGATGATCTGGGTGCCATCCCGCTGGCCGCCCTGCTGTCGCGCAACCCGGGGCTTGCGCCGTCTGCCATCGAAGAGGTCTGGATGGGCTGTGCCAATCAGGCGGGCGAGGACAACCGCAATGTCGCGCGCATGGCCCTGTTGCTGGCCGGCCTGCCCGAAACGGTGCCGGGCGTCACCGTCAACCGGCTGTGTGGCTCGGGGCTCGAGGCGGTGGCGGCGGCGGCCCGCGCGGTGCAGGCCGGCGACATCGAACTGGCCATCGCGGCGGGCGTCGAAAGCATGACGCGGGCGCCTTTCGTGATGCCGAAATCGGCCAATGCCTGGGGCCGCGCCGCCGAGATCCATGATACGACCATCGGCTGGCGCTTCGTCAACCCGAAGATGAAGGCCGCCTATGGCACCGACAGCATGCCCGAGACGGCGCAGAACCTTGCCGACGAACATGCCATCGCGCGCGAAGATCAGGATGCGTTCGCGCTGCGCTCGCAAGAGCGGACGGCGGCCGCGCAGGCGAACGGGCGCCTCGCGGCCGAGATCGTGTCGCTGAGCGTGCCGCTCCGGCGCGGCAAGACCGCCGAAGTCAGCGTCGACGAACATCCCCGCGCAACCACGCTGGAAGATCTCGCGCGGCTCAAGCCGATCACCAGGCCCGATGGCTCGATCACGGCGGGCAATGCGTCGGGTGTCAACGACGGGGCCGCGGCGCTGATCGTGGCGTCCGAGGCAGCGGCGCGGCGCCATGGGCTGACCCCGCTTGCCCGTATCGGAGGGGCGGCATCGGCAGGGGTCGCGCCGCGGGTCATGGGCTACGGGCCGGTGCCCGCGGTGCGCAAATTGTTGGCCCGCGCGGGGATCGAGCTTGACGCGCTCGGGGTGATCGAGCTGAACGAGGCCTTTGCCGCGCAGGCGCTGGCCGTGACGCGCGCGCTTGGTCTTGCCGATGACGACGCGCGGATCAACCCCAATGGCGGGGCGATCGCCCTTGGCCATCCGCTGGGCATGTCGGGGGCGCGGATCGCCGGAACGGCCGCGCTGGAACTGGCGCGCGGCACCGCGCGTCATGCGCTGGCCACGATGTGTGTCGGCGTCGGGCAGGGCGCGGCGCTGCTTCTGGAACGGGTCTGAAAGGTAGGCACATGACGGACACGAACGCATTCACCTGGAACGATCCGTTCCTGATGAACGACCAGTTGACCGAGGAAGAGCGGATGATCCGCGACAGCGCCTTTGCCTATGCGCAGGAAAAGCTGCAACCGCGCGTCGAGAACGCCTTCCTTGCCGAGGAAACCGACCCCGAGATTTTCCGCGAGATGGGCGAACTCGGGCTGCTTGGCGTGACGGTGCCTGAAGAATATGGCGGGATCGGCGCGGGCTATGTGAGCTATGGCCTCGCCGCCCGTGAGGTCGAGCGTGTGGACAGTGGCTATCGCTCGATGATGTCGGTGCAGTCGAGCCTCGTGATGTATCCGATTTACGCCTACGGCTCCGAGGAACAGCGCAGGAAATACCTGCCCAAGCTCGCGCGCGGCGAGTATATCGGCTGTTTCGGCCTCACCGAACCCGATGCCGGGTCCGACCCCGGTTCGATGAAGACCCGCGCCGAGAAGATCGACGGTGGCTACAGGCTGACAGGCACCAAGATGTGGATCTCGAACAGCCCGATCGCGGATGTCTTTGTCGTCTGGGCCAAGTCCGACGCCCATGGCGGCAAGATTCGAGGCTTCGTGCTCGAGAAGGGAATGAAGGGCCTGTCTGCGCCGAAGATCGGCAAGAAGGTCAGCTTGCGGACATCGATCACGGGCGAAATCGTGATGGAGGGTGTCGAGGTCGGTGAAGATGCCTTGCTGCCCGATGCCGAAGGCCTGTCCGGTCCGTTCGGCTGCCTGAATCGTGCGCGCTATGGCATTGCATGGGGCGTCATGGGGGCTGCCGAGGCCTGCTGGCACGCCGCCCGCAGCTACGGGCTCGATCGCAAGCAGTTCGGCAAGCCGCTGGCGCAGACGCAGCTTTATCAGAAGAAGCTGGCCGACATGCTGACCGAGATTGCGCTCGGGCTTCAGGCCTGCTTGCGGGTCGGACGGCTGTTCGAAGAGGGGCGCATGGCACCCGAGATGATCTCGGTCATCAAGCGCAACAACTGCGGCAAGGCGCTGGACATCGCCCGCCACGCCCGCGACATGCACGGAGGCAACGGCATCTCGGCCGAGTTCGGTGTGATCCGCCACATGGTGAATCTTGAAACGGTCAATACCTATGAAGGCACGCACGACGTGCATGCCCTGATCATCGGTCGGGCACAGACGGGTCTGCAGGCATTCTTCTAGGGCATGTCGCGCAGAAGCGGGAACCGGCCTTGCGCTTCCCGGACATGCGCATGAGGGCCGGCGCGTGGTTCCGGCGTGATCGTCTGGTCATGGTCTCTCCGCGCATCATCGGAATGATGCCGATGATGCTCGGATCGTCCACTTGTCTCCCGTGTTCGGGGTCCCTGCGCCTACTCTTCAGGCGATGGCCCAGCCGGCGTCGTCCATCGCCGCCCTGGCGGCCTCGGCTTCCGATAGCTCTGCCCTCCAGCTCGAGGCGTCGATGCGTCGGCCCGTCACCCCGTCCGACGCCTCCGAGGCAAGCCACAGAAGCGGCGGCACAACGATGGCGGGATCGAGCAGGCCGGCGCGGGCCTCTTGCGGCAGGCCGTCCGGAATCATGCCTGTCGCCGTCGCGCCGCCGGGCAGAAGGCCGTTCACCGTAACCCCGGTGCCGTCCAGATCCTGCGCCCAGATGATCGTCTCGGATTCCAGCGCCGCCTTGGACGGGCCGTAGGGCGAGAAGCCGCGCCGCCGCATGGTGGCGTGGTTCATCGTGATATTGACGATGCGCCCGCGACCGGCCGCGACCATCACCGGGGCGACCGCCCGCGCCATCAGGAAGGGACCGTTCACGTTGGTGTCGATCACCATGCGCCAGACGTCCGGGTCGGTCTCCCAGAACCGGGTCGGCTCGGCCAGGAAGCGCTGGCTGACATACTTCATCCCACGACCGGCGTTGTTGACGAGCATGTCGAGCCGGCCGAAGCGATCACGCGCCATCGCGACGACGCGTGCGCAGTCTTCCTCGCGCGCGACATCGGCGAGCATCGCAATGACCCGGTCGTCCCCGGCCTCGCGGGCCACGGCCTCGACTTCGGTCGCCTCGCGCGATGCCGTCGCGATGACCCGCGCGCCCGCCGCCGCGAGGCCCAGAACCATCGCCCGGCCGAGCCCGCGGCCGCCGCCGGTGACGATCGCGACCTTGCCTTCGAGCCGCTCGCCGCTCACCGGTTCAGCGCCTGCATCTGGGGTGCGGCATAGCGCGTCCCCGCGGCGGCGCCCGGCGGCAGGATGCGGTCGATCCGGGCCCGATCCTCGGACGTGATCCGCACGTCCATCGCCCCGACGTTTTCCTCGAGCCGCGCGCGCTTCTTGGTTCCGGGGATCGGAACGATGTCGTCGCCCTGCGCCAGCAGCCAGGCAAGCGCAAGCTGCGCCGGCGTGCAGCCCTTCTCGCGCGCCATCGTCTCGATCTCGGCCACCAGATCGAGGTTCTTCTGGAAGTTCTCGCCCTGAAAGCGCGGCGCGGCGCGGCGGTAGTCGTCCTCGGCGAGATCCTCGATGCGGCGGATCTGCCCGGTCAGGAAGCCGCGTCCAAGCGGGCTGTAGGCGACGTAGCCGATGCCAAGCGCGCGCACGGTCGGCAGGATCTCGTCCTCCGGCTCGCGGCTCCAGAGCGAATATTCGGTCTGAAGCGCGGTGATCGGGTGGACGGCATGGGCGCGGCGGATGGTTTCGGGCGCGGCCTCGGACAGGCCGAGGTAGCGCACCTTGCCGGCCTTCACCAGTTCGGCCATGGCGCCCACCGTTTCCTCGATCGGCGTGTTCGGATCGACCCGGTGCTGGTAATAGAGGTCGATATGGTCCACCCCGAGGCGCTTCAGCGATGCGTCGCAGGCCTGGCGCACATAGTCCGCATCGCCGCGAATGCCGAGATATTCGCCGTTCTCGCCGCGCACGTTGGCGAACTTGGTGGCAAGCACGACCTTGTCGCGGCGGTCGGCGATAGCCTTGCCCACCAGAACTTCGTTGGTGAAGGGGCCATACATGTCGGCGGTGTCGAGGAACGTGACGCCAAGCTCGAGCGCGCGGTGGATCGTCGCGACCGCCTCGGCCTCGTCACGGCCGCCATAGAATTCCGACATTCCCATGCATCCGAGGCCGAGTGCGGAAACCTCGAGCCCCTGCGAACCAAGCTTGCGCGTCTGCATCTGTGTCTCCTTTTCCCTTGTGTGTCGCGTACGATGGCCGCTTGGCCAAAGTCGTTCCCGACAACCGGCAGCGATGACGTGAGTGCGGGAAGCGCGTCCGCGCGACACCCGTCACCCAATCTGTGGTCTCCGACTGCCCGGGTCAAGCGCGCACGGGAGCAGCGCCCGGCGGGGGCTCGTGGCCCCGACCTCAAGCGAATTTCCAGACCTGAGGTTGCACCACCCGAACCAGGTCGTCGTGCGATGGCGGGCGGGTGTCGGCGTGCTCATGCGGCCGGTCCAACCGCATGGATTCGCGTTGTGAATCCTGTAATGGGCGAGTTTTTCAGCACCGCCGGTCGGGGCCCTGATGCGCCGTGACCGGGCACATGCGCCGCCGCCCCGGGGCGTTCGACAGACCCAAAAGGCCCGCCGGGGATGGCGGGCCTTCCGGGCGATCTCGCAGGATCAGTTCGCGCAGGCGCGGATGGCCTCGATATCGGGGCCGTTCGGTGTCCGGCCGAGGTTGAACGGGGCCGACGCGTCGCGCCACTTGGCGTAGTCGGCGAGATACTCCAGTTGGCTCAGGTAGACCTTGGCCGAGGCCGGATTCTCGCAGGCGGTCTGCACGATCACGTCGTTGGCGAGCTGCTGAACGCGTTCCAGGGTCTCGTCGTCATAGCGGGTGATCTCGATGCCGGCGTCCTTGAACTGCTGATAGGCTTCGGTGGCGCGCTTTTCGGTGAAGGAGAGCGACCAGATCAGGTTGGCCTGCGCGGCGATCCTGAGTTCCTCCTGCGTTTGCGCCGAAAGCGCATCCCATGCGGACTTGTTGATCATCACGCCGAAGACCGACGCCGACTGGTGCCAGCCCGGCGTCGCCCAGAACTTGGTCACCTGATGGAAGCCGCCGGAGTAATCGACATTGGGGGTGGAGAATTCCGCGCCGTCGATCACGCCACGCTCGAGCGACTGATAGATTTCGCCGCCGGCCATCGAGACCTGGTTGCCGCCAAGCAATTCAAGCAGGCGGCCCTGTTCCAGCCCCGACAGACGCAGGCGCTTGCCCTGCAGATCGTCGAGGGTGATGATCGGCTCATTGGTGCGGAAGCCGGATTCATTGTTGGTCACGCCGTAGGGCAGGTAAACCATGCCGAACTTGCCGTAGATCTCGTTGTAGAGTTCGGCGCCGCCCCATTGTTCGATCCAGTTGACGTAGTCGATGGCATTGAACAGGCTCGCGGTGGTTGCCAGGGGCGAGAATGCCGAATCCCGTCCCGCCCAATAGCCCGGCCAATCGCCGCCGGCCTCGATGGTGCCGGATTCGACGGCACCGAACACTTCGCCCGCCGGCACAAGCGCGCCGCCCTCGAAGAATTCGATGGTCAGGGCATCGCCGGTCAGTTTGTTGGCAAGCTCGACGAAGTGCTTGTCGATCTCGATCAGTTCGAGAGAGCTTGGCCAGGTGCTCGTCATGGTCCAGCTGTCCTGCGCGACGGATTGCGTCGCGACCCCTGCCGCCAGCGCGAGGCCGGTCACGAGAGATGTCTTCGTCAGCATGAAAGTTCCTCCTTGTTGCGTTACTTGGTGTAGAGCGCCTCGGGCAGCCATGTCACCAGTTGGGGAAACAGCGCTACGCCGAGGCACATGATCAGGATGAGGCCGATGAACGGCAACACCCCGATGATGATCTGAGAGGTCTTGACCTCCTTGGGCGCGATGGCACGCAAATAGAACAACGCATAGCCAAAAGGCGGCGTCAGAAACGAGGTCTGCAACACCACCGACATGAGAACGACAAACCACAGGAGGCTGACATCCATCTCCTGCACGATTGGCAGAAAGATCGGAAAGGACAGCAGGACGATCCCGGTCCAGTCGAGGAAAGCGCCCAGAACGAACACGACGAACAGCATCATCGTGAGCAGCATCCACGGCTCCATCTCCATGCCGCGGATGATTTCCTGCGTGGCGCGCAATCCGCCGGTGATGTTGAACACGCCGGTAAAGGCCGTGGCCCCGATGACGATGAAAAGGATCATCGCCGAGGTGCGCGCGGTTTCAATCATCGCGCCGTAAAAGCTGTCCCACCGGAACTTGCCGCGCAGGATCACGATGACGAGCGCCAGTGCGGCACCGATCGCCGAGGCCTCGGTTGCCGTCGCGATCCCCGCCAGCAACGAGCCAAGGATGCCAAGGATGAGCACAAGCGGCGGCACGGCCTCGATCACCAGCATTCTGGCAAGCGCGCTGCGGCTGACCTTTTCGTCGGGCTCGACCGCGGGGGCCATGTCGGGGCGCACGAAGGCGACGATGACGACCCAGACGGCATAAAGCACGCCCAGCAGAATGCCGGGGATCATCGCCCCGGCGAACAACTCGCCCACCGAGAGCGGCGAGTAGCTGGCCATCAGGATGAGCATGATCGAGGGCGGAATGAGGATGCCGAGACACCCCGACGCGGCGATGACCCCGGTCGTGAGGGTGGGGCTGTAGCCGTATTTCAGCATCGGGCGCAGGGCCATGACCCCCATGACGGTGATCGAGGCGCCGATGATGCCGGTGGTCGCCGCCAGCAGGATCGAGATGAACACGACCGCCAGCGCCAGTCCGCCGCGAATGTTGGACATCATCAGCCGCAGCGATTCGAACATCCGGTCGGTGACGCCGCTGTCCGATAGAAATCGCGCCATGAGGACAAAGAGCGGGATCGCGATCAGCGTGAAATTGTCGAGGACATCGCCGAAAATGCGGTTGATGACGATGCCCAGCACCATCGGCTTGCCCGCGATGAGCGCGCCCAGAACGGCGCTTCCCCCCAGAACGAAGGCCAGCGGGTGCCCCATGAACAGGCCCAGCAGCAGCAGGCCGAACATGCACAGGGCAATGATTTCAGGCGTCACTGCGCGCCTCCTGGCGATTGAATGCGATTTTCAGGATCTCGGCGATCCCCTGAAGCAGCAGCAGGACCGCCGCCACCGCCATGGCAATCTTGAGCGGATAGACCGGAAGCTGCACCGATCCATAGGTGGTTTCACCCTGCATGTAGGATCGCATGGCAAATTCGTAGGACCGGGTGGTGAACACCCAGGCAAACGGAAAGAAGAAGATCAGATAGCCCAGAGCATCGACAATCCGGGCCGGGGTCTGGGAAAGATTGGCGGTCAGCAGGTCCACCCGCACATGCGACTGGTGCCGGAGCGCGTAACCTCCCAGCAACACGAAGTAAAAGCCGAACATCTGCTTGGTGACATCGAACGCCCAGCGGGTCGGGCTGTTGAGAACATACCGCATGAATACATCGTAAATGATGATCGCCGCGAAAACGACGGCGACCACAGAAACTATCCTGCCGACGATCTCGTTCAGCAGGTCTATGGCGCGAATGATCATGGCTCCTCCCGGCATGCGCAGGCATACTACCCCGACAAGGGCCGGACACAAGAAGAGGAAAGGGGGGAAAACCGCAATTTTGCAATTGCGGAACGTTACGGCACGGCATTCCCGGGCTGGTCCGTCGGTGCGCGGCACTTGTCCGGCCTGCCGTTTTCGCGCGGCTGCGGTAAATGCGCGCAAGGCAGTCTTGAACCGCGCCGGGCCTGCCGCAGCCCGATCCCGCCCGGTTGCCGGGATCGGGGCGTTACCGGATCAGGCGATCGCGGCGCGTTTCACGCTTCGCTGGCACGGCGCGGCCGATGCCGCGTCGCGCCCCGACGCTCAGCCGGCGTCCTTCTCGGCGCGCGCCACCTGCTCCTTCACGCGGATGAAGCTGTCGGGGGTGACCGAGATCGAATCGATCCCGCAGGCCACCAGGAAGCGCGCGAATTCGGGGTGGTCGCTGGGCCCCTGGCCGCACAGCCCGATCTTGGCGCCGGCCTCCTTCGCCGCCGCGATGACATGGCCGATCATCCATTTCACCGCCGGATCCTGTTCGTCGAACAGGGCCGCCAGCTCGTCGGAATCGCGGTCCACCCCCAGCGTGAGCTGCGTCAGGTCGTTCGAGCCGATCGAAAAGCCGTCGAAGCGCTCCGCGAAGGCCGGCGCCAGGATGACGTTCGACGGGATCTCGGCCATCACATACACCTCGAGCCCGTTCTCGCCGCGCCGCAGCCCCTCTTCGGCCATCACCTCGAGCACGCGGTCGGCCTCGTCGACCGAGCGGCAGAACGGGATCATCACCACGACGTTGTCGAAGCCCATCTCCTCGCGCAAATGGCGGATCGCGCGGCATTCCAGCGCGAACCCCGCGCGGTAGCGCGGCGAGGTGTAGCGCGAGGCGCCGCGGAAGCCGAGCATCGGGTTTTCCTCGTGCGGCTCGAACGCGCGCCCGCCGATCAGTTCGGCGTATTCGTTGGTCTTGAAGTCGCTCATGCGCACGATCACCGGGCGGGGATGGAACGCCGCCGCGATCCGGGCAAGCCCGCGTGACAGCCGCTCGACGAAGTAGGCCGCCTTGTCGGCGTGGCCGGCGGTGAGCCTTTCGATCTCGGCCTTGGCCTCGGCATCCTCCAGCCGGTCGAAGCCGATCAGCGCCATCGGATGGATGCGGACGTGGTTGTTGATCACGAATTCCATCCGCGCAAGCCCGACACCGTCGGCCGGCAGCCGCCACCAGCGGAAGGCAGCGGCCGGATTGGCGAGGTTGAGCATCACCCTGGTGCGGGTTTCGGGCACGGCCGCGGGGTCGAGCATCTCTTCCTCGATCTCGGCGATCCCCTCGTAGACGAAGCCCTCATCGCCCTCGGCGCACGACACCGTCACCTCCTGTTCCTCGTGCAGCACATGGGTGGCGTCGCCGGTGCCGACGACCGCCGGCAATCCCAGCTCGCGGCTGACGATGGCGGCGTGGCTGGTGCGCCCGCCGCGGTCGGTGACGATGGCGGCGGCGCGCTTCATGATCGGCACCCAGTCGGGGTCGGTGTTGACCGTCACCAGCACGCTGCCGTCGACGAAGCGGTCGATGTCGCGCGGGCTGTCAAGCAGGCACACCCGCCCCGCCACCGCGGCATCGCCGATGCTGAGCCCGCTGACCAGCTTGCGCCCGCTGGCCTTGACGGAGTAGCTGCGATAGGCGCCCGCGGCACGGCGCGACTGCACCGTCTCGGGCCGGGCCTGCACGATGAACAGCGCGCCGGTTTCGCCGTCGCGGGCCCATTCGATGTCCATCGGGCAGCCGTAATGGTCCTCGATCGCGCAGGCCCAGCGGGCAAGCTGCAGGATCTCGGGATCGCTCAGCACGAAGCCCGCGCGCTCGGCCTTCGAGGTCGGCACGGTGCGGGTGGTGCCGTGGCCGGTGCGGGCATAGATCATCTTGCGGGCCTTGGTGCCGAGGCGCTTCTCGACGATCGGCACGACGCCCTCGCGCGCCAGCAGCGGCTTGAACACCTGGTATTCGTCGGGGTCGACGGTGCCCTGCACCACGGTCTCGCCCAGGCCCCAGGCGGCGTCGATCACCACCACCCGGTCGAAGCCGGTTTCGGTGTCGATCGAGAACATCACCCCCGAGCCGCCGATGTCCGAGCGCACCATCAGTTGCACGCCCACCGACAGCGCGACCTTGAGGTGGTCGAACCCCTTGGTCTCGCGGTAGCTGATGGCGCGGTCGGTGAACAGCGAGGCATAGCAGCGCCGGCAGGCCGCAAGCAGCGCGTCGGGGCCGCGGATGTTGAGGAAGGTTTCCTGCTGGCCGGCGAAGCTTGCGTCGGGCAGATCCTCGGCGGTGGCCGACGAGCGCACGGCCACGTCGGCATCCGCGCGCCCGGCGCTTGCGCACAACTCGTCATAGGCGGCGCGCAGGGCGGCGGCGGTATTCTCGGGCCAGTCGGCCTTGAGGATGGCGTCGCGCAGGGTGGCGCCGGTCTCGGCCAGCGTCGCCTTGCCGGCGTGCATCGCCGCCAGCGCGTCGGCGATCACCGCGCGCAGGCCGGCGGCATCGACGAACCGCCAATACGCCTCGGCGGTGGTGGCGAAGCCCGGCGGCACCTGCACACCGCGTGCGCCCAGATGGCACACCATTTCGCCCAGCGAGGCGTTCTTGCCCCCGACCCGGGATACGTCGCCGCGCCCGAGCGCATCGAAACGGATGATCAGCTTGCCATGATCGGTCATAGCTCCCCCTTCAGCGCCGCAACCACATCATGACAGGTGGAGCCTTCGTCACAGGGACCGACCCGCCGCACCTGGCGCTTGTGGCATCATGCTACGCCGGTTCGCGCGCGGCGGCCTTGATCTGCGTCACTGGACCGGCGTCACGGGCGATCCGGCGGTTGACGAAACGCCAGCCGCATCTGCTTTTCGGCCTCGATCAGTGCGAAGAAAACGGCACCGACGGCCACGATCAGCACCCCGTCGGACAGCGGCACCGGCCGGGTTCCGAAGATCGCCTGCATCGGCGCCAGGTAGGTGATGGCGAATTGCGCCGCGGTCACCGTGATCACGCAGGCCCAGACGATCCGCGTGCCTTTCGCCGCGGCCCACGTGAGCGAGGTGCCGTGGATGTTGCGGATGAAGAACAGATGGAAGATCTCGAGCACCACCAGCATGTTCATGGCGATGGTCTGGGCCAGCGCGACGGGATGGCCGCGGTCGATGGCGTAGAAATACATCCCGAAGACCGCGGCAAGAAACAGCGACGAGACAAGCACGATGTGCCAGATCAGCCCGCCGGTCAGCAGCGGTTCGTGGCGCGGGCGGGGCGGGCGGCGCATGGTGCCGCGCTCTGACGGCTCGAACGCCAGCGCGATCCCGAGCGTGACCGCGGTGATCAGGTTCACCCACAGGATCTGCACCGCCGTGATCGGCAGCGCCATGTTGGCAAGCAACGCCAGAACGATGGTCATCGCCTCGCCGGTGCTGGTGGGAAGGTTCCAGCTTATCACCTTCTTGATGTTGTCGTAGACGGTGCGCCCCTCGCGCACCGCCGCCGCGATCGAGGCGAAGTTGTCGTCGGCCAGCACCAGCACGGCGGCCTCCTTCGCGGCGGCACTGCCCTTGAGGCCCATCGCGATGCCGGCATCGGCGCGCTTGAGCGCGGGGGCGTCGTTCACCCCGTCGCCGGTCATCGCCACGGTCAGCCCGCGCGATTGCAGCGCGGTGACGAGGCGCAGCTTGTGTGCGGGCGAGGTGCGCGCGAAGATGTCGGTCTCGACCGCCGCCTCGGCAAGGGCGGCGTCGTCCATCGCCTCGACATCGGCCCCGGTCAGCACCCGCTCGGGGTTGCGCAGCCCGATGCGGGCGGCGATGGCGCGGGCGGTGGCGGCGTGGTCGCCGGTGATCATCTTCACCCGGATGCCGGCGGCGTGGCAATCGGCCACCGCCGCGACCGCCTCGGCGCGCGGCGGGTCGATCAGGCCGATCAGCCCGATCAGCGTGAGTTTGCCGGCGATGTCGTCGGCGTTGAGGACCGTGCGCTGCTGCGGCACCTCGCGCAATGCGACCGCGAGCACCCGCTGCCCGTCGGCGGCAAGCGCCTCGACCATTTCGTGCCAGTGCCCGGGATCGAGCGGCGCGGTCCTGCCGTCGGCGCGGCGCTGGTCGGCGCACAGCGCCAGCACCGCCTCGGGGGCGCCCTTGACGTGGATGCAGGCGTGGCCGTCGTGGTCGTGGTGCAGCGTCGCCATGTAGCGGTGCGCGGCGTCGAAGGGGATCGCGTCGGAGCGGGCCCATTGGCGGAAGGGCTCGGCCCCCGCGCCGGTAATCTTGCCCGCCAGCGCCACCAGCGCCCCCTCCATCGGATCGCCCTCGACCTGCCAGCCCGATTCGGTGCGGAGCAGCACGGCGTCGTTGCACAGCGCCGCGACGCGGGCGATCTCGGCGAGCACCGGATGCCCGGCCGCGTCGGCGGCCGCATCGGCATCGGCCCGCCGGACCGCGCCCTCGGGGGCATAGCCGCTGCCGTCCACGGCAAAGACCCGGTCATCGGTGGCAATCGCCGCCGCCATCATCTCGTTGCGGGTCAGCGTGCCGGTCTTGTCGGTGCAGATCACCGAGACCGAGCCCAGCGTTTCGATCGCCGGCAGCCGGCGGACGATCGCGTTGCGCCGCGCCATCCCCTGCACGCCTACCGCAAGCGTGATCGTCAGCACCGCCGGCAGGCCCTCGGGGATCGCCGCGACCGACAGGCCGACCACGGCCATGAACAGGTCGGAAAACACCATGTGGCCGACGAAATACCCCCAGGCCAGCAGCGCCCCGGCGACGAGCAGGATGAACAATGTCAGCCAGCGGGAAAAGCTGTCCATCTGGGCGACAAGCGGTGTGGTCAGCGTCTCGACCCGGGCCAGCATGCCACTGATGTGCCCGATCTCGGTGTCGGCGCCGGTGGCCACCACCACGCCACGCCCGGTGCCCGCGGCAACCAGCGTGCCCGAGAACAGCATCGACGTCCGGTCGCCCAGCGCCGCGTCGGCCTCCACCGCCGCCGTGCCCTTGTCCACCGGCACCGATTCGCCGGTCAGGATCGCCTCTTCGGCCTTGAGGCCGCGCGCCTCGATCAGCCGCAGGTCGGCCGGCACCCGGTCGCCGGCCTCGAGCAGCACGATGTCGCCGGGCACCAGATCGGCCGCGTCGACGCTGATCCGCTGCCCGTCGCGCAGCACCGCCGACCGGGGCGCGAGCATGCCGCGGATCGCCTGCATCGCCTGTTCGGCCCGCCCCTCCTGCACGAAACCGATGATCGCGTTGACGATCACCACCGCAAGGATCACGCCGGTATCGACCCAGTGCGACAGCGCCGCCGTGACCGCGGCCGCGGCGATCAGCACATAGATCAGGACGTTGTGGAACTGGGCGAGGAAGCGCAGCACCGGGCTGGGCCCCGGCGCCTCGGGCAGGCGGTTCGGCCCGTGCTCGGCCAGGCGGCGCGCGGCCTCGTCGGCGTCGAGGCCGCGCGCCGACGCATCGAGCGCCTCCAGCGCCGCTTCCGGTGTCAGGGCGTGCGGATTTTCGTAGTGCAGTCGTTTCGACATGTTGTGGTCACGTCACTTTCCTGTGGGGGGCAGCACACCGATGCCGTCTCGCCGACGCGATGTCGACCACGGTGCTCGAACGTCCTTTCGTCCTTTCGTCCCGTCTGCCTGTCGCCGGCGACCTTAGCGCAGAAACAAGCCGTCCGTCATGACATGGTGCAACCACTCCCGGCGGCCACACCTTCGGATGCCGACAAGACCCGGAACGATCGCGCATCCTGGCCACCGGGCGGCCTCGGGCCCGGCCGGGTGGGCCGGCGGGCGTGCAGGGCAATCGCATTTGCCCGCGGGGCGAAACGGAAGCCGGGCGAGCGCCTGCCCGTGGGGTGGCGCAGCAACGGTGGAGATGCACGCTTTATGCCAGCCAAGCCCATCCCCGCCATGAGCGGCGCGCGCGGATAGCCAAAGCGCCAGCCCGCCCGGACGGGCAGGCGCTCGCCCGGCGCCTTCGGCTTGTTCCGGGCGGGGCGCGCGCCCTGGGCAGATGTCCGCTTCATCTCCGAAACGCTGTCTCACGGCGATCTTCGGGGCAAATGCGATAGCCTTGGGCGGGCGTGCAAGCAATATTGCCGATCCCACGCCGGCGCTGCATGGTGGCGCCGGGATGGGCGAAGCACCCCGGCGGAAAGGCTGCGCATGAAGATCGCGATGGTGGGAACGGGCTATGTCGGCCTTGTCTCGGGGGTGTGTTTCTCGGATTTCGGACACGAGGTGGTGTGCGTCGACAAGGCGGCCGACAAGATCGCGCGGCTTTCGGCCGGCAAGGTGCCGATCTACGAACCCGGCCTCGACGCGCTGCTGCGCAAGAACGCCGAGGCCGGGCGGCTGGGCTTCACCACCGATCTCGCCGCGGCGGTGGCCGGGGCCGATGCCGTGTTCATCGCCGTGGGCACGCCCACGCGGCGCGGCGACGGCCACGCCGACCTGAGCTATGTCATGGCCGCCGCCCAGGAGATCGCCCGCGCGCTGACCGGCTACGCGGTGGTGGTGACCAAGTCGACCGTGCCGGTGGGCACCAACCGCAAGGTGGCCGAGGCGATGCGCGCGGCCAACCCGGCGGCCGAGTTCGATGTCGCCTCGAACCCCGAGTTCCTGCGCGAGGGCGCGGCGATCGACGACTTCATGAAGCCCGACCGGGTGGTGGTGGGGGTGGAATGCGACCGCGCCAAGGCGGTGATGGGCGGGGTCTACCGGCCGCTGTTCCTGCGCGAGTTTCCCATCGTCTACACCGACCTCGAGTCGGCCGAGATGATCAAGTATGCCGCCAACGCCTTCCTCGCGACCAAGATCAGCTTCGTCAACGAGATCGCCGCGCTGTGCGAGCGCACCGGCGCCGACGTCAAGGCGGTGGCGCGCGGCATGGGCCTCGACGGGCGGATCGGCAACAAGTTCCTGCATGCCGGGCCCGGCTATGGCGGCTCGTGCTTTCCCAAGGATACCCGCGCGCTGGCCCGCATCGGGCAGGAGCACGGGCTGCCGATGCGTATCACCGAGACGGTGATCGAGGTCAACGAGGGGATCAAGGCGCGGATGGTCGAGAAATTGCGCGACCTGTGCGACGGCAGCTTCAACGGCCGCACCGTGGGGGTGCTGGGCGTGACGTTCAAGCCCGAGACCGACGACATGCGCGAGGCGCCGTCGCTGACGATCATCCCGGCGCTGGTGGGCGGCGGCGCGAAGGTGCGGGTGGCCGACCCGCAGGGCCGCACCGAGGGCGAGGCGCTGCTGCCCGGGGTCAAGTGGGTCAACAACGCCTATCAGGCCGCGCAGGGCGCCGACCTGCTGGTGATCCTGACTGAATGGAACGAGTTCCGCGCGCTCGACCTCGGCAAGCTCGCGCGCAGGATGGCGACCCCGCGCATGGCCGACCTGCGCAACATCTACACCCGCCACGACGCGCTGGCCGCGGGCTTCGCGGTTTACGAAGGGGTGGGCCGGTGAGGCGCGCCTTCGTCACCGGCACCGCCGGCTTCATCGGCTTTCACCTTGCGCGGCAATTGCTGGAGGCGGGCTGGGCGGTGGCCGGCTACGACGGGATGACCGATTATTACGACGTCGGCCTGAAACAGCGCCGCCACGCGCTGCTGCGCCGGAACCCGCACTTTTCCGCCACCGAGGCGATGCTGGAAGACGCGCCGGCGCTGGAGGCGGCGGTGGCAGCCTTCGCGCCCGAGGTGATCGTGCATCTCGCCGCGCAGGCGGGCGTGCGCTACAGCCTCGAGAACCCGCGCGCCTACATCGACGCCAACGTGGTGGGCACCTTCAACGTGATGGAGGCGGCGCGCACGGCGGGCGTGGGGCACCTGCTGATGGCCTCGACCTCGTCGGTCTACGGCGCCAACCAGGAGATGCCCTTCGACGAGCGCCAGAAGGCCGACACCCCGCTGACCATCTACGCCGCGACCAAGAAGGCGAACGAGGCGATGGGCCACGCCTGGGCGCACATCCACGGGCTTCCCGTGACCATGTTTCGGTTCTTCACCGTCTATGGCCCGTGGGGGCGGCCCGACATGGCCTATTTCACCTTCACCCGCGCCATCCTCGAAGGGCGGCCGATCGACGTCTACAACCATGGCCGGATGTGGCGCGACTTCACCTATGTGGACGATCTGGTGCGCGGCATCGTCCTGCTGATCGACGCGGTGCCGGGCGGGCCGGAAACGGCGGTGGAGGGTGACAGCCTCAGCCCCGCCGCGCCCTTTCGCGTCGTCAACATCGGCAATTCCGAGAAGGTGCGGCTCCTGGATTTCATCGAGGCGATCGAGGCCGCGGTCGGCCGCCCCGCGATCCGCAACCTGATGCCGATGCAGAAAGGCGACGTGCCCGCGACCTGGGCCGACGCCTCGCTGCTGCACGCGCTGACCGGCTACCGCCCGCAAACCCCCCTGCGCGAGGGGGTGGCGCGCTTCGTGTCATGGTATCGCGATCATCACCGCGTCTGAGGTTTCCATGCCGCGCCGCGCGCGCGCCGGGGCCGACGAAAGCTCGGGGACGGGTTTCATGCCAGCACCAGCGCGTGGATCCCCGTCGCGGTCGTGCCCGTCGCACGCACCCGGCGGGTGCCGACCGGCAGGATCGAGAAGTCGGCCACGCGCAGCGTGCGGGTCTGCCCGGCCTCGGTGACGAGGCTGAGCGCGCCGCCGGTCTCGATGTAGAGGCCGATCGCGACGCCGGGCAGATCGAGTGCATCGTCGGGCGTGACCGGCAGCGCATCGGTCGCGGGCCCGGCCAGCGACGGGCTGCGGTTGGTGAACGGGTTCATGCGGATCTCCCTTCGCGTTTGGATTCCGGCGCTGGCGGGGCGGGCCCCGCGCGGCCTGCGCGGAACCATCGACGTGAAAGGTGAAGCAAACCCGGCAGGCCCGCCCGCACACCCGCGCCCCGGCGCAACGGCGATGCCGCGCGGGCGGGCAGCCGGCCCGGCCAGCCGATGCCCCGGGATTGGCGGCAGTCCGCCATAATCGTTAGACTATCTAACTATTTCTTCACCACCGATGTCGAAGTTTCAGTTTTGCCACTTGATTTCTTCGGCGTTTGCCGTATTTTTGCTTCGCACATCTAATCAACTGGAGCACCCATGGCCGACAAGAACCCCGCCAAGGGTTTCGTCGCGATTCTCGGATGGAGCCTGAATTGTATCGACGCGCTGGAGCGGTTCGACCGGCGCTATATCGTGGTCGCGCCGACATGGGCGGCGGATTATGCCCGACAAAACGACATTCCGTTCATGGAATGGGACTTCGAACGCCTCAACGAACGCTCGCTCGAACTGGCCGAGACGCTGAAGGAGATGGGCGTGGACGTGGCCATCCCGCTGTTCGAGGAGACGGTGGAATGGGCCGGCGCGGTCAATTCCGTGCTGCTCGGCAACCCGCGCCTGCTGGGCCAGTCGATGCTGTTCCGCGACAAGTCGCTGATGAAGCGGCGCGCGCAACTGGGCGGCATCCGCGTCGGCATCTTCGAGGAGGCGATGGACCGGACCGATGTCATCCGCTTTCTGCGGCGCGTCAACCAGACCCTGCTGAAACTTGACGGCGACCCCAACGATCCGATCCACTTCAAGGCCTTCGACAAGGCCGGCTGCCTCGGCCACCGGGTGATCCGCACCTCGGACGACGTCGCGGCGATCTCGGACGACGAGTTTCCGGCGCTGCTCGAAAGCCACCTCGACGGCTGGGAATTCGCGGTCGAGGCGTGGATCAAGGACCGCAAGATCCAGTTTCTCAACATCTCGGAATACGTGACGCTGGGCTATTCGGTGTTCGTGCCGGCCACCCCGGAACTGGAAAAATGGCGCCCGCGCATCACCGAACAGATCGAAAAGCTGATCGAGGTGTTCGACATCGACTTCGGCTTCATCCACCCGGAATACTTCGTCACCTCCGACGGCACGATGTATTTCGGCGAGGTCGCCTATCGCCCGCCGGGCTTCAACGCCTTCGAACTGATCGAGCGCGCCTACGGCTTCAACGCCTATCAGGCGCTGGTGCTGGCGTTCGACCCCAAGTCCACGCAGGCGGAGCTTGACGCCTTCTTCCCGCGCCCGGTGAAGGATGCGATCGGGCATGCCGGCTGCTTCGGCGTTTACCCGCGCCGGCGCGTGGTGAGCGAGTTGCACATTCCCGACGAAACCGCGAACGACCCCTATTTCGAGTTCCACGAACTCATGCCGCCGTCCGAGAACAAGGTGACCAAGCGGACCGCCTTCGGCACCCACTGGGGGCTGGTGTATTTCTTCGGCGACGACCCGCACCGGATGCGCGACCTGCTGAAAGCCCAGGAAGAGCTGGACTTCTACGTCTGACATCGGCGCCCGGCATCCCGGGCGCCGCACCACATGTTGGGGGCACGGCCGACGGCGCCGCTGCGGGTTGCAATGCCCCGGCCGAAAGCGCAGTCTGCCCGTCGAGGTGAGAGATGGCCGACAGCGCGACAGAATCCACCGGTCCGGGGGCGCTCGACCCCGCGGCGGCGCTCGCCGCCAGGGTGGCGACCCTCGACCGGACGGTGGCGCAACTGGCCAAGGTATCGCGTTTTGCCAAGATCGCCCATCAGGGGCGGGTGCTCGAATGCGCCGGGCGGGTGCTGGTGCTGCCCGGCGGCGTCGAGGCCCTGCGCACGCGGGCGGCGGCGCTCGACCGCGCCGGCGTCTTCGCCGGCACCGACTGGGAAACCCCCGCCAACCTGCTGCCGGGGCTGGTGGGGCGCACCCTGCGCCACGCGCCCGAACCCACCATCGTGCTCGAATGCCTCAGCCTGCTGCGCTTCCTCGCGATCGCGCGCGACGATCACCGCGCGGCGGGCGTGCCGCCGGAATACGCCAGCCATTTCCTGACCCAGGTTCTCGCGCTGAACCTCGACCGGCTGTTCGGCGTGACCGACGAACGCACCCGCGCCGCGGCCACGCCGCTTCAGCGGGCGGTGGACAGCCTGTTCGACACGCTCATGCAGCAGGTCGGGCCGCACGGCATCCTCGGGCGGCTGGTCGACGAGATCTGGCGCATCCTCGCGCAGCGGCCGCTACAGGTGGACCATGTGAAATCCATGGTGCTCCAGATCGCGCTGGCGCTGGCGCGCGACGGCAGCGACATCGGCCAGGCCCGGCACGGCGCCGACCGGCTGGTCAGCGCGCTGTTCGGGCCCACCAACCTGTGCCGCGAGGATCCCGGCCTCGACACCTACCTCGAACGCCTCGCCAGCGCCGATATCCGGGTGTTGCAGGAAGAGGCCTCGGGCCTCGCGCGGGCGATGCACGACACCGGCCTGGTGTCGGACTACCACGCCGCCTTCCTGCGCTGGGTGCTCGAGGCCGGGCACGGGCGGCTGGTGCCCGATTGCCTCGGGCTGTCCAACACCGGCCTCGACGCGCTGCGCTGCTACGAGCCGCTGGTGCGCGCGCTGATCGAGGCGGCGGTGCAGCCCGGCACCGGCCAGGCGATCCTCGGCATCGCCCAGATGCTCGAGCGCGGCATCCTCTATTCGCCCCCGATCGCGCCGTCGCTGTGGCGCCTGCTCGAATCGCCGCTGACCCCGGCCAGCGAGGCCGCGCTGAACGCCTCGTGCGGCACCGCACTGCCCGCCAAGACCCACCTTGTCGCCGGGGTGCTGATGCTGCTGGGCCACCCGCTGGGCATCGGCCAGGGCAACAACCCCACCTGCCAGTCGGCGCGGGCGCTGGCGATGTGGGCCCTGAACGATCCCGACTACCTGCTGTGGCTGGTGGCGCAGGTCACCCGCGGCGACAGCCTGCGGCTGCATTTCGAGGGGCGGGCGCTCGATACCGCGCAACTGCCGCTGGGGCTGGCGATGCACACCCCGCTCGACGCCGATCCGGTTTCGGTGCTGCTGGTGCCCCATCTCGACCGCGCCTATGCCGAGATGGGCCGCCTGTGCGCCGGCCGCGGCGAAGACCCGCACCGCTGGATCAACCCGGAACTGCACGGCTGGTGGGTGGGGCGCGAGTTTCACATCGCGGTCGATGTCGCCACCGGCGCGCTGCACGACCACGCGGGGTTCCTGCACGCCTTCCACGTCGCCTATCACCCCTACCACAACGGCAACCAGCCGGTGATCCACCCCCAGCCGGCCGGCATCGCGGTGACCGACAGCGGCGGCAGCTTCGTCGGCTGGCACGCGATCTCGATCATCCGCGTGGCGCTGGATCAGGGGGGCGAGATGCGGGTCTATTTCTTCAATCCCAACAACGACAGCGGGCAGGACTGGGGCCAGGGCGTGGTGGTCTCGACCCAGGGCCATGGCGAGCGCTTCGGCGAGGGCTCGTTGCCCTTCGACCAGTTCGCCTCGCGGCTCTACCTGTTCCACGACGACGGCCTGGAGCCGCTCGCCGCCCGCCCGGTGCCGCCCGACGAGATCGCGGCCATCACCGCCATGGCGCGCCAGAGCTGGGCGGCGGACCGCGGCGGGACGTGAGGCGCCCCCAAGCGCCGTTTTTCGCTTGCGCCCGCGCGGTATGAAAGCGGCCGGCTGGTGTTCCGACGCGGCTACAGCGCCATTTCCACCACATCGTCCAGCGCGTCGTCGTCGGCGGCGATATCGGCAAGGGCCGCGAGCGTCGCCTCGCGCTGCTTGCGCGCCTCTTCGAGCTTGGCCATGTCGCTGGCGATCTCGCCCTTGATGAGTTGGGCCTGCGCGGTCAGGCTTTCGACGACATCGACGAAATCCGCGTGCGTCATGCCCGCGGTCCAGGCGCCGGGGGAATCGGGCGGCGGGGCGCCGGTCACCGGGCGATAGGCGCGCAGCGCCGCGATCAGCGCCATGACGACCGAGTCGGTCTCCATCAGGAAGACGCCGTATTCCGGGCTTGAACGGTCATGCTCGGCGGCCGCGTCGAATTCGGGGAAATCCGCGTCGCGCGTGGCGGCGTAATCGCCATCGGGCCCGAGGCGGGCGCAAAGCGCGGCAAGCTGGCGGTCGATCTCGGGCGTTTTCAACGACTCGTCGGCCAGTGTCGGCACCGCCCTGGCCCTCGCCTCGGCCTTGAAGCGCAACCAGCTTGTCAGCGTCAGCGCGGGGATGCCGGGGTGCCAGTCCTTCCTGAGGGGCACGCGCTTCATCACCACCGGATCGTCGCTGTAGAGCGTCTCGAAATAGGTCACGACCTTCTGGCAGACGTTCTTCTGGTCGGCCAGCACCTCGGGCGTCATGCCGCAACTGCGCGCGATCTCCTTCGCCACCGGGTCGCCGTCGATCACGATGCCGTAGGCCAGCACGCATTTCGACAGGGTCGAGTTCCACTTCATCGCCTTGCGCGCCTGCTTGCGGTCGCCGGGCGAGGCAAGCGCGGCCTTGAACAGGTGCCAACCGGCCTCGATCTCGGCCTCCTTCTCCATCTTGTAGCCGAATTCGGTCAGCGCGCGCGCCATCGTCGTGCCGGCCTGGATGCCCAGCCCCGCCGCGAGACCGCCGCCCATGCTGACACCGGAGGCATCGGCGATCTTGATCGCCTCGGCGGTCACGCCCAGCAGGTCATAGAACACCCGCAGCGATTGCAGGCTTACCTGCACGCGGGCGCTGTGCAGCCGCCCCTTGATCGCCGGGCCATAGACCGAACTGCTGGCCACGGTCAGTTCCATGTTGTCCATCCACTTGTTCAACTGGATCGACTTGCGCAGCAACGTGGTGGTGTCGATCAGCAGTTTCTGCGCCGCCACCGCCATGCCCGCCGCCGGCAGCGCCGCCGCCAGCACCTGCGCGCCGACGCTGGTGATCATGTCCAGCGCCTGCCACTTGGCGTTGCACGATTGCGCCTCGGCGATCAGCTTGTCCATCGCCGCCATGGCGCGGCGTTCCTTCTCGACATCGACCAGATCCTCGGGCCGGGTCTGGGCCGCGTCGAGCAGTTCGTTGAGCTTTTCCATCTCGCGGTCGGTGGCGTCCTCGATCGCGGCGAAAAACTCCTGCCGCCTCACCGGGTCGGCCAGTTCCTGTTCGAATTCCCTGCGCGCCGCTTCCTTGCGCGCGGCCTCCTGTTCGGCGACCTTGCGGGCCATCGCGGCCTCGGCCGCCGGGTCGATGGGTTTGGCGCGGGTCCGGGCCAGAAAGTCATCGACGCTGCCGCCCTTGCCGACCAGTTCCGACACCGCGTCGGCGTTGTCGTTGAAGATGTCCGCTTCTTTCTGGGTCTGCTGGAAAAGGCCCTTGGCGCCCGCGTCGATCTGCCCGCTCTCGGGCACGCTGTAGACCTCGCCCAGGATCTTCGGCATCGCCCCGGCGAAGCTGGGCACCATCGCCGTGATCCCGAGCGCCGCGATCAGCGTTCTGGAATCGATCTTTCCGCCCGAGCGATAGACGCTGTAGATGTGATCCGCGACCGCGGCCGCATCGGCGGCGCCGACGATGGCGCCTTGCACGGTGGCCCCGATCTGCTGCCATTGGCCCTGCGAGCCCAGCAACATATCGCCATTCTCGTCGGTCCCGCGCTTGGTGTCGAACGCGGCAAAGCCGTTGCCGACCGCCCCCGCCACCACCCCGATCAGCGCCAGCGCCGCCTTCTTGCGCGCATCCCTGTTGGGGGCTTCGATGATGTCGTGGATGCGAAACACCGCCTGCCCGCCCTTGAGCGCGTATTGGGCAAGGTTGGCGGCCGCCGACATCTCGGTCTTGAATTCGCTGCTGAACGCCTTGTCGACGTTATTGACGGCGACCGCCGCGGAATTGATCGCGATGCCCTGAAGCACCACGTCGCCGATCGCCTTGAACGCCGCCTCGGCGATGTTCCAGCCCTTTTTCTTGTCGGGCTTGTCGAGCGTGGTGTCGAGAATGCCCAGGCCCCCCTGGATGACCGTCGTCGCCATGGTGATCGAGGTGGTGGCCAGCGCCACCTTGCGGCCCTGCTCGCGCTGCCCGTCGATCTTCGCGATGAAATCGGTCTGTTCCGCCGTGGGGTTCGCGGCGGCCTTCGCCTCGTCGTAGTTCAGCCTGTCGTGGCGCGAGATCGCCAGCGAATCGAGGTTGCCCAGCTTGATCGATTCCGCCGCGATCGTCCCGCACAGGGCCGTCACGTCCATGCCGATGCGGATCGCGCGCTTGGCGTTCTCGTGTCTGGAGCTGTTCCTGGTGTGGTCTTCCAGACGCTCCTGGTAGATCGCGCACGCACCCTCGAAAACCTGCGCTTCCTGGCTGTACTTGTTCGCGACCGCGTTCGAGGGGATCACGTCGGCCTGCACCAGCGGCGACCACAATTCGCGGGTGATGTCGCGGGTGTCGAACAGCGGCTTCGGCTTGCCGTGCTCGTCCAGATCGTCGGGGTCGACGGCGTCTTCCATCTGCGTCTGAAGCGCGACCAGTTCCTCGTGCAACTGGCGCAGGCGCTTTTCGGCGGCCGGATCGACGCGGTAGTCGCCGGTCAGGTCGGCGACGGTATCGACCTCTTCGTTGCGGTCGCCGGTCCGCCAGTCCATCTTGCGGTTCGAGCGTTCGATGAGGCCCAGGAACTTCGCGCGTTTCCATTCGACCGTCACGTCGTCGCCCGCCGCCATCAACTCGTCCTGAAGATCGGCGATCTTTCCCGACACTTCGTCAAGAACGGCGGCGCGCTTCTGCATCCGCCCGCCCATCGCCTCGAATGCGGTGCTGCGCTGCTGGACCTTGGTGAGCCACAGGTGCTGTTCTTCGGTAAACGGCATGGAGCCTCCTGCATTCTTGCGCGGCGCCGGCGCGCCGACGCGATCGTCAGATGGACACTTTCAGGAACCGCACTTCGAGCCGCGGCAACGCCCGGCGCGCGCTTTCCAGCGCGGCGGCGGAGGCGTCGGCGAACGGGTGGCTCCGGAACACCGCCAGCGGATCGAACCCGTCGAAGGTGCCCATCAGCGCGCGCACCGCCAGCAGCGCCTCCTTGCGGGCGGTCTTGCGCGCCTCGGGCGTGGCCGATCTGCTCACGAGAATCGTGGCGTTGCTGCCCAGCCGGTCGATGATCGCATCGGGCATCGCCTTGACGATGGCGTCCATCGCCGCCTCGATCTTCGCGCGGTCGTAAAGCGCCGGATCGTCAAGCTGGTTGCCGCCATCGGTCTGGCCGGCCGGCGCGACCACGCCCGCCACGAACCCCGCAACATGGTCGCGGAAGTCGCGGACGCTTTGCGCGCATGCCTGCGCGGCGCTGCCGAGATCGGTGTCGAGGATCGCGGCCGCGGCCTTCGCGTCGTTGCCCAGCCGTTGGGCGCGGGTCAGCAGCGCCTCCATCTTCGCCAGCCCGGCGATATACTGGCCGGAGTCCCGGGTTTCGCCCACCAGGGCCGTGCGCTCGTTCTCGAGCCCTTCCAGTTCGGTGGTGTCGCCCTTGAGCTTTTCCGTGCGCTCGATCGCCTTGGCGATGGCCTTCTTCACCTCGCTGCGGCGGGTGTTGAAATCCTTCTTCTTCGCCTGGTTGTCGTCGTGGGCCTTCTGCCCCTGGCGCGCATCGGCAACGAAATCGTAGACCGCCGTCATCTCCTCGCCGGGCAGCGCCGCGCCGTCGGCCTGCCGCTTCATCGCGTCGAGGATGCCGTTGAGGTTGCCCATCTCCACGATGATCTGCGCGGCCTCGTTCAGCGACCTTTCCGAGCGGTCGGCGATCTTGCCCCGCAGCGTGCGCAGCCTTTCGGAATAGGTGCCGTGATAGCCGTCGAACGGGTTTTCGTCGTCCCTTGTCGTCTTGCGGGCGGCCAGCAGCGCGCCGATGCTGTCCAGCGTCTTCTCGCGCTCGTCGGCGATGGTCGCCAGTCGCCGCTTCCTCGCGCGCAGCCCCTCGACCTTTTCGCGGAAGGCGTCGATCCGGTCGGAAAGCGCCTTGGTGTCTTCGGCAACATCCGCCTGCGGCCGGGTCAGATGGCCGGCGCGCAGGTCAGCCACCTCGGCCTTCAGGTCCAGCCGCTCGCCCGGTTCGTAGAGGCCATGGGATTTCTCGATCTTCCCGAGCTTGGCGTCGAGCGCGTCGAAGCCCTTTGCAAGCGTCCTGTAGACGCCCGGGTCCGTCTCGATCGCGCCGATGAAGGTTTCGACCCCGTCGAAATAGCCGGCCGCCATGCGCAGCGCGTCGATCGACCCGCTGGCGATCAACTGTTCCGCGGCCTCGATCTGCAACGCGATCTCGGCCACCGCGCCCTCGGGCAGCTTGCGGCTGGCCGGCACCAGCTTTTCCTGCCCGGTCTCGTCGTCCTTGCGGGTTTTCGGGGTGCCGTCCTTGCGGGTTTTCAGCAGCGCGGTGAAGCGCGCCTTCGCATCGTCGAGCTGCGCGCGCAATTCCACGTCGGACATGCCTTCGCGGCGCAGGTCGTCCTTGCGGGTTTCAGCCAGTTTCTCGGCGGCATAGGCACGGATCGCCTCGGCGCCGGCCAGCGCCGCCTCCATGCTGTCGCCGGGCTTGTAGGCGGCGATCTTCGCATCGGCGCGGCGCGGCCGGTGGACATGGCCGTTGCCGCGCATCGTGGCGATATCGGCGCGCGCCTCGGCGAACAGCCTTTCGATCCGAAGCCATGCGTCGTAGGCCGCGCGGGCGTCGGCCTCAAGCGCGCGGGCGGCGTCGATGTGCTGATCGGCAAGGTCGGTTTCGCCATCGGCAAGGCCCTGGCGGAGGGTGTCGCCAAGCGTATCGAGACGGGACTTGAGCGCCGCGACGGCGGTCGCATATCCGCGCCCGGCCAGTTCCTCGATCCTCGAACCGGCCGCGTGCATCGGCTGATCGAGCTCGGGAACCAGCACCGCCTTCTGCGCGATCGGGTCGGCCCCGGTCCGCGCGTTGCGATAGCTCACCAGCAGGTCCGCCGCCGCCCGCTCCGTGGCGAAGGCATCGTCGAGCTTGCCCAGTTGCAACTCCAGGATGGATTGCTCCAGCATCCCGAACAGGATGCGGTATTCGGTGGCGTTGATGACGGCGATTTTCTCGGTCCGCGGCCCTTTCGGGGTATCCCGCCTGAAGGTCATGATCTCGGCGCGGGCATTGTCCACGCGTTTCTGCACCTCGACGTGCAGCGCGCGGAATTCGGCGACCCTGCCCTGATCGAGGGTGGCCGGATCGACCGCGCCGGCGGCCACCTGCGCCTGCAGATCGGCGATCGTGTGCATGGTATCGGACTTGACGCGCCCGAGATCGCCCTCGGCTGCCGCAAGGCGGTGAATCCGCTGTGCAATCCGCTCGGCCAGTTCAAGCTCGGTCCGGTCGCCGACGATCTGCTCCTGAAGCCGCGCGATCTCGTCCTCGATCCGCGCGCGTTCGTCGTCGTCGCCGGCAGCGTCAAGATCGCCCCGGAGCTTCCTGGCCTCGTCGGTGGCGGCGTCGATGCGCGCCTCGATGGCATCGGCGCCGATGTCGTTGCGGACCTGTTCGAGACGCCGCTCGAAGGTTTTCGCGGGCGACTTGCGCAACTTGCCGCCCTGCCGCAGCGGGTTCGGCGCCCGCTTCCACTTCTTCAGGCGATGGAACGCCTCGATCCAGGCATCGACGTCGCTGTCGAGGGCCAGGGCATCGCCGTCGGGGGGCATGGCGCGTCCTTTCTGCTGGTGCCCCCCGCGTTGCGTTTGGGGGCGGGCGCGTGGCCGGCGTCTAGCGCACGGCGTTCTCGATTTCGCGCAGCGCCGCGTCGAGCGGGCCGCGGATGTCGACGCTGACGAACGGGTTGCGTTCGCACAGGGCGATCAGTTCGCTGGCGGCCAGGAACTTGCGGTATTCCGCGGCCTGCTCGACCAGCTTGCCGGCGGCGGCCGGCCGTCCCGCCGGCGGCGCGGCGCGGTATTCGAGCAGCCGCTTCATCAGCGCCACCTGATTGCCCTCGGTCAGGCCGTTCAGGCCATAGTCGGCGATGCGCTCAAGCTCGGCGTTGCCCTCCTGCCGCAAGCGCTCCTGCAAGCGGCCGATGGCGCTGTCGGTCTGCTCTTTCGCCGCGTTCCAGATCGCGAGCGGATCGCCCGGCGCTTGCGTGCCCGTCTCTGGCGCCGTCTCTGTCGCCGTCTCCGGCGCCGCGGCGGCATCGTCTGCCAGGTTGCGCTCGGCCAGGTCGAGGTCGGTCTGAAGCGCCTTGAGCCCGCTGATCGCGCGCTCGACGGCCCCCTCGCGGATGGCGCCGACCAGATCGCGCACCTGGCCCGCGAGCATCGCGCGCATCTCTCCCTCGGGCAGCGACTTGATCCGCTGGGCCAGCTTCGCGGCCGCCTGTTGCAGCCTGTCGCGCGCCGTCGCGCCCTCCGGTGGCGGCGCGGACGATGGCGCGGCCGGGTCCGGCAACGTCGCGAGGATGGCCTCGATCCGGTCCAGCAGTGCGGCCGACCGCGCGGCGTCGCCGGCCTTCAGCGCCCCCGCCGCCTCGACGATCGCCTTCTTGAGCCGCTCGCCCGTCTCGCCGCCAAGCCCGGCGATGCGCGGCTGCACGGCCTTGATGCGCGCGACCAGCGCCGCGGTGTCGAATGCCGCCGCCGTCGCCGCGGGATCGCCGGTTCCGGCGTCGGCGCCGGCCGCATCGGGCGCTTCGCCGTCGTCGTCGTCGGGCGCCGCCTCGAAGGCATCGTCGGCGTCGTCGTCATCGGGCGCGTCGGGAAGATCCTCGATGTCTTCCTCAAGCACATTGCCGTTTTCGTCCAGCACGCGGACATTCCGCATGACCTTGTTGAGCTTGAGGAATTTCTTGAGCTTCTTGGCGATGGCCGGCAACACCCGCTCGCAGCGCAGCGTGACGGTCTTGCCCTCGACCGACAGCGCGCCGAACGCGATCTTGTTGCCCTCGCCTTCGGCACGCAGGGCCTTGGCCATGACGGCGCCGGGCTTCTTGCGGTGCAGGGCGAAGAGGTCGTTCTCGGTGCTCGGGCCCGGGCAATAGGCGAACGGAATCGGCTGCCGCTTGGCGATCTTGAGCATTTTCTTCAGGTCGTCGCCCTCGACAGCAAAATCCGACATGTTCAATCCAGCCTGAAATCGTGCGCGCGGCCCGATCGGCCCGCGCCTGCGGCCATTACAGCGCAAAGATGTGGCGTGGGTCAATCTTTGCGTGCACGGGCGTGGCAGAATCTCGATGCCGGGCCTCGCCCCCCGTCGCCCCCCCGTCGCGCGCCCCTGCACGCACCGCAGGTTTCAAGGAACCTTCATCGTGCCGGCATCGTCCTGTCATGGAGGAGCGGGATCGTCGGGGCATGAGTAAAACGTTTCACATCGCCCCTTGCCCCTTCCCGCGGTGCGCGCCGTGAAGCGCGTGACCTCGCGCGAGGTGGCGCGCGCCGCCGGCGTCTCGCCCGCGCTGGTCAGCCGGGTGATGACCGGCAACGGCCATGTCGCCAAGGCGACGTCCGCGCGCATCCTTGCCGCCGCCGAGGCGCTGGGCTGGCAGCACAACGCGCTGGCGGCCTCGATGGTCACCGGCGACGCGCCGCTGATCGCGGTGGTCGCGGCCCGGCTCGACTTCGACTGGCGCGCGCAGGTGCTGTCGCGGCTGCTGGCGGCGTTCGAGGCGATGCACGTCGCGCCGCTGATGTTCTACGCCGCGACCGAAGACCGGGTGCCGGCGCTGATCGCCGAAACCGGGCGCTGGCAGACCCGCGGCGTCGTCGTCACCGCCGGCGAGATCGCGCCCGACCTCGCGGCGCGGATCCTGGCGCAGGGGCGCTTCGTGGCCGGGCTCAACCGGCCGGTGAACGCCGCCGGCGGCTACGGCGTGGGCACCGACAACGCCGCCGCCGGGGCCGAGGCGGCGGCGCTGCTGGGCCGCGCCGGGCGGCGGCGCTGCGCGGTTCTGGCCGGCCCGCCCGACAGCCGCGCCGGGGCCGAGCGCGCGCGGGGCTTCGCCGCCGCCTGCCCCGGTGCGAGCGTGCTGCACACCCCGGGCATGACCGCGGCCGATGGCGTCGAGGCCGCCGCGCACTGGCTGGCGCTGCCCGCCGGCCACCGGCCCGACGGCGTTTTCGCGGCCAACGACATGCTGGCGATGGGCTTCATCGACGCGCTGCGCGCGGCCGCGGTTCGGGTGCCCGACGATGTCGCGCTGATCGGGTTCGACAACCTGCCGGCCGCGGCCTGGGCGCCCTACGATCTGGCGAGTTTCGCGCAGCCGGTGGCGCGGATGGTCGAGGGGGTGCTGGCCCATATCACCGGCGCGCGCGCGCCCGGCGCCGCGCCGCCGCCGGTCGGGATGCAGCGCCTGCCGGCCACCGCGATCGTGCGCGGCAGCCTCGGGCTGGCGGACAGCGAGGCACGGCCATGACCGGTGCGGTCGGCGACCGCCTCGCGCTGGGCGACCGTCTCGCGGCGCGCGCGCTCGACACCGTCGGCCACGCGCTGCGCACCGGCGCGATGCAGGTCAGCCTCAAGGGGGCCGGCGATCTCGTCACCGACGTCGACCTCGCGCTCGAGGCGATGCTGACCCGGGCCATCGCCGCCGCCTTCCCCGACGACGCGGTGCTGGGCGAAGAGCGTGGCGGCGCACTGGCCGGCGACGGCTTCGGCTGGCTGCTCGACCCGGTGGACGGCACCGTGAACTTCGCCCACCGGCTGGGCTATGTCTGCACCTCGATCGCGCTGGTGCGGGGCGGCGAGGTGATTGCGGCCTGGATCGTCGACCCGCTGCTGGCCGAGGTGTTTCACGCCGGCCCCGACGGCGCGCTGCGCATCCGCCCCGACCTCGGCGCCACGGCGATGGCGCCGGGCGCGCAGCGGGTGGTCGGCATCGGCTTTTCCGACCGTCACGACCCCGCGCTTGCCGCCGCCGTCGTCGCCGCGCTGGGCGCCGAGGGGATCGAGTTCCGCCGCCTCGGCGCCGGCGCGCTGTGCCTGGCCCATGTCGCCGCCGGCCGGCTGGATGCCTATCTCGAGCCGCACATGAACCTGTGGGACGGCGCCGGCGGCCTGTTCCTGGCCCGCGCCGCCGGCGCGGTGACGCTGCCCTATCCGCTGACCGGCACCGGCGGCGTCGTCTTCGCCGCGGCAGCGGATATCGCCCCGCGCCTGCTCGATATCCTTCCCTTCCCGTTTTCCGGCCCTCCGTGCGCCGGAATGGCCCGCCCCAACGGCGGGCTCGACTGCACGGCCCGTTCCCCGATCCCAACCGATCCGCAGGAGACCAGAGAATGACACGCTGCCTGTCCCTCGTTGCCGTCCTCATGGCCGGAACCGCCGCCCATGCCGCCGAACCGGTGGGCGCCGACGCCTTCAACTTCGACGCCGGCATCGACCTTGCCGCCCTCGGCCCCGACACCTTCGCCGACATCGTCGGGCCCGCCGCCGCCGAAGAAGGCGGGCTGACCTTCTTCGATTTCACCAACTCGTTCGGGCCGCTGTTCCAGGAACACCTGATCCCGGCGTTCGAGGAAAAGACCGGCCTTGCCGTCGACTATATCCGCGGCGACGGCAACACCGCGGTGCAGCAACTCGTCGCGGCGCTCAACGCCGGCCGCGCGGCGCCGGCCGACGTGTATTTCATCGGCTCGGGGTCGTCCTTCAGCACGCTGCTGGCCGAGGACGCGATCGCCAACATCGCCCTGCACGAGGTGCTGCCGTCGGCCACCAACCTCGACCCGGCGCTGGCCACGGTGGCCGCCGGCAACGTGCACGGCGGCATCTACCTGCCGTTCCACCGCAACCAGACCTCGATCGTCTACAACTCCGACATGGTCGGCACCGAAGAGCTTCCCCTGACCGTCGAGGCGCTGCTTGACTATGCCACCGCCAATCCCGGTGCCGTCGCCGTGACCAACCCGACCCGCGGCGGATCGGGCAACGGCTTTCTGCAATCGGTGGCCAATGCCGTCGTCGAGGGCGAGGATTGCCGGGCCGTTTTCGCGGACTACGAGATCACCCGCGAGGCCGCCGACGCCTGGGCGGCCGGCGAGTGCGCGGCCCCGCTCTGGGCCTATTACACCGCCCTGCTGCCGGTGGTGGAACTGACCAACGGCAACTCCGACACGCTGAACCTGATCGCCAACGGCGCCGCGGCCATCGGCACCGGCTGGGAAGACATGGCCTACGACTTCCTGGGGCGCGGGCTGCTGCCGCCCTCGACCCGGCAGGCTTTGCTGGAGACCGGCCAGGTCGGGGGCGGCGACGGCATGTTCCTGCCGGTCGGGGCGGAAAACGTCGCCGCCGGGCTGGCGTTCCTCGACTTCATGATCTCGCACGAGGTGCAGCTCGTGAAGCTGTCGGTCAACGGCTCGCGCTCGGCGCGCACCGACATCGACCCGGCGGCCGAGTTCAGCCCCGAACAGGCGGCGCGCCTGATCCCCACCGACCAGTTCGCCACGCGCACGCTGCCGCAGATGCCCAACCCGCTCAAGGACGCGATGGGGGACTATTTCACCGCCAACGTCCTGCGCAACTGACGTGGCCGCGGCGGCCCTGCACCCCGGGGCCGCCGCCCACTTTCCCACCGGAGCCCGCCCATGACCGCGCCCACCTCGGCCCACCTTGTCGCCCGCGGCCTGACCAAGGATTTCGGCACTACCCGCGCGCTGCACCAGATCGACTTCGAGGCCCGCCCGGGCCGGTTCGTGTGCCTGCTCGGCCCCTCGGGCTGCGGCAAGACCACGCTTCTGCGCCTGATCGCCGGCATCGCCGAACCGACGGCGGGCGAGATCGCGCTGAACGGCCGGCGCATCGACGCGGTCCCGCCCGAGCGGCGCAACTTCGGCATGGTGTTCCAGACCTACGCCCTGTTTCCGCACATGTCGGTGCGGCGCAACGTCGGCTTCGGCCTCGACATGCGCCGCATCGAGCGCGCCGAGGCGCGCCGCCGCGTCGATGCCGCGCTGGCCCTCGTCGGCCTCGGGCATCTGGCCGAACGGCTGCCGCGCCAGCTTTCGGGCGGCCAGCAGCAGCGCGTGGCGCTGGCGCGGGCCATCGTGATCGAGCCCGACCTGCTGCTGTTCGACGAGCCGCTGTCAAACCTCGACGCGCGCCTGCGCGACGACCTGCGCGAAGACCTGCGCGCGCTGCAACGCAAGCTCGGCATCACCTCGGTCTACGTCACCCACGACCAGGCCGAGGCAATGGCGATGGCCGACGAGATCGTGGTCATGCGCAATGGCCGCATCGTCGAGCGCGGCGCGCCGGCCGACCTCTACCGCCACCCGGCAACCCGCTTCACCGCCGATTTCCTCGGGCTGACCAACGTGCTGCGGCTGCCGGTGCGGGGCGGCACGGCGCCGCTGCCCTGGGGCGGCACGCGCCCGGTTCCCGGCGCCCCCGACGGCGAGGCGGCGGTGGCGATCCGCCCCGAAGACCTGCCCCTCGCGGCCGCCGACGACGGCCCGGCCACGATCGAGACGGCGGTCTTTCTGGGCGCGGCGATCCACTACACCTTCCGCTGCGCCGGGGCCAGCTACCGCGCGATCGCGCCGGGCGGGCTGCGCGCGGTGCTCGCCCCCGGAACGAAGGTGCGCCCCGAGGCGCCCGCGGCGCTTCACCGCCTCGCCGACGACGCCCCCGCGCCGGCGGCCCCCGCGCCGGAGGCCGCCGATGTTCTCTGAAACCCGCCCCCCCTTCTGGCTGCTGGCGCTTCTGCTGTTTCCCGGCGTGGGCTACCTGCTGGCCACCTTCGGGCTGCCGCTGGTGCGGGTGGTCTGGGGCAGCTTCCGCAGCGCCGGCAGCCTGCGCAGCGGCACGGTGTCCACCTTCACGCTGGACAACTGGGCCCGGGTGCTGGGCGATCCGGTGTTCCTCGACGGGCTGATGTTCTCGCTGTGGCTGGGGATCGCGCCGACCGTCGCCAGCCTGATCGTGGCGCTGCCGCTCGCGGCGCTTCTGCAGGCCAACGAGACCGGGCAGCGCGCCGCCCGCACGCTCTACCGGCTGCCGCTGGTGGTGCCGGGGATCATCGCCGGGTTCATGATCCTGGTGATCTTCGACCGCGGCGGCATGGCCAGCCGCCTGGCCACCCCGCTGGGCCTGAGCCTGCCGCGCCTGGTGCGCGACGACTGGGGGCTGGGCGCGATCATGGCCTCGATGTGGAAGACGATCCCGTTCATGACGCTGATCATCTCGGGCGCGATGGCGGCGATCTCGACCGACATCCTCGCGGCCGCGCGCACGCTGGGCGCCAGCCGCGCCACGGTGCTGTGGCGCATCCAGATCCCGCTGGCCCAGCCCGGGATCACCGCGGCGGTGCTGCTGTCGTTCATCGGCTCGCTCGGGTCGTTCGTGATCCCCTCGCTGCTCGGGCCCGCCTATCCGCTGCCGCTGTCGGTGCACATGTTCGAAGAGGGCTTCCAGCGCGGCAACTGGAACCTCGTCTACGCCATGGGGACGATGCTGTCGGTGATGTCGATCGCGGTGCTGTTCGCCTATTACGCGCTGATCGGCTCGTTCACCCGCCGCGCCACCCGGGGAAGGGGCGACTGATGACCGACCTCCGCCATGCGGCCGAAACCGCGCCCAGCATGCCCACCGCACCCGCGCGCGGCGCGCCCCGCAGCCACCACGCCCGCAGCCAGCGGCTGATCGCCGGCACGCTCTACGGCTATTTCGCGCTGACCCTGGTCGCGCCGCTCGTGGTGATCGTGCTGTGGGCGTTCTACGACCCCGCGGTGGGCTGGTTCCCGCCGCGCATCCTTCCCGCCTCGCTCTCGACCTCGGCCTGGCGCGAGGTGATGGCCGACCGCAACATCCTGCCCTCGGCGATCCTGTCGCTGGTGGTGGCCTCGGTGGTCACGACGCTGACCGCGACGCTGGCCTTTCCCACCGCCTGGGCGATGGCGCGCTTCTCGTTCCGCGCGCGCCGCGCGGTCGAGGTGTTCGTGCTGGCGCCGATGATCGTGCCGGGGATCGTCGTCGCCGTGTCGCTGGGCGAGATCTTCTTTGTCACCGGGCTGGCCGGCACCGTCGCCGGCGTCGTGCTGGTGCAGGTGGTGGGCACGCTGCCGCTGATGATCCGCATCCTCGCCGCCACCCTCGAGGGCATCCCCGAGGAACTGGTCCTGGCCGCCCGCACCCTTGGCGCGCCCTACCGCACCGCGGTGATCCGCATCGCCCTGCCGCTGGCCTGGCCCGGCTTCGCCGCCGGCGGGCTGCTCAGCTTCATCGGCTCGTTCGAGGAATTCGAGAAAAGCTTCATGGTCGGCGCCCCGGCGGTGCAGCCGCTGGCGGTGCGGCTGTGGTCCTACCTCGGCGGCGACATCCTGGTGCTGCCTACCGCCGCCGTCGTCACCCTGATCCTGCTGGTGCCGATGATCGTGGTCTTCATCCTCACCGAACGCATCACCCGCGAGGACGTCATGGCCGCCGGCCTCGGCAAACTCTGATCCCCTTCACCTTGGTCTAAATACTCTCGGGGGGTCCGGGGGGCAGACAGCCCCCCGGCCTCGCCCCCCGGACCGCCCCATCGAACAGGAGGCCCCACATGCCCACGCTCTTCCACCGCACCGGCCCGCACCCGCGCCTGTCGGGCCATCGCGGCAATTCGCTGCACGCGCCCGAGAACACCCTGCCCGCGCTCGACGCGGTGCGCGCGGCGGGCGGCAATGCCGCCGAGATCGACATCGTGCTGACCGCCGACGAACAGATCGTGGTGATGCACGACCTGCTGGTCGACCGCACCACCAACGGCACCGGCGCGGTGGCCGACCTGACGCTGGCCGAGGTCCGCGCGCTGGACGCGGGCGCGTGGTTCTCGCCGGCCTTCGCCGGAACGCAGGTGCCGACGCTGGCCGAGGCGCTGGCCCACGCCCGCGCCCACGACCTGGTGCTCGAGGTCGAGGTCAAGGAAAAGCGCAACCTGGCGGGCATGGCCACGGCGCTGGCCGCGGCGCTGGCCGACCCGGCCGACCGCGCCCGCGCGATGCTGATCTCGTTCGATCACCGCTGGCTGGGCGATTTCAAGGCCGGCCTGCCCGGGGTGCTGACCGCCGGCATCGTGCACGAACGCTACGGCGACCCGCTGGCGGTGGCGCGCAGCGCCGATCTCGACCAGTTGTCGATCGACCTTGCGGTGTGGGACGCCGATCAGGCGCGCGTGCTGCGCGAGGCCGGCCTCGGGCTGCGCTGCCACGCCTACGCGCCGGACAGGATCGCGGCGATGGAACGCGCCGGCCTCGACCCGCGCGGGGTGCTGGTGGACAGCCTGCGCGCCGGGCTGATCGACACGCTGTCGGGCGACGACGTGGGCTGGCTCGCCACCCTCGCCGCCACCGCGCCGTGCGACGGCACGTCGCCGCGCCGCGCCACGCTGTAACCCGCGCGCAGCCCGCCCGCGCGCGCCTAGAGCGGATCGCGTTCATTCGCATTCACGCGACCCACTCCAACCTTCTGATTTCGCATGTCCGAGAAGCGCAAAACCGGTTCCCACTTTTGCGCGACATGCTCTAGCCTACCCGCAGCACGATCTTGCCGACATGGGCCGAGCTTTCCATCCGCGCGTGCGCCTCGGCCGCCTGGTCGAGCGGGAATTCGCTGTCGATCACCGGGGCCACCCGGCCGGATTCCAGCAGCGGCCAGACGTTGGCGGCAAGGTCGCGTGCGATCGCGGCCTTGGCGAGGTCGGATTGCGGGCGCAGCGTCGAGCCGGTGATCGTCAGCCGGCGCACCATCACCTGGGCGAAGTTCACCGCCACCTTCGCGCCCGACAGGAACGCGATCTGCACCAGCCGCCCGTCGTCGGCCAGCGCGCGCAGGTTGCGCGGGATATACTCGCCGCCGACCATGTCGAGGATCAGGTGCGCGCCGCCCTCGGCGCGCAGCACCTCGACGAAATCGGCCTCGCGGTAGTTGATCGCGCGCTCGGCGCCCAGCCCCTCGCAGGCGGCGCATTTCGCGGCCGACCCGGCGGTTGCGAACACCCGTGCGCCGTGGGCGCGGGCAAGCTGGATCGCCGTCGTCCCGATGCCCGACGAGCCGCCGTGCACCAGGAACCGCTCGCCCGGTTGCAGCCGGCCGCGGGTGAACACGTTCGACCACACCGTGAAATGCGTCTCGGGCACGCAGGCGGCGGCGCGCGGGTCCATCCCTCGCGGGATCGGCAGCGCGTGATCGGCGTTGCAGACGACGTATTCGGCATAGCCCCCGCCCGGCAGCAGCGCGCAGACCGCGTCGCCCGCCTGCCAGCGCGTGACGCCGGGGCCGATCGCCGCCACCTCGCCCGCGCCCTCCAGCCCCGGCAGGTCCGAGGCGTCGGGGGGTGGCGCGTAAAGGCCCGCGCGTTGCAGCGCGTCGGGGCGGTTGACCCCGGCGAAGGCCAGACGGATCAGGATCTGGCCATGCCCGGGCGTCGGCACCGGGCGGGTGGCAAGGCGCAGCACCTCGGGCCCGCCGGGGCCCGCGATCTCGACCGCGCGCATCGTCGCCGGCAGGCTCATCGCCGGTCTCCGGCCGACGGCACCCCGGGAGGGGCCCAGCCCCCGGGCAGCGGCACCGTCGGCAGGCGTTGCGGCGCGCGCACCTGCCCGGCCAGCCACAGCGGCCCGGCGAACGCCAGCCGCAGGAACGGGTTCTCGCGCACCGCCGCCTTGGCCTTCTCGATCCGCATCACATCCTCGATGCGGCGGTCGAGGAAGGCCCAGGTGGCGGCCGCCCCCTCGCTTTCGTCGCCCAGCCAGTAGAGAACGGTGGCCGAACAGACCCCCGACAGCGTCGCGCGCTTGCTGTACCAGTTGAGGTCGTCCGAGGTGTCGCCCAGCGCCGTCCAGATCGCGTCGGCGGTATCCCACAGCGCCCTCGCGCCGTCGGGGGCGTGTTGCGGCAGCGCCAGCAGCGCCGCCGCCCGGCGCACTGCCTCGCGGTCGCCGGCCACCTCGATGCGGGTGCGCACGGCAAAGGCCACCCGGTCGCGGTAGCGCATCCCGGTCAGGCCGGCGGCCTGCAGCCGCGCCTCCATCGCCCGGTCGCCCTGCCGGTGCCAGGCCAGCACCAGGTCGACCCCGCCGCGCGGGAACAGCGCGCGCGCCAGCGCCAGATCGGTGCCGGTGTCGGCGGCGGCGGCGCGCAGGGTGGCGTCGGACCAGCCGTCGAAGGGCACATGGGCAAGGGCCGCGGCCACCAGCGCGGGGCGCAGGTCGTCGGGGTTCACGTTGTCGGCGGTCGCGGTGTCGGGGCGGGCGTTTGGGGCGGCATCGGTCATGGCATCCTCCGTTGCCCCCAAGCTAGGCCCCCGCGGGGGAGTGGACAAGCCCGCGCCACCCTGCTATCAGGCCGCGTCCTGCACTCCATGCAACTCAGCCAGAAAGGTGGTGACAACCACATGCAGGTTAGCGTTCGTGACAACAACGTCGATCAGGCGCTTCGGGCGCTGAAGAAGAAACTTCAGCGCGAGGGGGTGTTTCGCGAAATGAAGCTCAAGCAGCATTTCGAGAAACCGTCCGAGAAGAAGGCACGCGAGCGGGCCGAGGCGATTCGCCGGGCACGCAAGCTGGCGCGCAAGAAAGCGCAGCGCGAAGGGCTTCTGTAAGCGAAGCGCCGCCGGCGGGCGGCACGAACCCGTCGGGCCCCGGCCCGACGCCGCAACCCGGACAGGCTGACGCCTGACCGGGTTTTTTCGGCGTTCGGGCACGCTGTCGCACGCCTGGGGCTGGCGCGGATCGCGATCATCCGCCTTCACGCGCCCCGCCCCAGCCAGTCGATTTCGCCTGTCCGGAAAACGCAAGACCGGTTCCCACTCCTGCGCGTTCCCGCTCTTGCGCGACAGGCCCCAGAGCGGATCGCGTTCATCCGCATTCACGCGACCCACTCCAACCTTTTGATTTCACATGTCCGAGAAGCGCAAAACCGGTTCCCACTTCTGCGCGACAGGCCCTAGCGCAGCGCCTCCATCAGCGCCCCCGACAGCGTGCAGTCGCGCCGCACGTCGGCGCCGCAAAACCGCGGGTCCAGCGAGCGCGTAAGGCAGATGCGCACCTCGTCGATGCGCCCGTCGTCGCAGGTGACGGTGATGCCGTCGGGCGCGAGGCCGGGATTGGCCTCGAGGAACGCCACCTCGACCACCGCCGCCGGCAGCCGCACGTCGCGGTCGAGCGCGGCCAGCACCGGCGGGATCGTCACCGCCTCGTAGGCCAGCCGCGACAGCGCCAGGTAATCCGCCCCCGCCAGCCCGGTGCAGCGGCCGTGCTTGCGCCACTGGTACCACGCCAGCCCGCCCGAACCCATGATGTCGGCCATCGCCGCGGTCTCGCGCCGCGAGGGGTCGCGCGCGGGGGTGGCGCAGAACTCGGGCCAGCCGGCCTCGTGCTGCGGCCACAACCCGTGCAGGGTGAACGACAGGCCCGCGCCGGGGGCGCATTCCGGCGCGCCGCGGCCGTCGCCCTCGGTCGCGCACCACGACGGCGACCACGACAGCGCAAGCACGAAATAATCGAAGTCGCCGGCCTCGTCTGCGGCGGCGGGAAGGGCCGCGGCCAGCGCCAGAAGCAGCGTGGCGATGATCCTGGCGGTGGGGCCGGCGGCGGGCGACGATGGGCGCATTTTCTCTTCCCTCTTTGGCTCACCGGGCCTATATACCCCGCAATTCCCCGAAATCGAGGAGTGGCGGCCCAGGGCCGCGGCCGACTTCCCGGCGCGGGAAAGAAGTATGAAGGAGAGCCCGATGAACAAGCCGCTCATGGCCAAGGCCACCGCCGTCTGGCTGATCGACAACACCACGCTGAGCTTCGCCCAGATCGCCGATTTCTGCGGCCTGCACGAGCTTGAGGTTCAGGGCATCGCCGATGGCGACGTCGCCACCGGCGTCAAGGGCTTCGATCCGATCGCCACCAACCAGCTCGACCCGGTCGAGATCGACCGCGCCCAGGCCGACCCGGCCTATCGCATGAAGCTCAAGCACAACCCCGCCGCAATGGGCGAGGAAAAGCGCCGCGGGCCGCGCTACACCCCGCTGTCCAAGCGCCAGGACCGCCCGGCCGCGATCCTGTGGCTGGTCAAGTTCCACCCCGAGCTTTCGGACGGCCAGATCGGCAAGCTCGTCGGCACCACCAAGCCGACGATCCAGGCAATCCGCGACCGCACCCACTGGAACATCGGCAACATCCAGCCCATCGATCCGGTGGCGCTGGGGCTGTGCCGGCAGACCGAGCTTGACGCCGCCGTGCAGCAGGCCGCCCGGCGCAAGGCCGCGGACGGCGCGGTGATGTCCGACGACGAGCGGCGCAAGCTGGTGTCGACCGAAACCGCGCTGGGCATGACGCCCGAGCCGCGCATGCCCACCGCGATCGCCGGGCTCGAATCCTTCAGCCTGACCGATGGCGGCGGCGACCACGACCGCGACGAAACCAAGAGCCCGGCCGACTACAGCGACGCCGACAGCTTCTTCAACCTGCCCGGCGGCACTTCCGACGACGAAGACGACGAGGACGAGGACGGTCACGACCCGCGCCGCTAGGGCATGTCGCGCAAGAGTGGGAACCGGTTTTGCGCTGCTCGGACATGCGAAATCAGAAGGTTGGAGCGGGTCGCGTGAATGCGGATGAACGCGATCCGCGCTAGGTCGATCACACCACCGACGCGCGCAGCCCCGAGCCCGGGCCCTGCGCCAGGCTGCCGCGGCAGGCGGCGCACCCCCGGTGTCACCGCCTCGGCCACCCCGGGCCGGCGCCCGCCGTCATCCATCGTGCTTTCCTCCGCGCCCCGCCCCGGCTAGGTTTCGCCCATGTCGGGACAGCGGATCAAACGGTTTCTGCCAAGGGGCCTTTACGGGCGCACGCTGCTGATCCTGGTGGTGCCGGTGGTCGCGATCCAGCTTGTCGTCTCGGTGGTGTTCATCCAGCGCCATTTCGAGCGCGTGACCGAGCAGATGACCGAGGCGGTGGTGCGCGAGGTCGCGCTGATCGCGGACCGCATCGCCCGGGCGCCCGATCCGGAGGCGGCGCAGGCGGTGGCACGGTCGCTCGGCGCGCCGCTGGGGCTGGCGGTGACGGTGCCCGGCGCGCCGCCCGAGGCCGACCGGCGCGGGCTGCTCGACCTTTCCGGCCGGGCGGTGATCGCGACGCTGCGCGGCGGGCTGCCCGGCCTTGGCGCGGTCGACCTGCAAGGCAACCCGCGGGCGGTGCGCTTCGGGCTCGACACCCGCTTCGGCGCCGCCGCGATCGAGGTCGAGCGGCGGCAGATGACCGCCACCAACCCCCACCAGTTGCTGGTGCTGATGATCTTCACCGGCATCGTGATGACGCTGGTGGCCTATGCCTTCCTGCGCAACCAGGTTCGCCCGATCGCCCAGCTTGCCGCCGCCGCCGACGCCTTCGGGCGCGGGCGGATCGTGCCCTACCGGCCCCGCGGCGCGACCGAGGTGCGCGCGGCGGGGCGCGCCTTCCTCGACATGCGGGCGCGGATCGAGCGCCACATCGAGCAGCGCACGCTGATGCTGTCGGGGGTCAGCCACGACCTGCGCACGCCGCTGACGCGGCTGCGGCTGAACCTGTCGCTGATCGACGACTGCCCCGAGGCCGAGGCGATGCGCGCCGACATCGACGAGATGGCGCGAATGCTCGACGGTTTCCTCGCCTTCGCCCGCGGCGAGGCCGACGAGGAGCCCGAGGCGGTCGACGCCGAGGCCCTCGTGCGCGCGGCGGTGGCCGATGCCGCGCGTGGCGGGCTGGCGGTGACGCTGGCCGAGGTCGCCGGCCCGCCGGGCCCGGTGATGCTGCGCCCGCAGGCGATCCGCCGGGCGCTGGGCAACCTGATCGGCAACGGCGCGCGCCATGGCAGCCGGGTCGAGGTTTCGCTGCGGGCCGGCCCCTCGGCCTTGCGGCTGGTGGTCGAGGACGACGGGCCGGGGATCCCCGAGCCCCTGCGCGAGGCGGCGCTGCGCCCGTTCGTGCGCCTCGACGACGCCCGCAACCAGGATCGCGGCGTCGGCGTCGGGCTGGGGCTGGCGATCTGCGCCGACATCGCGCGGGCGCACGGCGGCAGCCTCAGCCTTGGCCAAAGTGCGCGGTTGGGCGGGCTGCGGGCCGAACTGGTGTTGCCGCTCTAGAGCGGATCGCGTTCATTCGCATTCACGCGCCCCACTCCAACCTTTTGATTGCGCATGTCCGAGAAGCGCAAGACCGGTTCCCACTTTTGCGCGACATGCTCTAGCCGCCGGCGGTCGTGGCGGCGGCAAGCGCGGATTGAGTATTTGGACCAAGGTGAAGGGGCAAGTGCGCGGGCGGCGCCGAGCGGGGCCTTGCCGGGCCGCGCGACCTCGCCTAGACGGGGCGGAAGCGATCATTCGAGGGGCACGCGATGCGTCTGAGCCGTTACTTCCTGCCGGTGCTGAAGGAAAATCCCGCCGAGGCGCAGATCGTCAGCCACCGGCTGATGCTGCGCGCCGGCATGATCCGCCAGCAGGCGGCGGGGATCTATTCGTGGCTGCCGCTGGGCTACCGGGTGCTGCGCAACATCGAGCGCATCGTGCACGAGGAACAGCAGCGCGCCGGCCACATCCCGGTGCTGATGCCGACGTTGCAGCCGGCCGACCTGTGGCGCGAAAGCGGGCGCTACGACGATTACGGCGCCGAGATGCTGCGCATCCGCGACCGCCACCAGCGCGACCTGCTGTACGGGCCGACCAACGAGGAGATGATCACCGACATCTTCCGCGCCCATGTGGAAAGCTACAAGGCGCTGCCGCTGACGCTGTATCACATCCAGTGGAAGTTCCGCGACGAGGTGCGGCCGCGTTTCGGCGTCATGCGCGGGCGCGAGTTCCTGATGAAGGACGGCTACAACTTCGACGTCGACTACGACGGCGCGATCCATGCCTACAACCGCCACATGGTGAGCTACCTGCGCACCTACGAGCGGATGGGGCTGAAGGCGATCCCGATGCGCGCCGCCTCCGGCCCCATCGGCGGCGACAACACCCACGAGTTTCTGGTGCTGGCCGAGACCGGCGAGTCGGACGTGTTCTTCGACCGCGCGATCCTCGATCTGAATTTCGGCGCGCGGGTGGTCGACTATGACGACCGCGCCGCCTGCGCCGCCATCGTCGAGGAGTGGACGACGCCCTACGCCCGCACCGACGAGACCCACGACGTCGCGCTGTTCCACGCCCTGCCGGCCGAACGGCAGGCGCAGTCGAAGGCGATCGAGGTGGGGCAGATCTTCTACTTCGGCACCAAGTATTCCGAGCCGATGGGCGCGGTGGTGGTCAACGACAAGGGCGAGCGGGTGCCGGTGCACATGGGCAGCCACGGCATCGGCGTCAGCCGCCTTGTCGGCGCGATCATCGAGGCCAGCCATGACGAGCGCGGCATCGTCTGGCCCGAGGGGGTGACGCCGTTCCCGGTGGGCATCGTCAACCTGCGCCAGGGCGACGGCGCCACCGACGCCGCGTGCGACGCGCTGTATGCCGCGCTGCGCGCCAAGGGGCTCGAACCGCTTTACGACGACCGCGACGAGCGGGCGGGCGCGAAGTTTGCCACCATGGACCTGATCGGCCTGCCGTGGCGGATCACGGTCGGCCCGCGCGGGCTGGCTTCGGGCAAGCTGGAGCTGACGTCGCGGCGGACCGGCGAAAGCGAGGAGATGAGCGCCGAGGCGGTGGTCGAGCGCGTCGCCGCGATCTACGCCGGGGTCTAGGCGCCCGGCCTAGGGCCTGTCGCGCAAGAGTGGGAACCGGTTTTGCGCTGCTCGGACATGCGAAATCAGAAGGTTGGAGTGGGTCGCGTGAATGCCAATGAACGCGATCCGCCCTAGCGGCCGCGGATGCGCGGGTCGAGCGCATCGCGCAGCCCGTCGCCGATGTAGTTGACGCTGAGCACGATCAGCGAGATCGCGATGCCCGGCCAGAACACCCGCTCGGGGTATTGCTGGAGGTAGTCGACGGCATCGAACAGCAGCCGCCCCCAGGTGGGAAAGTCGGGCGGGAAGCCGAGGCCGAGGAACGACAGCGCCGATTCGGTGATGATCGCGGTCGCGATCCCCAGCGTCGCCGAAACCATGATCGGCGACAGCACGTTGGGCAGGATGTGGCGCAGGATCATCCGCCGCGGCGGCGTGCCGATCGAGCGCGCGGCCAGCACGAATTCGCGTTCCTTCAGCGCCAGCACGTCGCCGCGCACGATCCGCGCGGTGTGCATCCAGCTTGTCAGCCCGATCGCCACCACGATCAGGATGAAGATGCCGGTCTCGGGCCCGAAGCGGCGCGACAGGGTTTCGCGGAACAGCATCACCATGACCAGCAGCAACGGCAGCAGCGGCAGCGCCAGGAACAGGTCGGTCAGCCGCATCAGCGGGCCTTCGAGGCGCCTGAAATAGCCCGCCAGCACCCCGATCGTGGTGCCCAGCACGAGGCTCAGCGCCATCGCCGTCAGCCCCACCGCGACCGAGACGCGGCCGCCGGCCATCATCCGCGCCAGCATGTCGCGGCCCAACTGGTCGGTGCCGAAGGGGTGGGCCAGGCTCATGCCCTGGTTGCGGGCGCGGATGTCGATGTAGGTGGCATCGAGCGGCCACAGCCACGGCCCGATGATCACCCCGCCGACGATGAACACGAACACCGCCGCGCCCACCATCGCGCCCTTGTGGGTGCGGAACTGGTTCCAGACGTCGCGCCACTGGTTGCGCGGCGGGCGCAGCGCGGCCTCGGGGGTGAAGGCGGTGGCGGGGGTGTCAGTCATAGCGGATCCTCGGGTCGAGAATGCCGTAAAGCAGGTCGGCGATCAGGTTGAAGGCCACGATCAGGATGGCGAAGATGAAGGTCAGCGTCTGCACCATCGGCAGGTCGTTGGCGTAGATCGCGGTGATCAGCAACTGGCCGATCCCGTTCACCTTGAAGATCTGCTCGGTGATGATCGCGCCGCCGAAGATCGACGGGATGCCCAGCGCGATCACCGTCACCACCGGGATCATCGAGTTGCGCAGCACGTGAACGAGCACCACATTGGCCTCGCCCATTCCCTTTGCCCGCGCGGTGCGGACGTAGTCCTGCTGCAGGTTGTCGAGCATCGAGGCGCGCATGAAACGGCTGATCTGGGCGGTGGTCTGCAACGCCAGCACCATCACCGGCATCACCATCTGGCGCAACTGGAACACGAAACTGTCCCAGTCCGTCACCACGTGGGTGGTGTTGTAGATCGACGGGAACCAGCCGAGGTTGACCGCGAAGATCACGATTACCAGCACCCCCGAGAAGAACGGCGGCACCGAATAGCCGACCATCGACACGAAGGTGCCGACCTGGTCGAACACCGAATACTGCCGGTAGGCCGAGACGATGCCGATCGGCAGCGCGATCAGCACGCCGACGACATAGGCCATGCCCACCACCCACAGCGTCTGCGGCAGCCGCTGGGTGATGATGTCGGCCACCGGGCTGCGCGACTGCCACGAAATGATGCGCTGCTGGCCCTCGGCCAGCGCGGTGCCGGCAAGCTGGTCGAACACGTGCAGCGGTTCGACCCAGAAGAACTGCTTGAGCCACAGCACGTAGCGGATGTGCATCGGCTCGCCCAGGCCCAGCGCCTTGCGCATGTTCTCGCGCACCTCGGGCGGCACCGTCAGCGGCACCTGCGCCATCGGGTCGCCCGGCGCAAGCTCGAGCAACAGGAAGATGATGAGCGAGATGAACAGCAGCGTCGGGATCGCGAGGATCAGCCGCCGTATCGTGTAGGTGAGCATCGGGCAGGGCCCTCGGGGCGCGGGCTGGGGGCGCGGCCCCGGGCAAAGCCCCGGGGCCGCGCCGGTTCGGGTTACGGCAGGCGGTGCCAGTCGGCCACGTTCCACAGCTCGCTGTCCCAGGTGTTCAGCGCCACGCCGCCCAGCGAGTTGGAATGCGCCGACACGCGGCCACGATCGACCAGCGGCACGATGACGTAGCTGTCCTTGGTCAGCATGTCGTTGAGCCGGCGCGCGATGCGCCCACGCTCTTCGCGGTCGCCGGTGCGGCCCAGTTCCTCGACCAGCGCGTCATACTCCGGGTCGCAGAAGCGGTTGATGTTCTCGCCCTGCCACTGGTTCGACGGCTTGGGTTCCTGCCCGCACTTGTAGCCGGCAAGGTAGGCCTCGGGGTCGGTGCCGTCGAAGTTGTTGGCATACATCTCGACGTCGGCATAGAACTTGCCGAAGGTGTCGGGGCTGCCGGGATCGGAGCCGAAGAACACCGAGGAGTCGACGTTCTTGAGTTCCACCTCGACGCCGATCTCTTCCCACCACTGCTTGATCAGGGCCTGGAAGTCCTGGCGCACGGCGTTGGTCGAGGTCTGGTAGAGCACCGACAGGCGCAGGCCGTCGGCGTTCACGCGCACGCCGTCGGGGCCGGGGGTGAAGCCGGCCTCTTCCAGCAGCGCCTTCGCGCCCTCGACGTCCTGCACCAGGCAGTCGGTGTTGTCCGAGGCGTAGATCTCCGGTGCGGGCACGAGGTTGCAGGTTGCCCGGCCGGCGGCGCCATAGCCGATCTCGACCAGCAGGTCACGGTCGATCGCCATCGACAGCGCCTTGCGCACGCGCATGTCCGACAGGAACGGATGCGGATGCGCGATGGTCGAGCGTTCGCCCTCGGGCAGGTCGGGCGAGGGGTCGGTCAGGTTCATCTCGAGCCGCTCGACCAGCGTGCCGAAGGCCGAGACGATCTTGCCCTGGCCCGCGGATTCCATGCCGGCCAGCACTTCGGGCGAAAGTTGCAGGTTCCAGGCGTAGTCGAACTCGCCCGTCTCCAGCACCGCGCGGCCCGCCGCCGCCGCGTCGCCGCCGCCCTTGAAGGTCATGGTGGCGAAGGCCGGCTTGGCCGGGTCGCGGTAGTTGGGGTTGGCCTCGAGCTCGATCACGTCGTTGGTGCGGAAATCCGTCACCCGGAACGGGCCGGTGCCGATCGGGCCGAAGTTCTGGTCGGTGCACTCGGGCGCGCGGGCGCCGAGGCAGTTCTCGAACTGCGCCTTCTGGATGATCGGCGATTGCGCGCCCATGAACGGCAGGTAGGGGTTGGGCTTGGGCTTGTCGAAGGTGACCTTGATGGTCAGGTCGTCCAGCGCCTCGACGTTCTCGACGCCCTCGAACTTGGACAATTGCGCGCAGCCGCCCTCGGGGTGGGTGCAGTATTGCCAGGTGAAGATGACGTCCGCCGACGTCACCGGCGTGCCGTCGGACCACACCAGGCCCTCGCGCAGCTTCCAGGTGATGGTGGTCAGATCCTCCGACACGCCGCCGTTGGCCAGCGTCGGGATCTCTTCGGCCAGCCACGGCACCGGGTTGCCCTGCGGGTCGAACCGGCCCAGCGGCTCGATGATCAGCGACGAGGATTCGATCTCCTTGGTGCCGCCCGACAGGAACGGGTTCAGCGTCGAGGGCGCCTGCCAGTAGATCACGTTGACGTGGCCGTCGGCCCCACGCTCGGCCATGGCGGCGAAAGGCACCAGCGCAAAGGCTGCGGCCGCGCCGTATAGGGCTTTCTTCACTGTCATGTCAGTCTCCTTGTTGGATGCTCATGGCCTCGGGGCGCGCCGGTTGGCCGGCGTTCTGGCTGGTTTGGGGGTCGTGCAGGTGGCACGCGACGAACCGCCCCGGCGCGACTTCGGCGAAGGCGGGGTCGAGGCGCCGGCAGATCTCCATCGCCTTCGGGCAGCGGGTGGAAAAGTTGCAGCCCGGCGGCGGGTTGGCCGGCGACGGCACGTCGCCACGCAGGATGATGCGCTGCACCTTTTCGTCGATCTCGGGGTCGGGGTCGGGCACCGCCGACAGCAGCGCCTCGGTATAGGGGTGCAGCGGCCGGGTATAGAGCGTGTCGCACGGCTGCACTTCCACGATCTTGCCCAGATACATCACCGCCACCCGGTCGGCGATGTGGCGCACCATGGAAAGGTCGTGGCTGATGAACATGTAGGTCAGGCCCAGCCGGTCCTGCAATTCCTCCAGCAGGTTGACCACCTGCGCCTGGATCGAGACGTCGAGCGCCGCGATCGGCTCGTCGCAGACGATGAAGCGGGGGTTGAGCGCAAGCGCGCGGGCGATGCCGATGCGCTGACGCTGCCCGCCCGAGAACTCGTGCGGATAGCGGTTGGCGAAATTGCGGTTGAGCCCGACCTGGTCCATCAACTCGTAGATCCGCGCCAGCCGCCCGGCCCTGGTCAGGCTGGCGTGTTCGTCCAGCGGCTCGCCGATGATCGCGGCCACGGTCATGCGGGGGTTGAGGCTGGCCTGCGGATCCTGGAACACCATCTGCATGATCGGCCGCATCCGCCGAAGCTGTTCCGGCCCGGCCGAGGCGATCTCGTGCCCGTCGATGCGGATCGAGCCGTCGGTGACGTCGTAAAGCCGCAGCACCGCGCGCCCGCAGGTCGTCTTGCCGCAGCCGGATTCGCCCACCACGCCCAGCGTCTCGCCTTCGTGGATGTCGAAGCTGACATCGTCGACGGCCTTCACGTCGCCCACCTTGCGGCGCAGCAGCCCGGCGTGAATCGGGAAATACATCTTGAGGCCGCGCACCTCGACCAGCTTGCGGGGGGCGCCGTTCGCGGTGGGGTCAGGCATGGGCGGCCTCGCGGTGGGGAATGCCGGCGGCGGTGTCGAAATGGCACGCGACGTCGTGGCCCGGGCCCACCGGGCGGCGGGCCGGGTTCTCGGCGCCGCAGCGGTCGAAGGCGTGGGTGCAGCGGGCGCGGAACGGGCACGCCACCGGCGCCCCGGCGAGGATCGGGGGCTGACCCTCGATCACCTGCAGCCGCGCGGCACGTTCGCCGCGCACGCTGGGCACGGTTTTCAGCAGCGCGCGGGTGTAGGGGTGGCGCGGGCGGCGGAACAATTCCTTCACCGGCGCCTGTTCCACGATCTGGCCGCCGTACATCACGATCACCCGGTCGGCGATGTCGGCGATCACGCCCAGATCGTGGGTGATCCAGATGATCGCCATGCCCAGCTTGCGCCGCAGATCGTGCACCAGTTCGAGGATCTGCGCCTGGATGGTCACGTCGAGCGCCGTCGTCGGCTCGTCCGCGATCAGCACCTTTGGGTCGCACGCCAGCGCGATCGCGATCATCACCCGCTGCCGCATCCCGCCCGAGAACTGGTGCGGATAGTCGCGCAGCCGCTGGCGGGCTTCGGGAATGCCGACAAGGTCGAGCAATTCGGCCGCGCGGGTGCGGGCCTGCTCCTTCGTCATGCGCAGGTGGCGGCGCAGCGGCTCCATGATCTGGTAGCCGACCGTGAACACCGGGTTGAGCGATGTCATCGGATCCTGGAAGATGAAGCCGATGCCGGCGCCGCGCACCCCGCGCAGGGCCTTTTCCGGCAGCTTCAGCAGGTCGCGCCCGCCGAACATGGCCGAACCCTCGCGGATATCGGCCGGCGGCTCGGGCAGCAGCCGCAGCAGCGACATCATGGTGACCGACTTGCCCGACCCGGACTCGCCCACCACGCCCAGCAATTCGCCCGCGTCGAGATCGAAGCTCACCCCGTTCACGGCGTGAACGTCGCCGCCGCGGGTGCGGAAGACCGTCCGGAGGCCCCGGACGTCTAGGACGGGTTCACCCCGCTCTGGCATATGCACTCTCCCGGCTTTTCGCCGTGGTATCCCGATCCGGCCGGGGTGTCCGACCTCCCTGATCGGGCCAGTGTTAGCAAGTTTTCCCCACCCGGCAACAGGGAATCCGGCCGGCCTGTCTCCACGTCAGGGCTGCGCGCCGCCGGCCCCGGCGACAGATGTTGACTTTGCCGGCCCCGGGTGGCGCCATGGGCGACGCAGAAACCGCAACCCGGGCCGGAGGCCAAAGCGATGACCGAGACGGAAAACCGCGCGCGCGCGATTCTCGAACGACTGGTCGCCTTTCCCACGGTCAGCCGCGACAGCAACCTGCCGCTGATCGACTGGGTCGAGGACTACCTTGCCGGTCACGGCGTCACCGCGCACCGGGTCTGGAACGAGGATCGCACCAAGGCCGGCCTTTATGCCAATGTCGGCCCCGAGGTTGCCGGCGGGGTGGTGCTGTCGGGCCATTCCGACGTGGTGCCGGTGGACGGGCAGGCGTGGGCCTCGGACCCGTGGACGCTGACCGAGCGCGACGGGCGGCTTTACGGCCGCGGCACCTGCGACATGAAGGGTTTCGTGGCGCTGGCGCTGGCGGCGGTGCCGGCGGCGCTGGAGGTGGGGGTGCGCCGGCCGCTGCAACTGGCGATCTCGTATGACGAGGAACTGGGCTGCACCGGCGCGCCGCCGCTGATCGCGGCGCTGGCCCGCGCGCTGCCGCCGGCCGCGGCGGTGGTGGTGGGCGAGCCCTCGATGATGCGCCCGATCGAGGGGCACAAGGGCGGCATGGGCTTTCGCCTGCGGCTGCGCGGGCACGAGGTGCATTCCTCGCTGCTGCCCGAGGGGGTAAGCGCGATCCACGAGGCCGGGCGCATCCTCGACTGGGTCAACCGCACCAACGCGGCGCTGGCAGCGGCGGCGCCGTCGGTGGCGGCCGAGCGCTTCGTGCCGCCGTTCACCACCGTCCATGTCGGGCGCATCGCCGGCGGCACCGCGCAGAACATCACCGCCGGCGGGTGCGAGCTGACGCTCGACATCCGGGCAGTGCCGGGCGAGGCGCTTTCGGTGTGGGAAGAGCGGGTGCGCGCGCTGGCCGACGAGGTCGCGGCCGGGATGCGCGCGATCCATCCCGATACCGGGATCGAGGTTGCGCGCATCTTCCACGTTCCCCCGCTGGCGCCCGAGCCCGATGGCGCGGCGGTGTCGCTGGTGCACGCGCTGACCGGCGAGAACGGGCGCGGCGTGGTCAGCTACGGCACCGAGGGAGGGCAGTTCCAGGATGCCGGCTATTCGGCGGTGATCTGCGGGCCGGGCGATATCGCGCAGGCCCACCAGCCCGACGAGTTCGTGTCGGTGGCGCAGTTCCGCGCCGGGGCGGCGTTCATCGACCGGCTGGTGGCGCACCTGTCCGCGTAGGGCCGCCGCGCACCTCGATCGCCGCGCGCGGCCCGAGGTGGCGCAGCAGCCACCGCAGGTCGGCGCGCGAGAACGCGATGCAGCCGGCGGTGGCCACCCGCGGCCCGCGCCAGACATGCACGAAGATGGCCGAGCCGCGGCCGGGGCGCGCCGGCGCGGCGTTCCAGTCGGTTTCGGCAAGGATGTCATACAGCCGGTCGGCCCGGCGCAGGCGCTCGTGGCCGAACGGGTGGGGCGCGCGCACCGCGCTGTTGTAGGCCGGATCGCGCGGGTCGTCCGACCACAGGTCGGCCGGGCCGATGGCACGCGCGGCGCGGGGCAGGGGCTTGCGGCGCAGGGCTGTGCGGGGCAGGGTGGGGCGCGCCACCCGGTCGGCGCGAAAGCGCAGGCCGGTCAGGCGCAACCGGCCCGCGGGCGTGGCGCCGTCGCCCTCGCGCTTGTCGGCCACGATCCCGCCCCGCCCGACCGCGCAGGGCAGCCGCCGCGCCCCCAGCCGCGCCCCCCAGCGCGTCACCAGCAGATCGCCCCGCCTCACAGCAGGTGGCCCGACTTGGCCGCCTTGGTCGCCAGATAGGCGGCGTTGTCGTCGGTGTGCCCGACCGCCAGCGGCACCCGCTCGGCCACCGCGATGCCGTTGGCCGCGAGCATCGCCACCTTGGCGGGGTTGTTGGTCATCAGCCGCGCGGCGCGGAACCCCATCCGCCGCAGGATCGCCGCGCCCAGGCGGAAATCGCGCTCGTCGTCCTCGAAGCCGAGGCGGTGGTTGGCCTCGACCGTGTCGAAGCCCTGGTCCTGCAACGCATAGGCGCGCATCTTGTTGGCCAGCCCGATGCCGCGCCCCTCCTGGTTGAGATACAGCAGCACCCCCGCCCCTTCGGCCGCCATCGCCGCCATCGCGGCGTGCAGTTGCGCGCCGCAATCGCACTTGAGGCTGCCCAGCACGTCGCCGGTGAAACACGCCGAATGCAGCCGCGTCAGCACCGGAGCGGCGCGGTCGGGCTGGCCGATCTCGATCGCGTAATGCTCCACCCCGCCGTCCGAGGGGCGGAAGACATGCACCCGCCCGGCCCGCGCCACCGCCATCGGCAGCCGCGCCGCGATCACCGGCGCCAGCGTGGCGGCATGGTCGAGCGTCGCGCGCACCTCGTCCGCGTCCAGCAGCCCCAGTCCCTCGGCGGCCGCCAGCGCCGCGCCGTCGGCCAGCGGCAGAACCACCACCGCCGGCAGCAGTTGCGCCGATTTGGCCAGCGCCAGGGCCGCGCGCACCGGGCCCGCGTCGCCCCCCGCCGCCGCGCCGCGCAGCGCCACGAACGGCCCCTTGAGCGGGGTGTCGAGATCGCGCGCGGGGTCGGCCACCGCCGCGATCCAGTCCACGCCCGCGTCGGCCGGCACCGCCAGCCGCGCGAGATCGCCGTCGTAGGGCACGGTGTTGAGCGTCGCCGCCCGCCGCGCGGTGATCGCCAGCGCCAGCGGGCCGGGCGCGTCGCCGGCCAGCCGGCGCAGCCCCGCCAGCCGCGCCGCGCCCAGGGTTTCGGCCGGCACCGCCACCGCCGCGCCGCCGCCGCCGCCCTGCGCGATCACCACCGGCACGCCCATGCGCAGGTCGGCGCGGGCGCGGTTCAGGCGTTCGGCGGGATCGGGGCGCAGGCTCATGGCTCGGTCCGGGCTGGGCCCGGCCTCAATACAGGCTTGCCCGCGCGAAGGGAACCGCCGCCCCGCGCGCGGGCCCGCGGCGTGAAACAATGGGCCACGGTGCGACACGTCCGCGTGAAATCGCGCAACCATGGCTTGCCCGCGCGCCCCCCGCTGGCCATCCATTGATGAAAGGAGTGCGTCAAGATGTCCAACCTCAAGAAGATCCTGCTTGTCGACGACGACGACGATCTGCGCGAAGCGCTGTCGGAACAACTCGTGATGACCGAGGATTTCGACGTGTTCGAGGCCGCCGACGGCCACGACGCGATGGACAAGGTGCGCGCCGGTCATTTCGACCTCGCGATCCTCGACGTCGGCCTGCCCGACACCGACGGGCGCGAACTGTGCCGCCGGATGCGCAAGCAGGGCGTCAAGTGCCCGGTGCTGATGCTGACCGGCCATGACAGCGATGCCGACACCATCCTCGGCCTCGACGCCGGCGCCAACGACTACATCAGCAAGCCGTTCAAGTTCCCGGTGCTGCTGGCCCGCATCCGCGCGCAGTTGCGCCAGCACGAACAATCCGAGGACGCGGTGTTCCAGCTCGGGCCCTATACCTTCAAGCCCTCGGTCAAGATGCTGGTGGACGAGCGCGACCGCAAGGTCCGCCTGACCGAGAAGGAGACCAACATACTCAAGTTCCTCTACCGCGCCGCCGACGGGGTGGTGCCGCGCGACGTGCTGCTGCACGAGGTCTGGGGCTACAACGCGGGCGTGACGACGCACACGCTGGAAACCCACATCTATCGCCTGCGCCAGAAGATCGAGCCTGACCCCTCGAACGCCCGCCTGCTGGTGACCGAATCCGGCGGATACCGCCTGAACGTGTAATCGCCGCCACATTTTGACCGCATTCGGAACCTATGGTTGAATAACGGGCCGATTGTTTCCGGCCCCGTGGTCCCCTGGCCGCGTCGGGGCAGTGACGCGGCACCTCCCTGTTGGACTGGCCCGGCCTCGTGCCGGGCCTTTTTTTGGCGCCCGCCGTGGATATTGCATTCATGCAACATCCACATGTCCCTGGCCTTGCCGGCGCCCGCCGTGCCCTGCGGTTGACCTGCATCAAGGCGGCCCCCCCGGGCGTGGCGCAATCTGGCCACACCTCCCTGTTGGACTGGCCCGGCCCTCGTGCCGGGCTTTCTTTTTGCCGCCCCTCCGGGCACCCTGAGACCACAAGGCCGAATGGCCACGAGCAGTAACGAATTGAGGCAGATATGGACAGGCAAGGCTTTGCCGTGGTTTCGACCATGCGCAACGAGGGGCCTTTCGTGCTCGAATGGATCGCGCACCAGAAGGCGCTGGGGTTCGACGATATCGTCGTGTGCACCAACGATTGCGAGGACACGACCTCGGACATCCTGCGCGCGCTGCAGGCCCGCGGGCTGGTGCGCCACCACGCGACGCGGATCTGGCCGCGCGCCGGCATCCACCGCTCGGCGCTCAAGCAGGCGCGGCGCTATGGCGAGGTGCAGAACGCCGCCTGGATCTTCGTGTGCGACGTCGACGAGTTTCTCAACATCCATGTCGGTGACGGTTCGGTGCGGGCGCTGGTCGAGGCGTCGGGGCCGGATGCCGACGTGATCTCGGTGCCGTGGCGGGTGTTCGGCCCCTCGGGGGTGCGCGATTTCGTCGATGCGCCGGTCACCGCGCAGTTCACCTGGGCCGAGCTGCCGCCCGACCAGCGGCCGGGGGCGGGCAAGTTCGTCAAGTCGCTGTTCACCGGGCTCGAACGGTTCCGCCGTATCGGCCTGCACGCCCCGATCCCGACCGCGGAGTGGGAGGGGCGCCTCCGCACCGTGCTGCCCGGCGGCACGCCCTTCATCGTCGATGGCCAGCGCACCGACGCGCCGCCGTCGTTCGCGGTGGCGCAGGTCAACCATTACGCGCTGCGCTCGGCCGAGGCGTTCCTGGTCAAGCGCGCGCGGGGGCGCGCGAACCACATGTCGCATGTGATCGGGCTGGACTACTGGCGGCGGTTCGACCTCAACGACCTGCCCGACCACAGCATCCGCCGATACGACGACAGGGCGGCAACCTGGCGCGAGGGGCTTCCTGGCCGACCCCGAGTTGCGCGCGCTGCACGATGCCGCGGTCAACTGGTATGGCAACAAGATCGCGGCGCTGCGCGCCGACCCCGATCTGGCCGACCTTGTCGCCGCGATCGAGGCCGCGGTCGCGCCGGTCGACGCGAGCGCTGCCGTCGCCACCACCCGCGCCGCCTGACACCGGCCGGGGCTGCCGCGCGCCGCGCCGTGGCGGGCGATATCGCCCGCCGGCAAGCCTTTGGAAACGCTTGCGGCCCGCCCGGAGGGGCCTTGCCCCCCCTCGCGCCGGGGGCGGGCCTGTGCTAAGGCGCTCGCGCAATCCGGCCCGGAGCCTTGCCATGCCCCTCACCCTCGCCACCTGGAACATCAACTCGGTGCGCCTGCGCCGCGATCTCGTGCTGCGGCTTCTGGCCGAGGAAGGGCCCGACATCCTGTGCCTTCAGGAATGCAAGAGCCCGGTGGACAAGATCCCGGCCGCCGATTTCGCCGCCGCCGGCTATCCCCACCTCGTGGCGCGCGGCGACAAGGGCTACAACGGCGTGGCGATCCTGTCGCGCCTGCCGCTGGAAGACGCCGGGGCAGAGGATTTCGCGGGTCTCGGGCAGGCCCGCCACGTCGCCGCGCGGCTGGCCGATGGCACGACGATCCACAACCTTTATGTCCCCGCCGGCGGCGACGTGCCCGACCCCGAGGCCAACCTCAAGTTCCGCCAGAAGCTCGATTTTGTCGCCGATCTGGCGACGTGGGGCGGTTCGGCGGCGGCGGGCCGCACGATCGTGGTGGGCGACCTCAACATCGCGCCCCGCCCCGACGACGTGTGGAACCACCGCGCGCTTCTGAAGGTGGTCAGCCACACCCCGGTGGAAACCGAGGCACTGGCGCGCGCGCAGGCCGCCGGCGGCTGGGTCGACGTGGTGCGCGCGGGCCTGCCCGAAGGGCCGCTTTTTTCCTGGTGGTCCTACCGCAGCCCGGACTGGGATGCCGCCGACAAGGGCCGCCGGCTCGACCATATCTGGGCCTCGCCGGCACTGGCGCCGGCGGCCCGCGCGCCGCGGGTGCTGCGCCACGTCCGCGGCTGGCAACAACCCTCCGACCACGCGCCGGTTTTCGCCACCTTCGAGATCTGAGAACCCGCCCGCGCGTGGCCCGCGGCCGCCCCGCGCCGCGGTGTGGCGGGCCCGCACCGCGCCGGCGGCATCGCGCCGATCACGGTTGCGGGATCCCGGCGTTCACCGTAAGCAAAGGCAGGAACCTGGGGGCCGAGATGACAGCACACCGATCCGTTCGGGCCGCCATCGCGGGCGGCGTGGCGGCGCTGGCTTTCGCCGTCGCCGCGCCGCAGGCCGACGCGCAGGAGCGGGCGACGCGGCCGACACTGAATTTCTACGGCGTCGCCGGCCTGATCGACATGCCGACGGGCGAGGCCCTGCCCGATAGCCAGTTCTCGGCCACGCTGTCGCGCTTCGCCGGCATCACCCGCGGCACGCTGTCGTTCCAGCCGTTCCCGTGGCTGTCGGCCTCGTTCCGCTATTCCGGGATCGAGGACTTCAACTTCGGCGGCTTTTCCACCTTCTACGACCGCAGCTTCGACGTCTCGGCGCGGCTTCTGCGCGAGCGGCGGTGGTGGCCGGCGGTGGTTGTCGGGCTTCAGGATTTCGCCGGCACCGGCATCTCGGCCGCCGAATACGTCGTCGCCACCAAGCATGTGCTGCCCGACGTCAAGGTGACGGCCGGGCTTGGCTGGGGGCGGCTGGGCAGCTTCGGCGCGCTGGGCACGCCGTTCGGGGCGCGCGGCGGCGGGCTGGCGGGCCTCGGCGGCAAGTTCGAGGTGGACGAATGGTTCCGCGGCCCGGTGGCGGCCTTCGGCGGGATCGAGTGGCAGCCGACCGAGCGGCTGGGCTTCAAGGTGGAATATTCCTCCGACGCCTATGTCGACGAGCGTGGGCTGGCCGGGGGGCGCCGGGCCGGGAGCGCACCGATCTTCGAGCGCAACAGCAGCTGGAACTTCGGTGTCGAGTATCAGGTGAACGAAACCCTGCGGGTCGGCGGCTATTACCTCTACGGCTCCGAGCTTGGCCTTGCGCTGTCGTTCACCGCCGACCCGCGCCGGCGCACCGAGGCGGTGCCGCAATCGGGGCCGGGGCCGCTGCCGGTGGCGGTGCGCCCGGCGCCCGGCGCCGATCCGGCCGCGTGGTCCGAGGCCTGGGTCACCACGCCCGGCCGGCCCGAGGAACTGCGCGACGCAGTCGGTGCGGCGCTGTCGCGCGAGGGCATCGCGCTGACCGGCATGACGCTGGGCGCCAAGACCGCCCAGGTGCGCATCGAGAACCGCCGCTACAACTTCGAGCCGCAGGCGATCGGGCGCACCGCCCGGGTGCTGAGCCGGACGCTGCCGGCCTCGGTCGAGACGTTCGAGATCGTGCCGGTCGAGGACGGACTCACACTGTCGGCGGTGCGGCTGCGCCGCTCCGACATCGAGGCGCTGGAACATGCGCCGGGGGGCGATGCCACCTTGCGCGCGCGCGCCGAGATCGGCGACGCGGCCGGGCTGGGGCCGACGGCGCTGGCCGGCACCGATCCGGCGCTGTCGTGGCGCATCGGGCCCTACCTGCGCGCGAGCTACTTCGACCCCGACCAGCCGTTGCGGCTGGAGGGGGGGATTCGCGCCTCGGGCGCCTACCGCGTCGCGCCGGGGCTGTTCCTGTCGGGCTCGCTCGCCAAGCCGCTGGCCGGCAACCTCGACGACAGCGCGCGGCTGTCGAACTCGGTGCTGCCGCATGTGCGCACCGACCAGGTGCTGTTCGACCGCGAGGGCGATCCCGCGATCGAGCGGCTGACCGCGGCCTATTACCTGCGTCCGGCGCCGAACGTTTATGGCCGGGTCAGCGCCGGCTATCTTGAACGGATGTTCGGCGGGGTTTCGGCCGAGGTGCTGTGGAAGCCGGTGGACAGCCCGCTCGCCTTCGGGGCCGAGGTGAACTACGCCCGCAAGCGCGATTTCGACCAGCTTTTCGGGTTCCAGTCCTATGACGTGGTGACCGGCCACCTCTCGGCCTATTACGAGTTCGGCGACGGTTATCTGGGGCAGGTGGATGTCGGCCGCTACCTTGCCGGCGATTATGGCGCCACCTTCACGTTCGAGCGCGCCTTCGCCAACGGCTGGAAATTCGCCGCCTTCGCCACCTTCACCGACGTTTCGGCGGCGGAATTCGGCGAAGGCTCGTTCGACAAGGGCGTCCGGCTGGAAATTCCGCTGGACTGGATCGCCGGGCGGCCATCGCGCAATTCGATCCGCACCACGTTGCGGCCGGTGCAGCGCGACGGTGGCGCGCGGCTGAACGTCGACGGCCGGCTTTACGGGGTGGTCCGCGATTACGATGCCGCGGGCATCGACGATCGCTGGGGGAGGGTGTGGCGATGACACGGGCCTGGAGCATCGCGGCGCTTGCCCTGCTGGTGGCGGGCTGTTCCTCGGGCAACAACGAATCGCTGCGCGAGGTGGATCGGCTGCGCCAGGTTGTCGCCGCCCGCGTGGCCGGGCCGCAGCCGGTGCCGCAACTGACCCGCGCGCGGGTCGATGGTGCCGGCATCCCGCTGATGCTGGCCGAGCTCGAGCGGCGCGAGGCGCTGGCCTCGCTGATCCCGGTGGGCGTGAACGGCGCGGTGACCACCTGGACCACCGGCGACGGCGCGACGCTGGCGTTGCGCGACGGCGTGGTGGTGGCCAGCCGCGGGCTGGCGCCCGACCTGATGTCGGCGGCGGTGCCGTCGCAGGCCGATCTGCGCCGCGGCGGCGAGATCGTGCGCAGCCACTACACGCTGGGCCTCGACGACGTGACCGAGCGCGCCGATTATTCGTGCACGATTGCGCCGGCGGGGGGCGAGGTGCTCGAGATCGTCGGGCGCGCCTATCCCACCGAGCGGTTTCGCGAAAGCTGTTCGGGCGACGGCCGGAACTTCGTGAACGATTACTGGGTCGGCCGCGACGGCGTGATGCGCCAGTCGCGCCAATGGCTTGGGCCGGATGTGGGATTTTTGCGACTGCGCCGGCTTGATGGCTGAAAGCGCGTTTTGCCTCTTTCCGGATGCCGCCGAAACTGCTACCTCTCGGATGTGTCCGCATTGATGGAGAGCCTGTCATGAACAAATTCGTTACCCTTGCTGCTTCGGCCGCGATGGTGCTTGCGTCGGCCGGGATGACCCTGGCGGGCGGCCCGACCACCCCCGCACCCGAAGTCGAGCCCGTGGCCGACGACACCGATTTCACCCCGGCCCCGCTTCTGTTCGGCAGCCTCGGCGCCGGCGGCGCGGTGGCGGCGCTTGTTGCCGTGGCGGCGGTTGCCGCGGCGGCCGGTGGCGGCGACGACGACGGCGCGGCGACGACCACGACGAACTGATCTTTCCGGCCTCGGCCGGGACTGGAAAGGCCCCCTCGCGGGGGCCTTTCTGCTTGGTGCCCGCCGCCCCCTTGGACTTCGGGCCGACCATGCGCATATTGCAGCGGAAAAGGAATCCGGGAACCGACATGCTGACCACAGGAAACGATCCGCAACCGACCGCCGCCGCCGCCATCCGCGACGGCACCGAAGCCACGTTCATGGCCGATGTCGTCGAGGCCAGCCAGGAGGTGCCGGTCATCGTCGACTTCTGGGCGACGTGGTGCGGGCCGTGCAAGACGCTTGGCCCGGCGCTCGAGGGGGCGGTCGCGGCCGCGGGCGGCAAGGTGCGGCTGGTCAAGATCGACGTCGACCGCAACCAGAACATCGCGGCACAGATGCGGGTGCAGTCGATCCCCACCGTCTACGCCTTCTGGCAGGGCCAGCCGGTCGACGGGTTCCAGGGCGCGCTGCCGGGGTCCGAGGTCAAGGCCTTCGTCGACCGTGTCGCGGCGCTGGCGGGCGACGGCGGGCTGACCGAGGCGGTCGAGGCTGCCGAGGCGATGCTGGCCGAGGGCGCGGCGGTGGACGCCGCCCAGACCTTCGCCGCCATCCTTGCCGAGGCGCCGGAAACCGCCGCCGCCCACGGTGGCTTGGTGCGCGCCTATCTCGCGCTGGACGAACTGGACCAGGCCGAGCAATTGCTGGCCGCGGTGCCGGCCGATCTGGCCGGCAAGCCCGAGGTCGAGGCCGCGCGCGCCCAGCTTGCGCTGGCCCGCCAGGCCGCCAACGCCGGCCCGGTGGATGCGCTGCGCGCCGCCGTCGCGGCCGACCCGGCCGACCTTCAGGCGCGGTTCGACCTTGCGCTGGCGCTGCACGCGCGCGGCGACGTGGCCGCCGCGGTCGACGAATTGCTCGACCTCTTCCAGCGTGACCGCGAGTGGAACGAGGGTGCCGCCAAGGCGCAGCTCTTCACCATCTTCGAGGCGCTGAAGCCCAACGATCCGATCGTGCAGAAGGGGCGGCGCCGGCTGAGCTCGATGATATTTGCCTGACGAAGCGCCGGCGCTAGCTTAGCGGCATGCGTAATCCGCCCGACCTGCCCGAGACGATTCCCCTGTTTCCGCTGCCGGGGGCGCTGCTTCTGCCGCGGGCGCGGCTGCCGCTGCACATCTTCGAGCCGCGCTATCTGGCGATGGTCGAAGACGCCCTCAAGACACCCGGCCGGGTGATCGGGATGGTGCAGCCGCGCGCGGTTCCCGGGGGCGGGGCCAAGTGCGCGGCGAAGCTGCACGCGATCGGCTGCGCCGGGCGGCTGACGGCGTTCTCGGAAACCGAGGACGGGCGCTACATGATCACCCTCACCGGGCTGTCGCGCTTTCGTCTGCGTGAAGAGACCGAGGGCTTCGCCCCCTACCGCCGGGCGCGGGTGGACTGGTCGCCCTTCGACCGCGACCGCGGCCCCGCCGAAACCGACCCCGGCCTCGACCGCAGCCGCTTCATGCCGCTGCTGGGGCGGTTCTTCACCTCGCACAGCCTTACCACCGACTGGTCGAGCCTCAAGGATGCCGAGGACGAGTTGCTGGTGAACGCGCTGTCGATGCTGTGCCCGTTCGCGCCCGAGGACAAGCAGGCGCTGCTCGAGGCGCCGTCGCTTGCGACGCGGCGCGAGACGCTGGTCACCCTGATCGAGTTCGCCCTGCGCGGCGGCGGCGAGGAGGAGCCGCGGCAATGACCGACACCCACGAACCCGAGCGCCAGGCGCCCGACGCGCCCGCCGCCGACCGCCACATGCTCGAGGCGCTGGTCTGCCCGGTGACGCGGGCGCCGCTGTCCTACGATGCCGAGCGGCAGGAACTGATCTCGCGCGCCGCGCATCTGGCCTATCCGATCCGCAACGGCATTCCGATCATGCTGGAAAGCGAGGCGCGGGCGATCGACTAGGGCCGGCCCGGCGCGACCGGGCGCATCGCATGTGATGGACACGGCCCGCGGGTGCCCCTAAACCGGCTTGATGAGCGTTTCTCCCGCCGCTTTCCTGAACCGTCGCAGCCCGCCGCATATCGCGACGATCATCCTGCTTGCCGCCCTGCCGGCACTGACGATGAACGTGTTCCTGCCGTCGCTGACGTCGATGGCGGCCCATTTCGAAACCGAATACCGGGTGATGCAGCTTTCGGTGTCGCTGTTTCTGGTGGTCAACGCCGGCTTGCAGGTGTTCATCGGCCCGATCTCGGACCGATACGGGCGCCGCCGCGTGCTGCTGGTTACCATCGCGCTGTTCGTGCTGGCCACGCTGGGCACCATCTTCGCCCCCACCGCCGAGGTGTTCCTGAGCTTCCGCATGGCGCAGGCGATCGTCGTCTCGGGGATGGTGCTGAGCCGCGCCGTGGTGCGCGACATCGTCGGGCCGGACGAGGCCGCCTCGATGATCGGCTATGTCACCATGGGCATGGCGCTGGTGCCGATGGCCGCGCCGGTGCTGGGCGGGGCGCTGGAGCAGGCGTTCGGCTGGCAGTCGAACTTCTGGCTGATGTTCGTGGCCGGCGTGGCGGTGCTGGCGCTGGTCTGGGCCGATCTGGGCGAGACCGCGGTTCTGCGCCCGATGCGCCTGTCCGACCAGCTCCGCGAATACCCCGACCTGCTGCGCGCGCCTCGCTTCTGGGGCTATTGCCTGGCTTCGGCCTTCGCATCGGGGGCGTTCTTTGCCTATCTCGGCGGTGCGCCGTTCGTGGGTTTGGTGGTGTTCGGGCTCGATCCGGCGCAACTGGGTCTGTATTTCGGCGCGCCGGCGCTGGGCTATGGCACCGGCAACTTTCTCTCCGGGCGCTATTCGCGCCATTTCGGGCTGAACCGGATGATTCTTGCGGGCACGCTGACGACCCTGGCGGGGATATCGGTGCTGGTGCTGATCGAGGCGGCAGGGGGAACCACGGCGGCGATCTTCTTCGGACTGTCGGCCACCGTCGGCCTGGGAAACGGCCTGGTGATGCCGAACGCCACCGCCGGGATGCTGTCGGTGCGCCCGCATATGGCCGGCACCGCCTCGGGGCTGGGCGGGGCGATCATGATCGCGGGCGGCGCGGCGCTGTCGGCGCTGGCCGGCGGGCTGCTGGTGCCGGGGTCGGGGGCGATGCCGCTGCTGCTGATCATGTTGGCGACGACATTCGGCTCGGTCCTGTCGATCGTCTATGTCATCCGGCGTGACCGGTCGGTGGGGCGCGTCTGACTTGCAAACAACGGTTTGCAAAGCCTAGGGTGGCCGCGGAGGCATCGCCATGGCCAACCACAAGCTGTATGCCGGCGTCAAGCTGCGCGAAACCCGCACCGGGCTGGGGCTGACGCAAAAGGCGTTCGCGGCGAAGCTTGGGGTGTCGCTGCCCTATCTCAACCAGATGGAGAACAACCACCGCCCGCTGTCGGCAGGGGTGGTGCTGGCGCTGGCGCACGAGTTCGGCTTCGACGTGACCGAGCTTTCGGTGGGCGATGCCGAGCGCTCCGTGGCCGACATGCGCGAGGCGCTGGCCGATCCGGTATTCGCCGAGCTTGCGCCGCCGCTTGCCGATTTGCGACTTGCGGCCTCGAACGCGCCGGCCTTCGCGCGGGCCTTCCTGCACCTTCACCGCGCCTATCGCCAAAGCCACGAACGCCTTGCCTCGCTTGACGAAGCGCTGGGGCGGGCGGGGGGCACGCTGGCCCCGTCACCGTGGGAAGAGGTGCGCGATTTCTTTCACTATTGCGACAATTACCTCGACGCGATTGACCGCGCGGCGGAACGCCTCACGGCCGCGGGCGAAGACCCGGTCGTGGCCGCCGAGGCGATCCTGCGCGCGCGTGGGATCGCGGTCGAGATGGCCGACACCGCGCTGGTGCGTTCCCGTGACCATGCCGCGGGCGTGCTGCGCATCTCGACCCGCGCGGCCGCGCCGACGCGGCGGTTCCAGGTGCTGCACCAGCTTGCGCTGGAAACCCGGGGGCCGCTGCTGGACGCGACGCTCGATCTGGCGCGCTTCGGCTCGGACACCGCGCGCGCGATCGCCCGCATCGGGCTGGCCAATTACTTCGCCGGGGCGGCGCTGATGCCCTACCGCGCCTTCCTCGCCGCCGCGCAGGAGACGCGCCACGATCTCGAACGCCTGGCCGAGCGCTTCGGCGCCTCGATCGAGCAGGTGGCGCACCGCCTGTCCACCCTGCAACGCCCCGGCGCCAAGGGGATTCCGTTCTTCTTCGTGCGCGTCGACCAGGCCGGCACGATCACCAAGCGCCATTCCGCCACGCGGCTGCAATTCGCCCGCTACGGCGGCGCCTGCCCGCTGTGGAACGTGCACCGCGCCTTCGAGACGCCGGGCCGCTTCCTGCGCCAGTTGGCGGAAACGCCGGATGGCGCGCGCTACCTGTGCCTGGCGCGCGACGTGTCGAAGTCGGGCGGGGCGTTCAACGCTCCGGTGCGGCGCTACGCCATCGGGCTTGGCTGCCAGGTCGAGCATGCCGGCGCGCTGGTCTATGCCGACGACCTCGATCTCGGGCGCGGGTTCGAGCCGATCGGCATCTCGTGCCGGATCTGCGAGCGGGCGGCCTGCCACCAGCGCTCGGTTCCGCCGCTGGAGCGACGCTTGCGCCTCGATCCCGACCGGCGCGGGGTGCTGCCCTACGAGATCGAGCGCTAGAGCATGGCGCGCGAAGGTTGGAACCGGCTTTGCGCTTTCCGGGCACGCGAACTCGAATGGCCGGAGCGGGTCGTCTGAACGCCAGTGAACGCGGTCCGCTCCAGGCGGGCCCCCTTTACCTCCTGTGCGCCCGCGACTAATCCTGATCCGACCGAGGGAGGGGATCGCATGGAACTGAACGGCAGCCGCCTGATCGCCGCCGATCGCGCCACCGTCTGGGCGCGCCTCAACGATGCCGAGACGCTGAAGGCCTGCATTCCGGGCTGCGAGGAACTGACCGGCAGCCCCGAAGAGGGGTTCGAGGCGGTGGTCAAGCAGAAGGTCGGCCCGGTCAAGGCCACCTTCAAGGGCAAGGTGACGCTGTCGGACATCGTCGAGGGCGAAAGCTACCGCATCTCGGGCGAGGGGTCGGGCGGGGTCGCGGGCTTTGCCAAGGGCGCCGCTGCGGTGCGGCTGGCCGACGCCGAGGGCGGCACCGAACTGACCTATGACGTCGAGGCGCAGATCGGCGGCAAGCTGGCGCAGCTTGGCTCGCGGCTGATCTCGGGCTTCGCGCGCAAGATGGCCGACCAGTTCTTCGAGCGCTTCCAGACCGAGGTCGAGGGGCCGGCAGAGACCGCCGGCGGCTGACGGGCCCGTGGCGGCGCGCTACTGCGGAACGCCGGCCAGCGCGCGGGTGATCCGGTCGCGCAGCACCATGCGTTTCTGGCGCAGATGGCGGTCCATCTCGGGGCCGATCGGCTGGCTGCCGTCCTCGGCCCGCAGGATGCGGCGGTTGACCTCGTTGTAGTCTTCGACGAGGCGCGCGAAGCCCTCATCCGCCGTCGGCACACTGCTCAGGTCGCTCGGCATGTCGGCATTCTCCTCGGTCGGTTCGTCGTGGGGCGATTCGCTCGCGGGCGGATCGTCGTTGGGCGGCTTGGTCATGCGTCCTCGCTCTCGGGCCGGATGCTGCCAGAGTCAGGACATCCCCGCTTTGACCCCGATCAATCCGCAAGATGCGGCGCAGATTCGCGGCGCGGGCGGCGATCGTGCCGCAGGTCATTGACATGGGTAAGGTTTTGCCGCCCCGGGAAGGGCATGCGCCGCTACAGGTCGGGGGCGTGGTGCAGGATGACGGGCACCACGAGGTCTTCCTCGTCGGTCAGGTGGCGGTCGAGGAAGCGGCCAAGTCGGCGCAATCCGGCCAGGTAGGCCGCGGTTTCGTCCTGCGCCGCGGTGCCGCCGGCCAGCGCCCGCAGCGCGGTGTTGGTGGTCTCGGCCAGCGCGTGGAGGTGGCCGTCAAGGTCGTGATGGTCGGCCTCGAGCAGGTCGAACCCCGGCCCCAGCCGCGGGTCGAGCCGCGAGAGGGTGGGAAAGTAGTGATGATCCTCGATCCGGTGGTGGCCGTGCAAGTGGTCGAGGAACCGGCCCATCAGCCGCGCGGTGACGGCGGCGAAGCCGCGCGGGTCGTCGGGGGCGTCAAGGTGGCGTTCGGCCGCCTCGGTCGAACGTGCAAGCAGGGTGCGGAACATCAGGTGCCGCTCGAGCCAGAACCGCGTGAGGCCGTCGAACTCGCGGTGGCTTTCCCACAGGTCGCGGGGGTAGGCATCGGCCAGCGCCCGCAGCGCGTCGGGCAGGCCGGCGCGGGTGGCAAGACGGTCGCTCATGCGTTCGCCCGCCCGATCCGGCCGCGCGGGCCCTCGCCCACCTGGCCACGGTGGCGCAGCAGGTGGTCGAGCAGCACGCAGGCCATCATCGCCTCGCCCACCGGCACCGCGCGGATGCCGACGCAGGGATCGTGGCGGCCCTTGGTGACGATCTCGACCTCGTCGCCGGCGGCGGTGATCGAGCGGCGCGGGGTCAGGATCGACGACGTCGGCTTGACCGCGAAGCGCACCACGATGTCCTGCCCGGTCGAGATCCCGCCCAGGATGCCGCCGGCGTGGTTCGACAGGTAGTCCGGCCCCTCCGGGCCCATCAATATCTCGTCGGCGTTGGCGCTGCCGGTGAGTTCCGCCGCCGCCATGCCGGCCCCGATCTCGACCCCCTTGACCGCGTTGATCGACATCATCGCGGCGGCCAGCTCGGCGTCGAGCTTGCCGTAGACCGGCGCGCCAAGGCCCGGGGGCGCGCCCGACGCCACCACCTCGACGACGGCGCCGACCGAATCGTGCGCCTCGCGCCGCAGCCGGTCGAGCATCTCGGCCCATTCCGCGGCGGCCGTGGCGTCGGGGCACCAGAAATCGTTGCGCCCGATCTCGGCCGCGTCGAAGCGGGCACGGTCGATGCGGGCGGCGCCCATCTGCACCATGTAGCCCGTGATGCGCAGCCCCGGCGCCAGCGCCGTCAGCGCCGCCCGCGCCACGCCGCCGGCCGCCACCCGCGCCGCCGTTTCGCGCGCCGACGACCGGCCGCCGCCGCGCGGATCGCGCAGCCCGTATTTCAGGTGATAGGTGATGTCGGCGTGGCCGGGGCGGAACCGGTCGGCGATCGCGGCGTAGTCCTTCGAGCGCTGGTCGGTGTTCTCGATCATCAACTGGATCGGGGTGCCGGTGGTCTGGCCCTGCCAGGTGCCCGAGAGGATGCGCACCGCGTCTTCCTCGCGCCGCTGGGTGGTGTGCCGGCTTTGGCCGGGGCGGCGGCGGTCGAGCCAGGGCTGGATGTCGGCCTCGGTCAGCGGAATGCCGGGGGGGCAGCCGTCGACGGTGGCGCCCAGCGCCGGCCCGTGGCTTTCGCCCCAGGTGGTGACGCGGAAGAGATGGCCGAAGCTGTTGTGCGACATGGGCACCCCCCTTTTCGCCGCCCGGTTTACCGGCTTGCGGCGCCCGGGGAAAGGTGCGCCGCGGCGGCGGAATTTAGGGCGGATTTGACGGGTTAACGCGGTCTTGACGACGCCCGTGCCAGAGTGGGCGCGGGTGGAAGACGTGGGTGATGGAATGGCCGGGCAGGGGAATGCCGCGCCAGTCATCATCAAACGGAAGAAGGTGGTGGTGGCCGGGGGGCACCACGGCGGCGCGTGGAAGGTGGCCTATGCCGACTTCGTGACCGCGATGATGGCCTTCTTCCTGCTGATGTGGCTGCTGAACGCGACGACGGAAAATCAGCGCAAGGGGCTGGCGGACTACTTTTCGCCGACGGTGCCGGTCAGCCGGGTGTCGGGCGGTGGCGACGGCGTGTTCGGCGGCGATTCCGTGTTCACGACCGAATCGCTGGCGCGCAGCGGCTCGGGTTTCGGCACCGGCACCGCCGACGGGCCCGCGCCGCAGGGCGCTGTCGGGCCGGCCGCCGCCGCCGAGGCCGCAGCCCTCGATGCCGTGGCCGAGATGATCGGCGCCGGCGGCGAAAGCCGCACCCCCGACGTGCTGCGCCGCCACATCGTCACCCGCGTCACCGACGAAGGGCTGATCGTGGAGCTGTTCGACCTCGACAACGCGCCGTTGTTCTCCGAAGGCGGGGCCGAGCCGACCCCCCTCGCGCACGATCTTGCGGCGCTGCTGGTCGAGGCCTTCGGCCTCGTGGTCAACGATATCGCGGTGCAGGGGCATGTGCGCGCCTACCCGCTGGTTCTGCGCGACAATCCGGTGTGGGATCTGTCGGCGGCGCGGGCGCAGGCGATGCGGCGGCTGCTCGAGGACGGCGGGCTGCGGCCGCAACGGATGGCGCGGGTGGCGGGCTTTGCCGATCGGCGCCCCGCCACCGACCCGGCGGACGCGGCGCGCAACAACCGCCTCGAGGTGATCTTGCTGCGCCAGGGGCGCGCCGACGGCCGTTAGGGCAATCTTAAGCGGACCGCGCCACTCTGCCCGCGACGGGAGTCGATGCAGCAGAAAGGCGCACCATGACGATCTCCTCTTCGCTCAACGCGGGCGTGGCCGGGCTCAATGCCAATGCCGCGCGGCTTGCGGGCATTTCCGACAACATCGCCAATTCGGCCACCTACGGATACAAGCGGGTGGATACCGACTTCCAGTCGATGGTGGTCGCGTCCGGGTCGGGCGGCACCTTCACCGCCGGCGGCGTCAACACCTCCAGCCTGCGGCTGGTGGATCAGCGCGGGCCGCTGGTCTCCACGACCAATCCCACCGATCTGTCGATCTCGGGGCGCGGCCTGCTGCCGGTGACGACCTCGGTCGCGGTGGGCGCGGGCAACGGCGTGCTGCCGCTGCAACTGGTCACCACCGGCTCGTTCCGCCCCGACGCCGGCGGCCTTCTGGTAAGCGAGACCGGGCATGTCCTGATGGGCTGGCCGGCGGCGGCCGATGGCTCGATCCCGAGTTTTCCGCGCAACACCGCGCAGGGGCTCGAGCCGGTGCGCATCAACACCAACCAGTTCGCCGCCGATCCCACCACCGAGTTGACGCTGGGCGTCAACCTGCCCGCCATCGACTCGGTCGCCGGCGCAAGCGGGCTGCCGCACGAACTGTCGGTTGAGTATTTCGACAACCTCGGCACCTCGGAGAGCCTCGGGATCACCTTCACGCCCACGGTGCCGGCGGCCGGCGCCTCGAACGAATGGACGATGACGATCACCGATTCGGCGTCGGGCGACGCGGTCGTGGGCGAATACGTCCTGACCTTCGACGCCAGCCAGGCCAGCGGCGGCACGCTTGCCTCGGTGGCGACCGTCTCGGGCGGGGCCTACGATCCCGCGACCGGGGCGATCGACCTGGTGCTGGCCGGCGGCACCGTCACCGCCAACATCGGCATCCCCGGCGCGCCGGGCGGCATGACCCAGGTTTCCAACAGCTTCGCGCCCACGCAGATCGAGACCAACGGTTCGCCCGTCGGCAACCTGACCTCGGTCGAGGTGGACGAGAACGGGATGATGCGCGCGATCTACGACACCGGGCTGACGCGCACGATCTACCAGATCCCGGTGGCCGACGTGCCCAACCCCAACGGCCTCGTGGCGGTCGAGGGGCAGGCCTACACGATCTCGCCCGAAAGCGGGGCGTTCTTCCTGTGGGATGCCGGCGACGGGCCCACCGGCGCCGTCGTCGGCTTTTCGCGCGAGGAATCGACCACCGATGTCGCGCGCGAACTCACCGACCTGATCCAGACCCAGCGCGCCTATTCCTCGAACGCCAAGGTCATCCAGACGGTGGACGAGATGTTGCAGGAAACCACCAACATCAAGCGCTGAGCGGCCAGAGCATGTCGCGCAAAAGTGGGAACCGGTTTTGCGCCTTTCGGACATGCGAAATCAGAAGGTTGGAGAGTGGATCGCGCGAATGCGAATGAACACGATCCGCTCTAGGGGGACGCGGCGATGAGCATCTCGGCCGCCCTGTCGAACGCCCTTTCCGGGCTTGGCGCCGCCGGGCGCCGGGCCGAGGTGGTGTCGTCCAACATCGCCAATGCCGCGACCCCGGGCTACGCGCCGCGGGTGGCGGAACTGACCTCGGCCTCGATCGACGGCGCCGGCGCCGGGGTGCGGGTGGCCAGGGTCCGGCGCGACGCCGATGCCCTGCTCGTGGCCGATCGCCGCCTGGCCGACGCCGCGGCCGGTGCCGCCGCCACCGGGGCCGAGGCGCTGGTGCGGGTCGAGCGGGCCGCCGGCGCGCCCGACGATGCGTCCTCGCTGGTCGGGCGGCTCGCGGCGTTCGAGGCGGCGCTGGTCTCGGCCGCCGCCAACCCGGCGTCCGAGGCGCGGCTGGCCGATGTCGGCGATGCCGCGGCCGCCGTCGCCGCCAGTTTCGGGGCCACCTCGGACGCGATCCAGGCCGAACGGGCGCGCGCCGACGCCGCCATCGCCGCCGATGTCGAGACGCTGAACGGCGCGCTGGCGCGGGTGTCCGAACTCAACGGCCTGATCCGGCGCTCGGCCGGCGGCAGCCGCGACGTCAACACCCTGATCGACCAGCGCCAGCAGGCGATCGACGCGGTCGCCGCGATCGTGCCGATCCGCAGCGTCGAGCGCAGCGACGGCCGGATCGCGCTGTTCACGCAAGGCGGCCTCGTGCTGGTTGATTCCGCCGCGCGCGAGGTCGGCTTCACCCCCGCGACGACGATGGCCCCGGCGATGACGCTGGCCGGCGGGGCGCTGTCGGGGCTGTCGGTCGACGGCCGTCCGGCGCCGCCGTCGGCGCTGGCCGGGGGCCGCATCGGGGCGGCGCTGATCCTGCGCGACGAAACGCTGCCGGCGATGGCCGCAACGCTCGACCGGGTCGCGGCCGACCTGCTTGGCCGGCTCGAGGCCGCCGACGCCACGCTGCCGCCCGGCGCGGCCGGCCTGTTGACCGACGCCGGTGCCGCGCTCGACCCGGCGGCGACAACCGGGCTTGCGGGCCGCCTGACGCTGAACGCCGCCGTCGATCCGGCCGCCGGGGGGGCTCTGTGGCGGCTGCGCGACGGGATCGGCGCACCCGCCCCGGGGCTTTCGGGCAACGCCGCCGGCCTGCTCGCGCTGGCCGACGGGCTGGCCGCCGGGGCCGGCATCGGGGATGGCGCGGCCGGGTTCGTGTCGTCGGTCGCCCGCGCCCGCATCGCCGCCGAGGACGAGGCGGGTTTCGCCGCCGGCCGCCAGGCCGCGCTGCAGGCGATCGAGGCGCAGGGCGGCGTCGACACCGACGCCGAACTGGCCGAACTGCTGCGCATCGAGCAGGCCTACGCCGCCAACGCCCGCGTCATCAGCGCGGTGGACGAACTGCTGCGGCAACTGACCGGGCTGGGGCGATGACCGGCGCGCGCTTCGGAGACCTCGCCCTCGCGCTGCAGACACGGCGCGACCTGTCGGCGCTCAAGACCGACGCCGCCCGCCTGACGGGCGAGCTTGCCTCGGGCCGGCGCGCCGATCCTGCGCGCGCGGCCTCGGGCGATCTCGGCCCGCTGTCGTCGCTGGCGCGCTCGTTGACGCTGATCGAGGCCCATGCCGGCGTCGTGGCCGAGGCCGCGCAGACCGCCGCCGCGATGCAATCGGTGCTCGAGCGGGTGCAGGGCATCGGCGCGGCGCTGGCGCCGGCGCTGCTGGCGGCGGGCTCGGCCGGCGGGGTGGGCTTTGCCGCCGCGGCGGGCACGCAGGCGCGCGCGGCGCTCGACGATGCGCTGGGCGCGCTCAACACCCGCGCCGGCGGGCGCAGCGTGATGGCGGGCGCGGCCACCGACGGCGCGGCGGTCAGCGACGGGGCGACGCTGCTGGCCGCGGCTTCGGCCGCCGCCGCCGGGCAGACCACCGCCGCCGGCGTGGTCCAGGCGGTGAACGACTGGTTCGACGATCCCGCCGGCTTCGCGGCGCTGGGCTATCTCGGTGCGGCCACCGGCACCGCCTTTCCGGTGGCGCCGGGCCGCACCGTCACGCTCGACGTCACCGCCGCCGATCCGGCGGTGAGCGGCGTGCTCAAGGGGCTGGTGTCGGCGGCGCTGCTGGCCGAGGGCGCGCTGCCGGGCGACGCCGTCGGCCAGGGCGAACTGGCGCTGGCCGCCGGCACCGCGCTGATCTCGGCCGATGCCGGGCTTGCCGGGTTGCGCGGCCGCGTCGGCACCGCCGAGGCGCGGATCGAGGCCGGCGCCACCACGATCGCGGCCGAGCGCACCGCGCTGGGGATCCGCCGCGCCGAAATGCTTGCCGCCGACGATTTCGACACCGCCACCGCCCTGCAGCAGGTCGAGCAGCGGCTCGAGTTGCTGTTCACCGTCACCGCGCGGCTCTCGCGCCTCAACCTTTCGGATTTCCTGTGATGATGCGCCTCTGGCTCGCCCTTGTCGCGGTCGCGCTGTTCGCCCTGGCGGGGGCGGCCGGCGCGGCGCCGATCCGGCTCAAGGATCTCGTCGAATTCGACGGGGTGCGCGGCAACGACCTGCTCGGCTACGGCCTTGTGGTCGGGCTTGACGGCACCGGCGACGGGCTGCGCAACGCCCCCTTCACCGAGGACATCATGTCCAACATCCTCGAACGGCTGGGCGTCAACGTGACCGGCGAGGCGTTCCGCCCCCGCAACGTCGCCGCGGTGCTGGTGACCGCGACGCTGCCGCCCTTCGCGCGCGCCGGCTCGCGCATCGACGTCACCGTCTCGGCGATCGGGGATGCCGACAGCCTGCTGGGCGGCACCCTGGTGATGACGCCGCTGAACGGCGCCGACGGGCAGATCTACGCGGTGGCGCAGGGCACCATCATCGCCGGCGGGATCGCCGCCGAGGGCGATGCCGGCGGCGTCGTTCAGGGCGTGCCGACCTCGGGCTCGATCCCGCTTGGCGCCTCGGTCGAGCGTGAGGTCGCGTTCGAACTGTCCAGCCTGACCGAGGTGCGCCTGGCGCTGCGCAGCCCCGATTTCACCACTGCGGCGCGGATCGAGGCCGCGATCAACCGCGATTTCGGCCGGCCGGTGGCGGCGATGCGCGATGCCGGCACGGTGGCGGTGGACATCGCGCGCGCCGGCATGGCCTCGCCCGCGCATGTGCTGTCGCGGGTCGAGAACCTGCTGGTCGAACCCGAGACCCGGGCGCGCGTGGTGATCGACCAGCGCTCGGGCACCATCGTGATGGGCGCCGACGTGCGCATCAGCCGGGTGGCGGTGGCGCAGGGCAACCTGACCCTGCGCATCGAGGAGGCGCCGCTGGTGGTGCAGCCCTCGCCGTTCTCGGAGGGCGAGACGGTGGTGGTGCCGCGCACCCGCGCCTCGATCGAGGAAGGCGACGGCGGGCTGGCCGAACTGCCCGAGGCGACGTCATTGTCCGACGTGGTGGCGGGGCTGAATGCGCTGGGCGTGTCGCCGCGCGACATGATCGACATCCTGAAAAGCATCTCGGCCGCCGGGGCGCTGCATGCGGAGTTGCTGGTGCGGTAACGCTGGCCGGGGCCGGTAGGCTGGCCGGGGCCGGGGCCGGCGCGGGTGCCGGGCGGGCGGGGCGACGGCGGCTAGAGCATGTCGCGCAAAAGTGGGAACCGGTTTTGCGCTGCTCTGACATGCGAAATCAGAAGGTTGGTGCATGTCGCGCAAAAGTGGGAACCGGTTTTGCGCTGCTCGGACATGCGAAATCAGAAGGTTGGAGTGGGTCGCGTGAATGCGGATGAACGCGATCCGCTCTAGGCTCAGTGCACGATCTCTTCTTCGTGGACGAACATGTTGGCCCAGGCACGATCGATCAGTTCCGGCGACATCTTGTAGGGGATGCCCTCGAAATCGCAGATCGCGAGCATCTGGTCGATCAGGAACGCCGGCTGGTAATTGGCGAAGACGTTGTCGATGGTGGGATATTTCTCGCGCACGAGATGCACCAGCGCGGCCTCGTCCAGCGCCAGGCCCTTCTTGCGTGCCACCATCGCGAAGATTTTCAGGAAGCCTTCCTGATCGGGCCCGTCGATCTTGATCTTGAAGAAGATCCGCCGCAGCGCCGCCTTGTCGAAGATCGTGTTGGGGTGGAAGTTGGTGGAAAAGATCACCAGCGTGTCGAATGGCACGGTGAACTTCTCGCCCGATTGCAGCGCGAGGATGTCCCTCGATTCCTCCAGCGGCACGATCCAGCGGTTGATCAGCGCCTGCGGCGGCTCGGACTGGCGGCCGAGGTCGTCGACGATGAAGATGCCCCCCGTCGCCTTCATCTGCAGCGGCGCCTGGTAGGTTCGGGCCACCGGATTGTAGGTCAGGTCCAGCATCGACAGCGTAAGCTCGCCGCCGGTGATCACGGTGGGCCGCTCGCACAGCACGAAACGCGCGTCGAACCGCCCCGAGGTGCGGCGCAGCGCCGTCGGGTCGTCGGCCACCTCGACCGCCTTGGCGTGCACGATCGGGTCGTAGACCGAGATCACCTGGCCCGAGTATTCCACCGCGCGCGGCACGTAGATGCGATCGCCGATGGCGTCGCGGATGCCGTTCGAGATCGACGACTTGCCGTTGCCTGGCGGGCCGTACATCAGGATGGAACGCCCCGAGGTCACCGCCGGCCCAAGCTGGTCAAGCAACCCCGGCGGCAGGATCAGGTGCGACATCGCGCCGATCAGGTCGTCGCGGGTGAGGGTGATGTTGCGGATCGACTGGCGCGCGATCTGCTCGCGGAAGGTGGCCATCGGCACCGGCATGGCGCCGTAATATTCCGACTGCGCCAGCGCATCGAGGGCGCGCGCCTTGCCGGCCTCGGACAATTGATAGCCCATCTCGCTGCCCGAGTTGGCGTGCAGCGTGCCGGTCGCCTCGAGCAGGCGCTGGCTGCGGGCGAGATCGACAAGTTCCTGCGTTACCGGCACCGGCAGGCAGATTGCGCGCGACAGGCCCGAGACGGTGTCGATATTGGTGCGGAACATCGTCTTGAGCAGGATGTCGCGCATCATCACCGGATTGAGGCCGGTCGCGCCAAGATCGCGCGGGGCGGGCGGCGCGGTCACGGCGGCGGCGGGCGTCGCGGCGCCGGCGGGGGCATGGGCGTTCATCGGATCACCTCGGGTCGGATGCGGCGTCGTCGCGAGATGAGCAGGCCGGGGTGGCGAAAGCGGGGCAGGGCCGGGGCGCCAATCGGGCGGGGCTTATGCCCCGGTCAGCGCCGCGGCCCCGAGATAGAGCATCAGCGCGCTGCCGAGCGCGAGGCCCATGGGAAATTCGCGCCCGCGTTGCCAGCTTTCCCAATCCGGCGTCATGCGGCGCACCGCCGGCACCCGGCCAAGCCCGCGGTGGGTGACGAAGGCCGCCAGCAGCACCGCCGCGAACAGCGCCAAGAACGCCCGCAGGTCGCCCGGCGCCACGAAGGGCGCCATCGCGGCGGCGAATTTCGCGTCGCCCGCGCCCACCAGCCGCAGCGAACTGGCCACGAAGCCTATCGCCAGCACCGCCGCAAGCTGCAACCAGCGCAGGCCCCATTCGGCCAGCGGCAGCCCCACCGGCCCGAGCAGCGCGAACACCGCCACCAGCGCCAGCACCGACAGGTTCGGAATCCGCATTGCGCGCATGTCCGACCACGCCACGTAGAGCGAGATCGCCGCCGCCGGCAGCACCAGCACCTGCGCGGCAAGGGCCGGCATCTCCATGGCTCAGTTGGTCACGTTCGATTCGAGCGCGCGCAGCGCCCGCACCGCTTCGTCGAAATGCTGCGGATGGGTGGCGACCGCCTCTTCCAGCAGGCCGCGCCCGATCGCCACGTCGCCCTGCTTGATCGCCGCCAGCGCCATCGTGTGCAGAAGCCGCGCGCGTTCGATCTGGGTCATCTCGACCACCGGCAGGTCGTAGTCGCGGCGGCTGGCGCGGGCGAGCACGAGGTTGTTCTTGGCGATGAACAGGTTCGGATCATGACGCAGCGCCTCGTGGAACAGCGCCTCGGCGCGGCCTTCCTCGCCCCGGGTCAGGCGCGAATAGCCCCAGTTGTTGAGCACCCCGGCGGGGCGCGTCGTGAGGCCGGCGGCGATTTCGTAGAAGCTGTCGGCGCGGGCCCAGTCCTTGCGGTTGTCGGCCAGCATCGCCTCGAGGCGGTAGCGATCGAAGGTCTCGTAGGTGGGCGGGATCTCGGCCATCACCGCGCCCGCGCCCTCCCAGTCGTTGGCGCGCAGCAGCGCGTCGGCCAGCGCCACGCGGTCGGCGTTGCCGGCGTCGGGGTGGCGCAGGGCCCGGCGCCAGACCTCGACCGCCTCGCGCGGCTTGCCGGCCCGCACCAGCGACTTGGCCAGGCCGCGCACGAGGTCGAGCCGGTCGGGCTTTTCGCCGCTGGCGCGGCGGAAATAGGCCACCGCCTCGTCGGGGTCGGCCACGGTAAGCATGATGTCGGAAAGGTTGGTCTCGTCGATGACGTTGACGCTGGCCAGCGCCCGCGCCGCCTCGGCGTCGTTGTCGCGGGCGCAGCCGGCCACGGCCAGCGCACCGCACAGACAGACCCCGGCCACCCGAAGATGCCGCATGTGGTTCATCCTTGCTGCCCGATCCCTCAGGGCGCGGCGAGCAGCAGGTAACGTCCGTTGCCGCGCCGCACCAGGGAAAAGTTGTTATCGTTGGGGGCACGATAGCCGGGATCGTCAAGTTTTTCGAGCGCGAGGCGCAGATTTTCGCGAATGAGGTCCGAATCGCCACTGTCGAGCGCGAAGGCGATGCGGAATTCGCGGCTGGCCTCGCCCCAGCGGCCGCGTTCCATCAGCACCACGCCCAGGTTGTTGTGGGCCGGCACCGCGTCGGGGTCGGCCTCGATGGCGCGGCGCAGAACCTGCTCGGCCTGCCCCAGCCGGCCAAGCCGCAGGTTGGCCGAGCCGATGGCGGCGAGCACGTCGGCGTCGGCGCCGCGTTCGGAGGCGGCGCGCAGATACGCCTGCAACGCAAGCTCGAACTCGCCCGCAGCCATCAGCCGGTGGCCCACCACCAGCCCGTCGACGGCCTCCGCCACCCGCGGCGTGCCCGGGGGCAGGGGCGGGCCCTCGGCCAGCGGCGTCAGGCGGTCGTCGCCGCACGCCGCCAGGGCCGCCACGGCCAGGATCGTTCGCAGGAGGGCTTTCATGGCGTCGGCGGCTGTCCCGTCACTTGCCGCCGAACGCCTCCATGATCGACATGACCGAAGGCCCGATGAGGATGATCATCAGCGGCGGAACCGTGAACATCATTGTGCCCAGCGTCAGCTTGGTGGGCAAGACGTTCGCTTTCTCTTCGGCGCGCATCACGCGCTTGTCGCGCATTTCCTCGGCGTAGACCCGCAGCGCGTCGCCGATCGAGGTGCCGAACTGGGCCGATTGCACCATCACCGTCACGAACGACGACACGTCGGCCACGCCCGCGCGCTCGGACATGTCCTTGAGCACGGTCACCCGGTCCTTGCCGGCCTTGGTCTGCTGGCTGACCGTCTCGAATTCGTCGGCGAGCGCGGGATAGCCGGCGCGGATCTCCTTCGAGACGCGCAGGATCGCCTGGTCGAGCGACTGGCCGGCCTCGACGCAGACCAGCATCAGGTCAAGCGCGTCGGGGAAGCCCTGGAGGATTTCCTTCTGGCGCTCCTGCACCCGGCGTTCGACCCAGTAGTTGGGCAGCCAGTAGCCGATGGCGCCGGGCAGCACCACCGCCAGCGCCACGATCTGCGGCGACAGCCCGCCGTCACCGGCGTTGAGCAGCGCGTAGGCCATCCCCATCGCGATCGCGGCGATGCCGAGCACGAACTGCGCCGCGTGCTTCATGCGCACCGCGTCCTTGGAGCGGTAGCCGGCGCGCAGCATCTTCAGGCGCGCGGCCGACATCTCTTCGGCGTCCTTGGGTTCGAGGAAATTGGCGAACCGGTCCAGCTTGGGGCCGTTGCCGGCGGTGCGCAGCGTCGGGCGGTCGGGATCTTCGGCCTGGGCGCGGGCGCCCTTCATCTCGCGCTTCAGGCGGTCCAGCGGATCGTCGGACTTCTTGCCCAGCATCAGCAGCGCCAGCACGATCAGGATCGCGCCCAGCGCCCCGACGACGTAGAGCGGCCCCGCAGGCCCGAACCGGGCCTCGAATGTCGCCATGATGGTATCGAGCACGGGCATGACCCTAAACCTTGATGTTGACCATGATGCGCATGTAGACGACGTTCACGATCAGGAACACGCCGACCGCGATCGCCGCGGGGATGAAGGCTGCGGTTTCCTTCACCCCGTCGTAATAGTCGGGCTTGACCAACTGGATGCCGATCATCGCCACGATCGGAAAGCCCGACAGGAACATCCCCGACCATTTCGCCTCGGCGGTGATCGCCTTGACCCGGCGGAACAGCTTGAAGCGGGCGCGGATGACCTTCGACAGCCCTTCGAGGATCTCGGCCAGGTTGCCGCCCGATTGCTGCTGGATCGACACCGCGACGGCGAGGAAGCGCAAGTCCTGCGTGTCGATGCGCTCGGCCAGCGCCTTGAGCGATTCGCCGATGTCGCGGCCATAGGCGGCCTCGTCGGCGATCATCCCGAATTCGGTGCCCAGCGGGTCGGGCACCTCCTTGGCGACGATGTTGACGGCCGACGAGAACGGGTGCCCGACCCGCAGCGAGCGGACCATCAGCTCGACCGCTTCGGGCAATTGCTCCTCGATCATCGCGAGCCGCTTGTTGGCCTTCTTGTTCACCCAGGCATAGACCGCGCCCACCCCCATCGCCACCGCGACCAGCCCGCGCACCGGGCCCGAGGCGCTGGTGCCGATGGTCAGCGCCAGGAACGCCAGCCCGCTCAGCAGGATCATGATCAGGATCAGCGCGCGCGGCGAGAAGGCGATGTTGGCCTTCTGCGCCTTGGAGGCGAGCAGCGCGTAAAGCGGGATGCCCTGCGACGAAAGGTGCTGGCTCATCTCCTTGCGGAGCTGTTCGAGCACCTCTTCGCGCTTGCCGCCCTTCTCGAGCAGCTCCAGCCGGCGGTTGACCCGGCGGTTGAGGCTGATCGACTTGCCGAAGACGGTCAGGTAGATGCCTTCGACCAGCAGCAGGACGCCGACGAAGACCGAGATGTAGATGAGGGGGGCGGGGCTGAATTCCATGACGACCTCAGGGCAGGGGTTCGTAGATTTCAGGCGGCAGGTTGTAGCCCCACTGCTTGAAGCGGTCGGCGTAGTAGGAACGCACCCCGGTGGCGTTGAAGCGGCCGATGATCTTGCCCGACGGCTCGAGCCCGAGGCGTTCGTAGCGGAACACCTCCTGCATCGAGATCACGTCGCCCTCCATCCCGGTCAGTTCGGTGATCGACACCATCCGGCGCGAGCCGTCCTGAAGGCGGCTGGCCTGCACCACAAGGTTGACGGCGCTGGCGATCTGGGCGCGGACGGCCTTGATCGGCATCTCGATCCCGGCCATCGCGATCATGTTCTCCAGCCGGCTGACCGCATCGCGGGCCGAGTTGGCGTGGATCGTGGTCATCGAGCCGTCGTGGCCGGTGTTCATGGCCTGAAGCATGTCGATGACCTCGTCGCCGCGGGTCTCGCCGACGATGATCCGGTCGGGGCGCATCCGCAGCGCGTTGCGCAGACAGTCGCGCTGGGTGACGGCGCCGCGGCCCTCGACGTTGGCCGGCCGGCTTTCCATCCGCCCGACGTGGATCTGCTGGAGCTGAAGCTCGGCGGTGTCCTCGATCGTCAGGATGCGTTCGGAATTGTCGATGAACGACGACAGCGCGTTCAGCGTCGTCGTCTTGCCCGAGCCGGTGCCGCCCGAGACGATCACGTTCAGCCGGCACGCGACCGCGGCCTGAAGATAGGCCGCCATCTCTTCGGTGAAGGCGCCGAACTTCACCAGTTCGGGGATGCCCAGCTTTTCCTTCTTGAACTTGCGGATCGACACCAGGCTGCCGTCGACCGCGATCGGCGGCACCATCGCGTTGAAACGCGAGCCGTCGGCCAGGCGGGCGTCGACGTAGGGGTTGGATTCGTCCACCCGCCGGCCGACCGCCGACACGATCTTGTCGATGATCCGCAGAAGGTGGCGTTCGTCCTTGAAGGTGACGGTGGTCAGCTCGAGCTTGCCCGAGCGTTCGACGAAGATCTGCTGCGGCCCGTTCACGAGGATGTCGTTGATGGTGTCGTCCTTCAGCAGTGGCTCGAGCGGGCCGAGGCCCATGACCTCGTCATAAAGCTCCTGATGCAGGCTTGTGCGTTCCTCCTTGGTCAGGACGACGCTCATCTCCTGCAGCGCTTCGGTGCTGATGTCGGCGATCTCCGAGCGCAGGTCGGCCTCGGTGGCGTGTTCGAGCGCGGCGAGGTTGAGGTTGTCGAGCAGGCGCTTGTGCAGTTCCAGCTTGATGCCGGACAACCGCTCGCGCCGCTTCTTTTCCTTGTCGACGGCAATCGTCTGCGCCGCCGGCTTGGGCAGTGCCTGCACCCGCGCACGGGGCGGCGCCTTGGGCGCGGCGGCGGCGGCATGCACGGCATGCGCCGGGTTGCCCGGTTCGATCGGGGAAACCCGGGGCGGCGGCGCGGCGCCGTTGGGATGATCGGGTTTGCGGAAGCGCGAGAACATCGCCATCTCCTAGCGGCCGTGTGCGGACGCCTCGTTGCGGGCGACCTCCACCAGCGAGGCCGCGAGTTTCCGGATTTCCTTGCGCAGCGGGTTCTTGGCTGCGTATTCGGCCAGTGGCAGGCCGTGGTCGTTGGCCTGCGTCACCTGCCGGCCGCCGTCGGGCAGCATCAGTTCGATGGTGATGTCGAGGCTTTCGGCCATCCGCTTGACCCGGCTCTTGCCCGACAGGTCGGTGAAGGTGGGCGCGCGGTTCATAGCGTAGCGCAGCTTTTCGAACGGCAGGTCTTCGGCCTTGAGCGCGCGCACGAAGCGCAGCGCGTTCTGGGCCGAGCGCATGTCAAGCTCGAGCATCGCGAAGTAGACATGCGCCGCGGCCAGCACGGTTTCGGTCCAGTGCACCACGGTCGAGGGCATGTCGATCACGACATAGTCGAAGTTGGTGCGCGCCATGTCGAGGATGCGCCCGATGTCGTCGCTGCCGACGATGTCGAGCGGCAGCATCTCGGGCGGCGCCGTCAGAACGTGCAGGCGATCGTTGAACGTGACCAGCGATTGCAGGAACATCTCGCTGTCGGCGCTCTGGGTGTTGGTGAGCAGCTCGTAGACCACCTCGCGCCGCGGCAGGTCGAGATAGGTCGCGGTCGAGCCGGCCTGGAAATCGAGGTCGAGCAGGCACACCCGCGGGCCGTCCTTGCCGCCGCCGATCGCCAGTTCCCAGGCGAGGTTGGTGGCGAAGGTGGTGGCGCCGTTGCCCCCCGACAGCCCGTGCACCGGCAGGATCACCGCGTCGCGGTCGCCGCGGGCGGCAAAGCCGGGGCCGTGGATCGCCTCGACATTGTCGGCGGCCGCGGGCAGGGCGGCCGTGGGCGCGGGCCGTTCAAGCCGGGCGATCGCCTCGTGCAGCGCGCCCTCGGGCAGCGGGTAGGGCACGAAATCGTCCGCCCCCAGCCGCAGCAACTGGTGCAGCGCGATCGGGCTGACCTCTTCGGCGATCAGGATCACGCGGATGTCGCGTTCCTTCGCGGTCTGGATCAGCGAGGTGATGCGCCCCATGTCGGAGACGTCCTGGTCGTCGACCGCAAGCGCGATGAACTTCAGTTCCGCCGCTTCGGGCTGGGCCAGGAAAACGAGCGCGTCCTCGAACCCGAGGTCGCCCCACGATTCGCCCAACTCGGCCTCCATGTCCTCGATCAGAAGATCGAAGTTCTGGACGTCGCGGGAAACGGTGCAGGCCAGGATCGGGGCCGGATCGGGTTGCAGTGCCGCCGAACTCGTCATCGTGTCACGTCCTTCCTGATCCGCGGTCGCGTGCCGGCTGCCTGTGCCTGACGTTCTGTCGGTCATCTGCTGCCACCCGGAATTACGGCTCCGAGTCGCGCCTCGGGATCATTGGTCATGCACGATATCTGCCCCGGAATCGGGGCAACATTTGGACCAAAAAACCGTAATTATTCGGTCTTCGGCGACGATGGCTGCCCCGAAGGGCGGCGCGTCGCTACTGTCCGACCTGCCCGAGCGTCGAATTGCCGCCGGTGATCGCCGGGTGTCCGGTTTCGGCGCTGTCGACGTAGGTGCGGAACACGATGGCGGCATACTTGCCGTTCAGAAGCGGCGACGAGCCGGTCACGAAGCCCGACACGTCGGTCACCGCGCGGCGGTTGCGGCGTTCGGGCGCGGTGGTGGGCACCACCGGCTGGGTTTCGCCGAACGAGGACAGCGCCTCGAGCCGGTCGCGCCCGATGCCCTGCGCGGCGAGGAAGGCGACCACCGCCTCGGCACGGCGCTGGCCAAGCCGGACGTTGTAGGCCTCGGTGCCGACCAGGTCGGTATGGCCGTAGACGCGGAAGCGCACCTCGGGGAACTGGCGGATCCAGTCGGCCTGCCGGCGCAGCGCCTCGCGCGCGTCGGCGTCGAGCGCGGACGAGTTGAAGGCGAAGGTGACGGTGCTCGGCACCTCGGCCGCGAAGCGGCGCGACAGGTTCTGCACCGCGCTGATCGCGCCGGTGTGCAGCCCGGCGTTGTTGAGCGTGGCGAAACCGAACCGGCCGTCGTCGAGGCTGCCGCCGGCTTCCGGCCCGGCGCAGGCGGCAAGCCCGAGAAGTGCGGCGACGAGAACGGGGGCGCTGCGGTTCATGGCCTCACTCCATCACGTAGCCGTAGGGGCTTGCGAAATCCTGGCGCGCCACCTCGCCGGCCGCGCCGGACGGCCCCCCGCCACCCTGGACGCGGCCGAACAGGAACAATTCGCTTTCGGAGGGCGCGCGCACCCGGTCGGTGGGCAGCGCCAGCGCCTCGCCCCGCGTCGGCGTGACAAGGTGGGGGGTGACGATGATCACCAGTTCGGACTGGTCGCGCTCGTATTCGGCGCTGCGGAACAGCGCCCCCAGCACCGGAATGTCGCCCAGCCACGGCACCTGGCCGTTGAGGTCGCGGAAATCGTCCTGCAACAGCCCGGCGATGGCGAAACTTTCACCGTCGCGCATCTCGACCGTGGTCGTCACCTCGCGCCGGCTGAAGGCGCTGACGGTGAACCCGTTCGCGGTCAGCCCGTTGGTCGGGTCGATCCCCGAGACGGCGGCGTTGATCACAAGGTTGATGGTCGAGCCGTCCACCACCGTGGGGGTGAAGTTCATCTCGACGCCGAAGGGCTTGTATTCGATGCCGATGCCGTCCTGGTCGACCACCGGGATCGGAAACTCGCCGCCGGCAAGGAAGCGCGCCTCCTGCCCCGACAGCGCGGTCAGGTTGGGCTCGGCCAGGGTGCGCACGACACCCTTGGATTCCAGCGCCTCGAGCAGCACCGCGAATTCCAGCGCCCCGGACGAGAAACCCAGCGTCAGCGCGCCCTCGGCGGGATTGCCCGACGCCGCGCCATTGCCCTCGAAGACGCCGCCGATGGCGCCCGGCGAGGTCAGCGCGCCGGTGCCGCCGACCGTGCCGACATCGTTGCCCGAGAACGAGCCGCGCACCGCGAGGTTCGCGGACAGCGTCTTGCGCACCGAGCGCTGCATCTCGGCGAAGCGGATCTGCAGCATCACCTGGTGGGTGCCGCCGACACTCATGAGGTTCGACACCCGCTCGGGGGCGTAGCGCTGGGCAAGGTCGAGCGCGCGGTCAAGCGCGGCGGCGCTGGAAACCACGCCCGACAGCACGATGCCGTCGTTGGCGGTGCGCACCTCGATCGCCTCGTCGGGCAGGATCTGGCCCAGCCGCTCCTTGAACTCGGCGACATCGGGCGTCACCCGCACGTCGACGTTCGCGATCAACTGTCCGTCGCCCGACAGCAGCGTCAGCGTCGTGCGCCCCGGTGCCTTGCCAAGCACGTAGATCGAGCGGTCGGACAGGGTCGAGATATCGGCGATGGCGGGGTTGGCGATGGAAAGCTCGGCGAAGGGGATATCGCTTTCGACCACCACCGCGCGGTTCATCGGCACATCGAGCGACGAGGCAGGGCCCCCCTGGAGCACCCGCAACGTCTGCGCCGCCGCAGCCGCCGGTGCCAAGGCAATCAGGAGGCCGGCGATGCCGGCCTTTAGCGTGTTCATAAACGTCATGTGATCCTGCCTCTGCGACCACGCTGCCCGAAGGGTCTTGACCGCCCTTTCGCGGCGATCATGCCGGAAGGGCGGCCAGATTGCAACGTCGTTCCCCGAATCAGGGTGTTGCGAGGCATTCCTGCTGTGGATAACCGGCCACAGAGGCTCAGTTGGTGCAGGGGATGGGCATGTCGAACACCTCGGCGCCGCGGCGGGTGCGCACGGTGCACACCGGCTCGGGCGCGGCCTCGACCGCTTGCGGCGCGTCCTCGATGCCCAGCAGCAACCGCTGGTCGACCTCGATTGCCGAGGCGATCGAGGTGTCTTCCGCCCCGACCAGCGCCAGCGTCAGCCGGCCGGTCGATTGCGCCTGCGTCAGCGAGGCCACCTGTTGCGGCGTCGCCTCGACGGTGACGGTGCGCGCGACCTGCACGGCGGTGGTGCGGTCCATGTCGGCGCTCTGGTCGACGGCGACCAGCGCGAGGCCGGTCTCGATCAGCTTGGTAACGTCGCCGGTGGCCGCGGTGCGGCCCGACCAGTAGACATCCACCCGGTCGCCCGGCCGCAGAAAGCCCGAAACCCCGGTGGTCGCGTCGACCTTGATGGTGAAGGCGCGCATCCCCGGCGTCAGGCGCGAGGTGATGCCGGCGTCCGCCCCCGGTTCGGTCAGCTTGATCGCCATCAGCGGCTCGCCCGGTTCCAGCGCGCGCAGCACGCGGCGCGGCTCGGCGTTCGCGGGGAACAGCGCCTCGACCTCGGTGAACACGCCCTCGGGCACGGCGCTGGCCGGCCAGGTGACGGCTGCCACGTCCTCGCGCGTCAGCGTCTGGCCGAAGCGCAATTGCTTGTTGGCGGTCATCACCCGCAAGGTGGGAACCTCCGGCGCCGTCTGGGCGCGGGCGGCGGCCAGCGCGGCCTTTTGCTGATTGATGTAATCCTGCGCCATCCAGGCGGCGGCGCCCGCAAGCGCCAGCCCGACGATCAGGACAAAACCGAATACCAGTCGCATGTCACCCTCCTTCGGCGGGATCGTGCCCGCACTTGTTGTTCACCATTTCCGATCAATGCGGCCAAAACGTGAAAATCAGGTGCAGATTTGTGCGTTATTGGCCCTGTTGCGGGATCGTCAAGGTAACCTCGGCACCGCTGATGGAGTCGCTGGTGGCTGTCGCCAGGCTGTTGGTGCCGCTGGCGATCGGCGAGAAGACGAGGATGCCAAGCCCGATGATCGCGGCGGTCAGCACCACCCAGTCGACGGTGACGGCGCCGTCGTCGTTGACGACGAAGCACGGATTCTGGTGGTGTTGGTCGTCCATGGATATCTCCACCGATGGGCGGGTATTCGGCAGATCATGCCATGGGAATGCGGCGGCTGCGGGGCGCGGCCGCGGCGGTTGTGCGAGGTGTCGGACTTTTTGCGCAAAACGTGAAACGGCGCCCCCCGAGGAGGGCGCCGCTCGAAATCAGGTCGGGTTGGGCGATTACGGGGTGGTGGTGGTGGTGGTGCTCGAGCCGTCGGTGCCCAGGGTGCCCAAGGTCGCGGTGCTGGCGCCGGTCAGCGAGCCGGCGATGTCGTCGCCCAGATCACTGATGCCGCCGCCGACGGTGGCGACCACCGCGATGCCGAGGCCGACGATCGCCGCGGTCAGCACGACCCAGTCGACGGTCACGGCGCCGGAATCGTCATTGCGGAACGATTTGATGAGGTTGAAGAGTTTCATGTCTGTCTCCAGTCAGGTTCAGGTTGCGCTTCGCTCGTGCCTCATCGGGCGGTATCTTCCGGCCTCTGTTCCGGGCTTCCCGTCTCGGCATGGGTGTATATGGCCCCCGAATCGTGGCGACACTTTGGCTTGGCCGGGGAATTTTTGGAAACCCCTAAGAAACCCCCATGAATCTTCTTAGCATCTGAATTGAAATGAAACTTTTCCGGTTCCCGGGGCGCGCGGCGGGGTTTCGCGGCGGCGAATCCCGCAAATCCGTGGCACACGTCAGGGTTTTGTGGCACCAATGGCGCAACAACACAGGCTGAGCAGTGGCCCGCAACATCCTTCCTCTCGCCGGCGTGATCGCCGTGATGGCCGGTGCCGTGCCCGCGGCGGCCGAGGCGCCCGAGCGCCCCGATTTCACCTTCCGGCGCATCGGCGTGCCGCCGCCGGGGGCAACGCGGCGGATCACCGTGCAGATCGACCCCGAGGAACAGGCGCTTTGGCTTGCCTCGCGGCCGCCGCTGCCGCCCGAACCTGCGCCCGAACCCCAAGGTTCGCCCGACGCGGCGCCCGCGCCCGAAGGCTTCTGGGCGCGGCTGCCGGCGGCGGCCGGGGCGGGGGCGGTGACCCTTGACGCCGCGCTGGCCGCGCTCGGCCCCGAAACCGCGGGGCCGCGGCTGGCGACGTTGCAGGCGATTGCCCGGGCCCACGCGGCCGACATCCTGCGCGCCACCGTCGGCACAAGGGTATCGCCGGCGCTGGTGGTGGCGGTGATCGCGGTCGAATCGGGCGGGCAGGCGGCGGCGCAAAGCCCGGCCGGCGCGGTCGGGCTGATGCAGCTCATGCCCGCCACCGCCGAACGCTTCGGCGTGTCCGACCGCACCGACGCGGGCCAGAGCATCGCCGGCGGCGTCGCCTATCTCGACTGGCTGATGGGCGCGTTCGACGGCGACCCGCGGCTGGTCGCGGCCGCCTACAACGCCGGCGAGAACGCGGTGCGCGCGGCCGGCGGGGTGCCCGATTACGCCGAGACGCGGGCCTATGTGCCCAAGCTGCTGGCGGCCTGGGCCAGTGCCCGCGCGCTGTGCCTGACGCCGCCCGAATTATGGTCGGACGGCTGCGTGTTCCGCGTCGCGGCGAACTGAGGCGGGCGGTTCAGTCGACGATGGTCGCCTCGGTCGCGGCGCGGATATCGTCCTCGGTCACGCCGGGGGCGCATTCGATGATGTGCAGCCCCTTGTGGCCGACGTCGAGCACGCCGAGGTTGGTGATGATCCGGTCGACCACGCCCTTGCCGGTCAGCGGCAGCGTGCATTCCTTCAGCAGCTTCGATTCGCCATGTTTCGACGTGTGGTCCATCACCACCACCACCCGGCGGACGCCGGCGACAAGGTCCATCGCGCCGCCCATGCCCTTGACCAGCTTGCCCGGGATCATCCAGTTCGCGAGGTCGCCGTTCTCGGCCACCTCCATCGCGCCGAGGATCGCCATGGCGATCTTGCCGCCGCGGATCATCGCGAAACTTTCCGCGCTGTCGAAGAAGGCGGTGTGGGGCAGGGCGGTGACGGTCTGCTTGCCGGCGTTGATCAGGTCGGGGTCGACCTCGTCCTCGGTCGGGAACGGGCCGATGCCCAGCATGCCGTTTTCCGATTGCAGCGTCACCTCGACGCCTTCGGGGATGTAGTTGGCCACCAGCGTCGGGATGCCGATGCCGAGGTTGACATACATCCCGTCCTTGAGTTCCTGCGCGGCACGCGCCGCCATCTGGTTGCGGTCCCAGGGCATCAGCGCCGCCTCCCCTTCGGTTTCGCGGCAGGTTTCGCGATTTCCTGTTCGTAGTCTTTCATCGCCTCCTCGAAGTCGATCTCGTCCTGCATCATCGTCGCCGCCGTCATGAAGGCGTTGAGGTTGGACGCGCAGGCCGCGAGATAGGCGGAAAGCATCGCGGGGTTTTCGCGGGTGTAGCCGGCGCCGAACACCGCGTCGAGCTTGGCCACACCGGCGTCGACGAACCGGTCCGTCAGGTCGATGGTGGCAGTGGTCGGGCCATCGTCGTCTTCCAGCATTTCGGATCTCCTCAAGCCGCGCGGATGGTGCGCTGTTCGATGCGCTTTTCGTGCTGCCCCTGGATCAGGCGGTGCACATAGATGCCGGGCAGGTGGATCGCGTCGGGATCGAGGCTGCCGCGCGGCACGATCTCTTCCACCTCCATCACGCAGACCTTGCCGCAGGTCGCCGCCGGCGGATTGAAGTTGCGCGCGGTCATGCGGAAGACCGCGTTGCCGGTGTCGTCGGCCTTCCACGCCTTGACGATCGCGAGGTCGGCCACGATGCCGCGTTCGAGGATGTAGGTTTCGCCGTCGAAAACCTTGTGCTCCTTGCCCTCGGCGATGCGGGTGCCGACGCCGGTGCGGGTGTAGAAGCCGGCGATGCCGGCGCCGCCGGCGCGCATCCGCTCGGCCAGGGTGCCCTGCGGGTTGAATTCCAGCTCCAGCTCGCCCGACAGATACTGGCGCATGAACTCCGCGTTCTCGCCGACGTAGGACGACAGCATCTTCTTCACCTGCCGGGTCTGAAGCAGCACCCCGAGGCCGAAATCGTCGACGCCGGCGTTGTTCGAGGCGATGGTGAGGTCTTTCACGCCGGAATCGCGGATCGCCGCGATCAGCAGTTCGGGGATGCCGCACAGCCCGAAGCCGCCGGCGGCGATGGTCATGCCGTCGAACAGAAGCCCGTCGAGCGCCTCTGCCGCCGAGCCGTATATCTTCTTCATGCGCGCCTCCCGAATGGATCTGCCGCCGTTGTGGCGAAGCCGCCGCCGGCTGTCAACAAACCCCGCCGCGACGGCGCCTCAGCCGGCGGTGTCCTTGCGGCGGGGGGCGGGTTTGGCCGCCGCGGCCTTGGGCGCCGCCTTGGCAGCGGGCTTGCGGGCCTTCTTGGCGGCCGGTTTCTTGGCGGCCGGCTTCGGCTTCGCGGCCGTGGCGGGTTTCCGCTTCGCCCCGCCCTTGCCGCCCTTCGCCGCCTTTTCCGCGACCAGTTCCAGCGCGCGTTCCAGCGTCACCTCCTCGGGCGCGATGTCGCGCGGCAGGGTGGCGTTGACCTTCGCCCAGCGCACATAGGGCCCGTAGCGCCCCTTCATCACCGCGACCTCGCCGCCGTCGGGATGCTCGCCCAGCACCCGCAGCGGCTCGACGGCGGCACCGCGGCCACGGCCGGGCTTGCTGGCCAGCACCTCGACCGCGCGGTTCATGCCGATGGTGAACACCTCGTCCACGTCGGGCAGGTTGGCGTAAAGGCGGCCGTGGCGGACATAGGGCCCGTAGCGGCCGATCCCGGCCTCCACCGGCTCGCCGTCGTCGGGGTGCGGCCCGACGACGCGCGGCAGCGCCAGCAGCTTCAGCGCGCGCTCGAGGTCGATGGTGTCGGGCGCCCAGCCCTTGGGCAGCGAGGCGCGCGGCGGCTTGGGGGCCTCGGGCGTCGCCTCGCCGCGCTGCACGTAGGGGCCGAAGCGGCCGCCGCGCAGGCTGATCGGGTCGCCCCGGTCGTGGCCCAGCAGCAGGCCCTCGGGCGGGATGTCGCCGTTCTCGGCGCCCTCGCCGGCCAGCGGGCGGGTATAGCGGCACTCGGGGTAGTTGCCGCAGCCGATGAACGCCCCGCCCGAGCGCGCGGTCTTGAGGTGCAGCCGGCCCTCGCCGCATTTGGGGCACACCCGCGGGTCGGAGCCGTCGGGGCGCGGCGGGTAGAGATGGGGGGCGAGAAAGTCGTCGATCTTTTCGAGCACCTCGCCGATGCGCAACTCCGAGGTTTCGGCGATGGCGGCCGAGAAATCGTGCCAGAACCGCGCGAGCACCTGCTTGTAGTCGCGTTCGCCGGCCGAGACGTCGTCAAGCTCGTCCTCGAGTTCGGCGGTGAAGTCGTATTCCACGTAGCGGCGGAAGAAATTGGCCAGGAACGCGGTGACAAGGCGGCCCTTGTCCTCGGGGATCAGGCGGTTGCCCTCCTTGCGGACATAGTCGCGCTCCTGGATCGTGGTCACGATCGAGGCGTAGGTCGAGGGCCGGCCGATGCCCAGTTCTTCCATCCGCTTGACCAGCGTCGCCTCGGTGTAGCGCGGCGGCGGCTGGGTGAAGTGCTGCGCGCCCAGCACCGCGGCGGCGGCGTCGGCGATCGCGCTTTCGGCCCGGACAAGCCCGCCCGAGGGCGCCGGCGCGGGGCCGTCGCCGCGGGCCTTGTCGAACGCGGCGCGCTGGCCGCCCGGGTGCAGCGCCAGCACGTCGCCCTGCGCCACTGCCGGCAGGCGCGCGCCGTCGTCGTCGTCGTCGTCGCCGCGGGTGTCGCGGCGGCTGTCGACATCGTCGCGCCCCTCTTCGTAGACCCGCAGGAAGCCGTCGAACAGCACCACCTGGCCGGTGGCGCGCAGCCCCACCGCGCCGTCGCGGCTGGCGATCTCGACGGTCGTGCGCTCCAGCCGGGCGGCGGCCATCTGGCTGGCGATGGTGCGCTTCCAGATCAGGTCGTACAGGCGGCGCTGGTCGGCGTCGGCGATGCGGGCCTTCTCGGGGGTGAGGCCGGGGTCGGTGGGGCGGATGCACTCGTGCGCTTCCTGCGCGTTCTTGGCCTTGTTGCGGTAGATGCGCGGCTTGTCGGGAACATAGGGCGCGCCGTAAAGCGTGCCGATGGTGCGCCGGCTGGCCTCGACCGCCTCGGGCGCCATGTCGATGCCGTCGGTGCGCATGTAGGTGATCAGCCCGGCCTCGTAGAGGCGCTGCGCCGCCCCCATGGCCTGGCGCGCGCCCATGTTGAACTTGCGGCTCGCCTCCTGCTGGAGGGTCGAGGTCATGAACGGCGGGGCGGGGTTGCGCGCGCCGGGCCTGGCCTCGACCGAGGCGACGGTGAAGGCGCGCGAGGCGACGGCGCTCACCGCCAACTCGGCCTCGGCGGCGCTGCCGATGTCGAACTTGTCAAGCTTGCTGCCCCCCAGCACCGTCAGCCGCGCCTCGAGCGGGGCGCCGCCGGGGGTGGTGAAGCTGGCCGCGACGCTCCAGTATTCGCGGGCGCGGAAGGCTTCGATCTCCATCTCGCGCTCGACGATCAGGCGCAGGCAGACCGATTGCACCCGCCCGGCCGAGCGCGCGCCCGGCAGCTTGCGCCACAGCACCGGCGAAAGGTTGAAGCCCACGAGGTAGTCGAGCGCGCGGCGCGCGAGATAGGCGTGCACCAGTTCCATGTCGACGTCGCGGGGCGATTTCATCGCCTCGGTCACGGCCGAGCGGGTGATGGCGTTGAACACCACCCGGCGGACGCGGGTGTCCTTGCGGATCGCGCGGGCCTTGGCCAGCGCCTCGGTCAGGTGCCACGAGATCGCCTCGCCCTCGCGGTCGGGGTCGGTGGCGAGGATCAGGTCGTTGTCGTCCTTGAGCGCCTCGGCGATCGCGCGGAGGTGCTTGCGGCTGTCGGCGCCGACCTCCCAGGTCATGGCGAAATCGTGCTCGGGGTCGACCGAGCCGTCCTTGGGCGGCAGATCGCGGACATGGCCGTAGGACGCGAGAACGGTGTAGTCGGGCCCGAGATACTTGTTGATTGTCTTGGCCTTGGCCGGCGATTCGACAACGACGACGGTCATGGAAACCCCTGCTGAACCCGGATATGCCCGGCGGCGGCGCACCATGTGGGCGGGGCGGGGGGAATGTCAATGCAGGCCCGGCGGCGGCGTCCGGGCCTCCGGCCGGGCCGCCCCCGGCAGGCCGCGTCAGACCCGCAGCGCCAGCAGCCCGCCGGCCTGACGGTCGATCCGGCCGTCAAGCTCCAGCGCCAGAAGCGCCGGGGCCACCGCGGCGGCGGGCAGCGAAAGGTCGCGGATCAGCTGATCCTCGGCCAGCGGGGCGGGCCCGAGGCGATCGAGGATCAGGCGGTGCAACTCGGCCACCTCGCGCAGGCTGCGCGGCGGCGGCGGCGCGGACGGGGCCGCCGCCGCGGGGGGGCGGCCGGCGGCGGGCTCGGCCATCCCGGCGGCCGGCCGCGCCGCGCCGGCTTCCGCGCCGGGGCCGGGGCCGAGCGCCTCGAGCACGTCGTCGGGGCTGCGCACAAGCGTCGCCCCCTCGCGCAGCAGTTGGTTGCAGCCGGCGGCGCGCGCGTCCAGCGGGTGGCCGGGCACCGCCAGCACCTCGCGCCCCTGATCAAGCGCGCCGCGCGCGGTGATCAGGCTGCCCGAGCGCGCCGCCGCCTCGACCACCACCACCGCCCGCGCCAGCCCCGAGATCACCCGGTTGCGCTGCGGAAAGTGGCGCGCCTGCGGGGCGTAGCCCGGCGGCATCTCGGACAGCAGCAGCCCGCGCGCGGCGATGTCGGCGGCCAGCGCGGCGTTCTCGGGCGGATAGATCACGTCAACGCCGCCGGCCATCACCGCCGCGGTGGCGCCGCGCGCTTCCAGCGCGGCGCCGTGGGCGGCGGCGTCGATCCCCCTCGCCAGCCCCGAGACGACGCACCAGCCCGCCTCGGCCAGCCCCCAGGCCAGCCGCCGCGCCATCCGCACCCCGAGGCTCGAGGCGTTGCGCGCGCCCACCAGCGCCACCATCGGGCGCGCCAGCAGCGCGTCGTCGCCGCGCAGCCACAGCACCGGCGGCGCGTCGGGCAGTTCGCGCAGCGCCGCCGGCCACTCGGGATCGGCGCCGCAGATCAGCCGCGCGCCGGCGGCGCGGCCCGCCGCCAGTTCCGCCCGCACCACGCCTTCGGGGCAGGGGGAATACTCGGCCATCCCGGCCGCGCGGGCGATCGCCGGCAGCGCGTCAAGCGCGGCGTCGGCGCTGCCATGCTCGCCCAGCAGGCGCCAGAACGTCGCCGGCCCGACCCGGCGCGAGCGGATCAGCCGCAGCCACGCCAGCCGTTCCCCGGCCGAGGGCGCGCCGGGCACGCGCCCGGCGGTGGTGAAAAGATCGTCGGCCATCGCGCCCTCCTGCCCCGGAGCATGGCGCGGTTTCGGTTAACGGGTGGTAAACCCTGGGTCACGAAAACCATCGCGGTCACGAAAACCATCGCGGTCACGAAAACCCTCGGTCACGAACCGGCCGCAAGCCTCAGGCGGCCGAGCCGCCCACCGTCAGCCCGCCGATCGCCAGCGTCGGCTGGCCCACGCCCACCGGCACCCATTGCCCGGCCTTGCCGCAATTGCCGATGCCGGGATCGAGCGCCATGTCGTTGCCGATCGCGCGCACCTGCCGCAGCGCCGTCGGCCCGTCGCCGATCAGCGTCGCGCCCTTGACCGGCGCGCCGACGCGGCCGTTCCTCACCCGGTAGGCTTCGGTGCACGAGAACACGAACTTGCCCGAGGTGATGTCGACCTGCCCGCCGCCGAAGCCCACCGCCCAGATCCCGTCCTTCAGGTCGGCCAGGATCGCGCCGGGGTCGTCCTGCCCGCCCAGCATGATGGTGTTGGTCATCCGCGGCATCGGGATGTGGGCGAAACTTTCGCGCCGGCCGTTGCCGGTGGGCGCCACCCCCATCAGCCGCGCGTTCTGGCGGTCCTGCATGTAGCCGGTCAGGATGCCGTCCTCGATCAGCAGCGTGCGCCCGGTCGGCGTGCCCTCGTCGTCGAAGGACAGGCTGCCGCGGCGGTCGGGCAGGGTGCCGTCGTCGACCACGCTCACGCCCGGCGCGGCGACCCGCTGGCCCATCAGCCCGGCGAAGGCGGAGGCGCCCTTGCGGTTGAAATCGCCCTCGAGGCCGTGGCCCACCGCCTCGTGCAGCAGGATGCCGGGCCAGCCGGGGCCGAGCACCACGTCCATCACCCCCGCCGGCGCGGGTTCGGCGGCAAGGTTGACGGCGGCGATGCGCAGCGCCTCGCGCGCCACGCCCTGCCAGTGGTCGGGCGCCATCAGCCCGTCGAGCGCGATCCGCCCGCCGCCGCCGGCCGAGCCGGATTCGCGCCGGCCGCCCTCCTCGACGATGACTGCGACATTAAGTCGCGCCATGGGGCGGTGATCGACGAGGCGCAGGCCCTCGGGGCGCAGGATCTCGATCTCCTGCACCGACGCGGCGAGGGTGGCAGACACCTGCACCACCCGGGGATCGAGCGCGCGCAGCCAGGCGTCGATCTCGCGCAGAATATCGACCCGGGCGGCGAACGGCGCGCCGGCGAGCGGGTCGAGCGCGGCATAAAGGCGGCGGTTGGTGCCCGGCGGCGGCGGCGCCATCACCCCGCCGCCGGCGCCCACCGCAAGGCGCGCGGTCTCGGCGGCGCGGCGCAGCGCGGCCTCCGAGATGTCGGTGGAATGGGCATAGCCCGAAACCTCGCCCCGCACCGCACGCAGCCCGAAGCCCTCGGTGGCGTCGTGGCTGGCCTGGCGCAGGCGGCCGTCATCGAACACCACCGCGCCGCCCTGCCGGCGTTCGAGGAACAGTTCGCCATCCTCGGCGCCGGCGGTGGCCTCTCGCAGGATGGCCAGCGCCGCGCCTTCGTCGAGGTGGGTTTCGAACGGCCGGAAGGGCGATGAGGACATGGGGCACTCCGGGTCTGGATGTGGTCTGGCGCTGACCTGGGTCATTCGGTGTGCGGCAGGCACGCCACTTCGCTTGTCGCCACGCATGTAATATGCTTTTAGCAGATACGGAAACAACCGGCGCCGTGCGCGCCGGACGGGCGGACGCCGAAGCCGCCGGGAAACACGGGAAACGATACGGGATCAGACCATGGCCAAGCCTCTCTCCCCCTTGCGCGCCCTTCACACCGGCCTTGCCGCCGCCGCCGCCGTCGCCCTGGCGTTGCCGGCGCGTGCGCAGGACGGGCTTGCCGTGGTCGGCCAGCCCCAGCCGGGCGGCACCGGGTTCCAGCCGGCCGCGACCGAGCTGGCGCGCGACATCCATTGGCTGGACGGGATGATCCTGGCGATCATCACCGGCATCGTGATTCTGGTCACGCTGCTGCTGGCGGCGGTGATCGTGCGCTACAACCGCCGCGCCAACCCCAATCCGGCGCGCTTCACCCACCACAGCACGCTCGAGATCGCGTGGACGGCGGTGCCGGTGCTGATCCTGTTCTTCATCGGCGCGTTCTCGCTGCCGATACTGTTCAAGCAGCAGGAGATCCCCGATGCCGACATCACCATCAAGGTGACCGGCAACCAGTGGTACTGGAGCTACGATTACGTCGACCACGACTTCGGCTTTTCCAGCTTCCTGCTGCAGCGCGACCAGTTGGCCGAATACGGCTATGACGACAGCACCTACCTGCTGGCCACCGATACCGCGGTGGTGGTGCCGGTCGGCAAGACCATCGTCGTGCAGGTTACCGCCTCGGACGTGATCCACTCGTGGAAGGTGCCCGCCTTCGGGGTGATGCAGGACGCGGTGCCGGGCCGGCTGGCCCAGGCCTGGTTCAAGGCCGACCGCGAGGGGATCTATTTCGGCCAGTGCTCGGAGATCTGCGGCAAGGATCACGCCTACATGCCGATCACCGTCAAGGTGGTGAGCGAGGCCGCCTACGAGGCCTGGCTCGACGGTGCGATCGCGCAATACGCCGGCACCCCGCGCCGCGTGACGCTGGCCGCGGCCGAGTGAGCCGGCGGCCGGGCAGGGAGACCGCGACGTGAGCGATACCGACGCCTTCCACGCTGTGCGGGCCGCCGAACCCGGGTTCGGCGATTATGTCGCGCTGCTCAAGCCGCGGGTGATGTCGCTGGTGGTGTTTACCGCGCTGGTGGGCCTTCTGGTCGCGCCCGGCGGGCTGCACCCGGTCGAGGGGCTGGCCGCGATCGTGTTCATCGCGCTGGGCGCGGGGGCGTCGGGCGCGCTCAACATGTGGTGGGACGCCGATATCGACGCGGTGATGCGGCGCACCCGCGGCCGGCCGGTGCCCTCGGGGCGGGTGGCGCCGGGCGAGGCGCTGGGCCTCGGGCTGGCGCTGTCGGGGCTGTCGGTGGTGATGCTGGGGCTGGCCACCAATCCGGCCGCGGCCGGGCTGCTGGCGTTCACCATCTTCTTCTACGCCGTCGTCTACACCATGTGGCTCAAGCGCTCGACGCCGCACAACATCGTCATCGGCGGCGCCGCCGGGGCGTTTCCGCCGATGATCGGCTGGGTTGCGGCCACCGGGCAGGTGGGTGTCGAGGCGGTGCTGATGTTCGCGCTGATCTTCATGTGGACGCCGCCGCATTTCTGGGCGCTGGCGCTGTTCGTGCGCTCGGACTACGCCGACGCCGGGGTGCCGATGCTGACCGTCACCCACGGCCGCCGCGTCGCGCGCGGCCACATCCTGGCCTATACCCTGGCGCTGGTGCCGCTGGCGCTGGCGCTGGGCTTCACCGCCATCGGCGGGCCGGTCTACCTCGCCACCTCGGCGGTGCTGAACGCGCTGTTCGTGCGTGGCGCCTGGGCGATCTGGCGCCGCGACGAGGGCGCGGCCGAGGCCGAGCGCCACGCGGTCGAGAGGCGTTTCTTCGGCCTGTCGCTGATCTATCTGTTCGGCCATTTCGGCGCCCTGCTGGCCGAGCGCACGCTGGACCTGATCGGGCCGGCGCTGCCGTTCTGAGGAGGACATCATGGCGATCTCGCGCGAACACGATCTTCACCGCCGCCGCTTCGGGCGGAACGCCGGCGTCGGCCTGGTGCTGGCGGCGCTGGTGGCGCTGATGTTCGGGCTGACCGTGGTCAAGATGACCGACACCGGCCCGGTGCCGGCCTACGACCACACCGTGCGCCCGCAACTGCTGCCGGAGGCGGGGCAATGATCGCAAAGCTGCGCCGGGCCTGGGACGAGATGTCGAGCAACGCACGCACCGCGGCGATGATGGCGGGCGTGGTGGTGGTGATGGCCTCGCTGGGGTTCGCGGCGGTGCCGTTCTACAGCTGGTTCTGCCGCGTCACCGGCTTCGGCGGCGAAACCGGCGTGGCCGCCGCCGGCAGCGACACGGTGCTCGACCAGACCATCCGCATCCGCTTCGACGCCTCGCTCGACCGCGACATGCCGTGGCAGTTCCGCCCCGAGGTGCGCGAGGTCGAGTTGCGCATCGGCGAAACCGGGCTGGCCTTCTACGAGGCCTACAACCCCACCGACCGGCCGATTGCCGGCAGCGCCAGCTACAACGTCACCCCCTACAGCGCCGGCGGCTATTTCATCAAGATCGACTGTTTCTGCTTTACCCAGCAGATCCTGCAACCGGGCGAGCGGGTGATGATGCCGGTCACCTTCTACGTCGACCCCGAGATCGTCGACGACCGCGAGGCGAAGTTCGTGCACACGATCACGCTGTCCTACACCTTCTACGAAACCGACATGCCGCGAGAGCAGGCCGCGCTTGCCGCGCCCGCCGCGGGCGACATAAACTGACGCCGCGAACCGGCCCCCAGCGGCCGCAAGAACGGACCAACGAGGGAAGCTGACCAGATGGCCCACGCCAAGACCCACGACTATCACATTCTGCCCCCGTCGATCTGGCCGTTCCTCGGCGCGGTCTCGGCGTTCCTGATGCTGCTCGGGGCGGTGCTGTATTTCCACGGCTCGGGCCCGTGGCTGTTGCTGATCGGCGCCGTCGGGGTGGCCTATGTCATGTATGGATGGTGGTCCGAGGTGGTGGCCGAAAGCCAGGCCGGCGATCACACGCCGGTGGTCCGCATCGGGCTGCGCTATGGCTTCATCCTGTTCATCGTGTCCGAGGTGATGTTCTTCTCGGCATGGTTCTGGAACTTCTTCAAGCACGCGCTCTATCCCATGCACCCCGAAGGGCTGAGCCCGGCGCTGGACGGCGCCTGGCCGCCGGCCGGGATCGAGACCTTCGATCCCTGGCACCTGCCACTGATCAACACGCTGATCCTGTTGTGTTCGGGCGCGGCGGCGACGTGGGCGCACCACGCCCTGGTGCACGAGAACAACCGCAAGGATATGGTCAACGGGCTGGCGCTGGCGATCTTTCTGGGCGTGCTGTTCACCGGCTTCCAGATCTACGAATACAGCCACGCGGCGTTCGGCTTCTCGGGCAACATCTATGGCGCCACCTTCTTCATGGCGACGGGGTTCCACGGCGCCCACGTCATCATCGGCACGATCTTTCTGGCGGTGTGCCTGGGGCGCGCGCTCAAGGGGCATTTCACGCCCGAGCAGCATGTCGGCTTCGAGGCGGCGGCGTGGTACTGGCACTTCGTCGACGTGGTCTGGCTGTTCCTGTTCTTCGCGATCTACATCTGGGGCAGCGCCTGAGCGCCGCCGCCGGGGCGGGCATCGGCGGGCGCGGGTCGCGGGGCCCGCGCCCGTTTCGCTGAAAGGGAGAAGCGCATGCGCCGTTCGGTGCCGCTGACACTGGCGATGGGCGCCGCGGGGCTGGCGGTGCTGCTGTCGCTCGGCATCTGGCAGGTGCAGCGACTGGCCTGGAAGCGCGACCTGCTGGCCGGGATCGAGGCGCGCATCGCCGCCGCGCCGCTGCCGCTGCCCGGCGCCCCCGACCCCGAGGAAGACAGCTACCTGCCGGTTACCGTTACCGGAACGCTGGCCGGGCCGGGCGTGCGGGTGCTGGCAAGCCGGAAGGTGGTGGGCGCCGGCCACCGCCTTGTCGCGCCGTTCGAAACCGACGACGGCCGGCGCATCCTGCTCGACCGCGGCTTCGTGTCGGTGCGCGACAGCGTGCCGCCGCCGCCCGAGGGCGCGCTTGCCGTCACCGGCAACCTGATGTGGCCCGACGAGACCGACAGCTTCACCCCCGCCCCCGACGGCGACCTGTGGTTCGCGCGCGACGTGGCGGCGCTGGCCGCGGCGCTGGAAACCGAGCCGGTGCTGGTCGTCGCGCGCAGCGTCACCCCGCCGTCGCCGCCGGTCGAACCGCTGCCGGTTGACACCGCCGCGATCCCCAACGATCACCTTGGCTATGCCATCACGTGGTTTTCGCTCGCGTTGGTGTGGGCAGGGATGACAGCCGCGCTGGTTCGGCGTATCAGGCGCGGAACCTGACGGCAGGGGGAGACATGCGCTACATCTCGACCCGGGGGCGGGCCCCGGTGCTGGGCTTCGACGAGGCGATGCGCGCGGGACTGGCGCGCGACGGCGGCCTCTATGTGCCCGAGAGTGTGCCGCAGATGGGCGCGGACGAGATCGCGGCCCTTGCCGGCCTGCCCTACGAGGAGATCGCGTTTCGCGTGATGCGCCCGTTCCTCGGCGGCAGCTTCGACGACGCCACGTTTCGCGGCCTGATCGCGGCGGCCTATGCCGGCTTCGCCCATCCCGCCCGCGCGCCGCTGGTGCAGCTTGGCCCGAACCATTTCGTGCTCGAACTGTTCCACGGCCCGACGCTGGCGTTCAAGGATTTCGCCATGCAGCTCATCGGGCGGCTGTTCGCCGAGCTTCTGGCGCGGCGGGGCGAGCGGATCACCATCGTCGGCGCGACCTCGGGCGATACCGGCTCGGCCGCGATCGAGGCGTTCCGCGGCCTGCCCGGGGTCGAGGTGTTCATCCTGTTCCCCGAGGGCCGGGTGTCGGAGGTGCAGCGCCGCCAGATGACCACCGCGGCCGAGGCCAACGTCCACGCCATCGCCATCGCCGGCGATTTCGACGATGCCCAGGCCCGGGTGAAGGATCTGTTCAACGATCACGCCTTCCGCGACGCGGTCGGGCTGGCGGCGGTCAACTCGATCAACTGGGCGCGGGTGCTGGCGCAGGTGGTCTATTACTTCACCGCCGCGACCGCCCTTGGCGCGCCGCACCGGGCGGTGGATTTCACCGTGCCCACCGGCAATTTCGGCGACATCTTCGCCGGCCACATCGCCCGCGCGATGGGCCTGCCGGTGGGCCGGCTGGTGATCGCCACCAACCACAACGACATCCTGCACCGCGCGCTGGAAACCGGCGCCTATGTGCCCGAGGGGGTGCGCCCCTCGATCAGCCCGTCTATGGACATCCAGGTGTCCTCGAACTTCGAGCGGGCGCTGTTCCTCGCGCTCGACGGCGAGGGGGCGGTGGTGGCCGCCCTGATGGACGACCTGCGCCGCGACGGCCGCTTTTCCATTCCGCAGGGCGCGCTTGAGGCGTTGCGCGCGGCCTATGCCTCGGGCCGCGCGTCGGAGGACGAGACCCGCGCCACCATCGCCGCCACCGCGCGCGCCACCGGCGTCGTGCTGTGCCCGCATTCGGCGGTGGGCGTGAAGGTGGCGGCCGAGCATCTGGGCGCGAATCCGATGGTGACGCTGGCCACCGCGCATCCGGCCAAGTTCCCCGACGCGGTCGAGGCCGCCACCGGCGCCCGCCCGCCCCTGCCCGCGCGCCTTGCCGACCTGTTCGACCGGCCCGAGCGCGCCGCAAGCCTGCCCAACGAGTCCGCCGCCCTCAAGACCTTCATCCGCGAAAGGATACCCGCGTGAGCCTTGTCCGCCTGAGCACCCTTCCCAACGGCCTGCGCGTGGTGACCGAAACGGTGCCCGGCGCGCTTTCGGCGGCGGTGGGGGTGTGGGTCGCGGCCGGCGGGCGGCACGAGCGGGCCGAGCAGAACGGCATCGCCCATTTCCTCGAACACATGGCCTTCAAGGGCACCGCGCGGCGCAGCGCGCTGCAGATCGCCGAAGAGATCGAGGACGTGGGCGGCTACATCAACGCCTATACCTCGCGCGAGATGACCGCCTATTACGCCCGCGTGCTGGCCGAGGACGTGCCGCTGGCGCTCGACGTGATCGCCGACATCGTGCTCAACCCCGCCTTCGACGCGCGCGAGATCGAGCTGGAACGCGGGGTGATCCTGCAGGAGATCGGGCAGGCGCTGGACACGCCCGACGACGTCATCTTCGACTGGCTGCAGGAGGCGGCCTATCCCGGCCAGGCGATCGGGCGGCCGATCCTCGGGCCGGCGGCGCGGGTGAAGGGCTTCGGGCGGGCCGATCTGGCGGGCTTCGTGGCCGAGCATTACGGGCCGGGCCAGATGATCGTGGCCGCCGCCGGCGCCGTCGAGCACGACACCATCCTCGGGCTGGCACGCGCGGCCTTCGGCGGGCTTGCGCCGCTGGTGCAGGGCGGGGCCGAGCCGGCGCGCTTCGCCGGGCAGGAGCGGCGCGAGGAAAAGCCCCTCGAACAGGCGCATTTCGCCCTCGGCCTCGAGGCGCCGGGCTACCGCGACCGCGACCTGCACGTGGCGCAGGTCTATGCCACGGCGCTGGGCGGCGCGATGTCGTCGCGGCTGTTCCAGCGGCTGCGCGAAGAGCGCGGGTTGTGCTATACCATCTTCGCGCAGGCCGGCAGCCACGACGACACCGGCATGCTGACGATCTACGCCGGCACCGGCGCCGACCAGATCGCCGACCTGGCGGCGCTGACCGTGGACGAGGTGCGCCGCGCCGCCGACGACCTGACCGAGGCCGAGGTGGCGCGGGCGCGGGCGCAGATGCGGGCGGGGCTGCTGATGGGGATCGAAAGCACTTCGGCCCGGGCCGAGCGGCTGGCGCGCCACGTCGCCATCTGGGGCCGGGTGCACGGGGTCGAGGAAACGCTGGCCGAGATCGACGCCGCGACGCTGGGGCGGGTGCGCGACTTCGCGGGACGGATGCTGGCGCCCGGCACCGGCAGCGCGCTGGCGCTCTACGGCCCGGTGAAGGCGGCGCCCGACCTTGGCGCGCTGCGCGCCCGGCTGGCGGCCTGATGTTGCTGCGGCCGCGGCGCCTGCGGATCGAGACGGCGCGGATGACGCTGCGCCTGCCGGTCCATGGCGATTACCGCGGCTGGGCCGACCTGCGCGCCGCCAGCGCCGATTTCCTCGTGCCGTGGGAGCCCGCCTGGGCGGCCGACCACCTGACCCGGCGCGCCTTCACCGGCCGCGTCTACTGGGCGCAGCGGGCCAGTGCCGCGGGCACCGCGCTGCCGCTGTTCCTGATCCGGCGCAGCGACGGGGCGGTGCTGGGGGCGATCACGCTCGACAACATCCGCCGCGGGCCGGCGCAGACCGGCACGCTGGGCTACTGGGTGGGCCGGCCGCACGCCCGCCAGGGCTACATGCGCGAGGCGATCGAGGCGGTGGTGCACCACGCCTTCAGCGTGCTCGACCTGTCGCGGATCGAGGCCGCCTGCCTGCCCGAGAACGCCGCCTCGCGCGGGGTGCTCGAGGCGTGCGGGTTCAAATACGAGGGGGTGGCGCAAAGCTATCTCCAGATCAACGGGCGCTGGCGCAACCATGTGCTCTACGCCAACCTGCGCGGCGACCGGCGCGGGCGGGCGGGGGCGGGGGTGATCACCGGCGGCGGCGCGGTGGCGGCACGGGAGGCATGAGTATTTGAACCAAGGTGAACCGGCAGGGCGCGCGCCGGTGCCTGCGGACAGGGAAGGCCTGCGTATTTGAGCCAGGGTGAAACGGCAGCGGGCGGGCTGGCGCCGGCGGACGCGGGGTTTGCCGCGCGGCTTGAGCGCGTGGTCGGGCAAGGGGTGCTGTCGGCGCCGGGCCCGGCCTATCTGGAAGAGCCGCGCGGCCGCTGGCGCGGGCGGGGCGGCGTTCTGGCGCGCCCGCGCGGGGTGGACGAGGTGGCCGCGATTCTGGCCGCGTGCAATGCCGCGCGGGTCGGGGTGGTGGCGTGGGGCGGCGGCACCGGCCTTGTCGGCGGGCAGGTGATGCCCGAGGGGCCGGCGCCGGTGATCCTGTCGCTGGAACGGATGGCGGCGATCCGTGCGCTGCGGCCCGACGAGAACGTGCTGGTGGCCGAGGCCGGCGCGGTGCTGGCCGAGGTGCAGGCGGCGGCGCGCGCGGCGGGCCGGCTGTTCCCGCTGTCGCTGGCCTCGGAGGGCACGGCGCGGATCGGCGGGCTGCTGGCCACCAATGCCGGCGGCATCGGGGTGCTGCGCTATGGCAACGCGCGCGAACTGTGCCTCGGGCTCGAGGCGGTGCTGGCCGACGGGCGGGTGTGGCACGGCCTGAGCCGGCTGCGCAAGGACAACACCGGCTACGACCTGCGCAACCTGCTCGTGGGTTCGGAGGGCACGCTGGGGGTGATCACCGCGGCCAGCCTGCGGCTGTCGCCGGTGCCGGCGGCGGTGGGCACGGCGTTCCTGGCGGTGGCAGGCCCGGCGGCGGCGCTTGACCTGCTCGGCCTTGCCCGGGCACGGTTCGGCGAGGCGGTTTCCGCGTTCGAACTGATCGCGCGCGAGGGGTTCGCGTTCCTGTCCGAGGCCATGCCCGAGGTCCGCCAGCCCTTCGCCACGCCGCCCGAATGGGCGGTGCTGGTCGAGGTCGGGCTGCCGCGGGGCCTCGATCCGGCCGAGGGCCTTGCCGCGCTGTTCGACGAGGCCGCCGGGGCGGGGCTGGCCCGCGACGGGGTGATCGCCAGCTCCGGGGCGCAGCGCGCGGCGTTCTGGGCACTGCGCGAGGCGATCCCCGAGGCCAACCGCCGGATCGGCGCGATCTCGTCGCATGACATCGCGCTGCCGCTGGGCGAGCTGGCCGGCTTCATCGCCGAGGCGGGGCCGGCGCTGGCCGCGCTGGGCGAGTTCCGGATCAACTGCTTCGGCCATCTCGGCGACGGCAACCTGCATTACAACGTGTTCCCGCCCCGCGGTGGGCGGCGGGCCGACCATGACGGCGTGCGCGAGGCGGTCAAGACGCTGGTGCATGACATGGTGCACGCGCGCGGCGGCTCGGTCAGTGCCGAGCACGGGATCGGGCGGCTGAAGGTGGCCGACCTGGAGCGCTACGGCGACCCGGTCAAGCGCGCGCTGATGCGCGAGATCAAGCGCGCGTTCGACCCGGTGGGCATCCTCAACCCGGGCGCGGTGCTGCGCCGGGAGGGCTGAGGAATGGTTGGTCCCGAGCTTTCGCGCGGTGACCCATCCTTGGCTGACAGGTTTGATTTCCGAGTAAATAATGTCCGGCAAGCTTCTGAAAAACCCACGCATGCACGACGGCTTGCTCCTTGCGGGGCTGCATTGGCGCGCGCGTCGGTGGTTTGATCGACCTGGCTGTCGGGCTGCCGTGTCGTCTTCGGCGGGGTCATGCCGCGACGGCCGGCAGTTCCGGCACCCTTGCGAGGTTGCAGGCGGCCATGGTCGGGGTGAAGTGGATGACGCGCGGGATGCGATCCGCAAGGTCGACCTGGCCGAACCGAGACCCGCGGATCCTGTCCGCCCCGCACATCGTCATCCCCGCCGTTGCCGCACCGGGTGGAATCCCGTTCTTCAAATCGTGTCGGCGCCCCGGTTTTTCGGCGGCCCGCTAGCGGCGCCATTGCCCGTGCGGCCGGCGCGCCCGCCCCGGCGGCGCGCGATCAGCGGCGCGCGCGACGGCAGGTCGGCCAGGATGGCGGCGCGTTCGTCGGGCGACATCCGCGACCAGGTGGCGATCTCGTCGATGCTGCGCAGGCAGCCGACGCAAAGCCGCGCCTCGGGGTGAACCACGCACACCTTCACGCAGGGCGAAGCGATCTCGTCCCGCCGCCACAGCCCGTCGGTCATGACGCCGCCCCCTCGGCGCGCAGGTGGCCGAGCCGGTCGAGCGCGCCCTGCAGGATGAGGCCGGCGGCGACATGGTCGATCACCGCGCCGCGCCGGGCGCGGCTGGCGTCGGCCTCGAGCAGCGCGCGCTCGGCGGCGACGGTCGACAGGCGTTCGTCCCAGAAGCCGATCGGCAGGTCGGTCAGGCGCGAGAGGTTGCGCGCGAAGGCGCGGGTCGATTGGCAGCGCGGCCCCTCGCTGCCGTCCATGTTGCGCGGCAGCCCGAGGATCAGGCCCACCAGCGCGCGGTCGCGCGCCAGCGCCAGCAGCGCCTCGGCGTCGGCGGTGAAACGGGTGCGGGCGATGGTGCGCAGCGGCGTCGCGATGCTGCGGCGCAGGTCCGAGACCGCGACGCCCAGCGTCCGCGTCCCGAGGTCGAGCCCGGCCACCGCCCCCGACGCCGGCAACGCGGCGGCGAAATCCGCGATCGCGTCATGCACGCTCATTGCGCGACGCCGGCGTCCTGCGCGGCGCGGCGCACGGTATCCATCGCGCCGGGATTGTCGGCGAAGACGGTCTGCGCCTCGTTCCACACCGCGGCGGCCCGCGGAACCTCGCCGATCACCCCGAGCGAGCGGATCAGTTGCGCCCATTCGTCGGGGCTGCCGCCGTCGGTCGCGAGGCGCTCGGACAGGCTGCCGACCATGCCGCGGATCATCTCGACGCGCTGCGCCGGGGTCATGTCGCCGGCGGCGGCCAGGGCGGCGGCGTCGGGGCCGCGCAGCGGGGCGGCGCCCGCGGCCGGCGGGGTGTAGCGCACCCCGGCCAGCGCCGCGAGATCGCCGATGCCCGCGCGGATCGTCGGCAGCCACGGCGCATCGGGGGTGCTTTGTTCCAGCAGGTCGCGCCAGATCGCGAAGGCGCGGTCGTAGCGGCCGACCTGCGCCTCGCCCAGGCCGGCGTAGAACCGCGCCGGCCCGTTCGCGGGATCGGCGGCAAGCGCGGCGGCGATGGCGGCATCCGCCGTTTCGGTGACGATGCCGCCGGCGGCGCGCACCGCAAGGTCGGCCAGCAGGCCATGGTCGTCGGCCGTCGCGGCGGCGCCCTTGAGCGCGATCACGCGCTCTTGCGCCGCGCGCGCGGCGGCGAGGTTGCCCAGCCGCGCCTCGTTGCGGGCCAGCAGGGTGAAGCCTTCGAGGTCGTCGGGGCGGCTTTGCAGCGCGCCGCGCAACTCGTCGATCAGGGTTACGAAGCCGGGGTCGGCGGCGGCGGCGGCGGCCTCGGCGGCGGGGGCAAGAAGGGGGGCGGCCTCGGCCTCGGCCTCGGGCTGGGTGGGGCGGGCGGCGCGGGCGTCTTCGGCGGCGGCGATCCGCACGGCAAGCGGCAGGTCGGGGTAGCCGGGCGCGCCGATCTGCAGATAAAGCGCCGCTGCGCCGGCCACCAGCACACCCCCCAGCCCGGCGGCCACGGCCAGCCGGCCCGTGCGGGAGGTGGTGGCGCGCGGCGCCGCGCCAGTGGCGTCGGGGGCGCCGGAGCGCAGCGCGCGGTCGGCCTCGAGGATGCGGCGCTTGACCTCGTTGCGCAGGCGCTGGGCCTCGCCGTCGCCGATCACGCCGCGCGCGGCGTCGCGGTCGATCTCGGCCAACTGGTCGCGGTAGACGTCAAGATCGAACGCCGCCGCCGGGCCGGCATTGCCGCGGGCGCGCAGGATCGCCGTCGCAAGCACCCCCGAGACGACTAGCGCCAGCCCGCCGCTGGTGATCCAGAACCACATCGCACACCCTCCGTTGCGCCCGATGTAGCGCCTTCGCGGGGGTGCCGAAAGGGCCTGGGGTGCGAAAACGGCTCACGCCCGCGTGGGGTGCGCGGGGCTGCGACGCCGGGCCGCGGCGGCGATGTCGCATCCGGCGCGCGCGATGCCGTTCCTGCTTGCGCGCGCCGGCCGGCCTCTGCGAGGAAGGGCAGGGGCGGCGCCGGGCGCGCCGCAGCCGCTGCGAGGGGGCGCCAGATGACACGCTATTCCGCATTCGCGATCCTGCGCGAGGCCCTGCGCGGGCACAGCGGCTGGGGCCCGGCGTGGCGCCGCCCGGCGCCGAAGCCGCGCTATGACGTGGTGATCGTGGGCGCGGGCGGGCACGGGCTGGCCACCGCCTGTTACCTCGGCCGCAACCACGGCATCACCAACGTCGCGGTGCTGGAGAAAGGCTGGCTGGGCGGGGGCAACACCGGGCGCAACACCACCATCATCCGCTCGAACTACCTGCAGGACCCTTCGGCCGCGATCTACGAGAAGTCGCGCGCGCTCTACGAGACGCTGAGCCAGGAGCTGAACATGAACCTCATGTTCAGCCCGCGCGGCGTGATGATGCTGGCCCAGACCGAGGCCGAGGTGCGCGGCTTCCGCCGCACCGTGCAGGCCAACGCGCTGCAGGGTGTGGCGACCGAGTGGATCGGGCCCGAGCGGGTCAAGGCGCTGTGCCCGATCATCCAGGTCGGCGGGCCGCGCTATCCGGTGCTGGGCGCGCTGTGGCAGGCCCGCGGCGGCACCGCGCGCCACGACGCGGTGGCGTGGGGCTATGCGCGCGCGTGCAGCGCCATGGGCATCGACATAATCGAGAATTGCGAGGTGACGGGGATCGCCACCGACGGCGGGCGCGTCACCGGCGTCACGACCACGCGCGGCGAGATCGGCTGCGGCAAGCTGGGGCTGGTGGTGGCAGGCCATTCCGGGCGGCTGGCCGGGATGGCCGGGTTCCGCCTGCCGATCGAAAGCGTATCGTTGCAGGCGCTGGTGTCCGAGCCGATCAAGCCGTGCATGGACGTGGTGGTGATGGCCAACACCGTGCACGGCTACATGAGCCAGTCCGACAAGGGCGAGATGGTGATCGGCGGCGGCACCGACGGGTTCAACAACTATACCCAGCGCGGCAGTTTCCACCACATCGAGGAGACCGTGCGCGCGCTGTGCGAGACGTTCCCGATGCTGTCGCGCCTCAAGATGCTGCGCCAGTGGGGCGGCATCGTCGACATGACCGGCGACCGCTCGCCGATCATCTCGCGCGCGCCGGTCGAGGGGGTGTTCCTGAACTGCGGCTGGGGCACCGGCGGGTTCAAGGCAATCCCGGGCTCGGGCTGGGCGATGGCCGAGCTGATGGCGCGCGGCGAAAGCCCGCTGGCGGCGGCCTTCGGGCTGGAGCGCTTCCGCGAGGGCCGGTTCATCGACGAATCGGTGGCGGCGGGCGTGGCGCACTGAGGGCCGTCGAACGCCCGCAGCCATGGTTGGCCAGGGTGCCGCCGCCGCTGGCGGGGGACGCGGCGTCCGGCGGCGACGCGGGCGCCCGGGCTGAACACCTCGGACGTCGGGCCAGCGGATGCGGGGAACACGATGGCTGGGGCGGTAGGATTCGAACCTACGGTACACGGTACCAAAAACCGCTGCCTTACCACTTGGCTACGCCCCAACTGGCGCGGTGTTTAGCCAAGCGGGGACAGCGCTGCAAGGGCGAAAATCCGCCCCGCGCCGCCCCCGCCGCCGATCACGCCGAGACCTGTTCGCGCAGGATCGCCGCCGTCATCGACAGCATCAGGTAGATGCCGGCGAAGATCAGCGCCGCCAGCAGCGTGTTCTCGAACGCGCGCGGATAGGACGGCGCGTCGGCGACCACCGGCGGCACCCCGAGCGACAGGTAGCGCACCTGGCGGTTGGCCTCGATCCGCGCGGTCTCGAGCGCCTGGAGCGACTGGGCCAGCAGCATCTGGCGGGTCTGCACCTCGGCCTGGGCCACGACAAGCTCGCCCTGGATGCGGGCCAGCGACATGCTGCCGTCGCCGCCCTGGGTCAGCCGCGCGCGCAGACTTGCGATCTGGTCCTCGATCGTGGCCATCCGGGCGCGGATCGGGTCGATCCTGGCCTGGTTCGGCACCGCGTTGGCCAGCAGTTCCTCGAGCGCCAGACGCTCTTGCAGCAACTGCGTCTCGAGCCGGCCGATCTGGCTGGTCAGCAACCCGGCCTCGGCCTCGGACGAGAGCACGTTGAATTGCTCCTGCAAGCCGACGACCTTGCGTTGCGAGGTCAGCATCTCGGCCTCGGCGTCGAGGTAGTTGCGCCGCGCCTCTTCCATCTGGTCGCCGCGCAGGCGCTGGGTAAGCTGGTCGACCTGCTCTTCGGCATAGCCGATCAGCGCGCGCGAAAAGGCGGCGGCCTTGTCGGGGTCGGCGGCGATCACCTCCATGCGCACCAGCCCCTCGGTGGGATCGTAGCCGATCTTCACCATCCGCTTGTAAAGGCGATAGGCGTCCTCGTTGGTGGCGTCCGGGGCGAGGCGCTGGATCGGGTCGATCGCGGGATCGGCGAAATGCGCCTTGAAGCCGAGGTCGGCGTCGAGCCGCAGCATCGCGTCGCGCGATTGCAGATAGGATTGCACCGTGATCGCGTCCTGCGAGGTTGCGAACGAGGTGCCCGACAACAGCCCGCCCATCCCCGACGCCGCCGGCGGATCGGCCTGCTGGATCACGAAATCCGACTTGGTCGAATACATCGGCGTGGCGACGGCGTAGTAGTAATAGCCCGCGATCAGCGTCGGCAGCACCACGAAGAAGAACAGCCGCACCGCCAGCAGAAGCGAGCGGCGGCGGCGCCGGCGGGCGATGTCGCGCTGGATCTCCATCACCTCGCGCTCGCCGAAATCCGAGGGCGACGGGGCGGCGGGGGCGCCGACGGCGGTCGCGCCGGGGCGCACCGTCTGGGGCAGTTGCGCGCGGGCGTCGCCGGCCTGCTCGGGCGGGCGGCCGACCACGAGCTCGAGCATCGCGCCGCGCTCGAACGGGTCGATGCCGGCGTCGCGCAGAAGCCGCACCGCATCGTGGTCGGAGGTGGCGGGCAGGCCGTGCTTCTGGGCCAGCCGCCGCGCCATGCGCAACTGCCGCCCGGTCAGCCCCTCGTTGCGGATCGCCTCGATCCGCGCGGCAACATCGTCGGCGGCCGCGGCGGCCGGCGGGGGCGCCGCGTGCGCAGGTTCGGCGCCGCCAGCCCGCGCTGCCCCCGCCGCCACGGCACCGCCGGTGCGGCGGATACGGAACCTCATCGCCTTAGGCTTGGTACTCATACAGACGTTTCGCTTCTTCCAGAGAATCGAAGATGTGCAGCTTGCCGCCCCGCAGGACGGCCGCGCTGGAACAGAACTTCTCGAGCGTTTCGGGCGAATGCGATACCACGATCAGCGTCGCGTCGCGCAGCCTTTCGCGCAGGATGCCGCCGGCCTTGCGGTTGAAGGCGACGTCGGTGGTGGCCGGCATCCCCTCGTCGATCAGGTAGATGTCGAACTCGAGCGCCAGCATCAGCGAGAACGACAGCCGCGCCCGCATCCCCTGGCTGTAGGTGCCCACCGGCATGTCGAAATATTCCTCGATCCCGCACAGCCAGCGGCAGAACGCCTCGACGTAATCGGGATCGAGCTCGTAGAGGCGGGCGATGTAGCGCACGTTCTCGCGCGCGCTGTGGCGGTTGACAAGCCCGCCCATGAAGCCCAGCGGAAACGACACCCGGCAATCCTTGCGGATCACGCCCTCGTCGGGTTTCTCGAGGCCGGCCATCATGTTGATGATCGTGGTCTTGCCGGTGCCGTTGGGCGCGAGGATGCCCATCGACCGCCCGAGCTGCACCCGGAACGAGGCCTGGTCGAGGATCACCTTGCGCTGGGTGCCCGTCCAGAACGATTTGCTTACGCGGTCGAATTCCAGCATCGGTTGCCCCGGCGAACCCTGCTCTCGTCTGCGGCATACCTGCAGACATTGTCTTTACAAGACGCAACTAACCTTTGTTTCGGGCGATATTATGTCGCCGGCGTGCCGAATGCTACCGCAACCGCGCGCGCACCGAGCGCGCGGTGCGCGCGCGGGCCGGCGGGCCTTGCCCGCGCCGCCAACCCTGCTACCACCGGGCCATGGGGCTGACCGACGAGATCGCATCGTGCCGGCTGTGCGCCGGGCGTTTCGCCGCCACCGCGACCGCCCACGCGCCGCGCCCGGTGGTGTGGTTCCGCCCCACCGCGCGGGTGCTGATCGCGGGCCAGGCGCCGGGATTGCGCGTGCACGAGCGCGGCGAGCCGTTCCGCGATCCCTCGGGCGACCGGCTGCGCGCGTGGCTCGGCCTCGACGAGGCCGCCTTCTACGACCGCGACCGCATCGCCATCGTGCCGATGGCGTTCTGCTTTCCCGGCTACGACGCGAAGGGCGCCGACCTGCCGCCGCCGCCGGTCTGCGCGCGCACCTGGCACACGCGGGTGATGGCGGCGCTGCCGGCGCTGCGGCTGGTGCTGGCGGTGGGCGGGCCGGCGCAGCGCTGGCATCTGCGCACCCGCGACGGCGTCACCGCCACCGTCGCCGGCTGGCGCGATCATGCGCCGCGCGCCTTTCCCTTGCCGCATCCGTCGTGGCGGAATACGGCGTGGCTGCGCCGCAACCCGTGGTTCGAGGCCGAGCTTCTGCCCGTCCTGCGCGCCCGCGTTGCCGCGGTCCTGGCCGAGGAGCCCCGCGAATGACCGATCCGACCCCGCTCGACGCCGCCCATGCCGCGATGGCCGCCGCCCCCGACGACGACGCGGCCCGCCTGCGCTGGTGGGGCGAGGTCGCGGCCAGCATGCTCTACGTCCTGCTCGACGACGACGGGGATGGCGACGGGGATGGCGACGGGGAGGGGGACGGCGACGCCGCCGCGCCGCGGGTGCTCACGGTCGAGGGCGTCGACTATGTGCTGGCCTTCGACACCGAGGAACGCCTGGCCGCCTTCGCCGAGGCGCCGGTGGCGCGGGCCGAGATGCCGGGGCGGGTGGTGGCCGAATGGCTGGCCGGGCAGCCGCGCGCCGGGCTGGCGCTGAACCTCGGGGCGCCGTCGGGACAGCTTCTGCCGCCCGAGGCGCTGGCCTGGCTGGCCGCGATGCTGGCCGCCACCGGCGCCGGCGACGATGCCGAGGCGCCGGCCGAGGTGGCCGCGCCGGGGCCGCTGCCGGCGGCGCTGCTGCCCGCGCTCGAACGGGCGCTGGCGCGCGCGGCGGGGCTGGCGGCCGGCGCGGTGCTGGCCGGCGCGCGCTGGGCCGACGGCCGGCAGGGCCTGGTGCTGGCGGTGATCGGGGCCGAGGCAGGGGCCGAGCCGGCGCTTGCACGGGCGCTGTCCGAGGCGATGGCCTTCGCCGGCTTCGAGGGCGACGCCGTGCCCGCGCTGGCCTTCGCGCCCGCCGGTTCGGCGCTGGCCGCGCGCCTCGTCCGCGTCGGGCGCCCCCTCGACGTGCCGCTGCCACCGCCGCCGCCCGACACCGCCGCCCCCGCCGCCCCGGGCAGCGACCCCGCCCGCCCGCCCCGCCTGCGGTGAAGGGGTTTTGGGGTAGCTGAATACCTTATTTGCAACATGCTGAATACACAAGAACAATCCCGGCAATGCGCCCTTGACTGTGCCGCCCGGCGCGGTAGAACAGCCGCCATCCAGGGCCGGCCCAGTGCCGGCCCGCTCACGTCAGCCGATAGGGCACGCCATGAAGACCTTTTCCGCGACTCCGGCGGACATCGACAAGAAGTGGATCGTGATCGACGCCGAAGGCGTCGTGCTCGGCCGCCTCGCGGTGATCGTCGCCACCCACCTGCGCGGCAAGCACAAGCCGACCTTCACGCCGCACATGGACATGGGCGACAACGTCATCGTCATCAACGCCGAAAAGGTGCAGATGACCGGCACCAAGCGCGACGACAAGCGCTATTACTGGCACACCGGCCACCCCGGCGGGATCAAGAACCGCACCGCGCGCCAGATCCTCGAGGGCAACCACCCCGAGCGGGTGATCGAGAAGGCGGTCCAGCGGATGCTGCCGGGCGGCAAGCTTTCGCGCAAGCAGATGGGCAACCTGCGCGTCTACGCCGGCGCCGCCCATCCGCACGAGGCCCAGCAGCCGCAAGTGCTCGACCTCAAGCCCCTCAATCCGAAGAACACCCGGAGCGCCTGACCATGGCCGACGAAATCAAGTCTCTCGACGATCTCAAATCGGCGGTGGCGGGCACGCCGGCGGCGGTCGTGTCCGAGGCCGAGGCCGCGGCCCCGGCGCGCGAGCCGGTGCGCGACGCGCTCGGGCGCGCCTATGCCACCGGCAAGCGCAAGGACGCGGTGGCGCGGGTGTGGCTCCGCCCCGGCTCGGGCAAGGTCACCGTCAACGGCAAGGACATGGGCACCTATTTCGCCCGCCCGGTGCTGCAGATGATCCTGCGCCAGCCGTTCCAGATCGCCGGCGTGGAAGGCGAGTTCGACGTCATGGCCACGGTCAAGGGCGGCGGGCTGTCGGGCCAGGCCGGCGCGGTCAAGCACGGCATCTCGAAGGCGCTGCAACTCTACACGCCCGAGCTGCGCGCGCCGCTCAAGGCCGCGGGCTTCCTGACCCGCGACGCCCGCGTGGTCGAGCGCAAGAAATACGGCAAGCGCAAGGCACGCCGCAGCTTCCAGTTCTCGAAGCGCTGATCGCGGCGGGCCCCGCCCGCGTTGCCAGCGAACGGCCGCAACCCCGGTTGCGGCCGTTTTCCGTTGCCGGGGCGGCGATGCGGCGGCCGTCCTTCGTTGTGGAGCGTCCGTTGTGGAGCGTCGCGGGCCCGGCCCGGCCGTCGACGCCGTCGCGGGGCGCGCGCCGCCTCACACCGCCACGAACCCCTCCGCCGCCGGGTCGTAGTGCTCCAGCACCCCCTCGCCGGTGTCGGTCCACAGCCCGTGCAGCGTCAGGCGGTCGCCCTCCACCGCTTCGGCCACGAACGGAAAGCTCATCAGGTTCTCGAGCGAGATCAGCACCGCCTGCTTTTCCAGCGCCTGAAGCCGGTCGGCCAGCGCGCCGCCCTCGGGCAGGCGGGCATAGCCGGGGCGCAGGATGTCCATCCAGCGGCCGACGAAGCTTGACGCCTCGTCCAGTTCCGGCGCCGCGCCCGAGCACATGTCGTGGCAGCCCCGCACCCCGCCGCAGTTGGAATGGCCAAGCACGATCAGATGCGCCACCCGCAGCGCCGTGACCGCGTATTCCACCGCTGCCGAGGTGCCGTGGTGGTCGCCGTTGGGCGCGCACGGCGGCACCAGGTTGGCGACGTTGCGGTGGATGAAGAACTCGCCCTGGTCGGCGCCGAAGATCGAGGTGACGTGCACGCGGCTGTCGCAGCACGAGATCACCATCGCGCGCGGGTGCTGGCCCTCGGAGGCGAGGTGGCGATACCAGGCGCGATTCTCGACATAGCTGGTGGCACGCCAGCCGTGGAAGCGCTGGACCAGATAGCCGGGCAGGGGCCGGATCGGGGGCCTTGGGGCGGGCATGGCGGGCTCCTTCCTGCTCATTCCTGCATCCGGGCCGTTCTAGGCGGCATTCGTCGAGAATTCGAGCGAGAATCGGCGGTGGCGGCAACCTTCTCTTGACCTCGCTGCGCGAGGATTGCCGGCGGGGGAAAGGGGTGTGGTGATGACCAGGATCGTCAAACTCGTGCCGCGCGAGGGGGTTGCGCTCGACGTCGGCCGGCTGGAACGTCTGTTCGCCCGGCTGGGCCCGGCCGAGGGCGAGGCCGCGACGCTGCGCGCACTGGCCGAGATCGGGCGGCGGTGCGACAAGATGCAGGCCGCGGTGATGCGTGGCGACAGGGCGGCGGCGGCGGGGCAGGCACGGGCGCTGGCGCGTGCGGCTGCGCCGGTGGGGCTGACCGGCATCGCGCGCGCGGCCGAGGCGGCGGCCCGCTGCGCGGCGGTCGCCGACGGGGTGGCGCTGGCGGCGCTGGCGGCCCGGATCGCGCGGCTGACGCTGCGCGCCGGGGCGGCGGTGTGGGATCTCGAGGATATCTCGGTCTGACGGCGCGGCGCGGCGGGCGTTTTCTTCGCCCGACGGCCGCGCTAGGCTGGCCCGGCCCGCCGCGTCCGCGGGCCGCTTCAGGAACATGCCATGCCGCCCGACTTCGCCGCCCCGCCCGTCTTCGCCGATCCCGACGCACCCGCGCTGCCGCTGCACCTGCTTGCGCCCGAGGGGCTGGACGCGTGGTGCGCCGCGCGCCCGGACGCCGAGGCGCGCTGGGTCCGGGCCGCGGGCTTCACCGCCGCCGCCGGCAGCCTGTGCCTGCTGCCGGGCGAAGGCGGCGGGCTGGCCGGCGCGGCCTTCGGGCTGGGCGATGCCGGGGCGCGGGCACGGGCGCGCTTCGCGGTCGGGGCGGCGGCCTCGGCGCTGCCCGCGGGCACCGCCTGGCGGCTGGAGGACGCCGCCGGCCTCGCCGATCCGGCCGAGGCGGCGCTGGGCTGGCTGCTGGAAAGCTACCGCTTCCGCCGCTACCGCGCGGACGAGGCGCGCGCGCCGGCACGGCTGGTTGCCCCGGCCGGGGCCGATGGCGCCGCGCTGGAACGGATCGCCGCCGGGGAGGTGCTCACGCGCGAGCTGATCAACACCCCCGCCGCCGACATGGGGCCGGCCACGCTCGAGGCCGCGGTGCGGGCGCTTGCGGCCGGCTTCGGGGCCGAGGTGGCGGTGACGGCGGGCGAGGCGCTGCTGGCCGCCAACCTGCCGCTTGTCCATGCCGTCGGGCGCGCCGCCGCGCCCGACCGCGCGCCCCGCCTGATCGAGTTGCGCCACGGCTCTGAGGGGCCGCGCCTGACGCTGGTCGGCAAGGGGGTGTGCTTCGACACCGGCGGGCTGAACCTCAAGCCCGCCGCCTCGATGGCACTGATGAAGAAGGACATGGGCGGCGCCGCGACGGTGCTGGGGCTGGCGCGGATGATCCTGTCGGAAGGCTGGAAGGTGCGGCTGCGGGTGCTGATCCCGGCGGTCGAGAACGCGGTGGCCGGCGCGGCGTTCCGGCCCGGCGACATCCTGACCGCGCGCAACGGCCTGACCGTCGAGATCAACAACACCGACGCCGAAGGGCGGCTGGTGCTGGCCGACGCGCTGGCGCTGGCGGCGGAAGAGGGGCCCGACGTGCTGGTCTCGATGGCCACGCTGACCGGCGCGGCACGGGTGGCGCTGGGCCCCGATCTCGCGCCCTTCTACTGCGACGACGAGGGGCTGGCGGCGGGGCTTGCCGCGGCCGGCGCGGCGGTGGCCGATCCGCTGTGGCGGATGCCGTTCTGGGCCCCCTACGAGGCGATGATCGAGCCCGGCATCGCCGATCTCGACAACGCGCCGTCGGGCGGGATGGCGGGCTCGATCACCGCGGCGCTGTTCCTGCGCCGCTTCGCCGGGGCCGGGCGCTTCGTCCATTTCGACATCTACGGCTGGCAGCCCGGGGCGGCGCCGGGCCGGCCCAGGGGGGGCGTCGGGCAGGGCGCCCGGGCGCTGCTTGCGGCCCTGCCGGGCGCGCTGGGGCTGTGAGCGGGCACGCCCCGCCCGACCCTCGGCTGACCGCCGCCAACGGGCGGGTGGCCGACATCGCGCTGCGCGGGCTCGTGCGCTCGGCGCGCTATGTCACCGGCCGCCCGGCGCGGGTGGTCGCGCCCTGCGCCGACCTCTGCCGCACCCCCGCCGGCGCGCGCGAGCGGCAGTTGCCGTTCGGCGCCGCCGTGGCGGTGTTCGACGCAAGCGGCGGCTGGGCCTTCGTGAAGGCCGCGCGCGACGGCCATGTCGGCTGGGTGGCGCGCCGGGCGCTGGGGCCGGCGGCCGAGGCCACCCACCTTGTCGCCGCGCCGGCCAGCCACCTCTACCCCGTCCCCGACCTCCACGCGCGCGAAATCATGGCGCTGTCCTTCGGTGCAAGGCTGCGGATCGTGGACGAGGGCGCGGGCGGTCGCTTTGCGCGCACCGCCTGCGGCCGCTTCGTGCCGGCGGCCCACCTGCGCCCGCTGTCGCGGCCCTTCGACGATCCCGCGGCCGTGGCGCTGGGGCTGCTTGGCACGCCCTACCTGTGGGGCGGCAACAGCCGCGCCGGGATCGACTGCTCGGGCCTCGTGCAGGGCGCGCTGCACGCCTGCGCGATTGCCTGCCCGGGTGACAGCGACCTGCAGGCGGCGCTGGGAACCGCGGTCGCGCCCGACGCGCCGCTTGCCCGTGGCGATCTGGTGTTCTGGGACGGCCATGTCGGGATCATGGCCGATTCTGCCACGCTGGTGCACGCCAACGCCCATCACATGGCGGTGGCGGCCGAAACCCTGGCCGGGGCCGCGGCGCGGATCGCGGCCACGGGGGGCGGCCCGGTCACCGCACGCCGCAGGCCGCCGCCGCCGGGTGCGCGGATGATCTGACCGCGCGCGGCCGGGGGCAAAAATCGCAAGCGCGATTTTTGGCAAGAGTTTTTGAAAAACTCTTGCACCGCGCGTGTTACGCGACGGTGCCGGCAGACGTGGCCGCCGGGTGGGTTTTCCGGTTGGCGCCGGGCGCGGTGTCGGCGGCCGGCCGGGCGCGGGGTTGGGGCCGGCCGGGGCTGGCGGGAACGTCCGCTTGGCCTGGCGCGACGTGGCGCCCCCCGATTCCGGTGGGGGTGGGATCGGTCGCCTTGGCGTGGCGGATGCCCAGCTTCCCCGTCGCGGGGGCGATCGCGCCCAGCGCCTCGAATGTCACCCGCCTCGTTTCGGCGATGTCCCAAGGATTTGTCGATGATCCGGTCCTGCATACCAGGTTTGGCTTGTCGAACCCCAAATCGACTTCGTATCCTTGTGCGGACCCCGTCCCGAAAGGTTGCCCGTGTCGAACGATGATGCTTCCCGCGCCGCCGACAGTGCGCCCGAGTGTGCTTGGGCGCTGGCTGCCGACGGTGCCGCCGGCCTGAATGCGTGGGTGGGCCGCGACGAGGCGTTCCACCGCGCGATGATCGCCGCGTGCGGCTCTCGCAGGCTGCTGCGGGTGCGCGAGGGGCGACACGGCCAGTGCGAAGGCTGCCGCCGTGCCTCGGTCTGCCTGCGACGCGGCGTGCGCGATCTGGGCGCCGACCACGGCGCTATCGCCGAGGGGGTGCTGGCGCGCGACGCGGACCTGGCGGTTGCGCGCACGCGGGCGCATTGCGCCGCCACCGTCGGCCACCTGTGGCAAGGGCCTGGCGGGGCGGCGCGCAAAGTGCCCCGGCGGCGGCCGAGGGGCGGGGTGGGCGCAGGGTGACAACGGCCGACATGGTGCTGATGATGCTTGTCGGGCTGGCCGGCGGCGCGGTGAACGCGCTGGCCGGCGGCGCCAAGCTGTTCGTGTTCCCGCTGCTGCTGGCCTCGGGCCTGCCGCCGGTGGTGGCCAATGCCACCGGCACCGTGGCGCTGTGGCCGGCGCAACTGCCGGCGGCCTGGGTCTACCGCCGCCACCTTGGCGCCGACCTGCGCGGGCTGGCGCTGCGGCTGATCCCGGCGGTGCTGGGCGCGATGGTGGGTGCAGCCGCGCTGATGGCGTCGAGCGACCGTGGTTTCCTGGCCGTGGTGCCCGCCTTCCTGGCAGTCGCGGTGATCGCGATCGCGCTGGGCGAGCGGTTGCCGTGGCTGGTCGCCCGCGCCGTGCCCGGCCACCGCCACGGTGCGCTGGCGGCGGTGCTGATGGCCGCGGTGGGCGCCTATGGCGGCTATTTCGGCGCCGGCATGGGCTTCATGCTGGTCGCGGTGCTGACGGTGGCCGGCGCCGGCGGCATCCACACCGCCAACGCCGAAAAGAACCTTGCCGCCTTCTGCATCAACACCACCGCGGCGGTGCCGCTGCTGGCCTCGGGCCTTGTCAGCCTGCCGGCGGCGGGGCTGGTGGCGGCAGGCGGCCTTGTCGGCGGCTGGTGCGGGGCGCAGCTTGCCCGCCGGGTGCCGGCGCGCCCGATGCGGCTGGGCGTGGCGCTGACCGGCCTTGCGCTTACGGTGTCGTTCCTGCTTCGCTGAGCGGGGCGGGTTCGGGGAACCGCGCGCGGGTGCGGTTGGCGAAGGCCACGAGGCTCAGCATCACCGGCACCTCGACCAGCACCCCCACCACCGTGGCCAGCGCCGCGCCCGAGCCGAGGCCGAACAGCCCGATCGCCACCGCCACCGCGAGTTCGAAGAAGTTCGAGGTGCCGATCAGCGCGCAGGGCGCCGCCACCCGGTGCGGCACCCGCAGCGCGAAAGCCGCGCCATAGGCGAGCGCGAAGATGCCGTAGGACTGGATCACGATCGGCACCGCGATCAGCGCGATCACCCCGGGCCGGTCGAGGATGGTCTGCCCCTGCAACCCGAACAGGATCGCCACCGTCGCGATCAGCCCGGCCACCGACCATGGCTTGATCCGCGCCCGGAAGCGCTCGATCGCCGCCTCGGTGCGCAGCGCGCGCCGCGTCAGAAGGCCCGCCGCCAGCGGTAGCGCGACATACAGCACCACCGACAGCACCAGCGTCTCCCACGGCACGGCGATGTCGGTCACGCCCAGCAGGAAGGCCACGATGGGCGCGAAGGCCACCACCATGATCAGGTCGTTTACCGTCACCTGCACCAGGGTGTAGTTGGCGTCGCCCTGCGTGAGCTGCGACCACACGAACACCATCGCGGTGCACGGCGCGGCGCCCAGCAGGATCAGCCCGGCGACGTATTGCGCGGCGTCCTCGGGCGCGATCAGCGGCGCGAAGAGGCCCTCGAAGAACAGCACCGCGAGGGCGGCCATGGTGAACGGCTTGACCAGCCAGTTGACGGCCAGCGTGATCAGCAGCCCGCGCGGCTGGCGGGTGACGTCGCGCAACGAGGCGGGGTCGATCCCCACCATCATCGGATAGACCATCGCCCAGATCAGCACCGCGACGACAAGGTTGACGCGCGCCACCTCGGCCGCGGCGACCGCGGCGACAAGCCCCGGCGCCAGCGCGCCCACCGCCACGCCCACCACCATCGCCAGCGCCACCCAGACGCTCAGCCAGCGCTCGAAGATGCCCATGCGTCGTTCCCCTCGGTGTCGGCGGCGGGCAGCAGCCCGCACAATTCCGGCCGGCCGTGGCAGCATTCGGCCGTCAGGTAGCCCATCAGCGCCCGCATCCCGTCCGCGCGCAGCCGGTAGACGACGTGCCGCCCCTCGCGCCGGGTCTGCGCCAGCCCGGCGCGCACCAGCCCCGACAGATGGAAGCTGGCGGCGGTCGCGCCGATCCCGAGTGCTGCCGCCAGCGCACCCGCCGCAAGCCCGCCGGGCAGCGCCGCGGCCAGCAGCCGGAACGCCGCAAGGCGGTCTCGGTGCGACAGCGCGGCCAGCGCGCGCAGGGCGTCGTCGTCGGTCATGGCGGCGGGATAGGAGATTTCAACGATTCCTGCAACATGTTTCATCTGCGCGGTTTTCGTGATCAATAACGCCACGCCAACGGGCCGCGGCGGCGCAACCGGCACGCGCGCGGCGCGATTTCGCCCTTGCCCCCAGCGGCGGGCAGGATAGATTGTGCTGCAGTGCAGCAATGAGGTTTCTGCGATGATCGTCCTGATACTCGGCTCCGGCCCCGGGGTGGTGGCGTGCCGCGACTGGCCGCGCGCCCCGTTCGATCGGATCGTGGCGATCAACAACGCCCACGCCGTGCGCCCCGACTGGGACGACCTGATCCACCCGTGGGATTTTCCGCCCGAACGCCTGCCCACCCCCGGCCCCCGCCAGCGGATCGTGACCGAGGACGATTTCGTGCCCGCCAACAACGCTTTCGGGGGCTTTGTTCATGCCGGCGGCACGATGGCCTTCACCGCCGGCTACTGGGCGCTGCACGCGCTGGCGCCGCGGGTGCTGGCGTTTCTGGGCTGCGACATGCACTACCCCGCCGACGGCACCACGCATTTCTACGGCACCGGCACCGCCGACCCGCTGCGCGCCGACATCACGCTGCAATCGCTCGAGGCCAAGGCCGACCGGCTGCGGGTGCTGGCGGCGATGCGCGGGGTGGCGGTGGTGAACCTGTCGCAGGGGCCCTCGCGGCTGACCTTTCCGCGCCTGACGCCGGACGCGGCCGCCACCGCGCGGCCCGCGCCATGGGACGAGGGCCGCGCCCGTGCCGCGCTGGCCGCCGAGGAGGCGCTGGGCTACAATGTGCCGTCGGGGCGCTACTGGGAAGAGGCCGGCCGCTTCGACGCCGCGGCGCTGCGCCAGGTCGACACGCTGTGGCGGGCCGCGGCTCAGCCCAGCGGGCCGGTGCGGCGTTCCTCCGACAGCAGCACGTTCGCGTCGACCTGACCGACGCCGGGCAGCGTCAGGATGCGCCGGCGCAGCACCCGCTCGAAATCGGGCAGGTCGCGCGCCGTCACCCGCAGGCGGTAATCGTAGACGCCCAGAACGTGCTGAACCGTCAGCACCTCGGGGATCGCGGTTACCGCGCGCTCGAAATCGGCCAGGCTGACGCGGCCCTTGGTGGCCAGCTTGACCCCCAGGAACACGCTCACCCCGAAGCCCAGCGCCGGCAGGTCGACCTCGACGCGGCGTCCGGCCAGCACCCCGGCCGCCTCGAGCGCGCGGATGCGCCGCCACGCGGCGGGCTGGCTGAGGCCCAGCGCGCGCCCGATCTCGCCCGCGCCCCGCGTCGCGTCGGTGGCCAGGGCGCGCAGGATCGCGCGGTCGGTGTCGTCGAGGTCGGTCATGCCGAGGCGGCCCGCGCGTGCTGGCCAGGGCTTTCCCGCCCCCGCCAATTGGCCGCGCCCGCGGAAAGTGCGGACGCCTCCGGCGGGAGTATTTGCACCAAGATGAAGCCGCACGCCGCCTTTCCCTTCACCTTGGCTAAAATACTCCGGGGTGAATTGGCCGAAGGCCAAGAGGGGCAGCGCCCCTTCCGCCACGAGGCCACGCTCATAGCGGCACCGCGCCGGTGGCCTTGAGCGTGGCGATGTGCATCAGCGCCTCGATGTCGGCGATGTGCGGCAGGGTCAGGATGCGGGTGCGGTAAAGCCGCTGGTAATCGGCCAGGTCGCGCGCGATCACGTTCAGGCGCACGTCGACCTGGCCCAGAAAGGTCTGGATCTCGAGCACCTCGGGCACCGCGCGGGCGGCGGCGATGAATTCGTCGAAGGCGCGCGGCTCGGTCTTGTCCAGCGTCACCCGCAGGCTGACGTCGACGGCATAGCCCAGCGCGCGCCAGTCGATCACCGCGGTTGTGGCGCGGATCACCCCCGCCGCCCGCAGCCGGTCGAGGCGGCGCCACGCGGTGGCCGCGGTCACGCCCGCGCGCGCGGCAAGGTCGGCCCCCGACAGTGCCGGCTCGGCCAGCAGGTGGCGCAGCAGCCGGCGGTCGGTTTCATCCACGCGCATGAAAGTCTCCGGTTTCCGCCGAACTGGGTATGAAATTTTCACGAGGATCGCAATCGCCATGACGAATGCGGCCCGTTTTTCGCCTGCCGCGCTAGACTGCCGGCCGCAAACCAGACCGGAGGAACCGAGAATGCGCGTCTATTACGACCGTGACTGCGACATCAACCTGATCAAGGACAAGAAGGTGGCGATCCTGGGCTACGGCAGCCAGGGCCACGCCCACGCGCTGAACCTGCGCGATTCGGGGGCGAAGAACGTCGTTGTGGCGCTGCGCGAAGGCTCACCCAGCGCGAAGAAGGCCGAGGGCGAGGGGCTCAAGGTCATGGGAATCGCCGAGGCGGCGGCGTGGTGCGACCTGATCATGTTCACCATGCCCGACGAATTGCAGGCCGAGACCTACCGCAAATACGTCCACGACAACCTGCGCGAAGGCTCGGCCATCGCCTTCGCCCACGGCCTCAACATCCACTTCGGGCTGATCGAACCCAAGCCCGGCGTCGACGTCATCATGATGGCGCCCAAGGGCCCCGGCCACACCGTGCGCGGCGAATACGTCAAGGGCGGCGGGGTGCCCTGCCTTGTGGCGGTCGACAACGACGCCTCGGGCAAGGCGCTCGAGATCGGGCTTTCCTATTGCTCGGCGATCGGCGGCGGGCGTTCCGGCATCATCGAGACCAACTTCCGCCAGGAATGCGAGACCGACCTGTTCGGCGAGCAGGCGGTGCTGTGCGGCGGGCTGGTCGAGCTGATCCGCATGGGCTTCGAGACGCTGGTCGAGGCCGGGTATGAGCCCGAGATGGCCTATTTCGAGTGCCTGCACGAGGTCAAGCTGATCGTCGACCTGATCTACGAGGGCGGCATCGCCAACATGAACTACTCGATCTCGAACACCGCCGAATATGGCGAATACGTCTCCGGCCCGCGGATCCTGCCCTACGAGGAAACCAAGGCGCGCATGAAGGCGGTTCTGCACGACATCCAGACCGGCAAGTTCGTGCGCGACTTCATGCAGGAAAACGCGGTCGGCCAGCCGATGTTCAAGGCGACGCGGCGTCTGAACGACGAACACCAGATCGAGCAGGTGGGCGAGAAGCTGCGCGCGATGATGCCGTGGATCAGCGCCGGCCGGATGGTCGACAAGGCGCGGAACTGAGGCGGTGGCGGCGGTGGCGGGAGGGCTGGGCCCTGCGTCGCCGCCCACCCCGCGCGACTGGGCGATGGTCGCATTGCTCGGGCTGATCTGGGGGGCATCGTTCCTGTCGGTGGAGCTTGCGTTGCCGGTCTACGGGCCGCTGACCGTCGCCGCGGCGCGAATCGCGCTGGGCGCGGCGGCGCTTTGCGCGCTGGCGGTGGCGCTGGGGCAGGGGTTGCCGCAGTTCGGGCGGGTGTGGCTGTTCGCCGCCGGGATGGGGGCGCTGTCGAACGCGATGCCGTTCGCCCTGCTGTCGTGGGGGCAGTTGCGCGTGACCTCGGGCTTCGCCGGCATCACCATGGCGGTGGTGCCGCTGTTCACGCTGGGGCTGGCGCATTTCCTCGTGCCGGGCGAGCGGCTGGGGCCGCGCCGGCTGGCGGGCTTCGGCCTCGGGCTGGGCGGGGTGGCGCTGCTGATCGGCCCCGGCGCCTTCGCGGCCAGCGGCATCGAGGGCGAGGGGGTGGCGCGGCTGGCGTGCATCGCCGCCTCGGCGTGTTATGCCAGCGGCGCGATCGTAACCCGTCGCTGTCCGCCGGTGGCGCCGGTGGCGCTGGCCGCGGCGGCGCTGCTGTCGGCCGCGGTGATGATCGTGCCGGCGGCGTTGCTGCTCGAGGGGGTGCCGCACCTGTCCGGCGGGGCGCCGCTGGGGGCGCTGGTCTACCTCGGCCTCGGGCCGACGGCGCTGGCGACGCTGCTGATCGTGGCGGTGGTGCGCGGGGCGGGGCCGTCGTTCCTGACGCTGACCAACTATCAGGTGCCGGTGTGGGCGGTGATCTTCGGCCTGGTGTTCCTGGGCGAGGCGCTGCCTCCGCCGTTCTTCGGCGCGCTGGGGCTGATCCTGGCCGGGCTGTGGGTCAGCCGCGGGCGCGCGCGCACCGGCGTCGTCTGAACCGCTCGCGGAAAGAAAGTGGCGGCGATGCCCGGGAGGAGGTGGGCACCGCCGCCAGTCCTACGCCGACCCGGGAGGAGGTGGGCCGTCGCAACGGTTCCGGGCACATTGCCCGGGAGGGCCGTTCGCGGCGACGCCCGGGGAGGAGGTCGGACGCCGCCGCTCTGGCCTGCCCCGGCCCGAGGGAGGAGGTTCGGGCAAGGGCAACTCGGTCGGGGGGCTGGCCCCCGGAATTCCGGGGCGACGACGCCGGGGAGGAGGTCGGCGCCGCCGCTCTGTCAACGGCCACCCGGGGAGGAGGTCGGGCGACCGTATTGCGGTGGGGGCATCGCCCCCGGAATAAAGGGCGGCAGCACGCGGGAGGAGGAGGCGCGCCGCCGCAGTCTCAACAGCCCCCGGGAGGAGGTGGGGGCGGTTGTCGAAACGTCAGCGCACGTCGGGCCCGTAGGCCGCTTCGAGCGCGATGCGGGTGATCATGCTGCGGCAGATCCCGAGATCCGCCAGTTCACGGTTGCTCAGCCCTTGCAGTTCGCCCAGCGTCTGCCGGTAGACCCGGCGGCGGGCGTTGGCCTCGCGCAGGTCTGCCACAAGGGTGGACAGCCGGTCACGAAGGCCGGCGACGATGGGGCGGGATGCGGTTGCGTATGCCATGTGTGCCTCTTTCGATCTTCGGGCGGCGCGCTTCGTGTGCGCCGTCGTTGTCCCCAAGATAGGCCAATGCTGCGGCTGCACAATGGTTTTGATGCGCAATGCTGCCATGCGGCATTTGCATGAATACTGCTGACCTGAATTTGGGCATCTGCCCGCGCCGGTGCCCATCTCGCGGGCAATGCCGTCGACGCGGCGGCGGCGCGATTCGACACGCGGCCATGGGCGGGCATGGGCGCGGGTGGTTCGCGACGGGGAATCGCCTTCGATGTGCCGCCCCTCGGCGCAGGAACGCGGCGATCGGTTCCGAGCAGGCGCTTTTCGGCCGCGGCGCGGCAACGTCACGATCTTGTGTGGTTGGCGAGAGGCACCACAACACCTTGCAAAATCCCAATCCGGCGCCTGTGGCGATTCCGCCACAGGAGGATCTTGGTCCAAAAAAAACCAGGCAGTTCCATAAAAATCCGTTGCCAACCATGATCCACCATGGCACCCATAGTTCACGAGGCAGCGAACGCCAGAGACCACAGGGGCAACCAAGACCCCGACCGAGGCGAAGGTTTCATACAGGCACCCGCTTACTCGAACCGAAGAGATCCGGCGCGCAGGCGAGCAGACATCCCCCCAGGTGGCATGCGTAGCCGGACACCCAGCGATGGGACGAGGGCGGCGGATCGGGCAGGCAGCAGCCCGATCCGCCGTTGTCCGTTTCGCGCCTAGGCGAAGGAGCCGCGAGGGCAGTGGCGGAAAGATTCAGAGGCAGCATTCCCCAGAAGGTGGATGCGAAGGGGCGGGTCTCCGTCCCGGCCGCTTTCCGGCGGGTGATCGAACTCAACGATCCCGACTTCGGCCCCTCGCGCCGGCCCGAATTCCTGGTCAACTTCGGCGACCACCGCCGCCCCTACCTCGATTGCTACACCCGCGCCGCGGCGGCCGAGATCGACGCCCAGATCGACGCCATGCCGCGCGGCTCGCCCGCCCGGGCGCGGATGGAGGAATTCTTCTACGCCAACTCGTTGCCGTTCACGGTGGACGACGATGGCCGGATCATCCTGCCGCAATCCCTGCGCGAGCGGATCGGCCTCGGGTCCGAGGCGTATTTCGTGGCCGCCGGCGACCGCTTCCGCATCTGGGACGCGGCCCGCTGGCTCGACCAGGGCGCGCGCCCGCTAACCGAATGGCTCGAATCCCAGCCCGACGAGTTCGACCCGCTGTCGCTGCTGCCGCCGCTGCCCGCGCGCGGCCCCGCGCGCGACGGGGGCGGGGACGGGGGCGGGGCATGATCGCGCGCGCCGGTTCCCCGATCCCGGCCGGGAAGGAAGGGGCGCTGCCCCTCTGCGCCCTTGGCGCATTCACCCCGGAGTATTTGCGGAACGATGAACCGCAAGGGTCTGCCTTTCATCTTGGTGCAAATACTCCCGCCGGAGGCGTCCGACGCTTCCACCCGCGCGGTCGTCGTCCGGGCCGGGGCCGGGCATGAACGCGGCGCCCGGCACCGCCGAAGGGACCGGCGCGGCGCCCCACGTGCCGGTGCTGATCGGCGCGATCCTCGAACGGGTCGGGCCGGTTTCCGGCACCTGGCTTGACGGCACGCTGGGGGCGGGGGGCTATGCGCGCGCGCTGCTCGACGCCGGCGCGGCGCAGGTCATCGGCATCGACCGCGACCCCGACGCGCTGGCGATGGCCGCCGGGTGGGGCGCGCGCTATGGCGCGCGGCTGCGGGTGGTGCAGGGCAATTTCGCCGATCTCGACCGGCTTGCGGGTGGCCCGCTCGACGGCGTGGTGCTTGATCTCGGGGTGTCGTCGATGCAGCTCGACCGCCCCGGGCGTGGGTTCTCGTTCCTGCGCGACGGTCCGCTCGACATGCGCATGGCCCAGGACGGGCCCGATGCGGCGACGCTGGTGAACACCGCGCCCGAGGGCCTGCTGGCAGACATCTTGCACCAGTACGGCGAGGAGCGCGCCGCGCGCCGGATCGCGCGGGCCATCGTGCGCGCCCGCGCCGAGGCGCCCATCGTCACCACCGCCGCGCTGGCCGCGCTGGTCGAGCGTTGCCTGCCGCGCCCGAAACCGGGCCAGAGCCACCCCGCCACCCGCAGCTTCCAGGCCCTGCGCATCGCCGTCAACGACGAGTTCGGGGCGCTGGTGGCCGGGCTCGCCGCCGCCGAGCGCGCGCTGGTGCCCGGCGGCTGGCTGGCGGTGGTCTCGTTCCATTCGATGGAGGATCGTGTGGTCAAGCGTTATCTCCAGATCGCCGCGGGCCGCGCCGGCGGCCCCAGCCGCCACGCGCCGCTGCCCACCGAGGCCGACCCGCCGCGCTTCGCGCTGGTCGCGCCCGGCGGGATCGCCGCCGGGCCCGACGAGGTGGCGGCCAACCCGCGCGCGCGCTCGGCGCGGCTGCGGCTGGCGCGGCGCACCGAGGCGCCGGCCGTGGCCATCGACCGGGGCGCGCTGGGCCTGCCGGCGCTGGCGCTGGACGGGGAGGGCGGTCGATGAGGGGGCTTCTGGCGGCGCTGTCGGTGGCGGCGGTGATCGGGCTGGCCTATTGGGCCTACCGCGAGAACATCCGCACCCAGCAGACCCTCGACGAGGCGCGCGCGCTGCGCGACGAGATCGCCGCGCTGCGCGCGGCCATCGACGTGCAGCACGCCGAATGGGCCTATCTCAACCGCCCCGACCGGCTGCGCGCGCTGGCCGAGATGAACTTCGACGTGCTTGGCCTCGTGCCGATGCGCCCGGCGCAGTTCGGCGATGTCGACCAGGTCGCCTATCCGCCGGCGCCGGGCACGATCGTGCCCCGCATCGACGGCGCAATCGACCTGCGCGCCGAGCTTGGACCCGAGAGGTGACGCGATGACCCGCCGCCCGCTGCGCCCGCTTGCCCGCATCCTGCCCGCCCGCGCCCGGGGCGAGAACCTCGACGCGATCGAGGCCGAAAACCTGCGCCTGCGCCGCGAGGCGGCGCGCGACCGCGCCCGCCAGCGTGCCGAGAGCCGGCTGATCGTGCTGGCGCTGATGTTCTTCGTCGCGTTCACGGTGATCGGGGCGCGGATGGGGCTGCTGGCGGCCTCGCGGCCGGTCGAGGTGCAGGCGGCCGCACCCGCCGACGACGCGATCTCGGGCTTTCGCGCCGACATCACCGACCGCGCCGGCCGGCTGCTGGCGACCAACGTCGCGACCAACGCGCTTTACGCCCAGCCGCCGCTGATGGTCGACCCGGTGCGCGCGGCCGCGGGGCTGGCCGCGATCTTCCCCGACGAGGATGCCGAGACCCTGCTGCGCCGGTTCTCCGAGCCGGGCCGCCGTTTCATCTGGCTGCGGCGCCAGTTGTCGCCCGAACAGGTGCAGGCGGTGCACGACATCGGCGAGCCGGGGCTGCTGTTCGGCCCGCGCGAGATGCGGCTTTATCCCAACGGCACGCTGGCGGCCCATGTCCTGGGCGGCGCGCGATTCGGGCGCGAGGGGGTGCGCGCGGCCGAGGTGATCGGCACCGCCGGAATCGAGCGCGCGCTTGACGACGCGCTGCGCGCCGAGGGGGCGGGGCCGCTGCGCCTGTCGCTCGACCTGTCGGTGCAGGCCGCCACCGAAGAGGTTCTGGCCACCGGCATGACGCTGCTGAACGCCCGCGGCGCCACCGCGGTGGTGATGGACATCCACTCGGGCGAGATCGTGGCGCTGGCCTCGCTGCCGACGTTCGATCCCAACGACCGCCCGGCGCCGCCGGTGTCCGGCGATCCCGCCGACAGCCCGCTTTTCAACCGTGCGGTGCAGGGGCTTTACGAGCTTGGCTCCACCTTCAAGGTGTTCGCGGTGGCGCAGGCGCTGGAACTTGGCCTTGTCACCCCCGCGACGATGATCGACACCACCTCGCCGATGACCTGGGGGCGCTTCCGGATCAGCGACTTTCACAACCTCGGCCCGCAATTGTCGGTCACCGACGTGATCGTGGAAAGCTCGAACGTCGGCACCGCGCGGATCGCGGCCGAGATCGGCGCGGCCCGGCAGCGCGATTTCCTCGGCCGGCTGGGCCTGCTGGCGCCCACCGCGCTCGAACTGGTCGAGGCGCCGGGGGCCAGGCCGCTGCTGCCGGCCAACTGGTCCGAGATCTCGACCATGACCATCGCCTACGGCCACGGGCTGTCGACCAGCCCGCTGCACCTGGCCGCGGCCTATGCCTCGGTGCTGAACGGCGGCACGCTGGTGCGCCCGACGCTGGTGGCCGGGGCGGGGAACCCCGCGCCGGGGCCGCGGGTGGTGTCGGAGGCCACGTCGGCCACCCTGCGCGGGATGCTGCGCCAGGTCGTCACCCGCGGCACCGCAAGTTTCGCCGAGGTGCCGGGCTATGCGGTGGGCGGCAAGACCGGCACCGCCGACAAGGCGCGGCCCACCGGCGGCTATTTCGACGACCGCGTGATCGCCACCTTCGCCGGCATCTTTCCCTCCGACGCGCCGCGCTATGTCGTGGTGGTGACGCTGGACGAGCCGGTGGAAACCTCGGGGTCGGTGCCGCGGCGCACCGCGGGCTGGACGGCGGTGCCGGTGGCCGCCGAGGTGATCGGGCGCATCGGCCCGCTGCTGGGGGTGCGACCGCAGATTGCCACCGCCCCGCATTCCGCGATAACCCGCGTCAGCAACTGAGGCGGGGCGCGCGGGCGAATGGGCGGGACGGAGCATCGAAGCAATCTGGCCGGGCTGGGGCTGACCGCCCGCGGCGGCGCCGAGGCGTGGATCGCGGGGATCGCGCTGGATACCCGCGCGGTGCGGCCGGGCTGGCTGTTCGCGGCGCTGCCGGGCAGCCGGGTGCACGGCGCCGCCTTCGTCGCGGCGGCGCTGGAGGCGGGCGCCGCGGCGGTGCTGACCGATGCCGCGGGCGCGGCGCTGGCGGCGCCGGCGCTGGCCGGGCGCGGCGTGCCGCTGGTGGTGGCCGAGGATGCCCGCGCCGCGCTGGCCGGGGCCGCGGCGCTGTGGTTCGGCGCCCAGCCCGAGGTGGTGGCGGCGGTGACCGGCACCAACGGCAAGACCTCGGTCGCGACCTTCACCCGCCAGATCTGGGAGGCGCTGGGCCATGACGCCATCAACCTCGGCACCACCGGGGTCGAGGGCGCCATCGCCGCGCCGCTCGTCCACACCACCCCCGACGCGCTGACGCTGCACCGCGTGCTGGCGCGGGCCGCGGCCGAGGGCGTCACCCACGCCGCGATGGAGGCGTCGAGCCACGGGCTCGACCAGCGCCGGCTCGACGGGGTGGTGCTGCGGGCGGCGGCCTTCACCAACCTGTCGCGCGACCATCTCGACTATCACGCCGACGAGGCGTCCTATTTCGCCGCCAAGGCGGGGTTGTTCACCCGGGTGCTGCCGGCCGACGGCGTCGCGGTTGTCTACACCGACGATGCCGCCGGGGCCGAGGTTGCCGCGCTGGCGCGCCGGCGCGGGGTCGAGGTGATCGCGGTCGGGCGGGGCGAGGGTGCCGACCTGCGCCTTGCCGGGGCGCGGTTCGACGCCGCCGGGCAGGAGGTGCGGCTGGTCTGGCAGGGCGAGGCGCGGCAATTGCGGCTGGGCCTGATCGGCGATTTCCAGGCCGCCAACGTGGCGGTGGCGGCGGGCCTTGCGCTGGCCTGCGGTGCCGGCGCCGACGCGGTGTTCGACGCGCTGCCCGGCCTCTGCCCGGTGCGCGGGCGGATGCAGCTTGCCGCCACCCGCGCCAACGGCGCGCCGGTGTTCGTCGACTATGCCCACACCCCCGACGCGCTGCGGGTGGCGCTGGCGGCGCTGCGCCCGCATGTGATGGGCCGCCTGGTGGTGGTTTTCGGCGCCGGCGGCGACCGCGACCGCGGCAAGCGGCCGCTGATGGGGCAGGCGGCGGCGGAGGGCGCGGATGTTGTGTTTGTGACGGACGACAACCCCAGATCCGAAGATCCGGCCGCCATTCGTGCAGAAATTCTGCAAGCCGTGCCCGAGGCGGTCGAGGTTGGCGACCGCGCCGAGGCGATCTTGCGCGGGGTCGACGCGCTGGGGCCGGGGGATGCGCTGCTGATCGCCGGCAAGGGCCACGAAAGCGGCCAGATCGTGGGCCAGGACGTGCTGCCCTTCGACGATGCCGAACAGGCCTCGATCGCGGTCGCGGCGCTGGACGGGGTGCTGCGATGACGCCGCTGTGGACCGCCGAAGCCATCGCCGCCGCCACCGGCGGCAGCGCCACGCGCGCCTTCGCCGCGACCGGGGTCTCGATCGACACCCGCACGCTGGCGCCGGGCGATCTGTTCGTGGCGCTGACCGACCGGCGCGACGGCCACGATTTCGTCGCCGCAGCGCTGGCCGCCGGCGCCGCCGGCGCGCTGGTGGCCCGCCGCCCCGAGGGGGTGGCCGCCGACGCGCCGCTGGTGCTTGTGGCCGACGTGATGGCGGCGCTGGCGTCCCTTGGCGCGGCGGCACGGGCGCGGACGCGCGCGCGGATGATCGCCGTCACCGGCTCGGCCGGCAAGACCTCGACCAAGGAGATGCTGCGCTGCGTGCTGGCCGGGCAGGGCCGCGTGCATGCCGCCGAGGCCAGCCTCAACAACCACTGGGGCGTGCCGCTGACGCTGGCGCGGATGCCCGCCGACGCCGAGTTCGCGGTGATCGAGATCGGCATGAACCGCCCCGGCGAGATCGCGCCGCTGTCGCGGCTGGCGCGGCCCGACGTGGCGCTGGTCACCACCGTCGGCGCGGCGCATCTGGGGGCCTTCCCCGACATCGAGGCCATCGCCCGCGAGAAGGCGGGCATCGTCGCCGGCCTCGTGCCCGGGGGCACCGCGATCCTGCCGGCCGACATCGACACCGCCGCGATCCTGCGCGCCGCCGCCGAGGCCGTGGGCGCGCGCATCGTCACCTTCGGCGCGGCGGCGGGGGCGGATTGGCGGCTGGTCTCGGCGACGCCGGCCGACGCGGTGACGGTGGCCCATGTCGCCAGCCCCGACGGGCCGCTGCACGTGCGCATCGCCAGCCCGGGACGCCATTTCGCGATGAACGCCGTCGCGGCGCTGGCGGCGACGATGGCGGCGGGCGGCGACCCCGGCCTCGCGGTGGCCGACCTCGGCCGCTGGGCGCCGCCGGGCGGGCGCGGCGGTCGGCAGCGCATCGCGCTCGACCCGGTGCTGGACGAGCTGACGTTCGAGCTGATCGACGACGCCTACAACGCCAACCCGCTGTCGGTGGCCGCGGCACTCGAGGCGCTGGCGGCCCTTCGCCCGGCCGACGGGGTCGGCCGTGTGGCTCGCGGCCGGCGCATCGCGATCCTGGGCGACATGGCCGAGCTTGGCGCCGACGCGCCGCGCCTGCACGCGGCCCTCGCCCGCCATCCGGCGATGGCGGCGGTGGCGCAGGTGCATTGCGTGGGCCCGCTGGCGCGGTCGCTGTGGCAGGCGCTGCCGGTGCCGCAACGGGGCGAATGGGTCGCGGCCGCGGCCGACCTGCTGCCGCGCCTGCGCCATGTCGTGGACGCCGGCGACATCGTGCTGGTCAAGGGCTCGCGCGCGACCGGGCTCGAGGTAGTGGTTGACGCGCTTGCCCGGCTGGGGCAGGGGGGCGCGCGGTCGCGGCGCGGGGGCGCCCCGGATGAGCGGCGAGGGACCGACTGATGTTGTACTGGCTGAGCGCATTGTCCGAGGGCGGCGACGCCTTCAACCTGTTTCGCTACATCACCTTCCGCGCCGGCGGGGCGTTCTTCACCGCGCTGGTGTTCGGGTTCCTGTTCGGCCGGCCGCTGATCAACCTGCTGCGCCGCCGCCAGGGCGGCGGGCAGCCGATCCGCAGCGACGGGCCCGAAAGCCACCTTGCCAAGGCCGGCACGCCCACCATGGGCGGGGTGCTGATCCTGGGGGCGCTGAGCGTGGCAACGCTGCTGTGGGCGCGGCTTGACAACCCCTATGTCTGGATGACGCTGCTGGTCACGCTGGCGTTCGGGGCGGTGGGCTTCGCCGACGACTGGTCGAAGGTGCGCCGGGCCACCTCCCGCGGCGTTTCGGGGCGGGTGCGGTTCGCGATCGGGCTGGCGATCGCCGGCGCGGCCGGTGTCGCGTCGATGTGGCTGCACCCGCCCGAGCTTTCCGGCACCCTCGCGGTGCCGGTGTTCAAGACGCTGCTGATCCACCTCGGCTGGGGGTTCGTGCCGTTCACGATGCTGGTGATCGTCGGCTCGGCCAATGCCGTCAACCTCACCGACGGGCTTGACGGGCTCGCGATCATGCCGGTGATGATCGCGGCCGGCACGCTGGGGGTGATCGCCTACGCGGTCGGGCGGGTCGATTTCACCGATTACCTCGAGGTCCATTACGTGCCCGGCACCGGCGAGCTGTTCATCTTCACCGCCGGGCTGATCGGCGGCGGGCTGGGCTTCCTGTGGTACAACGCGCCGCCGGCGGCGGTGTTCATGGGCGACACCGGGTCGCTCGCGCTGGGCGGCGCGCTGGGCGCGATCGCGGTCGCGACCAAGCACGAGATCGTGCTGGCGATCGTCGGCGGGCTGTTCGTGATCGAGGCGCTGAGCGTGATCATCCAGGTCGCCTATTTCAAGCGCACCGGGCGGCGTGTGTTCCTGATGGCGCCGATCCACCATCACTTCGAGAAGAAGGGCTGGGCCGAGCCGCAGATCGTCATCCGCTTCTGGATCGTCTCGCTTGTTCTGGCCCTGATCGGCCTGGCGACGCTGAAGGTGCGTTGATCGGGATCATGGTGCCCTGCGACGGCTGCGCGCAACCTGTGGCGGTGCGGTAGCAGCGGTGGTCTTGCGATGCCTTTTTTCACTACGCCGGGGATCAGCGGCGGTTATTCGGGGCCGAACCCCTTTCTCGACGGGCTGATCAGTGCGGGCGCGTGGCAGGGGCCGGGCAGCCCGCTGGTGATCGACTACTGGCTGCAAAGCGGGCCCGACCCGTTCGATTTCTCCGGCATCGCCAATGGCAAGGGCTGGAGCCAGGCCGAGGCGGAGGCGATCGCCGCGGCGACATCGGCCTGGGCCGCGGTGGCCAACATCGATCTTCGCGCCGCCGACAGCGCCGACAGCGCCGACATCTGGTACTGGCTGGGCACCGATATCGAGGTTGGCGCGCTGGGCTGGCACGAGATCCCGACCACCACCGCGATCGAGCCGCTGTATGGCGTGTTCAGCTACGAGGGGCTGGGCTGGGACGCCGACGGGCTGCATCCGGGCGGCTATGGCTACCTGACGCTGGTGCACGAGATCGGCCACGGCCTCGGCCTCGCCCATCCCCACGACTCCGGCGGCGACAGCGCGATCTTTCCCGGGGTGACCTCGGATTTCGACGATTTCGGCGATGAGGGCCAGAACCAGGGCGTCTACACCGTGATGTCCTACAACGACGGCTTCCCCACCCGCTTTCCCGGCCACACCGCCGATGCCGAGGCCGGGTTCGGCTATTCCATGGGGCCGATGGCGCTGGATATCGCGGCGATCCAGGCGATCTACGGCGCCAACACCGGCCACCGGGCGGGCTCCGACCAATACGTGTTGCTGCAGACGAACCTTGCCGGCATCGGCTGGCAATCGCTGTGGGACACCGGCGGCACCGACACGATCACCGCCGAAGGGGCGAGTGGCGCGGCCCGGATCGACCTGCGCGGGGCGCCGCTGAGCGGGCCGGACGCGGGCGGTTATGTGTCGTCGGTGGCGGGGGTGGTCGGCGGGTTCACCATCGCCAACGGCGTGCTGATCGAGAACGCGCGCGGCGGCAACGGCGACGATGTGATCGTCGGCAACGACATCGCCAACACGCTGTTCGGCGGCGACGGCGACGACACGCTCGACGGCGGCCACGGCAACGACGAGTTGCGCGGTGACGCCGGCAACGACATCCTCCGCGGCGGCTTCGGCGTCGACAACCTGTTCGGCGGCACCGGCGACGACAACATCAACGGCGCGGCGTTCTCGGATCTGGTGTTCGGCGGGGCCGGCAACGACACCGTGAACGGCGGCTTCGGCTTCGACCGGATCAACGGCGGCGACGGCGCGGACACGTTCTTCCACCTCGGGGTGCCCGACCACGGCTCGGACTGGATCCAGGACTTCAGCCACGCCGAGGGCGACGTGCTGTTCTTCGGGCAGGCCGGGGCGACGGCGGACGACTTCCAGGTGAACTTCGGCGTCACCGGCGCGGCCGGTTCGGCGGACGTGGACGAGGCGTTCGTGGTCTACACCGGCGGCGACGCGCCGCTGATCGTGTGGGCGCTGGTCGACGGGGCCGGGCAGACCT
>Ga0209346_1000073_pt1 | contig 154389 bp, 142 predicted proteins | sample AutmiccommunBRH9_FD_187381 | JGI IMG/M metagenome (GOLD analysis project Ga0209346, IMG submission 187381) | Deep subsurface microbial communities from Mt. Terri, Switzerland - Autotrophic microbial communities BRH/9 (SPAdes) (version 2) | ecosystem: Environmental > Aquatic > Deep subsurface >...
CCCCGGCGGCAATCAGCGCGTCGCGCTGCAAATCGGTAGCCTGGGAGCCGTCCGCCTTCGATACCCGCATGTAGCCTATCAGCATGTCGTACCTGTCACATATACGTTCGATTATGTGACAGTGTGAACCGGAAAATTCTGGCCGTCAAAATTTGTCACTTAACCCGTCATTCTGTCTAAGACATGCAAAGGGTCCAGCAGGCTTGTAATGTGACAGAAATTCCGGGGGGATGCCTTCCTTTGCAAAGGTGGCGCGCAACTGTTCCAGGGAAGCGGGATCGCGCCGACCATAGGAAGCCAACGCGAACAGCGAGCGCGCCGTCTCGGGGTCGTGCCGCGCTTCAATGATCGCCTCACTGATAGCTTGGACCGCCCGTTGCCAGTGATTGACGGGTTCGGGCTTCGGCGCTTTCGCCGGCAGACCACTGGTGAACCCGGTTTGGGGCTCGGACCAGAACAGCTTTGCATGCTCGCCTGGCGGGCTTATATCCCTCACCTCGATCAAGCTGATTGCCGTTGCCGCCGCCTCCAGCATCTGCAACCGTACTGCCGGGTTCAGGGTTTCATACGGTCGCCACAGACTTTGCCCAGCACGCAGCGGATGCCCGCAGCCTTGCCAGACTTGGCGGAGATACCCCGCGTAGGTTCCGCACGCCGAAAGCGGGGTGTTCAGCTCATCGAGCAGCGTGCGTAGCAGTCGAAACCACAATCCAGCATGGATGCGTCGGCGCGGCAGTTCCACATAGCCGGTCGTCAGTGCCTGCCAGGTACGCCGGTCCATGACTGCAATCGCGTCGCTGGCGGTGCACGACGCAGTGTCGGCGTTCTCCCAGCCGAGAAACCGTCCAGGCACGCCCCAATAGGATTCCAGGCAGCAGCCATGCAGCGGGCAGCTCAGCATCAGGGGCAGCTTCCATGCAAGCAGTACGGCTTGGTTTGCCGGGTCATTCAGACAGAGCGGACAGGCGCGATGTAGCGGCTGGCTGGGCAGCCAGGCACGCCAGCTCGTGATGGATCGCGTCCTACGGCAGAGTTTCGGCAGCAGCACCGAGAGCTGGAACGCATAGGTTTCCAATGCGTCTGGAATCTGATCATCAAGGCTGTCCAGTAGCCAAGGCACCCAGCCGGCGAAACTCATGCAACGCAGCCGGTCCGGCTCGATGCCGCTCCGCTGGGAGAGCATCGCCAACAGCGCCAGTGGTGGCGCGGTATCCAGGTCATCAACCTGAGCGTGACCAAGATCGTGCTCCAGCAGCTCGGACACCTCCATGTGATAGCAAAGGGCCACGCGGTTGAGCCACGAAGACAAGGCTTCGCCTTCTCTGGGGGCCGGATGCAGTGGCCAGCGTGGCGCTGGCTTCACATCAGTTCCCGCTCGAATTGCCGCCGCCGCTCGCTGGGACCGGTGTAATCGGCCATGCTCAGCGTGCGATGGTTGATCGCTTCCTCGCCGCTCTCCACGGCGACGATGGCCGCCGCCATCAGCAAGTGCGCCAGTTCGCCGATGGTGCCCTCGCTGCGTGTGAGCAGGTAGCGGGCCATGTCCAGCGTGGCAATCGACGAGGGTCGCCGCAGCGGGAGCGAAGCCGCGAAGCTGGCCAGCAGTGAGCAGCAATCGTCGTTGGCCTCCCACACCGGCAGCATCATCGGCTCGAAGCGGTTTTCCAACTGGTCGTCCGAGCGGATCGCCAGGTAGGCATCGCGTGTGCCGACGCCGACCAGCGGGATGCGCAGTTCGTTGCCGAGGAAACGCAACAGATTGAGGAATTCTCGGCGGTTGATGCTGTTGCCGGCCAGGACGTTGTGCAGTTCGTCGATCACCAACATGTGCACACCGACCTTGCGCAGCAAGGCCAGCGCCAATTGCTCCATTTCCGGCAGCCGTGGGCGCGGCCGCAATGGCGCACCCATCGCCGCGAGCAGCGCGACGTAGAAGCGGATCACCGACGGCTCGGACGGCATCTGCACGACCAGCACCGGGATGTGCTCCTGGTCGGCATCGGAACTGGGCGGATGCGTGCGCCGGAACTTCTCGACGATCATCGACTTGCCGTTGTTGGTCGGGCCGACCAGCAGCAGGTTGGGCATGCGCTGCTTGTTCGGCCACGCATACAAGGTTTCCAGCCGGTTCAGCGCCTCGACTGCACGCGGATAGCCGATCCAGCGGTCGGCGCGAAGGCGATGGATGCGTTCGTCCGCCGGAAGACGGGCCAAGCCCTGCGCCGCCGGCAGCAGGTGTGACAAGTCGATGATGGGATATTCGTCCACTGCTACCACTCCTCAATCTGGTCGAACGGTTTGGCCGGTGGCAGCTTGTCTGCCTGCGGATCAGCAACGTCCGTTTTCGGCGGAATCGGCTTGTCCGGCGGAGGAGATGCCTTGAGGTGCTGGCGTCGATCCGCGTCGCGCCGCGCCTTGCGCGTGGCCTTCTGTGCGGTGGTCACGATCTCGCGCATCTGTCCGATCATGCGGAACAGCGCCGACTCATCCACCTGTTCGCGTCCCTGCTGCCGCAATTTCGTCAGCGCCTGCCGTTGTTCCCAGAGGGTGACAGCCGGGTGCGACAAGGTACGGTAGGGGATTTCCAAGTAATGCTGCCCCTCCGGTTCCAGCACCCAGATACGGCTGATGTCGCGCGGATCGCGCCGGATCAGGAACGTAGACAAGCGGTCGCGCCGAGCTATCCACGGCTTGAGCGCATCGGCGTAGTAGTGAATGTGGTCGATGACGAAGCCGGTGCGGGTCAGCGTGCGGCGGATGATTGGCAGAAAATCGACCAGAAAAGCCGTAGCGCGAGTGATGACGGTTGGCACGCCGGTCCGCGTGATAGCTTCGGCCCAGCGCGCGGCCGGCGGTTGGAGCAGGCCGTTGTGCACGGAGCCGTGATAGGTGCCGACCGCCAATGTGAGCCAGCGCTCCAGCTCGCGCAGTGTCAGGGCGGCCATCTTCTCGGAGGCGTATTCCCCGCGCTGGTCAGGATTGGAGAAGGTCGTCCCCGGCAATTCGTCGTGGATCATCTGCATCGCCGTGCCGATGATCCGTTCCACGATACCGCCGTAGTGCGGCTGCCCGAGCGGGCGATAGTCCAACCGGATGCCATGCTGCTCGCAGCCACGGCGCAGCGCCTCGCTCTTGAACTCAGCCGCGTTGTCCAAGTAGAGCAGTCTGGGCTTGCCGCTCATCGGCCAATCCATCTCTACGTTCAACCCTTCCAACCAAGGGCGCTTGTCGCAGGCGGCATGCACCAAGCACAAGCCGACCGAGACGGCGGACGGGGCTTCCAGCGTAACGACCATGCCAACCACGCAGCGGGTGAATACGTCGATGGCGAGGGTCAGGTATGGACGGCCAATCGGTTGCCGGTCGCGCTCGTCCACCACGATCAGGTCGATGACTGTGTGGTCGATCTGCACCTGCTCCAGCGGCGCGGAGACGGGTGGCGGAACACCACCAACACCTTGCAGGTCGCGGGCGGCATCTTGTCCTTCCCGGCGGTGAGTGACCTCGCGCGGATCGAGGCCGGCGATCCGCAGAGCCACCGTGTTGCGCGCCGGCACCCGCAGCTTTTGCAGCTTGCACGCCCGCACAACTTCGCGGTGGAACGCCGCCAAGCTACGCTTCTGCTTGGTCAGGAAGCGCTTTTGCAGTAACTCGCGGATGATTCGTTCGACCGACTCCGGCAAGCGGCCTTTACCTTTGCCACCGCTCGACTGCCCAAGAGCCAAGTCAGTGACCAGCCCCGATCCTAGCCGGGCACGGCGGATCAGGACGTAGACCTGCCGCCGGGACAGCCCCAATGCCTGGGCTGCCGCGTCGGCCGCTTCATGCCCAACCGTCTCCGACTGCGCCAACGGCCCAATGATCTCCGCGCGACGACGCGCACGCTCCCATGCCTGTTCTGGCAGGGTGGCCACGCCGTGCTCGGTAATCGGTGCGGTATCGGTCGCCATGCTCATCTCGCTTTGGTGCACACGAGTATTGAGCATAGACGAGTTTCGTGCAGAGGAGTCCTGATATCTGGCTGTCAGGAGCCGTATGCACAAGAGGCTTCAAACCGCGCTGAATGGTGCAGTCGTCTTCTGAAAATGACAACCGCGGTAGCGCCCTGACGTCCGGTTAGGCTATACTCCAAGCTGACATCACAAAATCAAATCCCTCAAAGATGGCGTCAATTGCCTTGATGGGGTAAAAACTGGAGTGCTTCCAGGATGGGACATTCGGCAACGTCATCTCCAGTGCATCTGGCTAACGTGGTCGCCAGCGTCACCTCTATCTTCTGCAAATCTGCAATGCGGCGGCGGACATCTTCAAGGTGGAGTTCGGTTCTCGCCATAACCTCCGCGCAGGTTTGTGCACCGGTATCGGTGAGCGACAACAATGACCGTATCTCATCCATTGCATAGCCAAGGTCGCGCGCGCGCAGGATGAACTGCAACCTTTGCACCAGTTCCGGCGAATAGACGCGGTAGCCGTTGGAACTGCGAGGCGGCCCCGGCAGCAATCCCACCTTCTCGTAATAGCGGATGGTTTCGAGATTGCAGCCTGTTTTCCGGGCAAGCTGGGCACGCAAGATGCCGACCTGTTGCTCCATGAAAATACCTCTTGAGTCTGTAGTGGCTACAGAGCCTACACTGCGAATCACTCAGTTGGAACAAGGGATTCAAGCCATGGTCTCAACGCCGGAAGCGGGACAGCCAGCCCTCACCGAAAACCACGAGCCGAAGCAGGCAAACTGGGTTGCGGCGGGCGCATTGATCGGCGCGGGGCTCGCCTCGGCTTGCTGCGTCGTCCCGCTACTGTTGGTTATGCTCGGAATTTCCGGCGCGTGGATCGCCAACCTGACGGCGCTCGAACCTTACAAGCCCTATGTCGCAGGCGTAACGCTCGCGCTGCTCGGCTACGGCTTCTGGCATGTCTATTTCAAGCCGAAACCGCCCTGTGAAGACGGTTCCTACTGCGCTCGTCCACAATCGGCTTGGACCACCAAGGCGGTGCTGTGGCTGGGCCTTGCCGTCGCCATCCTGGCGCTCACCATCGACTGGTGGGCACCCTGGTTCTATTGAAAGGAAATACCCATGAAAAAGACAGTATGTATCGCTATGGCCGTGCTGGCTATGGCTGGCGGCGGGGTCGCCTATGCAGTTAGTGGCACGGCGCAAGATCGCCCCGCGGCTACCGCAACCGCTCAGAAGCAAACCACCTTTGCCATAGAGAACATGACCTGCGCCACCTGCCCGATCACCGTGAAGAAGGCGATGGAAGGCGTCGCCGGGGTAACGGCGGTCACGGTCGATTTCGCAGCCAAGACCGCGCGCGCAACCTATAACCCGCGCCGCACCAATGCTGCTGCGATTGCCGCTGCATCAACCAACGCGGGTTATCCGGCGCGCGCTATTCAAAACTGAGCGGGGCGCCGCCAGCGCCTCAAGAAAGCGATAAGCAATGAACGACTGTTGCAACCGCCCCGGGCAGGAAGGATTTGACGTGGCCGTCATCGGCGCGGGTTCTGCCGGGTACTCCGCCGCGATCGCCGCTGCCGATCTGGGCGCGAAAGTGGCGCTCGTCGGTCACGGCACGATTGGCGGCACCTGTGTCAATGTTGGCTGCGTTCCTTCCAAGACGCTGATCCGCGCCGCCGAAGCGGTGCATGGTGGGCTTGCCGCCGCGCGCTTTCCCGGCCTTGGGGGCGCTGTCCAGATGGATGACTGGTCCGTATTGGCGGCGTCGAAGGACGATCTTGTCACGACGCTGCGCCAAAAAAAATATGTCGATCTGCTGCCCGCCTATGACGGTGTGAGCTATATCGAGGGCAAGGCACGCTTTGCCGATGGTGCGCTGATTGTCGGCGATGCGCCCATGAAGGTCGGCAAGGTCATATTGGCGATGGGTGCGCACGCCGCCGTGCCGCCGATTCCGGGGATGGACAGCGTGCCCTACCTAACCAGCACATCGGCGCTGGCGCTGGATCGCTTGCCCAAATCGCTGCTGGTGATCGGTGGCGGGGTGATCGGGGTAGAACTGGGACAGATGTTTTCGCGTCTGGGCGTTGATGTCACCATCTGCTGCCGAAGCCGCCTGCTCCCCGAAATGGACCCGGAAGTGAGTGCCGCGCTGAAAAACTATTTGGAAGCCGAGGGCGTGCGGGTTTGCGCAGGTGTCGGCTATCAGCGTATCGCCCAAACACAGAGCGGGGTCGAATTGACCTGCGAGGGGCATTGTGACACCGTCGCGGCGGAACAGGTGCTCATCGCCACCGGACGCCGACCCAATAGCGACGGGCTTGGGCTGGAGGAGCGCGGCATAGTGCTTGCCCGTAATGGTGGAATCGTCGTCGATGACCACCTCGAAACGTCGGTTCCAGGCATTTACGCGGCGGGCGATGTAACGGGACGGGACCAGTTCGTCTACATGGCCGCCTATGGCGCAAAACTGGCCGCGCGCAACGCGGTGACGGGCAACCAATACCGCTACGACAATTCCTCCATGCCATCCGTCGTCTTCACCGACCCGCAAGTCGCCAGCGCCGGCCTCACTGAAACGACAGCACGGGCGCAAGGCCTGGACATCAAGGTTTCGCTGCTCCCGCTCGATGCTGTGCCAAGGGCACTGGCAGCACGCGATACGCGGGGTCTCATCAAACTGATTGCCGACAAGGCGAACGACCGTTTGCTGGGCGGCCAGATCATGGCACCCGAAGGCGCGGATTCGATCCAGACACTGGTGCTGGCGATCAAACACGGCATGACCACCCTGGAATTGGGTGCAACGATATTTCCTTACCTGACCACTGTGGAAGGCCTCAAACTGGCGGCCCAAACGTTTGATAAGGATGTCGCCAAACTGTCTTGCTGCGCCGGGTGATTGCTCGGGGATCAACCGGCAACGAATGGCCTCCCTCCAGTGCAAGCCGCTTTGGTGTCAATTTTGTTATTCGCCTCAGCGGGAGAGCAAAATGGCACGACGCCGACTTCTGACCGGAGACGAGCGCCGGCGCCTGTTCGATCCTCCTGTCCAAGAAACCGCGATCATTGGGCATTATACCCTTTCTGCGGAAGATGTTGAATTGGTTGGGCGCCGCTATGGTCCAGCAAATCGCCTCGGTCTGGCTGCACAAATCGCTTTGATGCGACATCCCGGCTTTGGTCTGCAACCCGAGATCGGGCTTCCCGACGTCATTCTTCAGTACCTCGCGGCACAGTTATTCGTCGATCCTTCCTCCTTCTCTGCATATGGTCAGCGCGCGCAAACCCGTACCGATCATGCCGATCTCGTGGCGCGTTATCTTGGCATACGCCCGTTTCGACGCGGCGACCTGGCACTTGCCCTGAATCTTGCCGCGCAAGCCGCCGAGTATACAGACAGAGGTGAACCGATTGTTCGCGCCCTCATGGTTGGCCTGAAGGGTGAGCGGTTCATTCTTCCGTCAGGCGACACACTGGAACGCGCCGGTCTTGCTGGCCGGGCACGCGCACGCAAAGCTGCCGCAGCCGCAATCGTCGAAGGCCTCAGCTCTGCTGAACTGACACGGCTAGACGAACTCGTAATCAACAACCCGGATTTCGGCATGACACCGCTGGCGTGGTTGCGTAATTTCGAAGAAGCCCCGACTGCGGCCAATATCAATGGCTTGCTTGAGCGCCTGCGCTATGTTCGCGGCATAGGTATCCACCCGGTAGTTGGGGGCGCCATTCCGGAATTCCGCTTTGCCCAATTTGTCCGCGAGGGCGGCGTGGCACCGGCATTCCTGCTTTCGGATTACAGCGTCAATCGCAGGCGGGCGACGTTGACGGCCGCAGTGATCGACCTTGAGGCCAGACTTGCCGATGCCGCGATCCAAATGTTTGACCGACTTATCGGCGGCATGTTCACGCGCGCGCGGCGTGGGCGCGAGCGTCGCTACCAAGATAGTATTCAGTCGGTGGGGCAACTCATGCGGCTGTTTGGCGCCACGATTACAGCACTTGATGAGGCTGTCCAGAATGGCGGCGATCCGCTCGAATTGATTGACGAAGCGGTGGGCTGGCACCGGCTTGTTGCGGCAAAGGCCCAAGTAGATGCCCTTGCTGATCTTGCCGGCGAGGACGCACTGGTAACGGCAACCGAGCGTTACGCCACGCTACGGCGTTTCAGCCCGGCATTTCTGGACGCCTTCACCTTCAAGGCGTCTGGAACAGGGACGGCACTGATCAAAGCCATCGATGTCATTCGCGATGCGAACACACGAAAGTCGCGCGACCTTCCCGATGGCGTTCCACTGCCATTCCCCAATCGGCAGTGGAAGCGTCTCATCACCGAAAGCGGCCGTATCGACCGCCGACGTTATGAAATTGCGATCATGGCAACCTTGCGTGATCGTTTGCGCGCCGGTGATGTATGGATCGAGGGAACCCGCAACTATCAGCGCTTCGATGCCTATTTGCTGGGTCGGCGCGACGCCGCCAAAGTGGCGGATGTGCTTCCGTTCGATTCAAATGCTGCATCCTACCTCGCTGACCGGGCACGAAATCTTGACTGGCGGCTGCGCCGATTTGCCAAGCAGTTGAAAACAAACAAGCTTGAGGGAGTGTCGCTCGAACGAGACCGGCTCAAGCTTCAGCAAATGCCGCCTGTCACCCCACCGGAAGCTGAAGCCCTCGATCGCAAGCTCGATACCCTGCTTCCCCGCGTGCGCATCACCGAGCTGCTGCTTGAAGTCGCCGAACGCACTGGTTTTTTGAACGCATTCCGTGACCTGCGCTCAGGCAAGGAGCACGACAACCCCAGCACGGTACTCGCCGCAATTCTGGCTGATGGCACCAACCTCGGGCTGGAGCGGATGGCCAATGCCAGCGAAGGCGTCAGCTATGCCCAACTCGCATGGACCCACAACTGGTATCTTTCACCCGAGAACTATCAGGCCGCGCTGGCCATGATCATCTCAGCCCATCACGAATTACCCTTCGCGCGGCATTGGGGCGCTGGCACCAGTTCGTCGTCCGATGGCCAGTTCTTCCGGTCGGGGCGGAGCCGTTCAGGGGCGGCGGACGTCAATGCCAAATATGGCGCCGAACCTGGCGTGAAAATCTATTCTCACCTTTCCGATCACTTCGCATCATTCGGATCACGGATCATGTCCGCGACGGCAGGTGAAGCGCCTTACGTGCTCGACGGGCTTGTCCTGGGCGCCGGCAACCTTCCGTTGCATGAGCACTATACCGATACCGGCGGCGCCACCGATCATGTTTTCGCACTCTGCCACCTACTCGGGTTCCGCTTCGCGCCCCGGCTGCGCGATATTGGCGACCGCAAGCTGGGTTCGATCGCTGCGCCATCGACATACAAGGGCATCGAAAATCTGATGGGCCGCACCATCAAAACGGCAGCGATCGAGGCCGATTGGGATGACATCGTCAGGATTGTCGCCTCAATCAAGGATGGCACGGTGGCGCCGTCAGTAATCTTGCGAAAACTTGCCGCCTACAAACGCCAGAACAGGCTGGATTTTGCATTGGCTGAACTGGGCCGTATCGAGCGCACTTTGTTCACGCTCGATTGGCTTGAACAACCGGAACTGCGACGTGCCTGTCAGGCCGGTCTCAACAAAGGCGAGGCGAGGCACACGCTTGCCGCCGCCATCTATACCAACCGGCAGGGTCGGTTCACCGATCGCTCGCTGGAAAATCAGGAATTTCGCGCATCTGGGCTGAACCTGCTGATTGCGGCGATTTCCTACTGGAACACGGTCTATCTCGACCGGGCCGCCCAGCACCTCAACGCTGTCGGCACGACGTTCGATGCGGCACTGCTTGCGCACCTTTCTCCGATGGGCTGGGCGCACATCAGTCTGACCGGCGATTACCTCTGGGAGCAGGCCAGGCGACTTCCAGCAGGTGAATTCCACCCACTCAACGAGCCAATGGCGCGGTTGAAGCGTGTAGCGTAGCCCATGTTCCGCTTATGTCCGAGAAATCGTTGTCTGGCGAACAAACCTTGAGGTGACGCCATATTGCGAGGTCAGCGCGATCTGCCCGGCGTGGACCAGTCGGCCGTTGCTGCCTCCCGACACCGCCGCCAGATCCTCGGACCGGTACGCAAGCGTGAAGTCGATCCCCTTGTCCTTGAGATCCGATTTCCATTCCCACCATGCCGCGAAAGGGCCGATCGGCGCCGGCACCGGGTTATTCGTATCCCCAGCGGGATATTCCGCCCCCGGGGTCGGCGGTTCGGTGGGCGATATGGTCTGCGGCGGCGCGGCGGCGGCCTTTGTATCCTGCGCCAGCGCAGGCGGGGCGCTCGTGGCGGCCATGAGCAGCGCCGTGCCGAGCCAGAATGATGTCGTCGAAAGCGATTTCCGGGCCATTTGGCATCCCCCATTTATGGTTGTTGGCGGCGGGGATGCGGGGCAGTGCCTCGCTCTCCGGTCTCATATTTGGGGCATGCAGCTGCCCATTCCGCCGCGACATCTGTCCCGGCGGTTGTGTCTTTTGCGGCTTTGAACCGTGTCGAGGGCCGATCAGGCCTCCGGAGGTGCGCCCTCCCATGCGCGGTGGAAGAGCGCTTTCAGTGGGCCAGCCTCGAGCGGCCGCGGGTTCCAATAGGGATTGGCGAGCGCGATCTCGCAGGCGCGATCAATGTCGCTCTCCCGCATCCCGATATCCCTGAGCGCGGTCGGAGCGCCCAGCGACCGAGCCAGCTCGAAGAGCCCGGATGCCGCATCGTCGGTTCCGAGCGCTCTCGCTATCCGCGCCATCGCATCGGGCACGGCCGGAGCGTTGTAGGCGAGCGCGTGGGGTAGCACGATCGCGTGCGTTTCGGCATGCGGCAGGTTGAAGCTGCCGCCGAGCGTGTGGCAGAGCTTATGGTGCAACGCCATGCCGACATGACCGAGCACCGTACCGCACAGCCACGCACCATAAAGGCAATCCGATCGCGCCTCGTCGTCGGCATCGGCTGCGAGACGCTTGAGACCGTCGGCGAGCGCGCGGATGCCTTCTTCGGCGATCAGCCCCATCACCGGATTGCCGTCACGCGCATAAAGCCCTTCGGCGGCGTGCGCGATCGCGTTGATGCCGCTGACCACCGTCAGGCCGAGCGGCAAGGTCGCGGTCAGATCGGGATCGTAAATGACGGTGCGCGGCAGGACGCGCATGTCCTTGCCCGTCTTCTTGATGCCAGCTTCGGTGATGCCATAGATCGGCGTCATCTCCGAGCCGGCATAGGTCGTCGGGACGGCGATGATGGGCAGGCCCGATTCTAGCGCAATGGCCTTGCCCAGCCCGATCGTCGAGCCGCCGCCGACCGCGACCGCGCAATCGGCATTGACGCTTTCTGCATGCGCGCGCGCGGCCCGTGCGACCTCGATCGGCACGTGCATCACGGCCTGGTCATAGAGGCCCGCGCTGCGCTCGCCCAGCAGATCCGCGACGCGCTGCGCCTGCTCGCGCTGAGGCGGCGTGCACAGCACCAGCGCGCGCCGGCATCCCAGCGCCTCAACCTCGTCCGCGATAGTCGCCAAGCTACCCTTGGCGAAAACCACGCGCGCGGGCTGCGCGACATAGGTGAAGTCCAGGACGCCCACGCTCAGGCCGCGCTCGACACGTAGTCGACCTGGAAACGGCCGGTGCGTGCGCCGATCAGCTCATCGCGCACGCGCAGATGCTCGGGATGCGTCGCATAGGCGTCGAGCGCGTCCTGACTCTCGAATTCGGTGTAGAGCACCATATCGCAGGCATAGCCGATCCGGCTGTGGTCGAGCCCGACCTCGAGCTTTGCGAGCCCCGGGATCGAGGCTGCCATCACCTCGAAACGCGATTTGATGAGCTCCGCGGTTTCGTTCTTTTCCTCCGGCGTCTCGCCGCGCACGTTCCACATAACGATGTGCTTGATCACAGGAATACTCCCTATTCGACAAGGACGCAGTGTGGCCCCGCTCAGTCCTTGTTCTTCTGATAAATATCGATGAACACGGCCGCGAGCAGAACGAGGCCCTTGATCATTTGCTGATAGTCGACGCCGAGGCCGATGATCGACATGCCGTTGTTGAGCACGCCCATGATGAAGGCGCCGATCACCACACCGAGCACCTTGCCTGCGCCACCGGTCGCAGAGGCGCCGCCGATGAACACGGCCGCGATGACGTCGAGCTCGAAGCCGGTGCCGGCCCGCGGCGTCGCGCTGTTGAGCCGTGCCGCGAAGATCAGACCCGCGACCGCGGCGAGCACCCCCATATTGATGAATGTGATGAAGGTGATCCGCGAGGTGTTGACGCCTGACAGGCGTGCCGCCTTCAGATTGCCGCCGACCGCGTAGAGACGCCTGCCAAGGACGGTCCGATTCATCAGGAAGGTATAGGCGGCGATCAGCACTCCCATGATCGCGACGACCGTTGGAATGCCGCGATAGCTCGCCAGCACATAGCAGAAGGCCAGCAACAGCAGCGTGACCGCGCCGTTCTTGGCGGCGAATACCGGCAGCGAGGCGACCGCGGCCTGGCGCGATTGCGAGCGGGTGCGCGAGCGGATCTCGATCGCGAGGAAAGCGAGCGCGACCAGGACACCGATGATCAGTGACAGCAGATGGAGGCCGTCCATCGAGAAAGGATCGGGCAGGAAGCCCGAGGCGACCGCGCTGAACGACTCCGGGAAGGGGCCGACAGATGCGCCATCCGAGATCGCGATCGTGATGCCGCGGAAGACGAGCATCCCCGCCAGCGTCACGATGAAGGAAGGCATGCGCCAATAGGCGACCCAATAGCCTTGCGCCGCGCCCGCCACCGCGCCGCCAGCCAGGCAGGCGATCGTCGCCGGGAAGACGCCCCAGCCGCGTGACACCATCAGCGCGCCCGCCAGCGCACCGATGCAACCCGCGATCGAGCCGACCGACAGATCGATATGGCCGCAGACGATCACCATCAACATGCCGAGCGCCATGATCACGACATAGCTGTTCTGGAGCAGCAGATTGGTGATGTTGAGCGGCTGGAGCAGCACGCCGCCGGTCGCATATTGGAAGAAGGCGGTGATGACGACAAGCGACAGCAGCAGGCCGTAATCGCCGAAGCTGCGCCAGAGGGCGCCGAGCGTCGGTCCGCCTGGTTTGGGTTCGACCGGCGTGGAATAGGTGGTGGCCATGATATTTCCTCCCCTCAGGCGCCGAGCGGCTGGTTTTTCTGGATCGCGCGCATGATCGCTTCCTGCGACGCAGCCTCGGCGCTGAATTCGCCGACGAAGCGGCCCTCATTCATCACGTAGATCCGGTCGCACGTGCCCAGCAATTCGGGCATTTCGGAAGAGATCATGATCACGCATTTGCCGGAATCGGCGAAGTCGTTGATGATCTTGTAGATTTCATATTTGGCGCCGACATCTATGCCGCGCGTCGGCTCATCGAGGATCAGCACTTCGGGATCGGTGAAGAGCCATTTGCTCAGCACCACCTTCTGCTGGTTGCCGCCCGATAGCGTGCCGACCTTCTGCAGCACGTCGTGACAGCGCGTGCGCATTTTCTTGCAATAGTCGGACGCGGTATCGAACACCTTGTAGGCGTCGACCACGAAGCCCCACCGCGATACCCTTTCGAGATCGGCCAGCACCGTGTTGCGCGCGATGCTCTCGCCGAGCACGAGACCTGCGCCCTTGCGATCCTCGGTGACGTAGGCGAGCCCGCTGCCGATCGCGCGCGTGACGGTCGAGGTATCGATCGCCTGTCCGTCGAGCGTCGCCGTGCCGGCGACCTGCTTGCCGTGGAGCCGGCCGAACAGGCTGAGCGCGAATTCGGTGCGTCCTGCCCCCATCAGGCCGGAGATCCCGACGATCTCGCCGCGCCGCGCGGTGAGGCTGACATTGCGGACGACTTCGCGGCCATGATGCTGCGGATCGACGACACGCCAGCCACGCACCTCGAAACCGCCCCTGCCGATCTTGGCCGTCCGCTTGGGATAGCGATCCGACAGTTCGCGGCCGACCATCGCCGAGACTATGCGGTCTTCCTCGATCTCACCATCGCCACAATCGAGCACGTCGACGGTCGCCCCGTCGCGGATCACCGTCACCGTGTCGGCGACGCGGCGGATCTCGTTCAATTTGTGCGAGATAATGATTGAGGTGACGCCGCGCTCCTTGAGCCCCCCCATCAGCTGGAGCAGCCGGTCGCTGTCGGTCTCGTTGAGGCTGGCCGTCGGCTCGTCGAGGATGAGCAGGCGGACGTCCTTGGCGAGCGCCTTTGCGATCTCGACCAACTGCTGCTTCCCAATGCCGAGATCGCCGACCGGCGTTTGCGGCGCGTCGGTCAGGCCGACGCGGGCGAGCAGGCCGCGCGCCTCCTCGTGCGCAGCTTCCCAGTCGATGACGCCGCGGCTGGCGCGTTCGTTGCCCAGGAAGAGGTTTTCGGTGATCGACAGCAGCGGAACGAGCGCCAGTTCCTGATGGATGATGCTGATCCCGGCGCGCTCGCTGTCGCGCAGTCCGTGGAAATGCCGCTCCTCACCGCCGAAGCTGATCGTGCCGCTGTGGCCACCATGCGGGTAGACGCCGCTCAGGATGTTCATCAGCGTCGACTTGCCGGCGCCATTCTCGCCGCAGACCGCGTGGATCTCGCCGCGGCGGACGGTGAGGTCGACCTGGCGAAGCGCCTGGACGGGGCCAAAATTCTTGGCGATGCCGGTCATCTGGAGGATGACCTCGGCACCGGTCCGCTCCGCCTCGGCGGGGCGGCGAGCGATTACGGTCTGCGACATGATGCTCCGCTCCTCATCCCAGGATCTGCGCCGTGGTGTAGAATTTGTCCTGCTCGACCAGGATCCTCTGCCAGTTGCCACGATCGACCAGCACGGGCTGGAGCAGCTGGGTGGGCACGATCTTGACCCCGTTGTCGTAGGAATGCGTGTCGTTGACCGCGACCGGGCGGCCATTGAGCGCGGCATCGACCATTTCGGCCGCCGCCTGCGCCAGCGCGCGCGTATCCTTGAAGATCGACGAGGTCTGGTCGCCGCGCGCGATCGACTTGACGTTGGGCACCTCGGCGTCCTGTCCCGTCACGACGGGCATCGCATTGCCGGCCGCGCCGTAGCCGACGCTCTTGAGCGAAGAGATCACGCCGGTCGCGATCGAATCGTTCATCGCCAGCACCGCGTCGAGATGGTCGTGCGAGTAGAAGGCGCTGAGTAGATTATCCATCCGCGCCTGAGCCAGCGAGCCGTCCCAATTGGGCGTCGCTGTCTGGTTGAGCGTCGCTTGACCGCTGCGGATCTTGAGCTTGCCGCCGGCGATGTAGCTCTGCAGCTGCGACATCACGCCGCCATAGACGACATGCGCATTGTTATCGTCGAGCGAGCCTGCGAAGATCTCTAGATTGAACGGCCCCTTGCCGTTGGCGAGGCCGAGCTTGTCGACGATGTCCTTGCCCTGCAGCACGCCGGTCTGGCGATTGTCGAAGGTGACGTAATAATCGACGTTGCCGGTGTCCCGGATCAGGCGATCGTAGGAGATCACCTTGATGTTCTGCTCGCGCGCCGTCTTGAGCGCACTCGCCATCGTCGTGCCATCAATCGCCGCGATCACCAGCGCCCGCACGCCCTTCGCGGTCAGGTTCTCGACCTGCGAGAGCTGGATCGGCACGTCGTACTGCGCATATTGCAGATCGACATCGTACCCCATCCTAGTCAGCGCACGGACCATATTGTTGCCGTCGGAGACCCATCGCGCCTCGGTCTTGCTGGTCAGCGTGATGCCGATCGTGCCTTTGGGCGATTTCGGCCGCCGCGCGCAGCCCGCAGCGAAAGGGGCGAGCAGCGCAAGCGACGCCATACCGAGGCAGGATCGTCGGTCGAATGTCATCATGATCTTGGCCTCCCCTTCTTGTTTTCGTTCGGTTGGTGATCGGCGGTCGGCGCCGCGTGGTCAGGGCGTCAGGACGATCTCCGCGCCCTGTTTCGCCGAGGAGGCGAAGAAGGCTTCGAGGATCCGATTGATGTTGTGCGCCTGGCTCGCGGGCACGTTCGAGGGGCTGCCGGTCCGCAGCGCCTCGAGAAAGCGCGTCGCCTCTCGATCGAAATAGACCGGGTTGCCGATCTCGGCGAGTTCGGGCGAATAGACCGTCTTGCGGACCGCCCAGACCTCAGGGAAGCTGGTCTCGTTCCACTCGGACCAGCCTTCGGCATGACCGTTCTTGCCGCTGTCGTAGATCTTGTACGAGGCGGGCAGCGGCCGCGAGTGCATCACACCTTCGGTGCCATAGGCGGTGAGATCCCAATTCTCGGTCCAGGGGAGTGGGTCCCACGACATGAAGTCGATCGTGACGATCTTGTCGTCGTAATTGAGGATCGCGCCGACCGCGTCCTCACGCGCGGTCTCGTCCATCGCACCCGGAAACTTCGTGATCCGCGCGTTGACGCTGTTGGGCATGCCGAAATGCAGCAGGATGCGGTCGATCGTGTGGCAGCCGATGACGTAGAAGGCGCCGCCGATGTCACCCGGCTGCTTCATATGGCTGGTGCCGGCCTCGTCATGCGAGCAGCCGGCATGCGCGCGGACCTGCAGCACCTTGCCGAGCCTGCCCGACTGGAGGACCTCCTGCATCTTGTCGACCGAAGGCGCGTAGCGCCAGCAATAGCCGACCTGGAACAGTCCGCCGGTCTTTTCGACCGCGTCGACAATGCGTGCGGTATCGTGCGAACCGCGCCCGGCGGGCTTCTCGCACAGCACCGCCTTGCCGGCTTCGAGCGCCTCGATCGCCCAATCCGCCATCAGATAGCTTTTGGGGTGGACCAGGACGGCATGGACGTCAGGATCGGCGAGGATATCCTCCTTGGTCCGCGCCCCGAGACCGAGCGCCTCGACGAAGGGTTCGAGCAGCGGACTGTCGTCATAGGCGCCCATCAAGCGGACGTTGACCGCACGCTGGAACGCCTTCACCCGACCCGATGTGTGCGGATGGGTGATACCCAGGCAGGCTATGCCGATCTGCTTCGTATCGCCGAGTGCGTAGGTCATGGTTTCGTATCCGTCTCTGGGTTTTGGGGTCAGAGCTTGACGGTGCGGCCGGTCTTCACGGACTCGAGCGCGGCCTCGGCAAGCTTGAGCGCGAGCAGGCCATCGTCGACACTGGTGGGCAGCGGCGTGCCGTCGACCAATGCGGTCAGGAACGCGTCGAGTTCGGCGGCATAGGCTTGCTCGTAACGCTGCAGGAAGAAGTTGAGCAGCGGCTCGCGCGCCTCGGTCACGTCGGCAGACCAGCGGCGCACCGTGGTGGGCCGCAAATTGTCCTGCAACAACATTCCTGTCGAGCCGAAAACTTCGACGCGCTGATCGTAGCCATAGACCGCCTCGCGGCAATTATTGATGTGGCATTGCTTGCCGCTGGCGGTCTTCATGTTGATCATGACGGTGTCATAGTCTTCATGCTTGCCGGTCAACTCGGCATCGACGATCCGGCTGGCAATCGCGCTCACCTCGACCGGCTCCTCGCCGAGCAGGAAGCGCGCCATGTCGAGATCGTGGATCGTCATGTCGCGGAAGATGCCGCCCGAGGCCGCAACGTAGGCCGGCGGGGGCATGCCGGGATCGCGGCTCGAGATAATGACCTGGCGGACGTCGCCTATCTCGCCGGCCTCGATCGCGCGCCGGATCTCGGCGAAGCTGGTCTCGAAGCGGCGGTTGAACGCCATCATCACCTTGGCGTCGTGCTTGGCGATCTTGTCGACGACCGCCTGGCTCTTGGCCAGCGTCGAATCGACGGGCTTCTCGCAGAGCACGGCTTTGCCGAGTTCGACCGCACGCAGCATCAGCGGGGCGTGCGTATCGGTCGGCGTGCCGATGACGATCGCCTGCACATCGGGATGCGCGATCGCGGCGAACGGATCCAATAGTGCCTCGGCGCCCAATTCCTTGGCGAGCGGATTGACCGCGTCGGCGATCGGGTCCGCGACGGCGATCAGCTTGGCTTTCGGGTGCGCCGTGACGTTGCGCGCATGAATCTTACCGATACGGCCAGCGCCGAGAACTGCAATTCCGAGCATGGAAACTCCTGACAAAGGGGGGCGGGTCACACGACCCCGATAGATACTCGGCCGGCGATCAGGCCGCCGCGGCGGTCTCGGGAAAGGTCACCTTGTCGAATTGCGCCATCGTGGTGTCGAACGCGCGCTGCGCAGCCTCCTCAAGCGGCAGCTTGCGATGCTCGGCCGAGATGACCTCGACGCCCCAATAGCTGTCATAGCCGATGTCGAGCAGCGCCTGGATCTGGGCGGCGATATCGATCGCGCCCTCGCCGCACAGACGGCGGTGATGCGTCGAATCGTTGAACAGGCTTTCGATCACATCGGGACCGGCATCGTCGAGCTCGACGGCCTTGAGCAGATGCGGCGGGATCGTGCGGATCTCGTCGGCCTGCATGCCGCCGCGCTGAACGTGCCACGTGTCGACGAGCACACCGACATTGTCGACGCCGAGATTCTCGGTCAACGCGACGCAGCGCGCGATCGAATTGATGCTCGCGAAGGGAAGGAATTCGACGGCGATATCGATGCCGAGCGGCGCGGCCCGCTTGCCGAGTTTGGCGATCGCTTCGCGCATCCGGGGAAGATCGGGTTCGTCCTCCTCGAACAGGCCGGCGCCAAGCTTGATCTTGCCGACGTCGAGCTTCGCGGCGATGTCGAGCATCCCGTTGAACATGGCGTCGGAGGCGACGCGCTGCGCGCCGTCGAGATGCCAGTCGACGAGGAATTCGAGTTCGACGTGGCGGATGCCGTTGTCCGCGAACAGGCTGCGCACCGTGTCGATGCCGAGCTGTTCGATGTTGGCGGCGATATCGTCATAGACGAACCCCATGCCGCGCCAGCCGACGCGGCCGGAGACCTCGACCCGATCACGCAAGGCGAACGGACTTACCTCGCTGCGGTCGCCGGGAAAGGTATTGCCCGCAACGGTCCAATAAGAGGCGCAGAGCTCGATATCCTTGCGTGTCATGATGCGCCTTTCGTCAGCGTGCAGCAGATTGGAGAACGGGGTCGGGCGAGTCGGACGTCGCGATCTTGGCGAGCACGAAATCCCATTCGACGACCAATGACGGCGACGGCATATCGTGGACCCGGGCCATTTCGGGATCTTCGAGGGGCTGAAAGCGCGCGACAAGATCAGCCTTGACACCGAACACCGTGTCTTCGCGCAGATAGGGACAATCGGGCGTGAAGATATGCGTGATCACCTGCTCGTAGCCGGGCGCGGTCACGATGAAATGGAGATGCGCGGCGCGGTTGGGGTGCCGGCCGATGTCGCGCAACAGCTTGCCGACCGGGCCATCGTCGGGGATCGGGTAGAAGCGCGGCTTGACCGTCTTGAACCAGTAGCGGCCATCCTCATCGGACTGGAACACGCCGCGATGATTGAAGGCGGGCTGCTCGTCGGGCTGCTGGACGTCGTAATAGCCGTCGTTGCTGGTCTGCCAGACGTCCAGACGCGCACCGGCAACCGGGTTGCCGTCGACGTCGGACACACGGCCGACGATCAGCGTCGGCTCACCCTTGCCGTCGAGATTTATATTGCCGCCATTGGGATATTCGGGCGCTCCCGCGACATAGAATGGGCCCAGGATCGTGTTGGGCGTCGCCCCCGACGGCCTGCGGTGATTGATCGCATCGACCAGCATCGTGACGCCGAGGATGTCGGAGAGTAGGATGAACTCCTGCCGCCAATCAGTGCACATATGCCCGGTATCGGTCAGGAACTGGATCGCTGCCAGCCACTCCTCATGGGTCGGCTCGATCTCGTTCACCGCGGCATGGAGATGCCGCACGATCGCGCCAATCACGACGCGCAGCCGCTCGTTTCCCGGGCCTGCCATGCGCGCGTTGACTACGTCGGCGGAGCGAGACTCGTCAAAATAGCCGAGATCGACGGTCGGGGAATTGGCCACGGACATCCTCAAAAGCTGTGTTTGTTCGATGATCGATCGCCGTCGTTGGGAGACAGGTAGGCTTGACCGCATCGAGAGAGAAGATCAGGAATGGAAAAGTCTTTTGCGTTCTGTGGGAAAATCACCTGAACCATTTTAGGCAGATCGAGCTGTTTGTCGCGGTTGCCGAATCTGGCAGCATCAGCAGGGCTGCCGAGCAGCTCGAACTATCGATCTCGGCGGCGAGCCGCTATCTGCAGGCGCTCGAAAGCCGCCTTGGTGCCCGGCTTGTCCAACGGACCACGCGCCGGCTTTCGCTGACCGAGGCTGGCAACGAATTCCTGCGGCGCGCGCGCGCGGGCCTGGCGGAAATTCGCGAGGCGGAGGCGGCGGTGCGCGACTTCGTCGTCGAGCCGACCGGCCTGTTGCGCGTGACGGCGTCGCTGTCTTTCTGCCTGCTGCACATCGAGCCATTGCTGACAGAGTTCACGCGCCGCTATCCTGAAATCACGGTCGATGTCGTGGTGGCAAATCGCTATTACGATATTGTCGACAACAGCGTCGATCTGGCGATCCGCACCCGCGAGTTCGAAGCCGACAGCAACCTGACGATCCGGAAGCTTGCCGAGACCCGTCGCGTGCTCGCCGCGTCGCCCGCCTATCTCTTGGCGAACGGCGTTCCGGAAACGCCCGAGGATCTGACCGATCACAAAATCCTCGTCTATAATTACGCGGTCCATCCCAATGAACTGGCCTTGTCCCGCGAGTTGGAGACAAAGATCATCACAATCAAGCCTTTCATCTCTGCGAATGACGGCCAAGTCGTCGTGCGCTCCGCCCTTCATGACATGGGCATCGTCGTGCAGCCCAAATATATCGTCTATGACGAACTGGAGGCCGGGCGGCTCGTCTCCATCCTCGATGATTGGGACCTTCCGCGCCTCACGATGAACATCGCCTTCCAGACGCGAACCTACATGCCCGCCAAGACACGCCTGTTCATCGACGCGCTGATCGATCGATTCCGGATCAACGACTTTAATCGGAAATGGACGTGCTGAGCGAATGCGTCCCGATCGTCTGGGCCGCCGCTAGACCCTCGGCGCTGCGAAGCCCATGGCGCTCAGTTCGCGTGCGACGCGCCGAAGCGGGGGAAGGAAGCGGGTGCGCAGCTCCGTGGGCGTCACGCGCGCCGCCTGAGTCCCGATGTTGATCGCGGCCACGACGCCGCGCGGCCCGGTTACCGGCACCGCGATCGATCGAAGTCCAACCTCCAGTTCCTGATCGACGATGGCATAGCCCTCGTCTGCAACATGATCGAAAAGTGCCAGCAGCGCCGCCGGATCGTCTTCGGTGTTCGCGGTGCGGGCGAGCAGCGTGGTGCGACGCAGATAGGCCGCCTGCGCAGCCTTGTCTTGCCCCGCCATCAGCACGCGTCCCATCGATGTACAGTAGAGGGGCAATCGGCTGCCGGCACGAAGCGAGATCGAGATGATCCGCGAGACCTCGGCGCGTGCGACATAATAGACCTCGTCCTCCTCGATCACGCCAAGCGAGCAGGATTCGTGCAGCTCGTCGCGCAGCTGGTCGAGCAGCGGCTGCGCGCGCATCGCCAATGTGCTCGACGAGAGATAGGCATAGCCCAGCGCCAGAACTTTGGGGCGGAGCGCATAGTCTGCGCCCTGTTGCGACGCATAGCCCAGCCGGACGAGCGTATGCAGGCACCGCTTGACCGCCGGGCGGCTCAGCCCGGTCAGCCGGCTTGCCTGAGCAATCGTCATCGGCCGCTCTTCATCGCCGAAACAGCGCAACACGGCGAGCCCGCGCGCTAGCGAGGTCATGAACTCCGGATCCCCGTCCGCCTGCAGCGATGCCTCCTGCACGTCATCCTCCAGTAATCGATTATCGGACGATAAGTCGTTTACCGATTGACGTAAAGTGTCGGCTGGGAGAGCAGCAGGGTCATAAAAATCTAGGTTGGAGAGCGGAGAATGATCGACAAGGTGGTAACCGACGTCGAAGCGGCCATAGCGGATATCTGCGACGGCGCGTCGGTGATGATCGGTGGCTTCGGCACCGCGGGCATGCCGGTCGAACTCATTGACGCGCTGATCGCCCGCGCCGCTGGCGACCTCACCATCATCAACAACAATGCAGGCAACGGCGAACAGGGCCTCGCCGCACTGATCCGCGAAGGTCGCGTCCGCAAGGTCATCTGCTCCTTCCCCCGCCAATCCGACTCGCATCATTTCGACGCCGCCTATCGAGCAGGCCAGATCGAACTCGAGCTGGTTCCGCAGGGCAATCTCGCCGCGCGCATCCAGGCGGCGGGCGCCGGCCTGGGTGCGATCTACACGCCCACCGGCTACGGCACGCTGCTCGCCGAGGGTAAGGAAACCCGTGAGATCAACGGCGAACAGCATGTGCTCGAATATCCGATCCATGCCGACTTCGCGCTGATCAAGGCGCACAAGGGCGATCGCTGGGGCAATCTCGTCTATCGAAAGACGGCCCGCAATTTCGGTCCGATCATGGCGATGGCGGCCAAGACGACGATCGTGCAGGTCGGCGAGATCGTGCCGCTGGGCGGGCTCGATCCCGAGAGCGTGGTGACGCCGGGCATCTTCGTCCAGCGTGTCGTCCGCGTCGCGGCCGCACTCTCCGTCGCCCACGCCGCCTGATCCGGACAGCCCAATGAACCGCATGACCCGTGACCAGATGGCCGCCCGTGTTGCCCGCGATATTCCGGAGGGTGCCTACGTCAACCTCGGCATCGGCCTGCCCACCAAGGTTGCCGATTATCTGCCGGCGGATCGGGAGATCTTTCTGCAGAGCGAGAATGGCCTGCTCGGCATGGGCCCCGCGCCCGCGCTCGGCGAAGAAGATTGGGAGCTGATCAATGCCGGCAAGCAGGCGGTGACGCTGCTGACCGGCGGCTGCTATTTCCACCATGCCGACAGCTTCGCGATGATGCGCGGCGGCCATCTCGATATTTGCGTGCTCGGCGCCTTCCAGGTGTCGGTGGCCGGCGATCTCGCCAATTGGCACACCGGCGAGCCCGGTGCGATTCCGGCGGTCGGCGGCGCGATGGACCTCGCCATCGGCGCCAAGCAGACCTTCGTGATGATGGACCTGCTTACCAAGCAGGGCGAGAGCAAGCTGGTCGAGACCTGCACCTATCCGTTGACCGGGCTCGGCTGCGTCTCGCGCGTCTATACCGACCTCGCGGTGTTCGATGTGGGGCCGGGCGGTGCCGGCGTCATCGAGATGGTCGAAGGGCTGGGCTTTGGGGAGTTGCAGCGGCTGGTCGGCGTGCCGCTCGCCCGCTCGACTCCCGCCGTCGCCGCATGAACAGCTGAACAGAAGAAACGGAACGACATCATGACCGAAGCCTTCATCTGCGACGCCGTCCGCACGCCGATCGGCCGCTATGGTGGTATCCTCGCGAAGGTCCGTGCCGACGATCTCGGCGCGCTGCCGATGGCGGCGCTGCTCGCGCGCAACAGCGGACTCGATCCGGCGGCGATCGAGGAGGTCTTCTATGGCTGCGCCAATCAGTCTGGCGAGGATAATCGCAACGTCGCGCGGATGAGCCTGCTGCTTGCCGGTTTGCCCAGCGCTGTGCCGGGCGTGACGCTCAACCGGCTGTGCGCCTCCGGGCTTGAGGCGGTCGGCCAGGCGGCGCGGGCGATCCGCAACGACGAGATGGCGCTGGCCATCGCCGGCGGCGTCGAGAGCATGACGCGCGCGCCGTTCGTGATGGGTAAGTCCGACACGGCGTTCGGCCGCGCGCAGAAGCTCGAGGATACGACGATGGGCTGGCGGTTCGTCAACCCGGCACTCGATGCGCTTTACGGCACCGAGACCATGCCCCGCACCGGCGAGAATGTCGCCACCGACCATGGTATCGCGCGCGTCGACCAGGATAGCTTCGCATGGCGCAGCCAGCAGCGTGCGGCGATCGCGCAGGCGAATGGATTCCATGCCGAGGAAATCGTCGCGGTCGCGGTGCCCGGCAGCAAGAAGGGCGAGAAGACCGAGGTCTCGATCGACGAGCATCCCCGCGCCGACACGACGATCGAGACGCTCGGCCGGCTCAAGCCGTTGTTCGGCACCGATGGGACCGTCACTGCGGGCAACGCATCGGGCATCAACGATGGTGCTGCGGCGATGATCATCGCCAGCGAGGCGACGGCGAAGACGCATGGGCTGACACCCCGCGCGCGCATCCTCGGCATGGCGTCCGCCGGTGTCGCGCCACGTGTCATGGGGATCGGCCCGGTGCCCGCGACACGCAAGCTGATGGCGCGCCTCGGTCTCTTGATCGGCGACTTCGACGCGATCGAACTCAACGAGGCTTTCGCCAGCCAAAGCCTCGCAGTCATGCGCACGCTCGGGCTTGCCGACGACGCGCCGCACGTCAACGCGAACGGCGGCGCGATCGCGCTCGGTCATCCGCTGGGCATGTCGGGCGCACGGCTTGCGATGACGCTCGTCCACCAACTTGAGAAAAGCGGCGGTAAATATGGCCTCGCCACGCTGTGCATCGGGGTCGGCATGGGCCTGGCGCTCGCGGTCGAGCGGGTCTGATCCAAAGGCCCGCGATTAGCACAGCGGCCGACCTTTTACCGCGGCGAGCTGCCCGATAGGGACGTTGCCTCCCGCCGCCTGTTGTGTTCCACATCGTCGCGATAGGATACCGCGTTATCGCAGGAGCAGTGTCGCCTCGGCTATTGCAGATAGCACCGCGGCAATCCGATCGGCGGATTGTGTCCGGTCGATCTTCGGCATACCTGCCCCGGTGGGATCGATGCTTGCCAACAGCTCACCGACGCCATCGAGCAGGACGTTCATCGGAGTTCTCGCGTTCGGCGCTTTGACCAGTGGATTGCCTGCTAGCGTCGGGATCTTTTGCGCACGCCTGGCCCGATTGATCTCCGCACGCTCGAGGTCGGAAATGGTCCACCCGGCCCGCTCCAGTATCTCGTGCACCGCGGACACTGGCGCGAGGCCGAAAAAGCCGAGCTCCACAGCGCCGACACCGTAGGCGACGAAACGGCCGAGGGATTCGACGCCAGAAGCTTCGGCGAAGCTGCGTTCTGCGTCGGTAATGGAAGCGAGATAGAGGGCATCGCCTAGGCCCAGGTCAGGAGCTGTGGTGCGCGGAGGGGCGTGTGCATTAAACCGATGGATTTCAAGATGATCGGACATTGGGACAAAATCGCGAAGCGGTCCGTCATTGATGACAGCAGCAAGGCGACAGAGCTTAAGCGACGGCCGCCAATCGACAGTCTGAAGGGTACCAGCCAAACGGGACTGCGAACGAGGAGCGCAAGGCCGCTGTCTATAGCCCGAGACCGCTAAGAGATGGATGGTCATCGGGCCGGCGACCGAGCGGCCAACGATATAGCCGGTCATTTTCGCTCGACAGCTGCAGATCGTTGATGCTGGCGAAACGGCGCTGCATCAGGCCATTATCGGCGAATTCCCAATTCTCATTGCCATAACTGCGATACCAGCGTCCTTCAGAATCACGCCATTCATAGGCAAACCGCACAGCGATCCGATTGCCCTCATAGGCCCAGAGCTCCTTAATGAGACGGTAGTCAAGTTCACGTTCCCACTTGGCGGCGAGGAAGGTCTGGATCTCTTCACGGCCGCGGGGGAACTGGTCTCGGTTCCGCCATATGCTGTCGGGCGAATAGGCCAACGCCACCCGCTGGGGGTCGCGGCTGTTCCAGGCGTCCTCTGCGGCTCGGACCTTGGTGATCGCAGTCTCGCGCGTGAAAGGCGGAAGCGGCGGGCGGCTTTCGGCATCGCTCATAGCATAGAGACTCCAGTTGGTGTTCCAGCACACTGTTCCAAGGAGTTGCCGATGATAATTGCCGTCATCCGCAGATCATTATTGCGCAGGATGCGGAAATCTGAGCGGCGTTCAAGCCGATGCCGCCTGCGGACGGCACAGAACCAATCGTCTGGTTTCGAGGGCCTCGGCAAGCGCCTGCCGAATACGTGTCGAGAGACGTTCCAGCGCAGATTGCGCGAGCAAGATTCTGTGATAGTCGAGGCCAAGAAGCCGTCATTTCTTGCGGCAGGAGAAAGAGTGGATGGACCGTCTCGACAGCTTGCGAACCTTCATCGCCGTCGCTGATAAGGGCAGCTTCACCGAGGCGGCGCGTTCGCTCAACGTGTCCGGCACGGCGGCAACGCGAGGAGTCGCCGCCCTCGAGGCGGCACTGGGCGTAACTCTCTTCATGCGAACGACCAGGTCGGTTCGCCTTACGGAGGATGGGGCGGCCTATCTCGAACGCTGCCGGGCTGCGCTTGCCGACCTCGATGATGCCGCGGAAATGCTGCGGGGAAGGACTAGCGAGCCGCGCGGGACATTGGTCGTCACGGCGCCCGTTGTGTTTGGCCGGTTGCACATCCTGCCTGTGGTCACGCAATTGCTCGGCCGTTTTCCCGCGCTCGACGTCCGCCTGATGCTGATCGATCGCGTTGTCCGCCTCGCGGAGGAAGGAATCGATGTCGCCGTGCGCATCGCGGATCTCTCGGATAGCGCGTTGCATGCGTTACGCGTGGCAGAGGTTCGCCGCGTTCTCACGGCAAGTCCGGACTATCTCGCACAGCATGGAGAGCCCAAGTCAGCAACCGAACTCCACGAGCATGTTCTGATCTCGTTCGACCAGCTCGCCGGCGCAAATAGCGAATGGCGCTTTGGCGCGACCGGTAAACCCACCATTCGCATCGCGCCGCGGCTCACGGTCAATAGCGCGGACGCAGCGATCGCGGCCGCTCGCGCCGGATTGGGTATCGTCCGGACGCTGTCCTACCAGGTCGCCGAGGACGTCGCGGCAGGCCGGCTGAGGCCCGTATTGGCCGAGCTTGAGCCGCCACCGGTGCCGGTGAACCTCGTGTTCCAGGCAAGCCGCCGAAGCTCGCCCAATGTGCGAACCTTCCTCGATACGGCTAAACTGCATTTCGCGAATGGGGTAGACTGACTTCCGGCTACAGCGCGGAGTGTGATTTCACACCCTCCTCGAACGCCGATTTGATCGACAGGAAGCGCGCATCGACGGCCAGCGGGTCTTTCCGGTTGAGATCGATCAGGGCCTGACGCTCCGGCCCTCCCCGGATCACCTCAATCGCGTCGGACGCGATGCCGGCGACGATGGCATCGGCCACATGCTCCGCCGGTTCCAAGGAGAAACCGACATCCGGACCGGCTCTGTTGGTGGCCATCATCGGCGTGTCGGTCCCGCTGGGATAGACGGTAAGAACGCGGACACCCTCGCCGTTGAGTTCGCGGCGAAGGGACTCGCTGAAGCTGGAAAGGCCAGCCTTCACGGCCGCGTAGGTCGCATAGAAGGGCATGGCTATCAACGCGATCGCGGAGGTGACGTTCACCACCATGCCACCAGCGCCATCCTTGAGGGCAGGCAAGGCCGCACGCGTGAGAAGGATCGGAGCGACGAGATCGACCTCGACCATCGTGCGGATCTCGTCCTCACGCATATCGGTGAGACGGCCGGCCCGCACGGCGCCGGCATTGTTGATCAAAATGTCGAGGCCGCCGAGCGAGCGGGTCGCGCCGAGGAGGGTCGCAGTGCGGCCCTCCTCGGTCGAAACGTCCGCGGATACGCCACTTGCTTCGGCGCCCGCCAGGCGCAGCGACGCCACCGCCTCGTCGACCGCATTCCGCCGGCGTCCAGTCACCACCAATCGGGCGCCGCGAGCGGCAAGCGCCCGTGCCGTGGCGAGACCGATGCCGCTTGTGCCGCCTGTAATCAGAACGCGCTTGCCTTCGATATCCATTGTCTCTTCCTCACGCTTCCTTCGGGTAGTTAGAAGGGAAGAGAGCCCTCTTGGTCTCCTCGTCGAACTCCCTCTTGAACGCGTGGTCGGTGCCCACCTTGCGGGCACGTTCCGCAGCTACCCGCGCATTGATGTCGGCGAACCACCGTTCGATGTTGGGATAGGCCGCCAGGGGATTTTCGGCGCCCGGCAGGACGAACTGCGCCCGGTCGATCCAACCCCATGCCGCCATGTCCACGATCGTGTAATATTCACCGACGATGAAGCGGCGGTCGGCGAGATGCACGTCCAGCACTTCGTAATGGCGGTCCGCCTCGCGCCGGTAGCGGTTGACGGCGTAATCGAGTCCCGAAGGCGCGGCGCGCTGGAAGTGAACGGCCTGCCCCGAGAAGGGCCCGAGACCCGAGGAGACGAAGAACAGCCAGGACAGCAACTCGGCCCGGTCCGCCGGGTCACCGAGGAAGTTGCCCACCTTTTCCGCCAGGTAAAGCAGGATCGCGTTCGAATCGAACACGCGGACTTCCCTGCCGCCTGGCCCATCGGTGTCGACGATCGCCGGAACCTTGCCGTTAGGGTTGATAGCGAGATAGGCTGGAAGGTGCTGCTCTCCCTTGCTCGTGTCCACGGGAACCAGCTCATATTCGAGCCCGGCTTCCTCGAGCAGCAGCGCGACCTTGGCGGGATTGGGGGTGGGGTGAAAATAGAAACGGATCATGTTGGCCTCCTTGGTCGGCGGTGTGGACAACCGGTTCGGGTGATTTATCGAATGTTGGCGATCAGCCCGTCCTGAAGCCAGGAGGCAAGATATCCCCCGGCAGCTTCTACCGCGCTTTCGAGGCCGTTCTCTTCGGCCAGGCGGTCACACAGGCGCGCGAAGCTCAGGCCAGACACGGCGAGCTGAATCGCCCCCATCTCGGTCTGTTCGATGGTCGCAAAATGCGGCTGCAAGTCTACGCGCCACACACGGATCCATGCCGGTTCGGGTAGCATCTCGGCGGGAGGAACGTCCTCGCCGGCCGCGATCGCGTTCCAGATGGCACCGCAATTCGTCTTGACGGGCAGGAGGTCGAGTGTCGGCACGAAATCGATGACGGCATCCTCCCAATCGACATCGGAAAGGCGCTGGGGGTCGAAGGCGACCGCGTTCGGACCGTCGAACGCCCGGCGCAAAGCCCAATCGAGCGCAGCTATCTCACCGACCTCGATGTCCCCAGGATAGAGCGCGTTGATCGTGTCGGAAAAACCCCCGCCATAATCACGCAGCGTCCAGCTATGGGGAGGATGCTGGGCGATGTGGTGGCGCGCGGCTTGCTCGAACCGTTCGTCGCCGAGCCACGCCCAGAGACGCTCGTAGCTGTCCTTGAGGCAATCGACGAGCTGCGCGCTATAGGCGTTGTGGTAAACAGCGAGACCCGGTCCCGCATCACCGTCGACCGCAACCGGAATCTCGCTCGGCTGGTCGAGCAGGAAGCCGATGAAGCCACGCTGCAGATCAAGCAGGCTCATGCCGCCTCCGCCACGCGCGTTGCGATTCCGCGCGCTATGTCGAGCTCGGCCAGCAGGTCCGCCAGCGGCGGGATCTTGTCGTCTCGCTCGATCATCGTCGCGACCGGCCCGAGGCGGGGATATATCCGTCCGAACAGCTCCCAGACGAGATCGGGAACTGGCTGGTCATGGGTATCGATCAAGCGATGGCGGCCCTGGCTGTGACCGGCGAGGTGAACTTGCCGGACGCGGTCCGCGGGGACACCCGCAAGATACTCATAGGGGTCGAACCCGTTGTTGGTGCCGCTGACATAGATGTTGTTCACGTCGAGCAGCAGGTAGCAGCCGGTCCGACGGGTCATTTCAGTGAGGAATGCCCACTCCGGCATCTGATCATCGGCGAAGGTCAGATAGGTCGACGGATTTTCGAGAACCAGGGGACGTTCCAGGACGTCCTGCACATGGTGGATGTTCGCGCAGACCGTGTCGAGCGCCTCCTCGGTGAATGGAAGCGGAAGCAGATCGTGGGAATTGACGTGCTCGATCCGCGACCAGCTCAGATGATCCGAGACCCATAGCGGGTCCACACGATCGGCGAGGGTCTTCAAACGCTCGAGATAGTCGGGGCGGACGCCATCCGCCGATCCGATCGACATCGATACGCCGTGCATCGCGACCGGCCAACGTTCGCGCACCTGGTCGAGCACATGGAGCGGGCGCCCGCCGGCAACCATGAAGTTTTCGGAGATGATCTCGACGAAATCGACCGGAACCGCCTCATTCAGAAAATTCTGGAAGTGCGGGATGCGCAAACCCAGTCCAAAACCCTGAAATGGCGCTATAGTCTCTTTCGACACGAATATACTCCTGAGCGGCGTACCGGGTCGGCCATTGGGGGGAGTGTCCGGCCCGGCACACTGGCAGGTTCGTTCTGCCTGGTGCTTGGGTTACATGCCCCCGGAAAATCTGCTGGCTCAGACCGGCTTGCGAAAACGCAACGTCATCCTGTCGCTTTCGCCGATCGCGTCATAGCGCGCGCGCTCCTTGTCGCTCAGAAACGGATGGCCCGGCCCCGCGCTCAACCGCGCCGGCGGCAATGTCCAGACGCCGAAGGGATAGTCCTTGCTGTCCTTGGGATTGGCGTTGATCTCAGAGGAACCATCGAGAATAAACCCGGCCTTCGTCGCGGCGTCGATGACGGTCTGTGTCGCGACATAGCCGGTGAACTGGCCCGGCCCGGTTAGTTCGGCCGTCTTCGGTTCGGCGCGATGCTCCTCGACAGCGAAAAATCCGCCTGGCTTCAGCGCGGTGAAGATGTCCCTCATCGCCTTGTCACTGAAGCCGAGATGGATCCAGTTGTGGATTTCTCGGGCCGAGATGATCACATCGACCGAATTCGGCGGTGCGAGCGGCCCCGAAATTGCGCCAAAAGCGGCGTAGCGGATATTGCCATAAATGGAGGCATCCGCATGCTTCGTCTCGAAGCGCCGGCGATCGACCTTGAGGCCGCCTGGAACCTTGGGGTCATCGAGATCGGCCACGCCGGCGATATAGGTGCCTCCGGCCTTCGCCAGATAGGGCGCAAGGATTTCCGTCCAATATCCACCCTCCGGTTGGAGATCTACGATCGTCAGCCCCGGTTTGACGCCCCAGAATTGCAGCGTTTCATACGGATGCCGAAAGCGATCTCGTGCGCGATCGCCGGCCGGGCGCAATTTGGCATCGATTGCACTCCGGAGGGCCGGGTCCGCAGCCGTCTGCCTCGCGGCGTCATTGGCATGCAACGCAGGCCCCGAGAGGACCGCAACCGCCATCAATCCTGCGAGCATCGAACGCGCGAAGACCTTCCCCATGTGTCACTCCCAAAGTTGATATGAATTCCACATCCGGCAGGAGGCCGCCCACATGGCGGCCCCCTTGCTTCACCACCGGAGCACTTTTCGACCGATCGCCGCGCCGATCAGTGACGCTACGCCGAGCCCCAACGAGTACCAGAGAAGGACGAAGCCGGGCGAACTCTCGGTGCAGTGCAGCGCATAAACCGTGGCGGCCGTGCCGCCCGCGACAAGCCCGGCGGCCGCGCCTGCCGCCCCAAGCTGGGTCGGAGCCAGTCGCGAAAGGCTCCAAAGCAGCCCGAAGAACACGGGCGCCGAAAGCCCGGCGACATAGAGCGGGCACTGCGCCCAACTCGACCCCATCCAGAATGCCTCGCCATTGTCGGCTGGCGCTGCGCCCAGCCGGAGCAGGGTGATGGCAGCGAGCATGACGAGCGGAACGGCGAACAGCCTCGCCCAATGCACCGGCCGTGAGTCCGGCCGGCTAAGACGATCAAGCGCCTGGAAACCCAGATACACCAGCGAGCCGCTATAGAGTAGCTTCACCCAGAAAATGCCAGTCGACATCGCCTCGCCAAGATCATGGCGAATCCCAAGAGACGGCCAGAGCACCACCGCGGCAGCGGCGATGGCGGCACCAGAGATCAGCCCCTTGCGCAGGTGGGCACGAGAACTGCCGGCCGGCACCGGGTGCAGGTCGCTGGCAAGCTCCGCAATCAACATTTCGGTATTCATGAATTGCTCCGTCGAACACTCGACCGACGGGCCTCCACGCCGCGAGTCAGTTACCTATTCGAAGCGACCCGCCATTCGGTTACGCAGGAGTTTGCTTCGTAACGATCCGGGCCATCCCATCGAACGTAGAAGCATTGCGAGTTCAGCGTGAGGGTCGCGGACGTGTTGCGATGCTGTACATAGCAGGGAGGGTGAGTGAGAAATGGCTGGTATCCCAATTGCGATCGTTCAGCAGGCGCCGGTTTTTCTCAATCTTGCGGCAAGTGTCGAAAAAGCTGAGCAACTCGTCCGCGCCGCCAAGGCAGACGGCGCCAGCTTGATCGTCTTCCCCGAGGCGTGGCTACCTGGCTATCCTGTCTGGTTGGACGAGGCCCCGGGCTCCGCTCTGTGGGGTCATCGTCCAGCCGAAATCCTCTTTCGGCTTCTCTATGCCAACTGTCCCACGCTCGACGGACCCGAGATCGGACGCCTAGCCGACCTTGCGGTTGAACTCTCGGTCGAGATCGTGATGGGTATCCAGGAACGTCGCGGCGCCAGCATCTTCAACACCGCCTTGCGTCTCACCCCGGAGGGTGGTCGGGATGTCCACCGAAAAATCATGCCCACTCACAATGAGCGCCTGGTCTGGGCGGCCGCGGACGGAAGCAATTTTCGTCCCTGGCCAAGTGACTTCGGCCCCTTTGGCGCGCTCATCTGCTGGGAGCATTGGATGCCGCTGGCTCGCGCTGCGCGGCACAACGAGGGTGAGGTTCTCCATTTCGCGTTGTGGCCGGCCGTCACCGAACTCCATTTGCTCGCCAGCCGTCACTATGCTTTCGAGGGGCAGTGCTTTGTCGCCGCGGCCGGGACGGTGCTTGCTCGCAATGAAGTACTGGACGGCTTCGATAGCCTCGGCGTGCGCGAGGAGGCTGCCCGAAGCCTGCTGGAATCGATCCCTTCCGACCACCAATTGCTCAAGTCCGGTGCCAGCGCTGTGATCGCGCCCGATACGTCGCTGATCGCAGCCGCCGAACCTGGCGATTCAAGGACGCTACATGCCGCGATCGACCTCGATAGGCTCGCGGAAGGCAGGCTCTATCTCGACACGGCGGGTCATTATTCCCGGCCCGATATCTTCGAACTGCGCGTCGATACGCGCGAGCGTCCGGGCGTCTTCATCGAACGCTAAACGGCGTCGATGGTGCACCTTACGATGCGTGCCATCACTCCCGGATCAGGCGAATATCGACTTCACGCTCGACGAACGTCCATTCCCTGGTACTGCGCAGCCGCTCCACCAGCATTTCGAAGCCGGTGACGTGCTCGGGCGCGTATTCGAACCAGGTCAGGAAGTCGAACGGCCCACCCAGGTCCCTGCAGTGGAAGAGGCGGCGAGCGATCGCGGGCAGGTACTCGATGCCGATGGCGATATGCGATGATTGCTCTTCGAATATCTGCCGGCGCTCGTCCTGTGCAAAGTCCCACCACGCCTTCGCCTTGAGGATCGGGATCAGCGCCGCCCGCGTAGCTCGATCGCGGCCGAGACCTTCCTGTCGGTCCAGCAGCCGCTGCTGCTCGGTTTGATGGACATAGCGTCCATTGCTGGTGGTGCCACGCAAGACCCAGCTCGCATCGTCCGTGATCGTGGTATCCGCCTCGCGGATGCTCAGGTGCGTGGCCTTCGGAAGACTGTCTCCGATCACGGGGGAAATGCTCTCGATCCGCCAGGGGCCGTCGCTTCCGGCGACAAAGCCGACAAGGAAAAGACCACGATCCGGCGCGTCGAGGGTATCAGCCGTCTTGATCTTGTTCATCAACGTCTCCGGTCCAGATCCAACGGCAATACGATCGTGTCGCCTTCCCGGTTACGAGCCATGTCGCGACTTTGCCTCGACCAGATTATTTGTTGCCGGCTTGGTCTCTTTTTGGGGGCATCTGTAACTGTACAGCCCTCGCGAGCGGATCTCTGGGTATCGACATTCAAGCACTGGAGACAGATTATGTACGCTCAATCCTACCGTCCCGTTCTTTCCGCGGCGCTGCCGTTTCTGGGCTCCGGCGTTGCGTTGGTCGCGATGCTGGTGATCGGCGCGGTGTCCGTCGCGGGAACCATGATGGGGTCCATGGCTGGCCTTTGACGGGCAAGCCCAGGCTCGCCCCATCGGCGTCCGACGTTGTCGGTCCGCGTGCCCCGGCCGACCTGACCTCGTCTTCCTTCGGGAGGGACGCGGCGGGCGGCGCTGGTAGCCGCTAACATCTTGTGAGGCCCGCGTAACCATGCGGCCATCGGAAACGAACCAGCGGTAACGGTTCCACGCAACAGGAAAGCAGATCCATGTCCCTCGTTCGATTCCTCCCCATTGCAGCGCTGGCTGTTATCGCGGCGCCTCTTCAGGCACAGCCGGTCCAGCCTTTCAGCCTCGGCGCGCTCAAGGCTGCGCAGGCGGCGGGCAAACCGGTGCTGGTCGATGCCTTCGCGCCCTGGTGCCCGACCTGTCGTGCGCAGGCTCCGACGATCGACAAGCTCTCGACCGATCCGGCCTACAAGAACCTCACTATCCTCCGGCTCGACTATGACAACCAGACGGCGGAGAAGAAGGTGCTCGGCATCACCAAGCAGAGCACCCTCATCGCTTACAAGGGCAACAAGGAGGTCGGCCGCATCGTCGGCATTACCGACGGCGCTCAGCTGCGCAGTTTCGCCGCCACGCCGCTGCGCTGACCGTGCTGCGTCTCGACCGGCGTGCCGCGGTCATGGGTCTCGGCGCTGCTGCGTTCGGGATCACTTCGCTCGCGGGCGCGATCGCGGCACCGAGCTATGACGATCCGGACGACATGTATGGCGCCCTGCGGCGCCAGCCGGGTCAGATCCTCCGTGTCGGAGCCGGCACGATCAACCTCGTGTTTGCCGATGGAGCACCCGGCCTCGATCGCGATCGCGTGGTCTCCTGGGTACGCACCGCGGTCGCTGCGGTAACCGCCTATTTCGGCCGTTATCCGGTCAAGGACTATGGGCTATTGGTGATTGCCGAGCCCGGCGATCACGTCGGCCATGCAACGACGTTCGGCTATGCCGGCACCGCGACCCGGATTCATGTCGGCGTAGCGGCCGATGCGACCGCCTTCCATCGCGATTGGGTGCTGGTCCATGAGATGGTCCACACAGCCCTCCCGAACCTTCCTCGCCGAGCGCTGTGGCTCCAGGAGGGCAATGCGACCTATGTCGAACCGATCGCCCGGGCGCTGGTCGGCGAACTGCCTGTCGAGGAGGTGTGGCGGGAGTCGATCCTCGGCATGCCCAAGGGCACGCCCAAGGCCGACGACCCGGGAATGGACGGAACCCGCGCCTGGGGCCGGCTCTACTGGGGCGGCGCAACCTTCTGGCTGCTCGCCGACATCGCAATCTACCAGGACAGCGGCGGGAGATATTCCCTGCGCAATGCCCTGCAGCGCATCAACCGTGAGAGCGGCGGAAACACGGTCGAGTGGTCGCCCGAGCAGCTGATGGCGGTCGGTGACATGGCGGCCGGAACGCGCTCCCTGCAGGATCTCTATGTCCGGTTTGCCGAGCAGCCTATCGATACGGACCTGAGCGATCTTTTCCGGCAACTCGGCGTCGGGATGGACGCGCAGGGCGGCACGCGCTTTGACGATCGGGCACCTTTGGCCGAACTTCGCCGGCGGATCACGAAACCGTAGGTCCACGGATGCTCCACCAGGCGGGGAGTGGGGTTCTTGGCTCCCGTCCAGAGGCTTCATTCTGCGATCGCCTCGAGCGAATCGCGAATGGTGGTGGCGCGATCGGTGAGTTTCTGCGGCCCGGCCGCAAATTGGCCGCCCAGTACCAGCCACACGCCGAGCAAAACAATTGCAGCTCCGGCGATCAGGCCCGAATGCAGTAGCCAGAAGGATACGGCCGAGCTCGGCTCATACATCGCACCCAGCCAACCAACGAGGAGGTTTGCGGCGAAGAGGTGGAGATAGCAGAGCGCGATCATGGTCCCGCAGGTGCCACGCGGCGCCATGCGCGAGTATAGCGCAAGCGCGACGGGCAGGCTGTGGGCGAAGCCGATATTGTTGAGGATGTGGAAGGCCAGAGCCCACCCCAGGGCTACCTGGTGCGGAGCCCCGGCGTTCTTTGTCGCGATCGCCAGCGCGAGCGGCGCGAGCGCCGAGAATGCTGCACCGATCGTGAGCTTGGCCAATTCGCTGGGCTCGGGCCGCCGGCGACCCCAAGCGCGCCAGAAGGCGACCGAGAGACCCATCACCACGGTGCTGATCACCGCCCCGAAGGACAAGAGCCAGGTGATTGGCAGCATGTGCCCGAACAGCATCAGGTCGTAATTGGCCTCGCCCCAGATCAGATAGGCGTTGAAGGTCTGCTGGTTGCCGATCTGGGTTATGGTAAGCACCGGCAGGAGAAGGATGAGGATGGCGATGTTGCGCACATCATGCTTCGTGAGCTGGACAGGCTGATTGCCGGCGCGCGCGGGCGAGTTCACCGGGATGGTCCCAAGGCCCGCCACGTAGATGATCAGACCGATCGTCATGCCGACGCCGGCGGCAGTGAATCCCCACCGCCACGCGACATCCTGGCCGAGGCTTCCGCAGACAAGCGGCGCCAGGATACCGGCGATCTGGACACCGAACATGTAGAGCTGAAAACCGTCCGAGCGGCGTTCGTCGCCGGCCCGATACAAGGCGCCGATCTGCCCGGCGTGATTGCTGCGGAACGCGCCGAGCCCCAGCAGCAGGAAGAGAAGCGCGAGCAGAAAGGTACGATCGAACGCCATCAGGATATGGCCGATCGTCATCATGACTGCCCCGGCGACCACGGCGCGGGTCTTGCCGACCCAGCGATCCGCGATCGCGCCGCCGATGATCGGCGTGAGATAAGCGAGCCCCGCGTAGAGCCCGAAGATGTAGGAGGCGAGCTTTTGCGGCGACTGGTGCATATCACCGTTGCCGAGCAAGCGCTCGAGAGCGGCAAGGCCCCAGACCTGCCCGACATGATCGGGCTGAAGCAGCCAGTGCGTCATGTAGAGCACAAGCAGCGACTGCATGCCATAATAAGCGAAGCGCTCGAACGAACCGGCGAACGAGAGGGGGCCGAGTCCGAGCGGATGGCCAAAGAAGGTCCGGCCGGCCGGCAACAACGCCGGGCCTTGATGGATCGTGTTCATCTAAAGTCTCCAGAGTTGAGTGCCAGCAAAGCGTGACGTGTCAGCCGCGGGTTGCGGGGGCAGGGGAAAGGGGCTTGCGAAAACGCAGCGTCATGCGGTCGCTCTCGCCAATCGCGTCGAAACGGACCCGGTCCGCCGCGCTCACGGTCGGCTGACCTGGAATTTCGCTGAGCTGGGTGGGCTTGAGTGTCCAGACACCCAGGGGGTAAGTCTTGATGTCCGTGGGATTGGCGTTGATCTCGGACGATGCGTCGAGCACGAAGCCGGCTTTCGTCGCAGCGGCGATCACGACCCTGGTCGGGACATAGCCAGTGAATGGATCTCCGGTCAGGACCGGATCGATCTGCGGCTCAGCGCGATGTTCCTCGATCGCGAGGATGCCTCCCGGCTTCAGCGCGCGATAGACGTCGCGGAAACCCTTGTCGGCATAACGCTCGTGCAGCCACTGATGCACTTCGCGGGAGGCGAGGACCAGGTCGACGCTTCCCGGTCTCGCCAGCAAGCCGGATCGCGGCCCAAAGGTCGCATAACGGATGGGCCCCAGGCGAGCAAAAGCGGCTCGGCTGGGTTCATCGCCGCCATTCCCTCCGACCAGCAGGTTCCGCCACCGGTCGTTTCCGAGATCCGGGACGCCCGCGATATAGATGCCGCGGGTCCTGGCGAGATAAGGCGCCAGGATACGGGTCCAGTAGCCGCCCTCGGGCTGCAGATCGACGACCGTCATCCCGGGGCGCAGACCCCAGAAGCGCAGCGTCTCGTAGGGGTGGCGATCATGGTCGCGCGCGCGATCGGCGGCGGTGCGCACGGTCGAGGAGAGCGCCGCGGCGAGGTGCGCGTCGCGCTGCCGATCGGACGCGCCGAGGGATCCTTGGTGCGTGCTCGGTGCCGCCCGGGCCCGCGCCGCCACGGTCGCGCCGGAGACCAGGAGAAGCGCAATGCAAGTCAGGGCAGACCATGTGGATGATCCGGTCGGCGATGATCCAGGGACATTCTTCATTTCGTCGGCTTCCAGCTTTGTGAGGTGGTTGCTGCGACGATAGTTGATGCCAATCCGATGATAATCGGGCTTATGGGAAAATCATTATCGCGGTTAGTGAAGAAATCCGGACGGCGGTGCGATGTAGCTCGCGGTGCCGGGCGACAGGGGGGCCGCCCGGCACCGTTTCACAGGCCGTCTGTCCTCGTGCCACGTCCAGGAGCAACCGGGCACGAGGGGACGGCATTGTCGCCGTGCGGGGATCAGGGGCGGCGACAATCATGGGTTCGCCGGGACGCCTCGCTGAGTTACGCCGCCAGAAGAATTTCCGGCGTCACAGGTGCGGCGCCCGACAAGCGCTCAGAATCCCGCTTGACGCTGATAAAGCGACTGGTCATATATTATCTCATGGCAAGACCAGCGAATCCACAGACCCATGCCCGCCTGGTTGGAACCGGCGGAGATCTCGTCCGCCGCCAGGGCTTTCATGCGACCGGCGTGCAGGACGTTGCGACCGCAGCCGGCGTGCCCAAGGGATCCTTCTACAATTACTTCGCGACAAAAGAGGGGTTCGGACTCGCGATTCTGGACGCCTATTGGGAAGAGATCGAGCGCGACCATCTGGCCAGGCTCGACGACCGGCGCCTCAATCCGGCCGATAGGGTGAGAGCTTTTTTTCGTGGGCTCTCCCAGATGCACGCCGACACCGGGTTTGGTCCGGGGTGCCTGATCGGCAATCTTGCGCTCGAGCTCGGCAACACCAGCGACCCGGTGCGCGAGCGTGCCGCCCTGCTGCTTCGCCGTTGGGATGCAGCTCTTGCCGCGTGCCTTGAGGGTGCTCAGGCGGACGGGACGCTGCAATCCGGGCTGGAGCCGGCAGCGCTCGCCGCAGTGCTGGTGGAAGCCTTCGAGGGTGCCGTGATGCGGGCCAAGGTCGAGCGCGGCCCCACCGCTTTCGCCCGGTTCGAGGCGCTTCTCTCGGTCTTTCTCCCGAAACGCCCGAAGACCACTTGATCGAACAGCGAGACAGGAGGATTCCATGGCTCTGGATGACGTGAACATCGGCAATCCGCTCTATGCCGACCCGACTGACCCTGTGCTGCCCGCCACCGGGTTTGCGCTTGATCATACGAAGGTGGCCCTTGTCGTCGTCGACCCCCAGATCGACTTTCTGAGCCCGGAGGGGGTGAGCTGGCCCTATTTCGGCGAGAGCATCACCGAGAACGGCACTGTCGATCATCTGCGGCAGCTGTTCGAGGCCGCCAAGGCTGCAGGCATCACCGTCGCTGTCTCGCCTCATTATTACTATCCGACCGATCACGCCTGGAGGTTCGGTGGTCCGCTCGAGAAGGTAATGCACGGGATCGGGATGTTCGGGCGAAAGGGGCCACTATCGCTGGACGGCTTCGAGAATAGCGGCGCCGACTTCCTGCCTGCGTTCAAAGACCATATTCTCGATGGCGACACGATCATCGCGTCACCGCACAAGGTTTATGGCCCCGAGAGCAATGACCTTTCGCTCCAGCTGCGCAAGCGTGGCGTCTCCCAGGTCATCCTCGCCGGCATGGCAGCCAATCTCTGCGTGGAATCGCACCTGCGCGAGCTCGTTGAGCAGGGCTTCGAGGTGGTGGTGGTGCGTGACGCAACGGCCGGGCCACGCTTGCCGGAGGGCGACGGCTATCTTGCGGCCCTGATCAACTTCCGGTTCCTGGCTCACGCCATCTGGACCACGGCCGAGACCGTCGATCAGCTCGAGCAGACCCACGCCGCCGCCTGAGCGCGTCAAAGGAGACCAGCGATGATACACACGCATATCTCGCCCGAAGCGCGGGCAAACCTCGCGGAGGCCACCCTGGAGGCCAAGCGCGCCAAGGGTTTGAGTTGGGACGATATCGCCGAGGGAACCGGGATCAGCACCGAGTTCGTGACTGCCGCCCTGCTTGGCCAGCATCCGCTTCCCGAAGACGTGGCGACCCGCGTCGTCGAGAAGCTCGGATTGCCTGATCAAGCCGCGCTTGATCTCCAGGCGATTCCGATGCGCGGTAGTCTGTCGGTGCAGCCGCCGACCGACCCCACCATCTATCGCTTCCACGAGATCGTGCAGGTCTATGGAACGACGCTGAAGGCATTGATCCATGAACGCTTCGGCGACGGGATCATGAGCGCGATCAACTTCAAGATGACCGTCGGTCGGGAAGAGGACCGGGAAGGTGGAGAGCGCGTCGTCATCACGTTGAACGGCAAATTTCTTCCGACGCGCCCATTCTGATGCCGCCGGTGGCGGATGCCGGACCCGAACGCAAGGAACTGCGGCGTTGCGCAGTGAAGGGCGAGGACGGGTCGGCGTTCACCGCCATCGAGTATCGCTATCTGGCGACCATCGCCACCCGTCGTGGGGTACGCACCCAGATCGGCGCTCGCCACTGGATGTTGAAGTCAGGACAGGGGCTCCGTCTGATCGATGCTGCCTGTTTTCTCCACGAGCCAAGCGGCGAGCTATTCTGGCTGGAGCGTGACTAGCAGTTCGGCCGACGATCTCAGGCATTGCTCGTCAGCAGGCACCGCAACGAAGAATTGCCGATTTTCGACATTATCATCCCGCCGCGGCTGCTCGATGATCCGGGACAAGCGGCAGGGGGCGAGAGCCTTCGGCGCCGATGCTTCGAAAGGATTCGCATATGCGCCTCGTTCCCCTGCTCATACCGGTCGCCTGCGCCCTGGCTTTCCCTCCGGTCGCGACCGTGGCCGGTCAGTCGACGAGCCCAGATGCGATGCTGGTCGCAACCGTCGCCGCGCCCGACCGAAGCGCCAAGGATAAGGCGCGCGACCAGTATCGCCGACCGGTCGAGAGCCTGACCTTCTGGGGGCTGAAGCCGGGCCAGACCGTCCTCGATATCCAGCCCGAGGGTGGATATTATGCGGAGATCATCGCGCCCTATCTTGCCCAGACCGGCGGCACCTATATCGCTGGTGTAGCGGTACCTTCGAACCCCTGGGGTGCGGATCTTTCCGACCCCAATCTGCCGGGTGCGAAGCCGGGCGCCACACCGCCCAACGCGGCTCGATACGGTAAGGTGCGCTATGCGGAGTTCAGCGGGGGCGGATTGAAGCTTCCGCCCAACAGCGTCGATATCGTCTTCAGCACGCGCGAGATCCACAACTGGATCCATGATGGCTATGCCGACAAGGTCCTGCGCGACATCTACCGGGCGCTGAAACCGGGCGGCATTCTGGCCGTCGAGGAGCATCGCGCCGACCCTCAGATCAATCCCAGACTGACCGGCGAACCCTTCACCGGCTATGTGCCCACGTCCGTGGTGGTCGCGACCGTTCGCAAGGCGGGCTTCGAACTCGAGGCGACCTCGGAACTGAACGCGAACCCCGCTGATACCAAGGACTATCCCTTCGGCGTCTGGACCCTGCCCCCGGGGCGCCTGAGTGTCTTGCCCAATCGCCCGGCGCTGACGGCCGAGCAGCGCGCGCATTATGACGCGATCGGCGAGAGCGATCGGATGACGCTGCGCTTCCGCAAGCCGGCCAAGAAGTGAAGAGCGGGACGAGCGATGTCGATCCGGTCCAAGCCCACACGTCCGGTGACAGCCTCGCTGCTCCAGGCGGCGCCGATCCCCCAAACCTCGCCGCTTTCGGTTGCCGCTGACCGTGCGGGAATGGATATCGCATTCCCGATCGCGATGACCTGCATCGTCCTGGTCGCCATAGACCTGCGGCCAGGCATCGTTTCGACCGGGCCCATATTACCGTTGATCCGCGAGGAATTCGGGCTTTCCCACACGATCGCGTCCCTTCTCACAGCGATCCCCGACCTGCTGATGGGTGCGTTGGCGCTTCCAACTCCCTGGCTTGCGCGTCGCCTGGGACGCGACCGGGTCATCCTCGGGGCTCTGGCGCTGCTGTTCGCTGCGACGCTCGGGCGGGCCTTTGCGCCCTCGACCGCCTGGCTGCTCCTGGCGACAGCGGGCGTCGGCGCGGGGATCGCCGTCGCCGGGGCCCTCATCGCCGGATTCATCAAGGCAAGCTTTCCGGCCCGTGCCGCCTTCGCCATGGGGATCTATGCCACCGCTTTATCCCTGGGCAGCACCGTCTCCGCCGCCATAACGGGACCGATCGCCGCGACGACGGGCGGATGGAGGGTGGCATCCGGACTTTGGAGCGTACTCGGTATCGTCGCACTCTCGGCGTGGTTCTTCGTGGCACGGCACGATCGACCCGAGCGCTTGTCGCGGACGTCGTCGAAGCGATTTCCCCTGCCTGTCGGCAATCGGACGGCATGGCTCGTGGCGCTATTCTTCGCCTGCCAGAATTTCCTATTCTACGCCTGCATCACCTGGCTGGCTCCCCTGTTCCGGGAAGACGGGTTCGGTGCGACCAGCTCTGGTCTCGTGCTGGCGAGCTTCACCGTCGCCTTCACCCTGGCGAACCCGGTATTCGGCGCGCTCAGTCGTAACGAGGATCGCCGACTCCTTCTTGCACTGTCGGGGATTCTGGCGTTTGCCGGTTTCGTCCTCCTGGCGGCCGCACCCACCCGTTTCCCCTTCCTTGCCGTCCCGGTCCTCGCGATCGGTCTCGGCGGTGCCTTCACGCTGGGCATGACCCTTCCGCTCGACAACACTCACGAACCTGAGGAAGCCAATGCCTGGAACGCGTTCGTTCTGACGATCGGGTACCTGATCGCCGCGAGCGGACCGTTTTCGGTTGGGGTATTGCGCGATGCGACCGGAAGTTTCGCGCTACCCCTCTGCATGTTGGCCGGCGTCGCCGCGGTCATGCTGGCACTGACGCCCCTGTTGCAGCCGCATCGGCAGACGAGGGAAGTGTGATGGTGCGCGAGTGACCGGAAGAGGCGCGATCAGTCTTTGGCGCGCTCGGAGAGCCGTGCCACGAGATCCCGCAAGAGCGCCGGGTCCTCCAGCGTACGGCTCATCATCAATCCTCCCTCGAGCTGGGCTACGACCTCGCGCGCCGTGAGGCGCGTGCCGCTTTCCGTCAGCGCGGTATCGAGCCAGTCAATCAGCAGCGTGAAGAACGCGGAGACTCGCGGGCGCAGAACGGGCGGAAGACCACCGCTCTCCGCGCCCAGGAGCCCGCACAAACACATCAGGTCGTCGGTTTCATTGGCTTTGAGGAAAAGGGCGGCGACCCGCTCGACGGCCGCGTCGGCGCTCCCCTCAGCCTGGTCGCCAAGCCATTCCCGGGCGCGCTCTGTATAGCGTTCGGCGATCGCGTCGACGAGCAACTCCTTCCCCGGGAAGTGGTAGTGAACGCTCGAGCTCTTGATGCCGGCGTCGGCTGCGACATCGCGGAAACTGAAGCCATTATAGCCTGCCAGGCGGACGCGCCGTTCGGTCACGTCAAGTATAGTTTCTCGCATAACAGTTTTCCTCTATCTAACGTTAGATAGATAATTGACCGTCCATGAGCAAGATCGCATACGTCTATCTAACGTTAGATAGACGTATGGAGTTGAAATCATGGCTGCGAATAACGTTGTCCGGTTGGCCTATGTCGTAGGCGGCTCGAGCGGGATGGGACTGGCGACTGCCAAGCTCCTTGCGGCCCAAGGCCTGACCGTCGTGCTTGTGGCGCGCGATCCGGGGAAGCTCGAGGCTGCCCGCCACGAGATCGAGCTGGCCGGGGGTAAAACGGAGGTCTTCGCTGCGGACCTCCACAACCCTAAGGCGGTCGAGCGGCTGATCGCCCACATCGCGGTCGAGACCCGCGCGATCGTCAAACTCGTAAACGCCGCTGGCTACTTCCTCCCAAAGCCGTTTCTGGACCATGAGGCTGGTGACTATGATGTCTATGCCGGCATCAATCGGGCGATATTCTTCATCACCCAGGCGGTCGCCCGCAATATGGCCGCGAACGGCCGCGGCGCAATCGTCAACATCGGCTCGATGTGGGCACGCCAGGCGGTCAAAGCGACGCCGTCCTCGGCCTACTCCATGGCGAAGGCGGGGCTCCACGCCTTCACCCAGCACCTCGCGATGGAACTCTCGGACAAGAATATCCGCGTCAATGCCGTTGCCCCGGCCGTGGTGGTGACCCCGATCTATGCCGCGTTCATCGATCCCGCGCAGATCGAGGAAACCCTGACGGGCGCGTTCGACGCCTTCCACCCGATCGGCCGCGTCGGCCGTGCCGAAGACGTCGCCGAGCATGTCGCCTTCCTGCTCTCCGACAAAGCGAGCTGGACGACGGGCGCTATCCACGACGTCGATGGCGGCGTGATGGCTGGCCGCAACTGATCGGCGGACGGTGGGCAACCCGCCCACCGGCTGGTCGACCGGGGCGCGAAGTCAGCGGGGTAGGGGTGATAGCGTCCGGTCAAGCGGTGCTATCCCCTTCACCGCCTTTTCAAGCCACGGGTAACGCAGGCCGCCGGTCCACTCGATCGAGAAGTCGTGTTCGCCGTCTTCGTCCTTCGCTCCCAGGACAATCGGCTGCCTCGTCGACGCGGCGCTGCGGATCGCATCCTCCAGCACCTGTATGCTGTATGGCACTCCATTGACGGAAACCAACGTCGTTCGCGGTGACAAGCCTGCCTTGAAGGCTGGCCCGTCCCAAAGCACGGATGCGACCTTGTTGCCGGCGCCGAGCGTCAATCCGATCGAGTGGGTATAGTCGGTAATGCCATCGGCCTTGTCGACAGCCAGGTCATAGGAGTTCGGCCGATCGCGCCAGACGAGACGATATCCTCCCCGGTCGATCCAGTCGACGGGTGCAGTCCCATCGGTCTGCTCGAGATGCCGGCGAAGAAAGCTGCCCCAGTCATGGCGCGCGACCGCGTTGAGCGCGGCGACGACATCATCGAAATCATAGGTCACTTCGCCCCAATCGCCGTCTCTCGGACCGAAAAAGGCACGGGCAAAATCGTCGAGCGAGCGTTTCCCGGCGCTCTGCTCACGAATGAGTTGGTCCACGTCGAGCCAGAGTAGCGCCGCTTCCGTGTAGAAATCGAAATCCCGCTGCCAGCTGGGCGACGGGCTGGAGCCACGGAAGATGAGAGGCTCGGCCGTCGTGTCCTGGAGAGATCGCCAACGGCTGCCCGGTTGCGCTTCCATGTAGGTGGCTGCGAGAGACGCGAACCGACCGAGTATCATCTCTCGCGACAGAAGCCCCGAGCGCGCGGCCAGCACCGATTCCCAGAAGCTGGTCTGCCCCTCATAGACCCAGAGCAGGTCATCCTGCATCGGTGTGCGATAGTCCGGCGTCCAGAGATCCGCAGGCCTTCTGAACTTACCGTTCCAGCTATGCGCATATTCGTGTGGGAGGATCGTCTGCGCGTCGGGGTTTTCGTCCGGCGACGTGAAGAAAGCGTCATCCTCATAGTTCTCGGAGCTGCGATGATGCTCGACACCCGTGCCGCCGTTGCGCGCCGATATGCTGACGAGGAATGCATACCGATCGAAGTGGCGGGCGCCGAACAGTCGATCCGCCTGTTCGACCAGTGATCGAAGTCCCTCCAGCTGCTTCGGCGAAACGGTGAGCTGCTCTTCCTTCTCGCCGGCCGCAGCAAGCGACACGTTGGCGCCGAGATCCAGGCTCTTGATGTGTCGGCCGGTGAGGACGGGACTGTCGACCAGCGTGTCGAGCGGTACGGTATCGAAGGACGCCGTTGAACCGATCGGTCCGCTCGAAAGAGCGCTCGCGCCGGTCCAGCCGTCTGGCAAGCGCAGTGCCGCCTGCACGGCGATGTCCCGGACGAAATAGCCTGCCGGATAGAGGAGAAGGGAAGACCATCTGAGCATCTGCGGCGTGAACAGGCTCGACGGTGCCGAGAGGTACTGGAACTCGATGGTCAGCACGGTGACACCCGCCGGCACATCCACCCGGAACGCAGACGCATCGACGGTATCGCGACGCCAGCCGAGCTTCTTTCCGTTGGCGGTGATCTGGAGGCCCGCGAGCCGGTCGATGGACCCGGATGGGCGATGGTCGCCAGGAATCCATTTGGGGTAGAGGAGGTAGATCGGGCCGGGTCTCGTGACGGGCACGCGTTCCTGTACTTCGACGATCCCACGCGTGATAAGCGATGCATCGACGTCGAGCGTGATGACCCCTTCGAAATTTCTGTCGGCGGCCGCCGGGATTGGATCGACGATCGCCGTCAGTCGCGGAGCGCTGTTGCCGGGCGGGGTTTGGGCGTGGAGCGGGAGTGCCGTGCTCAGGGCGAGCAGCGGCATGATTGCAAAGCGCAATTCATATCCTTTCACGATGGAACGGTATCCAGACCCCGACGGGGGCCGGACGAAGGTCAGCCGGTTGCTTCGGGCAGGAAGTCCTGTTCTATCCGGGTAAAGCCGCTTTCGATCATCGCCAGAGTCCGCGTCTTCTCGGCGGCGCTCAGGTTCAGCGCGGTAATCCGGCTCACGGCATCATTCTTCAGCCGTTGCGATGTGGCCCGCATGGCGTCGGGGGCTTCGCAACGATAGGCGAGACCGGAACCTGGTCCGATGTCCACGCCGGGCGCGTCTATGTTTTCGATCCGGCTATGGATGCCGCACGCGGCACGCAAGGTTTCCCGTCCCGTGGCCAGGATTTTCCCTACTTCCCTGTCGACTTGTGGTGCGGCGGCGGCGTCGACGGACTGCATTCGTGCTGTTGCGCGGCCGACCAGCGGAGAAGGAGCCGGCTGACGGAGTTCTGGCGCCGGGACGCTTACAGCCGTCGGCGCGATAGCTGCCCGTGGGAAGAGGGCTGGTATCGCCGGGCTCGGTTCCGCGGCGAACGTCGAGGCGGTGAGCGCCACGCCGGCGACGGTCAGGGCAAGTGTCACGCCCAATCCCGTCATGCGCGCGGGGAGGGGCACCATCGGCCGGGCCATCTGCGACAGGCGCATTTTGACATGGTCCACCGATCCCAGCAGGCACGCGGCCGTGTGTGGAGCATTGGTCGCCGCCCGGACCAGTGCCAGCCCATAGGGATGCAACGCATCCTCGCTTTCGTGCGCCAGCACGGTCTCGTCGCAGGCCAGTTCCTGATCGGTGCGGAACGCCCGATAGGCCAGATGCGCAAGGGGATTGAACCAATGGACCGCGACGATCAGCAATGCGACGGTGTTAGCCCATATGTCGCGTCGCACATGATGCGCCGTTTCGTGCGCCAGCACGAGGCGGACCTGTTCGCGCGTAAACGATACCGTCAGATCGGCAGGCAGGAAAATACGCCGCCGGAGCAGGCCGGTCGAACAGGCGCCAGGTACCGTCGTGCTCAACAACACCGAGATGCCTCTTGCACGCGTGAACTCCCGGGCGCCGCCTTGGGCCACACCGAGAAAGCGATGATAGCAGGCCAGCTGCCGGAGCAGGAACAGCACGGCACCGGTAGCCCAGCAGAGCAGCAGCAAACTCGCCAAACCGGGTGAATGACTGGCCATCGCGGGGTTTGCCGGAGCCGCTGGTCCGAACCCGGCAACATCGAGCGCGGATCCGGTCCAGAGCGGCAACGCATCGATTGTCGGCCGGGCTGGCATCGCCGCTCCGGGCAGAGGGGGCGTCAGCATCCGGGCCAGCGGAAGCACCCACAAGAAGTAGGCGGCCCGCGCACCGAAACGGCTCCGCACGACATTCCGCAGCATCAGGACCACGAGCATCAGAACGCTGGACGCCGCAAGCGACGTTGCCAACCACGCGCTCATCGCTTGAGCGCCTGCAGCAGATGCTCGATATCTTCGGCATCCTTCGCGCTGAGTTCGGCCCGCCTGACGAGATGCGCGACGAGCGGAGCGGCCTTCCCGTCGAAAAGGCGATCGAGGAGATGCTGTGCTTCGGTTTCAACCAACGCCGCACGATCGATCAGCGGTCGATAGAGGAAGCGCCGTCCGTCCGCTTCCGCCTCGATCGCGCCTTTGTGGATCAGCCGCGCGAGGATTGTCTTCACCGTCTGCCCGTTCCACTGACGCTTGGGATAGACGCGCTCCGTAATCTGCGCGGCCGTTGCCGGCGCGCTATCCCACAGAGCCTCCAATACGACCTGCTCGGCCTCCGTGATCCTTTCGGACATGCTCGAATCTCCGTCTACACGCATAGATGTAACGTCTACACGCATAGACGTCAACGCGCATGTTCCTGACGGTTCGCTGCCGAAGGCCATTACAAAGCTGGGGGACGCTACCCGATGCGCCGGCGTGCCAGCAGATTTGCCAGAGCATCGAGAGCGACCTCAAGGTCTGCCTGCGATGACGGTATCGCGCGCCGGAACGACGTGAAGCCGTGGATATTGCCCTGTGCTTCGTGGAAGGCGACCGGCACGCCCGCTTCGACGAGCGCGCTGGCATAGGCCCGTCCCTGGTCGCGCACTGGATCGAGGCTCGCCGTCGTCACGACCGCGGCCGGCATCCCCGCAAACGCGGCCACGATGGGCGAGGCACGCCAATTCTGGGGATCGGGGCGGTAGCAGGCGCTGAACCAGGCGAGCATGCCCGAGGTCAAGAAATAGCCCTGTCCGAATTGATCCGCCGACGCATAAGGCGTGACGAGATCGGTCACCGGACAGATCGCCCAATGCGCCACGACGGGAACCGCCGCCGGACGATCGCGCAATGCGATCGTCGTGATGATCGCCAGGTTGCCGCCTGCGCTCTCGCCTGCAAGGACAAGCCCGGTCGCTTCGAAGCCGAGTTCCGAGGAGGCAGAGGCCAGCCAGCGCGCCGCGGCTTCGGCATCGTCGGCCGCTGCCGGCCAAGGGTGCTCGGGCGCAAGCCTGTATTCGACCGATACGACCGGCACCATGAGCGCCCGTGCGACTTCCGCGCACAGCGGCGCATAGGCATCCAGACCGCCGACGACCCAGCCTCCGCCATGAAAAAAGACCAGCACGGGTGATGGGACCCGCTCTGTACGTGCATCAAAGAGCCGCGCCCGCAACAGATGACCGCCCGGGGTATCGATCTCCAGATCGGACAGGGTCTGCACCGTTCCGATTTCGACCTCGACCTGGCTGTAGACGGACTGAGCGAGGACTCTGGCCTCGCCGGGGGAGAGTTCGTTGAGCTTCGGACCCGGGAGTCCCTCCAGGAAGGACAGGAACCCCCGAACATCGTCACGCACCAACGGATCGATCATCTTATACTCCCGAAAGCAGGCGATCAGGCGAGCGCACGTGGTACCGGCACTGCGCTTGGTCATAGCCTTCAGTTCGGGTGAGGCTCGGCGCTGGTTACATTGCCATCTTCAAGCCCGCTTTGGTGGAGAGCCGAAATGCTTCCGTGACATCCGGCCAGCGACTATCGGACGCCGGGCGAGCTGCGGGGAATCGACAGGGGGGACGACCGCTCGATCGCTGATCCGCCGAGGAACATCAGGCGGCGAAATCACCTGCTTTGTGGCGCTCAGGCAGCTGCGCTTCAGGAGGGCCGAAGGTGGTGTTCACCCGCCGCCCTCTCTTGACCGCTGGTCGACTGGCGATTTGCTCGACCCAGCGTGCGAGATGCTCGTACTCTGCGACATTCAGAAATTCCTGGGCGCTGTAGGCGCTGGTCATGATCGCGCCGTACCACGGCCAGATCGCGATATCCGCGATCGTATATTCGTCGCCGATGACAAACTCACGGGTCGCCAGATGGGTGTCGAGCACGTGAAGCTGCCGCTTCGTCTCCATCGCGTAGCGATCGATCGCATATTCGATCTTGAGAGGTGCGTAGGCATAGAAATGGCCGAAGCCGCCGCCAACGAACGGTGCCGACCCCATCTGCCACATCAGCCAGTTCATCGTCTCGGCCCGCTTGTAGTGCTCGGTGGGCAAGAAGGCGCCGAACTTTTCGGCGAGGTAGAAGAGAATCGACCCGCTCTCGAACAACCGGGTCGGCGGGTTCGTGGAATGGTCCATCAATGCCGGGATTTTGGAGTTCGGGTTGATGTCGACGAACCCACTGCCGAACTGGTCGCCGTCGCCGATCTTGATGAGCCACGCATCATATTCAGCACCGGCATGACCCATCGCGAGCAGCTCCTCGAGCATGATCGTGACCTTCTGTCCGTTTGGCGTGCCGAGTGAGTAGAGCTGCAAAGGGTGTTCGCCCACGGGCAGGGCCTGTTCGTGGGTTGACCCCGAAACGGGGCGGTTGATGCTGGCGAACTGGCCGCCGTTCGCCTTGTCCCATGTCCAGATCTTCGGTGGCACATATCCGCAAGGCAGGTTGTCGGCGCCGTCGCTCATTGTCATCTCCCGTAATATCCATCGCGAGCCGAGGCATGGCGCTGATCATCGGGACGGGCAGGGGCTAATTCAACCACCGCTTCACCCATAACCTGCGCACCCGCCAAGAAGTCTCGTTCGGGTTCGCTCGACGGCTCCTGGCCGTTACAATCCTGGTGGCGACGGCTTGGCCGTTCGCGACAGCCTGTAACCGCTCTCCATCCGCGAACGGATATCGTACAGTTCCTCTCCTCCAATAGGTCGGCTCCTCGGCATGTTTCTTGTTCTCCTCGCCTATCTCGGCGGCGCGCTGACGATCATCAGTCCCTGCATCCTGCCCGTCCTGCCTTTCGTATTTGCCCGTGCCGGACGACCGTTTCTCACCAACGGCCTGCCGATGCTGGTCGGGATGGCGCTCATGTTCGCGATCGTCGCCTCGCTCGCAGCGCTCGGTGGCGGCTGGATCGTCACCGCAAACCAATATGGCCGCGGTGTCGCACTCCTGCTTCTCGCGGGCTTTGGCGTGACGCTGCTGTTTCCCGCGTTGGCCGACCGGCTGACGCGGCCGATCGTCCAAATAGGGAACCGGCTGTCCCAGGGCGCCGGGGATGCGACCGGGATTATTCCGTCGGTACTTCTCGGGATAGCGACCGGCCTGCTCTGGGCGCCATGCGCCGGTCCGATCCTTGGTCTCGTCCTCACCGGTGCGGCACTGCAGGGACCGAGCGCGACCACGACCCTGCTGTTGCTCGCTTATGCCGCCGGCGCCGCCACGTCGCTCGGGCTGGCGCTGCTGGTGGGCGGCGGTCTGTTCAAGGCCATGAAGCGTTCGCTCGGGGTCGGCGAATGGATCCGCCGCGCCGCCGGCGGTGTGGTCCTGTTGGCGGTCGTTGCGATCGCGCTGGGCGCGGACACCGGCTTTCTGTCGCGCGTCTCGCTTGCCGGTACCAACTCGGTCGAGCAACGCCTCCTCGATCGCTTTGGGATGAGCCGCCCGGCGGAGCAGAACGACGAGACCCTCGCGGTGGAGGGAACGTTGCCCCCACTTTCGGGGGCCGTGACCTGGCTGAATTCGCAGCCGCTCGATGCAAAGGCGCTCAAGGGCAAGGTCGTTCTGGTCGACTTCTGGACCTATTCCTGCATCAACTGCCTGCGCTCCCTACCCTATGTCCGGGCATGGGCGGAGAAATATCGTGACCAGGGCCTCGTGGTGATTGGCGTTCACACGCCGGAATTCGCTTTCGAGCGCGACACCGCAAACGTCAGGAAGGCTCTGGGTGATCTCGGCATCACCTATCCGGTCGCCGTCGACAACAATTATGCGATCTGGCGAGCCTTCGACAATCATTACTGGCCAGCGCATTACTTCATCGACGCGCAAGGGCGCATCCGGCACCATCATTTCGGCGAAGGCGACTATGCCGGTTCCGAACGCATCATCCAACGACTATTGGCCGAGGCACATCCGGGCTTCACCGCGAGCGGCACGGTCAAGGTGGAAGGCGCCGGCGTCGAAGCCGCGGCTGCTGCCCAGGATGTGCGCTCGCCCGAGACCTACATTGGCTACGCGCGAGGCGAGCGGTTCGCGTCGGGCAACGTCAGCGAGGATAAGCTGAAGAGCTATTCCTTCGGCACGCTCGCGCTCAACGACTGGGGCCTGTCAGGCAACTGGACCGTGGGGCCGCAGAGCGCCGCACTGGCGAATGCGGGCGGTCGCATCGCCTATCGTTTCCATGCCCGCGACCTGCATCTCGTGCTCGGGACCACAAATGGTCGTCCGGTGCGATATCGCGTCACGATCGACGGCAAGCAGCCCGCGGACAATCACGGCTCGGACGTCAATGCGGCGGGTGAGGGGATTGTCACCGACGTGCGACTGTACCAACTCGTGCGGCAGGGTGGGCCCGTCGCCGACCATGTATTCGAGATCGAGTTCCTCGACCCGGGCGTGCAGGCGTTCAGCTTCACCTTCGGCTAGGTGGGTGCGAGGCTCGGGCATATCAGTGATGCCGGTCGTTCGGCCGGCCCCGCGCCTCATTCCTGTCGTCGTTAGACGCGAAGCCTATACTGATCTGCCCCCTTCTGAGTGGTCCAAAATTGATGATATTTTGGATTACGAAGGAGACATGGAATGCCGAGCAAGAAGCATCGCCCGGAAGAGATTATCGGCAAGCTGCGTGAAGCGGAGGTTGTGCTGGCGCAGGGCGCGACGACCGCGGAGGCGTGTCGCCGGATCGCTGTCAGCGAGCAGACCTATTATCGGTGGCGCAAGGAATATGGCGGCCTGAAGACCGACCAGGCGCGCCGGATGAAGGATCTGGAGAAGGAGAATGTGCGGCTTCGACGCGCGATCTCGGACCTGACGCTCGACAAGCTGATCCTGCAGGAAGCTGCCCGGGGAAACTTCTGAGCCCCGCGCGCCGAAGGCGCTGTATCGATCACATCAGAACGATGATGCCGGTGTCCGAGCGACGGCTCTGCCGCGTGCTCGGGCAACATCGATCGACACAGCGCAAGGCGCCTTGCGGGGCGGATGACGAAGCGGCTCTCACCGAGGATATCATTGCGCTGGCGCGGCAATATGGTCGTTATGGCTATCGCCGGGTGACGGCATTGCTGCGCGATGCCGGTTGGCATGTGAACCGCAAGCGGGTCGAGCGCATCTGGCGACGCGAGGGGCTCAAGGTGCCGCAAAGGCAGCCGAAGCGCGGGCGGCTCTGGTTGAACGACGGATCGTGCATCCGGCTTCGGCCGGAATATCCCGGGCACGTCTGGTCCTATGACTTCGTCGAGGGTCGCACCCACGATGGTCGCAAATACCGCATCCTGTCGATCATCGACGAGGCGAGCCGGGAGTGCATGGCGTTGCCCGTGGCGCGTAAGCTGAAGAGCGACGATGTGCTGGCGGTGCTGGCCGAACTGTTCGTCACGCGCGGTCCGCCCGCGCATATCCGGTCCGACAATGGCCCGGAATTTATCGCGACGGCGGTGCAGGAATGGCTGGCGAAGGTCGGCGTGAAGACGCTCTACATCGCCCCCGGATCGCCATGGGAGAATGGATACTGCGAGAGCTTCAACGGGTCGCTGCGCGATGAACTGCTCAATGGCGAGATCTTCTACTCACTAACCGAGGCCCAGATCCTGATCGAAGCTTGGCGGCGCCATTACAACACCGTCCGGCCGCACAGCTCGCTGGGATATCGGCCACCCGCGCCGGAGGCCGTTCCATCGCCAGTGTCGCCCTCCGGTTCCGCTTCGCTCCACCTACGGCCAACACTGGCGATGGAGGCGTCAATGCACTAACAGTCCACGCGGACCACTCGGTGGGGGTCGGTCAGAGGCGCACACCGGGCACCACCAGGCATGAACGTCGAGCAGGATCGGTCGCCCCGCGGCTTGAGCAGCGGCAAAGGCGGCCTGGTCGAAATCGCGAAACTCGGCCGCGTGCGCGGGCGCCACGGCAAGCATCGCTGTAGCGAACAGCGCGCCAGTCATGCGTGTCATCATTGTGCGGTCTCCAAGAACAGTCGAGAAGCCTCAGGCTCTTTTCGACTGTTCGTCAGAACCACCTCTCCCGTTACACGCGCAGTTCAATCGAGCTGGACGCGTTGTTGCATCGCAGACAATGCCAGCATCACGACCGCGAACAAGGCGATCGGTACGCCATGGGCAAGCACTGTGCCGGCATCGCCTCCGCGCAGCGTGGCCTCGCGCGAGGCTCGAATGAAATGGGTGAGCGGGAACAGTTCCCCAATCCGCTGCGCCCACGGCGGCAATGTCGCGAACGGATAAAGAAACCCCGAGAGCAGCATGGCCGGGAGATAGAAGGCCACCGCACCCTGGAGGGCCGCCAATTGCGTGCGCGCTCGCGCAGCCAGGGCCTGACCTAATGCGAGATGCGCCACGGCAAAGATCGGGAGGATCGCTGCCAACGACATCACGCTCCCCCGCAAAGGCAAGTCGAAAACCCAATGGCCCACCGCTAGAACTACGACTCCTTGCAGCGCGCCAATCACGGCGAGAGGCGCAAGCTTGCCCGCTATCAGCGCAGCTCGCCCGATCGGCAGCGCGATCAATGCTTCCCATGTTCCAAGCTCGCGCTCGCGCGCCATGCCGAGTGTTCCGAGCATGAGCATGCTGATCATCATGATCGCGCCCACGAGCGCCGGCAGGAACGCCCAGTCGGCGCGCGCGGCCGGATTGTAGAGCCGCTCGACGCGGAGCCTTGGCCCAAAGTCCGCGACATCGTTGCGCTGCGCCAGCGCGTGCCAATATATCGCCTCGATTCTCGCCTCTGCCGCCGCGGTCAGATTGGGATCGCTTGAATCCACGATCGCCGTGACGGGAGCGAAGGGACCGGTCGGTAGCTCGATCCCGACGGCCACTTTCCCGGCCCGTACCAGGCTTTCTGCGCCACCGGGCCGTAGATCGTGCCCAACGACACGCATCCCGGCGTCGCGAGCGAGGCGGACGACATCGCCCTGACCCGCTGTCGGCCCGGCGAGCGCCACGGCGACGGCTGCGACGCTCGGGCGAATGGCATAGCCAAAGAGCAGGATCTGCAGGGCTGGTACCAGCAAGAGCAGCGTGAAGCTTGTCGGCGAGCGCAGCAGGCGCAGGCATTCCACGCGCGCCACTGCAGATATGGTGAGCAACGTCGCCATCAGCTCGGACGACCCGCAAGGCGCAGTACGGCCTCTTCCAGATCGAGAGAGCCTGTCCGGGCTATCAAGGCCTCGGGCCGCATAGGACCCTCGGCCAGCCCATCGGCATAGTGAAGGATCGTGGGGCAAACCTGGGCCTCGACCAGGTCATGCGTGCTGATGATCACGACATGACCGGCGCGCGCGAAATCAGTCAACCAGCCCCAAATCGCGCGTTTGCTGGCAACGTCCAGCCCGGCTGTCGGTTCGTCGAGAAGCAGCAGTTTGGGGGAAGCGAGCGTGACGGCGGCGAATTGCGCCCGGCGCGCCCAGCCTCCCGATAGCCGATCGAACCGCGTCCGCAGCACACCGTCCAGCCCATAGCGATCGACCGCCTCTCCGATGGTCGTGCGACGATCATTCAGTCCCAAAACCGCTGCCCGAAAGGCCAGGTTCTCAGCGATCGTAAGCTCCGGATAGAGCGAAAGCCTTTGGCTCATATAGCCGATATCGCGGCGCATCCGGCGATTGGGACGGCTCAGATCATGGCCGAGCACTATGCCGGCGCCGCAGTCAGGACGGAGCAGCCCTGCCAGCATGCGCAGCGTCGTCGTCTTGCCGCCGCCATTGGCGCCGACCAGTCCCAGCATGGCGCCCGCACCGAGCGAGAAGTTCAGGTCGCGCACGACCCAGCGCCGGCCGAAGCGTTTGCCGGCACCAAGCATGCCGACAAGAACATCGGCTCCGTCACCGGGTCTCATGCACGAAGCCCCCGAACATAAATTTTGTGGCTTCGGCGCCGAGGACGACGGTGCGCGTGGCGGGCGCGAGACCCCGAGCGCGAAGCTCGGCCAGCGCAATCCAGATCGCGGCCGAGCCCGTGTTACCAACCCGATCGGCATTCACGAAGAATCGCTCCTTGGGCAAACCGAAATGGGCTGCCAGTTGCTCACCGACCTTGCCGCTTGCCTGATGGGGAATGATCCAGTCCGCGTCCGAAAGCGCAAAACCCCGCGCGACCGATGCTGCCGCTCCGGCTTCGAAAAGTTCCGGCCCGCCACGCAGCACTGCGGCAAAATCATGTTCGAATATGAGCGGGCCGATCGTGCCCGACCCAGGACAATCCGAACCCCCGTGGCGCATCTGGAGTCCAGGTCCGCGGTTCAGGCCAAGCGCGCCGTACCAGCCCGCCCGGATCCGGTCGCTCTGCGATCTCGCCGGACCGAGGATGACGGCACCCGCTCCGTCGCCCATCTGGACCAGATTGACGATCTGTCCCGATTCCCCCTCGACCGTCGTGAGGTCGAGGAACACCGAACCCGTCTCGGACCCGACGATGGCGACCGGCCTCGCGTCCGGACGCGCAAGGAGACCAAAAGCAATCATCAATGCGTTGGCAAATCCCGTGCACGCCTGACGCAGCTCGATATGCGGTCCCTCATAGCCCAGCCGATCCGCGACCAAGGTAACGTTCGCCGGCAGCGGCTGCGCGGGTGTGGCGGTGTGGGCTATCAGATAGCCCAGATCCTCGACCCGAAGATCGGCATCCTTCAGTGCGGATCGCACAGCGTCCGCGGCGAGTTCCGGATTCGTGGCCCCTTCACGAGGACAATCCAGTCTCGAACCCCAGGAGCGACTGACATGGCGTGTCAGGATGCCCAACCGCTCGGCTACGCTGGCCGCCAGAATCCTGCTCCGACCGGAGAGGCCTGTACGAAGAAGCAGTTCGTCCGTATCGACCTGAGGGCCCGGAAGCGCCAGTCCCGTACCAAGGACTGCGACCTCTCCATGTGACATCCATGTCCGCGACAGGGCGGCCGAACTCATGCGCGAAAGAGCCCATCGGGCAACTGGCCTACACCGTCACGCAACCATCGAACCATTCATGCCGCTGGCTCAAGACGTCGGGGCGGTCCTGCTCGATCGCATGGCCAGTCTTTTTTTGCGCGTCATTGCGTGACGAACGAAGAAGCGGTGAAGCCCGGCCACCGAGACGTGCAGGCCGAGCTCGATCAGCGCCAGGCGCAGTTCCTCAAGCGAGATGTCCTTGCGCGCCTCCCACACCGCGAGGATATCTGCTCGCCGCTCCTCGATCCGGCGCGAGCGCATGTCGCCACCCTGAGGCTTGGGAGCAAAGCTGCCGGTCCTGCGCCGCTGATCCTGCCAGCGGATCGCCGTCGACGGCGCGACACCAAAGCGAGCCGCCGCAGCACGGCAACTCATCCCCTCATCAATCGCCGCCAGAAGCCGCCTGCGCAAATCCATCGATAGAGGTTGGCCCATCCATGCCGGCCTCCTTCACCAGCACGGATTCTGAATCAGAAATCACGCCCGGTGGGAATCCCCGAATGACTCATAGCGGTCGAAAACCGCTCTAATTCGATCGGTGATGCCCACTGCGAGGGCGCCGAACAGATTGACGAGCCGGTCCGAGAGTACGTTCAAAGGGTTGCCTCATTCATTGACGGCGCATAGTGTATGCGCAGCGCATATATCACGCCTGTCTAAGCATGAAGGCAGGTCATGCGCCATGATGAAAGCGAGGCACCATGTTTTCGACATTACACATAGCTGAAAAGACGACCGGCTCTCGCGGGTCTCTCGCGTTGCTGCGCTGGGCGCTGGTGGTCATCTTTCTCTGGTTCGGTTGCATGAAATTCACGAGCTATGAAGCGATGGGCATCGCGCCATTGATGAAGAACAGTCCGATCATGAGCTGGATTCCGGCCGTTTTTGGGGTGCAGGGTGGAAGCTATTTTATAGGCACCGTCGAGCTCGCGACGGCCGCTGCGCTGATTATCGGTGCTTTCAACAAGACGGCCTCCGCTCTCGGCGCGGCGATGTCATGCCTGACTTATGCCGTGACACTGACGTTTTTCCTGAGCACGCCTGGCGTCGCCGAGCCGACCGCTGGCGGGTTCCCGGCGATTTCGGCCGGAACCGGACAGTTCCTGTTGAAGGACCTGGTGCTTCTTGCGGCATCAGCGTGCCTTCTACTTGCGTCCATACGGACAGCAGACGCGTGACGGCAAACAGGTGATAGGCGACGCTCCGGACCTGCGCTTTTGCCGAACCATACCCGCCTCAGCCCATAACGATCGACAAACCCTGTCGCTTTGATAGGGTGTTCGAAAACATGCTTTCGAGGGTTTGTCGTACATGCTGGTCGGATATATGCGGGTGTCAACGACCGATGACCGCCAAACGGTCGATCTCCAGCGGGACGCGCTCGTCGCAACCGGGGTCGATCATCGGCATCTCCATACCGACAAGGCATCCGGCGCGCGCGACGACCGACCAGGCCTGAAAGCCTGCCTCGACTATCTGAACGCGGGCGACACACTGATCGTGTGGAAGCTCGACCGGCTCGGACGCTCGCTGCCGCACCTGCTGACGATCGTCACCGATCTGAAGGCGCGCGGCATCGCGTTCCGGTCGCTGACCGAGCAGATGGATACGACCACGCCGCACGGCGAATTGCTGTTCTCGCTGTTCGGTGCATTGGCACAATATGAGCGTGCGCTCACGCGCGAACGGGTGATGGCGGGACTGGCTGCTGCCAAACGCCGGGGACGCCAAGGTGGCCGCCCGCCGATGATCGACGCCGAAACGCTCGAGCGGATCACCGCCGCGCTGGATGGCGGGGCCAGCAAGGCGTCCGTCTGCCGGACCTTCAAGGTGCCGCGTTCGACCCTTCTCGGCACGCTTGCCCGGATCGGCTGGACCGCACCGGCCAAGGTCTAAGCCGATGCCGCGTCGCGCCGTCCTGTCGGACGAGCAACGCGCGGCGTTGCTCGCGCTTCCCGACGACGAAACCCTGCTCGTCCAGCACTGGACATTGAGCCGGGACGACTTGGCCATCATCGTCCGCCGGAGGCGACCGCATAACCGGCTGGGTTTCGCGATCCAGCTTTGCGCGCTGCGCTATCCTGGCCGTTTCCTGCGACCCGGTGAACTGATCCCTGATACGCCGCTCGCGTTCGTCGCAGAGCAATTGCAGGTCGGACCCGAGGTGCTGGCCGACTACGCGACGCGCGGCCCGACCCGGTACGAACAGCTCGATGCACTGCGCGATGCATTCGGCTTCATGCCGCTCAGTCGGCCGCTGCGAACGACGTTGCAGGAATGGCTCCTGCCGATCGCGCTGACGACGACCAGCGGGGCTAGGCTGGCGCGCGTGATGCTGGATGAGTGCCGGCGACGGCGCATCATTGTGCCGGGCATCAGTTCGGTCGAGCGGATGGTCGCACAGGCGTTGCTCGATGCCGAACGCCATGTCGCCGAGCATCTGACCCGAGGACTCGATGCTCGACAGCGCCGGCTGCTCGATGCGCTTCTCCTGCCCCACACAGGCACGAACTTGAGCGATCTGGCCTGGGTGCGGCAGTCACCCGGCAAGCCCGGCCGAAAGACATTCGCCGCCATCATCGAGCGACTGACACTGCTTCGGGCCATCGGGATCGATCCGGATATCGCCGTAGGCGTCCATCCCGAGCGCCTCCGACGCCTGTGCCAGGAAGGCGTGCGGCTGACCGCGCAACATGTTCGGACGCTGCAAGCGACGCGGCGTCGCGCCACATTGGTGGCGACCATCCTCGAAACCATCGTTACCCTCACCGACGATGCGGTGCTGATGTTCGATCGCCTGCTTGGGCAGATGTTCCGGCGCGAACAGAACAGCGCGGACACGACACTCAAGCGCAACCGGCGCACCATCAACGGCAAAATCCGGCTGCTTGCCCAACTCGGCGCTGCCTTGCTCGCCGCCAAGATATCAGGTGGCGATATCGGCGCTGCGGTCGAGGCAGCGATCGGATGGAATGATCTCGGCCGCGAGGTCGATGAAGCCCGCAAGCTGATCCGCCCCGATTCGGTCGATCCCGTCGCGGTCGCCGCGACCAATTACCCCGTCCTCCGACAGGTCGGTCCCTCGTTCATCGCCTCGTTCACATTCGGGGCGGTGCCAGCCTGCCATGCGCTCGCGCGAGCGGTCGCGATCATGCGCGACCTTCATTTTGGTCATCTGCGCAAATTGCCTGCAGGCACGCCAGTCGGCTTCATCCGGCAAGCTTGGCGTCGGGCGATCGGCACCGGCATTCCCGATCGCAGGATCTATGAATTGTGCGTGCTGGTCGAGCTTCGCGACCGGCTTCGCGCCGGCGACATGTGGGTCGAGGGAAGCCGACGCTATCGTGCTGTCGAGCAGCAACTCATTCCTGCCCCCGTATTCGCCAACATGCGCGCGGCCGGCCCCTTGCCGATACCGGCACCGGATACGGCCGATATCTGGCTGGCCGAACGACGCGCCCGCCTCGCCCGTCGATTGGCCGAGGTCGAGCGAAAGGCGGAGACGGACGCGCTGGAAGACGTGCAGCTCAGCTTGGGCAGGCTGCGGATTTCGCCCTTGAAGGCGATTACTCCCGAGGAATCCGATACCGCCCTTGCGCCGCTCTATGCGCATCTGCCCGCGATCCGCATCACCGACCTTCTTGCCGAAGTCGATCGATGGACCGGGTTCAGCCAGTGCTTCACGCATCTGCAAAGTGGCCGTGCCGCGGATGAACCACGTGCGATCCTCACGGCGGTGCTCGCCGATGCCACCAATCTGGGCCATACGCGCATGGCGGAAGCCTGCAATCTCGTGACCCAGCGCCAACTCGGTTGGCTCGCCTCGTGGCATCTGCGCGAGGAAACCTACGGTCGCGCGCTCGCCCGGCTTGTCGACGCCCAACACACCGCGCCGCTGGCCGCGCTGTTCGGGTCCGGCACCTCGTCCAGCTCAGACGGTCAGAACTTTCCGCTCGACCGCCGCGCCCAGGCAACCGGCGCAGTCAATCCGCACAAGGGGACAGAGCCGGCTGTCTCCTTTTACAGCCACGTCTCGGATCGCTACGCGCCGTTCCATTCCACAGTTATCTCCGCTTCGGCGAGCGAGGCGGCACAGGTGCTCGACGGGCTGCTCCACCACGGCGCCGATCTGCACATCGAAGAGCATCACGTCGATGGCGGGGGCGTCTCCGACCATGTGTTCGCGCTATGTCATCTGCTTGGGTTCCGGTTCGCGCCGCGTATCCCGAATATCGCCGCACGCCGTTTGCACCTGTTTAACGGCATCGAACCCGGCCCCGATATTGCGCCGCTGGTCGCGGGCCGCATCGACGAAGGTCTGATCGAGGCACACTGGGACGACGTGCTGCGACTGGGAACCTCGATCCGCACAGGCGTCGTCAGCGCCTCGATCATGCTGGAACGGCTCGGCTCCTATCCACGCGCCAACGGCCTGGCACTGGCGTTGCGCGAGATCGGTCGCGTCGAGCGTACCCTGTTCACGCTCGACTGGATCGAGCAGCCCGAACAGCGTCGCCGCGCCACCCGCGAACTCAACAAGGGAGAAGCGGAAAATGCCCTGAAACGCGCCATCTTCTTCCATCGCATCGGCCGTATCCGCGATCATGCGCTGCAAGCCCAAAGCCATCGGGCGAGCGCGCTGAACCTCGTCGCCGGTGCCATCGTCCTGTGGAACACGACCTACCTGCAAGCCGCCCGGATGCATCTCGCCAACCTCGGCCGGCCGGTCCCGCCGGACCTGCTGCAACACCTATCACCGCTCGGTTGGCAGCATATCAATCTCACCGGCGATTACCTCTGGACCGATCCCGATGCGCCATCCACCGCGCTCAGACCGCTTCGCCAGATGCGCGCCGTCGAAGGCACGGCAAAACCTTAGCGTATATCTGGGTCCGTTCTGTGTACCGACCCCGATATAGTCACCTTGTAACCTTCGGGACACCTGATGGACACCGCCGTGGGTGTAGCCGTTCATCGCACTCCATGCGCTTTGCTTCACCGTCGAAAGAAATTTGACCGAGAATTCTGGGCGCTCCTCGATCGCCTTGATTAGATCACCGAATTTCGGCGCGATCGTATCCTTTTCGACGAACGCTTCTATCTCCTGTTCCGAAGCGCAGTAATGAATCCAGGCCCCGCGCACGAAGCACTCGAAGGCACATCGGACGAGGGCGAATGCACTTGCATAAGTGGCCATCGATATCAGTGTGATAATGCCAGCATGGTGCTCGATCGACAGATCGAAGAGTTGGCCAGGAATGCGATGCCTGTGATCGCCTTTGATCTCCAAGCCTTCGAGGCTGGCGCGAATCCATGCCAAATCATCCTGCGCCATTGAGATGGCCGTCCGAACGTTTTCCGAGCTTGTACTCGTTTCCATGTTTGTTTCTTTCCCACCGCCTGTGGCTGGGGTCATTGAAAGGTTAATGTCACCGCATTCCTTCGCGTGGGAGTGTGGGATCACCAGCATCAGACCTGCGCCAGTACTCTTCACCAGCAGCTATGCCAGATGCTGTGAGAACATAGCGGTCGGCATAATCGGAGCTTGCCGCGAGCAGCCCGAGGCGAACCAATGGCGCGACACTGCCGTCGGCAACCGATCTTTCGCTGCGCGTTTCACCGTTTACGATTGTCCATCGCTTGCGACCATTCTCGATGAATAACTCAATTTCGCTCGGAATTCTGGTCGGAGCAGACGCTTCGCCCCGTACAGTCGACCAGCGGTGAGAAAAACAGATTGTCAGGAAGCTCAGCGTCTCCCTTGCCCGAGGGGGAATTTCCAGCCAGTCGACCAAAGCATTGGCCGAAGGGAGCAACCCCTCGCGCTTGTTCAACAGGGCTTCTTGTCCGCAGACATAGGCCTTCACCATTGCGCGCTCGATCTCGCCAATCGTATTTTGCGTGCGCCCCCCTTTACGCGCCTCGCGATCCCGGGCGACAATTTCGCGCGCGGCCTCGCGGAACAACGCGCGCATTTTCGATGTTGGTCGCTCGGCTTTGGCAGGCTTCCTTTTGACGTTCATGGTTGCAACATCCCGAAGAAAAGCGAGCCTCAGACCGGCTGACGCGGCGCGATGCCGAGGCGCTGTGCGACCTGCGTGTAGAGACCGACGATGCCGGGCATGGCGACAGTGACCGCGAGACCGAATGGTACAGCTTCATCTATCGGAGTGCCCGGATCTGGATCGCGCTGCACAACGAGGTCAATCGTCATATCCGGGCCGACGACCGGCGCTTTGTCACCTTCCCAGCAACGCATGAATATGGTGCCGCGATTAGTCTGATTGCCGTCAGGTTGAAGGCTACGCGGAGAAACGCCCAAAGTGCCGGCTTCTGCTGGATCGAGCAGCTTGAGGCGAACGGATCGGTAGCTCTTGCGTCCCGGTTGCACGGGTGTGAACCATGCTAGCGTCGCCGACAGGCTGTGGGGCCGGGCCTGACCGCTCATGACCGCCGGTATGGGGACACGGACAGTGGTGACACGGTCGCGTGAAAGTTCTCCAACCGCCCAGAACGTCGCGCGGTCCTCCGCGCACGCTACCGCGTCTTCGGCGTCGACATAGCCAAATCCCAGGAAGCGCCTGATATTGTCCTTGATGTGGCTGTGATGCCCGCCGACCGGACCGATGATCGCTTTGATCCGTGCAGCAATGTCATCGGGCCAGCGGGCGGGATGGACAAGCAGCGCCTTGAGCAGGGCCGCCCGCTGAATGTGGGGCAGGCCCGCAAAATCCGGATACGCTGCCTCCAGTGCGTCGTGGATTCGATGACATGTGCGTGATGCCAGCGCGGTCGCGCCGCTGGTCCCGCCCGAATAGCCTTCGGCTACCCCGAAGGCGCCGGTACGAGGCGCCGCCACTTTGAGGCCAGCGGGGCGCGTTGAGGGCGCCGGTCTGACGAAGACATGACCGTCGGTCCGCATCTGGCGGAGGTGCTCGCGACCTCCCGGCATCAAAATGTCAGGTTTGACTGATCGGGCAAATCCAGGGCCGAGAGCGCTCGACGGGTTGGCGGCACGAATGCCCGGAAAGGGGTCGATGATGGTGCGGGCGGCGCGGCGGTCCGCAGCCGACACCCAATCGTCATTGGACGCGCCGACCGTCACCGCGTTGATTGCCTCGGACGGCGAAAACATACGCCGGTCAGCCATCAGATTGCCGATCGCGGTCAGCGTGCCGTCACAGCGAGCGGCGGCGTCAGCGTCTTCGAAAGCCGTGCCGGTCGCGAAGGCTGGGACGCCGAAGGTCTCCCTCACATTACCAGCACTCACCAGAAACAGAATGCCGTATCGGTACGCCAGTCGATCCAGCAGCCGTGCCCATGCCGACAGCGACGACTGAAAGGGACGCCGCTCGTTGCCAAGCGAGAGATTGACGATCAGCACGCCCGGCGCCGTTGCATCCGGGCCTTCTCGCATCGCTCTAATGGCGAGAAAGATGATGTCGACGACAAGCCGTCGTGCCGGGAAGCGATCCCCAGCACCCATCACCGGAACAACATGAATGCGCCGCGGCAATGCCGGTGCGGGATTGTTCCTGTCGCCATGCACGAGGAGCGACGCCATCGCAGTGCCATGGACGCGTTGGTCCACGGGGGCATGGGGTTCGAGATCGAATTGATCATCCACGACCAGATGAGCGGCGAGCAGCGGATGTGCGGCGACTGGAACTCCGTCGAGCAGGGCCAGGATCGGTTCGCGCAGGTTGCCGACCGCAGCAGCGGTGCCGGCGTCTGTGACGTCCTCGATCTCGATCGTCGTCGCTAGGCTTTGCGGGCGGATGTGCATGACAGGCTCGAGGCTGGCGATGCCGCCTTCCGCCTGATCGATGATCTCCCGGATCGCGCGTACCGGCAAATCCACGAGCAGGGCATGATAGGCGATCTCGGGCAGCCGGGCACGCGAGATGATCTGCCCGCCGCGTGCGGTCACTGCCGCGCGCACTTCATCTTCCCGTGCCTGGGCCTGAACCTCAGAGGCTCGGTAGATCAATTCGATCTCCAGCGGGACAAGCTCGTCCTCGCCGCGCTCCTCGATCTCCTCGGCGAGAAAACTGGCGTCGATTCGTTGGACCCTGTCCTGAGGCCCCCATGGTCGCAGATCGCGAAGCAGTTCGAACACGCCACGCCACGGCGTCTCCCCGAATTGCAGTTGATCGGCGTTCCAGCGCCTCCAAAGAGAGAGCAGTTCTGCGAGCGCGCGTGCGTCCGGAACAAGGAGGTAGGCAACGGGCTCCTTGTCGTCGTCGCTGCCTAACTCCTCCTCGTCGATCAGTTCGAGGCCGGGCACGCGCTGAACGGCTGCGGCAAAATTGTTTACCGAGCCACGGACTTCGAAGACGAGCAATCTCTCCGGTGCCAGGGCAGCCGGATCGGCACGCAGTTCGAGACCGCCCGGATCTCGCGCCAAAGCCTGGGCCAGGCGGTCGAATTTTGGGGCAAATGTGGCTTGCTGGCGATCCCGAGGGAAAGATTCAGGTGGTCGGGGAAATTTTTGCTGACCGGCGGGGCGTTGTCTTGATTGGTCTGGCGTCAGCCTCAGCAGGGGCTTGGTTGGATCGCTCGCCATCTACATTCCCGGGCCGTACGCGCGATTTCCATAGTTCAAGCTCTGTCTCGAGCGCATCATCGATCCCAATCTCCCCCAAACCCAATATCTGCCTGCGCCTCACATTTTGGCACAGGTCGAGCGCTTCGGCATAACTTACTTCGCCAAGGCGGGTCGCAAGCTTCTGTACAGTCATGCGCGGAGTTTCAGGCCAGCCAGAGATGACCCTGTCCAAAAACACCTCAAGCAGTTTACGATCGGGCTGTGGAAAAGCTAACCGCATCTGAAAGCGACGCCATACCGCGCGATCAAGCAACTCTGCATGATTGGTAGCCGCAACAACTATAACATACGGCGGCAATTGATCGAGTTGCATGAGCAAGAACGAGACCACGCGCTTGATTTCGCCGGTTTCATGGGTGTCGCCACGCTCTTTACCGATAGCATCAAACTCGTCGAAAAATAGGACGCTCGGCTGTGTGCGCACATAATCGAACAGTTTGCGCAGCCGGGCGTTGGTCTCACCAAGGTAACTGCCGATCAAAGCATCATAACGCACGACGAAGAATGGTAAGCCCAGCGCCTCCGCGATTGCCTCAGCAAAGGACGTCTTCCCGTTTCCAGGAGGCCCGGAAAGCAGAATCCGATGCCGTGGCTCATAGGCATGTGCGCGCAAAACATCAGCACGTATGTGCTCTTCGATCAGCTGACGACCATTCTCGCGCGCTGGCAACGAAAGGAGCAGATCATCAAATCTAACCCGCGCTTCGATTTCGATGATCGTGTCTCGACCTGGCCCGACCTGAGGCTGGGAGGTCGTGAGAGGCGGCGGCGTTACCGGCACGGTGCTTAGTGCGCGTTCGATGCGATCTGCAACGATGTGGTGATTTTTGGCTCGTTCGTCCGCCGCAATGGCCTCGGCCGCTGCGCGCAGCGTCTCACGGTCGCCAGCAACGCTGGCGCGAACGAGCGAGACGAGATGATCAGCGCGGGCCATTTTCTATGTTTCAGTCACTCAATCGGCAGGATCAAAATCGACTACCTGGGGAATCTAATGAAATTTTCCTGCGGTGTAATCAATTATTCGCGATCCAGCTCTAGCAGACCTAGCACGATAATGCCTCTGTCATATGTGACGCTCCGTAAGGGTACCTGAAACCAGGGACCATCGTGGCGCAAGCCAGCATTCCATAGCCTAGATTCTCTATAGAAAGCCCTCACCGGCGTGGTTCTCGAACAACGCGGCATCGCGAACATAACCGAGGAGCACCTCCACCTTCTTCTGACGCGATACCTCCTGCATCTTGGGCAGCGAGGCTCCGGCCTTGGCCGCCTCGGTCAGAAACCCTGAGCGCAGTGAGTGCGCACCGACTGCGGCAGGATCGAGCCCAACCTTTTCGGCGTAGCGCTGGATCAGGCGGGCAACCGAGCGATCCGACATGGGCTCCTTGGTCATCATCCCTTGTGCGTCGGTGCGGTAGAACAATGGACCAGCCTCCCCTCCCCTTACGCTGAGCCATTCGTTGAGGCGGGGACCGGGCTTGAGCACCTTGCCCGAGGGAACCGCGATGACCTGCCCTGCCCCCTCCTGGTCGGTCTTGGAATGCCGGATCGTCAGCTTGAGCCCCTCGCGCACCAGTTCGAGGTCAGCCAGCTGTAGCGCGACCAGTTCGGAACGCCGCAACGCCGCCGCCAGCCCAAGTGCCATGACCGCCCGGTCGCGGATAGCCCGCGGACTCTGGCCTTCGGCCGCTGCAATCATCCGCGCGAGATCAGCTGCCAGAATAGCGCTCTTCTTGCGCGTTGGCCGCGCACGCTGCTCGCGGCGGATCCCAGCAAGTGTGTCAGCAATCACATCACGCGGATCTCGATGCTGGGGTGCTACCTGACCTGCCTGCCTGTGGTGCCAGGCGATGGCGGCAAGGTGCCGCCCGATAGTGCTGTCCGCCCTCCCCGCCTGCGCCAGCGAAGCAAGGTATGTGGCAACTGCCTCCGGCATAGCCGGCATAGGCTCAAGATCGCGCACCCAGCACCATTCTTCGAACTGCCGCCAGTCGCTGTCATAGGCTCGGACAGTGTTGGCCGCCTTGGAGCGCGCCCGGTATGAGCGGGCCGCTTCGATTTCAGCCGCGAGCTGCGGCGGGATCACATTCCCCAAGGGCGCGAGCGCAGCCTCATCTGAGAGCCCCAAACCCTTGCTGCTATCATCATCCAAGGCGACACTCCTCCAGCTTCAATGCAGCTGCTGTGCCCTGCCCTTGCCTTCGGGCCGAGGTGACATCGCAGCGCATTTCGCCTGCTTTATATAGATTAGCATGTCGTCCGTGAAGGGCTCTTATCGGACATCACATCGGTTGTAAAAGCTGAGTATACTTTTTGAGCGATTTATATACTATCTGGCTGATGGTATCTGCCCCAGCACCCTGGCAACTGACGCTTGCCCGCATTGAAGGCGCCCTCCCCTTTATCTCACCCGAACTGTCCGAATGCCTTGCGCTGGCTTCTCTCCGGCGCCTCTGGCGCGTACATGTGCGTGACTATCCGTTTGATAATCTTGGAATTGAACACAATCCGGGGCTTGACGCCGACGAGCTTGTGCGCTCGTGGTATTCCGAAGAACGCCGGCAGTTCTTGTCATGGATCAGCCGGCGAGGTCACCCTCCCCTCGCTCATGCCGCCAAGCTGGTCATGGCCGCCAAAAGTCACTCCGAAGGTTTCAGCGGTACATACAGGCCCGCCGATCGCGCGCTCGAACGGCTGGATGCGCTACTGCCGACCCGTGATCCGATGGAGACTCTGCTTGAATGGTTGGCGGAACTGCGAACTGAAGAAATCGACTTTCTTGAAGGCGGCAGCGAGATCATCGAGGTCAGTGGGTTCGCGGTCACACGTTCGGCGCCCCGGGGGGCGGCCTGGGCTGCGTCGCTTGCGGCCGCCATGCGCCCACACTTGTTTGGGCTGGGCTCGGCGCCAATGGCGCTTGCTGGGATCATGCCGCGGGCTCTGTTCCGTGAACTTCACGAGGATCCCCTGCCCGTCCTATTACGTCGTGCGCTTCAGGCTGCTGCTGAGAGTGCAGCCGCAGACCTCCGTGCCATGCAAAGGGCTCACCTGCAGGCTGAGGGAGCACTTTCAGGCCTCTACGCCTCGTCGACGGCTCCCCTGGCTTGGCGTCTTGTAGCCGGCATCGGACCTCTTACCCGTGCGGAGCTTGCCAGAGGCCTTGAGGTGACCAAGCGAACCGCGTCACAATCAGTTGCGGCTATGGTGACTGCCGGCATGGCCAGTCTTCGAACTTCCGATGGCGCAATCGTCCGAACGGACACGTGAACGTGTCATGGACCCCGGAATACTTCCCGGTAGCAAACGCCAATTCGATTTTGTGAGCTCGCTCTGCGGCGTAGCAGCTGCTCTACGAACTTTTTCGCCCTGCCCGGGTCAGCGAATGACAACTTACGTCGCTGTCCACGCGTTCCAATCCGGCCCCACGAGAATTCAACAATCGCAACACCGAACAGGTCTTGGCTCCGAGATATGGCATAGCGCCGTGCAACATTGAGATCGGGATTTTTGGCTTCGAGCCAAATGTGACACTCGTTCTGATCATGCTCTAACATACGGAGGAGTATGCGACAGCCGCCTGGAGCTAGGCCAATCGGAAGTTTGAATCACAGGTCTCTATGGTGATTCAAGGAATCGATCCTGAGGCTGTGACCGCCGCTCAGCTTCGGACGTCTGATTCTTATGGAATTTGCGCGTCTCTCGGGCGAGGTCATTCTCGAAGCGAGAGTGCGATCTTCCTTAATCTTGAATCAAATCAATAACAAATCCGCCGCAGGCGAAAACGTTAGGGGATTTAGATTCTAAGGTTAAGAGGTTACCTGCTCGCCATCAGCCTGCAAACTCCTGATTTCTCGCGAGTCGGGGTCGCTATGTCGAATCTGATAACACGATGTTCGGTTTCTGATAGCACGACCGCCAGATTCTAATAACACGTCATCTGATGCCCGATCACACGTTGGCTACCTCCCTGCCCTGTTGATAACTTTGAAAGCACGGCTCAGAGCGTGAGGCCATAGGATCAGTTAGCGTTCCGATTCACATATGGTGCGTCGATCCCAAACTTTCCGATCGCCATTTGCCCCGAGGCTGAAACGGACGTGTTTTCGGAAATCAGGTATCTCCGGTTGAACGTGTTTTCGGGAATGGCTTTTGGCGGCGTCCTTTTTCCTCCAGCTTGCCGGCTGACCCGTCGCGCTTCTTGGAAGCTGTGCCCGAAGTGGAGGCTTAGGCGATCTGCAAGCTGGTCCGACCTTTCCACGTTAGACGGCTGATTTCAGTCAAAGATGACCGGCTAAAGCACTCGCGGAGTGTTCAATGCTGGTGCTCTTGGGTCTTGTCGGCAATTCTTTAGCAGGTGCCGAACGTAGACGTAGTTTTCTGATCGGGCGGGGTAAGTGGCGTGATTCCCGAAAACACGTTCGGTATCGGGCGTACATCATGAGACCGTTCTTATATTTCCGATCAATCGCGATGCTTGCCGCAGACTGTCACCGGTCTGAAGCTGGGCGACGGCGCTACTAGCGCGCCGGGCGCACATAACCGGTCCCACAGACGGGCGCGACCTTCAAAAGCCCGGAAGCGTATGCTTGTTGCGCTCGTGGTGCTTCTTCATGAAGCCGTAGAACCGCTTCGAGTAGTTCCTTGGCAACTCATGGGGATTGCTGTTCAGAAAGGAATCGAATTGCCGCATCAGCACATCGAGATCCCAACCAGGACATTCAGAACGGATGGCCTGATAGATTTCGGGATCAAGAGTGTCCTGCGCGCCCCCTCCCCTCCGTCGTGACTGAGATTGGCTTGCGTTGCTGTCCAATGCGGCTGATGCATCGGCTTGCTGTTCGGGGCGCAAGCTCGCACTCGTTGTTGCAAGGAGCTTGCGCACGAGGGCAGGATCAACGAATTCCGGCGGAGGGCTGACCTTGGCTGCCTTTTCGGGGTTTGCGCGCTGAATGCGCTGGGCTCTGCTCTCCGTGGTGACAGAGCCACTATCCTCGATTTTTCCAGAAGGTTTTTCGAGATGGCGACGCATCACCATCTTCAGCTTTGGACGCGGCGTCTCTGCTCCAATGACCTCCAGACTGATATCCGGCAGGTTGTTAGCTCGCGCCAATTCAAGAATCTTGTTCTTGAACGAGGGTAGGGAGCTTTCGCTGCCGCTTTTCTGATGAAGAGTTTCGAAGCCAATCGTGAAACCTTCTGGCCCATTGCCACCAGCGTGCTTGCGAGCGGCGCGGTAGAGCCATTTCCCAAGTCCGCTCGTTATCTCGAAATACAAAGGCGAAATCGCAAGGACATTTCGCTTGTCCATGACCCCGTCGAAGAACCACTTGGAAAGCGTGATTTCCATCCCAAGCGAACGCTGGGTTCGTTCATCAACGAGATGAGTATAGCTATCGATCCACGAAAATGTGGTCTCGCGGGATTTGGAGTTCGCGCGGATGTTCGTCTTGATCGTCGTGGCCTGAAGACGATCAAGCGCTGCGATCAGTCGCTCATAAGCGCGCCCGCTTACACCCCAGCAGATTCGCTTGAGAAGATCGCCAGGTTGAACACGAATGGTCGGCGACAGGTCGTTGTCACCCCGCTCGCGCAATTCGTTGAGGTGGGACGCCAGATAGATCATGATATCTGCATCCCAGATGGTCGCCATCCCATAGGCTGGGTTGGCTGATACATGCACGGTGACCGACTTATCCGGACTGAGGTACTCAATGGGTTTCAGGCGCTTCTTCTTCGAAAGGCTGAAGAAAGGACGCTGCATGGTCTCCTGATAGTCCCGCAGCGAGATGTCGCTGAAATCAGGCAGCGTGAAGAACATCTCGAACTGCACCCGCCGACCGGAGGAGGACTGATCTTTCTCGCTCACGTTCTTCGCCCGGTAAATCTGCCGCTGTCCCACACGTGGGACAAGTTAGTTAAACATATGAAATAGAACGATAAAAACCACATTTTCAGAGTGGTGAACACATGGCCATAGGTGGGTCCGAAACCCTCCTTCATGGGGCAGGCCTTTTTAGAATCTTCGCCTTCTCAATCAGAGGGCGCAATGCATCGAGGATTTCGTCAGCGCTCAAATCAGTGGGGTTGATCGTTATCGTGAGCCCTCGTGCACGATCCTTTTCGATGACACCAATGGACGATCCCGCCGCTTCGATTACGGCTTTCTGAACACGGCCAGGCCTGCCCGAAACTGCCTTGAGCAGACGGACAACAACCTGAGGGCCAGAAATTGGCTCTTCGTCTCCGGATTGCCGGAAACTTTGCTCCGCAGCGATCTGCTTTGCTGCTTCCTCCATCCTAGGGCGCAGCGATGGGTTGCGTATGGCTGGAAGAAGCTTGTCACCGTACCGCACCTGAAGTTCCATTGGCGACGCAAATGCGCTTACGATTGTTTGCGGAATCTCTGTCAGGCCGATGTACCGGGCGAGCGTAGATTTCGAGATCTTTACGCGTTCAGCAAGCCGGGCCTGAAGGCCATCGTAATAAGTATCGACTGCTGCCTTGTAGTTCAAACCGCGCTCTAAATCTGAGATATCTTCCCTCTCGCGGTTCTCGATATCAGCAAGGCGGAACGCAGCTTCGTCATCGAGATCTTCGATAATCGCGACGAGCTCGATATCCGGGTAGTGATTGGCGTTGAGCCACGCGACGGCCCAGTGGCGCCTTGTGCCAATGATCAGTTCGTACTGCAGCTCACCTTGCTGTTTCCGGCGCACGACTACTGGGATGCGGTTCCCGTTTTCTGCTTGGATCGATTCAATCAGAGATCGCAAACGGGGTTCGGTGAGCTGTTCGTAATCACGGGCGTTTCCCGGCCAGATCGAACATTCTGCAGGTTTGAGCCGGATGGTCGGGCGCTTGACCATCCGCGCTGCTTCCGTGAAGCCTTCAAGCCGACGTGTTGTGAAATTGCGCGATGCGGTTGCCCCTGCAGCGTCCTTGGCTTCAGAGACGGAAGGCTGGTCAGGGGCAGGGGAGGCGAGGGCCTCGCCAATCAATGAACGACGGCTCACGCTGCAACACTCCCTGCCGTGTCAGATGACCGTCTCGAAATGCTCTTCGACGGCCACTGCTCATGTATTTCGTTCAGAACTTCTCCGAAGACTGCGTTGAGATTGTCCCGGCAACGCTGGTAGGTTGCGTGCGCAGCTGAAGGCTTGCTTTCATAGATCGACCGGAATGCTTGAGTGGCATTCTTGATTTCCTCAGAAGCTAGGATCGGCTGATTCAGCAGGAAATTGGCATATGTGGCCTTCATCATCTTCCACATGTCGGCTTCACCTGGCTTGCTGGGGGTGTAGGCCGAGCAGACGACGCGAATGAACCCGTAATCAACAGGCGTTCCGTGATCCTCGAGGATCTCGATATTCTCGGCGATGGTGTCCATGAAATGGATGGTTGAAAGATAGTCGAGCTGCCTTGCCGGAACCGGGATAAGCATACCTGTTGCGGCGGCCATCACATTGAGGCCCAGGAACCCCATAGCCGGCGGAGGATCGAGCAAGACGACGTCGAAGTCCTTGATGATGCTGTCGATGCCAATACGGAGACGCTGAAGTCCCTCGCGCACTGCTTGTCCGCCCTCCGTCAACGTTGCCGTGAGGTCCCACTCTGCATCCTGCAGGCCAAGGCTTGACGGCACTATTTTGATTGTAGGCCAAGCGGTTTCTCGGATTGCCTTCCTGAAATCGTCGAATGTACTGCGAGGCGACAGGAAATTTCCTAAAGTCTCCTCTTCGTCGATAAGTGCTTCGGGCTGAATGTCGAACATAGTTGTCGTTGACGCCTGCGGATCGCAGTCGATCACGAGAACGCTATATCCGTTCAGCGCGAGAAAATCGGCGAAATGCTTGGTAATCGTACTCTTGCCGACGCCGCCCTTGAAATTCTGCACGGCTACTACAACCGCATTCTCATGGGCTAGCTTGCCCGGATGAATGTTCAGCGCCTTGCGAATATGAGTAAGGTCTTCGAGCGTGTAATAGCGGCGGCCATTGTTAAGCTGTTTCGGAGGCGCGAGACGCCCCTCCTTCTCTGCCTTGGCAAGCGCTTCAGGCGTTCTTCCGACCAATTCCGCTGCCGCCGTAGGCCCAAAGGTGATATCGAGGACCTTGCGTTCATCAGGTTTGAACACCACAGCTTTGACCCGATCGCGCATCATTTCGCAGGATCTGGTCATGTTTCGCAGTGTGTTCACGGTGTAGGACATGCGTCTGCCTTTCGATGAATCGCAGTTCTGCGACCCAGTTCGTGTTTTATGATCATTTTCGGCGGTAGAAGTCAAACCGATATCATCGGAATGGTGCCGGTCCCGAATCCCCGTCGCTGCCGGGCACCCCTTGTCGCATAGCCTGTAGTGATCACGGGCTCATAACCCCGAGGCGAGAGGGAAGGGGGATGACCTGATGCGGTTCAGCATCAGGAGCAGACCGTGACCGACCTTTTTGAACAATCCAGCCAGAAGCTGGACGCCGCAATCACCGAAATCCAGCACGCCATCGCCACCGGACTGGCGAACAAGCCACGCCTGTTTGAGACGATGCGCCAGCTCTACGGAGAGGGCTCCGCAAACGGCGCCTGGAGCCAGAGGGACGCTTTTGACCTGCTCGAGGCGGCATTGACGCGCCACATGGCCGGACTGCTGAGCAAACCTCAGATGCTGACCCAGATTTCGGAGATCAGTGCGCTTATCGAGGCACTGCCGACACATACGGTCAGAAGTGAAGAGCAGATCAGGTACCAGCAATTCTCGACGCCCGCAGACCTCGCAAGCCTATCCGTGATTTTGGCGCAGCCACTCGCAACTGATATCGTTCTTGAACCGAGCGCCGGACATGGCGCTCTCGTGGCAACTTTGCCCGATGTCAGCGCATTGCATCTCAACGAAATCGATCCGCGCAGGCGTGAAAAGCTGGCAATGCTGTTTCCCGATGCCACCATCACAGGGATCGATGGAGCCATGCTGGCCTCCCATCTCGACGCGGCAGTGCAGCCAAGCCTGATCCTGATGAACCCGCCGTTCTCCCGATCAATGGGGCGAGGAGCAGACGAGTTCGCAGCGGTGCGTCACCTGCGCGCTGCCATAACGCGCCTCAAGCAGGGGGGCAGGATCGTCGCGATCATGCCGGACTGGTTCACGACGAGCGCAAAGCTTGCGAAAATCTATGACGACACGTTCGCCTCTTGCACGGTCCGCACATCCATCCGGCTCGATAAATGCTATCACAAACAGGGCACCAGCGTGGCCGTGCGCTTGTACGTGATCGACAAGATCCCGGGGCAGATCAGGCCAGCAGTTTCGGCGCGAGAGACAGTTGCAGACGTCGCGTATGCAGTTCCAATCATCAAACGCGTGACAGCCGAGCCCGACTGCGAACCGCGCGCGGTGCCGCCGAAAGCAAAGCCGGGTGCGCTCTTCAAAGCCATGCGGGCAACGCCGATCACAAAGCCCGTCAAAGCGAGGGCAGCCCAAACCCCCAAGATCGAAGCACTGGCGTTCAGTACCCTGGACAAGCCGCGCGTGCTCGGTGAGCAAAGCGGGGTCTACATCCCGTACCGGCCAAGCCGGGTCGACATTGTTGGCGCACGCGAGCATCCGACGCCGCTCGTCGAAAGCGTGGCCATGGGCTCGATCCCGGCACCTATCCCAGATTATGTCCCGGCGCTGCAGGACCGGGTCCTTCAGGAAAGCCTGCTGTCCGAGGCCCAGATCGAAACTGTCATCTATGCTGGGAACGCGTGGCAGCAGTATCTGCCTGGCCTGTTCGTTCCCGCTGAAGAAGGCGTTGGCCTGCAACTCGATGAGCATGGGCAAGCCTACCGCAAGGGCTATTTCCTTGGCGATGGCACTGGGGCAGGGAAGGGCAGGCAGATCGCCGCCTGCATCCTTGATGGCTGGCTTGCGGGACGCCGCAAGGCCATCTGGATCTCGAAGAACGAAAGCCTGCTCGAAGACGCACGCCGCGACTGGAGCGCTATCGGAGGGCTAGCGGCCGACATTCAGCCACTTTCCAACTGGAAGATCGATCAGACGGTTCCGTTTCGCGAAGGGATCCTGTTCGTCACCTACCCGACCCTTCGCAGTCAGCGTCAGGACGCCACCCGCCTGAAGCAGCTGCTCGATTGGGCGGGCGAGGATTTCGACGGTGTCATCGCCTTCGATGAGAGCCACGAGATGGGCGGTGTTGCAGGGGGCGAGGGCGCCCGCGGCACGAAAAGCGGATCGCTGCAGGGCATCGCCGGCGTGCTGCTGCAAAACAATCTGCCCGATGCCCGGGTTCTCTACGCCTCGGCGACCGGAGCCTCGGAGGTCAACAACCTTGCCTATGCCGTGCGGCTTGGTCTGTGGGGACCTGGCACCGCGTTTGCCAACAGGGAAGATTTCATCAGCCAGATCAGGGCAGGGGGCATCGCTGCGATGGAACTCGTGTCGCGCGATCTCAAGGCACTTGGCCTCTATCAGGCGCGCGCACTCAGCTTCGCAGGCGTCGAATACGACATCCTGAAACATGATCTGACAGCCGAACAGATCGCCGTTTACGACACTTATGCCGACGCCTGGGCGATCATCCATCAGAACCTTGAGGAGTCGCTGGAGCTGACCGGCGTGGTCGACGAAATCGATGGCGCAACGCTCAACAGCGGTGCGAAAGCTGCCGCGCGAAGCCGGTTTGAAAGCACCAAGCAGCGCTTCTTCAACCAGCTGCTGTTGTCGATGAAGCTCCCCACGCTGATTGCTGCCATCAATCTCCATCTGGATCGCGACGAGGTGGTTGTCGTCCAACTGGTTTCGACCGCCGAAAGCACCCTCGATCGCCGTCTCGACAGCCTCTCCCCAGAAGAGCGCGCCGATCTCGACCTCGATCTCAGCCCGCTCGACGCGGTGATCGAGTACCTTGAGCGCGCCTTCCCCACGCAACAGATGCAGGTATTCGTCGATGATACCGGCACCCAGCGCTCGGCACCGATGTTCGACGAAGAAGGCCGTCCAGTCCACAACCAGACTGCGATCGCCCGCCGCAGCGAGATGATCGAGCATCTGTGCGCCATGCCGCCGATCAAGCCAGCGCTGGACGGGATCATCGAGCACTATGGACCGGAGAAGGTCGCCGAGGTGACCGGGCGCAGCAAGCGGCTCATAAACCAGAGCGACGGCCAGCAGCGTCTCGAGACCCGCTCGCCGCGGACGAACCAGTCCGAGACCGACCAGTTCATGAATGGCAGGAAGCCGATCCTTGTCTTCAGCGATGCGGGTGGCACCGGGCGATCGTACCATGCCAGCCTTGACGCAGCTTGCCAGAAGCGGCGCATCCATTTCCTGCTTGAGCCTGGGTGGCGAGCCGACCGCGCGATCCAGGGGCTGGGCCGAACGCACCGGACCCATCAGGCCAACACACCGCTGTTCCGGCCCGTGACCACCAACTGCAAAGGGGAACTGCGGTTCACCAGCACCATTGCGCGCAGGCTCGACAGCCTGGGGGCGCTGACCCGGGGCCAACGCCAGACAGGCGGCCAGAACCTCTTTGACCCTGCCGACAATCTCGAAAGCGAATATGCCAAGGCGGCACTCTCTACCTGGTTTGCCTTGCTGGCGGACGGCAAGCTCAAGAGCGCAACGCTGATCGATTTCCAGCGCCGTAGCGGGCTCAAGATTGTCTCCGAAGACGGCGTTCTCGAAGAGGACCTCCCGCCGATCCAGCGCTGGCTCAACCGCATCCTCGCGCTGCCGATCGGAATGCAGAATGCGATCTTCGAGGAATTTCTGGCGTTGGTCGAAGCGCGGGTGTCGGCTGCGCGCGAGGCCGGATCGCTCGATGTTGGCGTCGAAACCCTTCGGGTTGAACAGGCCGAGGTTGTCGAAGACATCGTCCTGCGGACCGACGGGCGAACCGGTGCCACGTCCCACTTGCTGCAGCTGGCTCTCAAGACGAGAGCACGGCCGATCTCGCTCGAGCGTGTCCTTGAGCGCCGCGATTACGCCGACGGCTGCATTCTGCTCCACAATACCAAGAGCGGGAAAGCAGCCCTGGCCGAACCTTCGCGGCACTTCATGACCGAACAGGGCGAACTCATCAGGCGGGTTATCCTCCACCGTCCGCTCCGGCGCGAATACCACCACTTCGATGACCTTGCGGAATCGGCCTGGGAGGAAGCACCCCGCCGGACCTTCGAGAAGCTGTGGCAAAGCGAGGTTGCGGAGCTTGCCGAACGGCTCACCACAGAGACCGTGTACCTTGCAACCGGACTTCTCCTGCCGATCTGGTCGAGCCTGCCCATCGACTATCTGGAGGTCCGGCGGATCGTGGACGAAGAGGGAAGAAGCTGGCTCGGTCGCATGGTCCACGAACTCGATGTGGCGAAGCTGCTCGAAAAGTTCGATATTGCCTCCACTGTTGAACTAACCCCGGATACGATCATCAGCGCGCTTGGCGAAGGCCGGACAGTCCCTATCAAGCAGCCGTTCGAAGCGACCCTCAAATGCTCGCGTGTCGCAGGGGAGCAGCGCTACGAAATCGTGGGGGTGCCCCCTGAACATCTGCCTTGGCTCAAGAGCGTCGGCTGTTTTACGGAAATCATCGCGTTTCGCACGCGTGTTTTCATTCCAAAGGGATCAGCGATTTCGATGATCGGTGCGCTGACTGGCGCATGAGGAAAAGCCATGCTGGGACCATCGATGCCGAGGGTCGCAAGCGCGCTGGTGGCAAGCCAACCGCCCACAATATTCATCATTGTATGGGATGATGAGACATGGGACCTTTCCGCCAATCACGCGATCTGGTGTGCACGGCGGGCTAAACGCGCAACCTAACTCTTGCGACGGCTCCCCACATTGCGCCAAGCAGAGCCGATTAACTTATCTCACTCAGGAATTTTGTAGTGACTTTGATTCTGTGTCTTAAGGCAAGAGATTGCATCGTCATCTCCGCCGATAGCCTAACTTCGCTCGGCGGGAAGATCGTAAGTTGCACAACCGAGAAGCTGCATCAGGTTGGGACGGACGCAGTAACCGTCAGCTGCGGGCTCTCACGCGTCAATGATAAAGGTTGGGGGACGATCTTGGCAGACTTTCCCGCGCCACCGAAGGGCACAGCCATCGCGGCCACTGTGTCGCGGCTTCAGGCGTTCCTCAATGAAATTATAGGGCGCGTACCAAAAAGCAATGTTGGAGCCTGCCAAGGCGGGAACACCTTTCTGCTAGCCGGCCACGATGTTGCCAATTCGGGCATGGCAGTCACTCAGTTGACCCGGCTTGGGGACCGGCGTCAGTTCGAGGCCGCGACGACCGTTTCGAATGCGTCGGATCACGACTATATCGAATGGATCGGCGATACGACGCCGGTGTCGACTTATATCGCGAGTAAAACCGCGCTGTACGATCCAGACATGCCACAAGACGCTGCGGTCGAATTTGCGATCAAGGCGATCATCGACGGTATCGCTGCAAGCCTGGCTGCGGGCAACCACACCATCGGTGGCGAGTTTGTGTCGGTCGCGTTGGTGTCGGCCAGCAATGTCACTTCCTCGCGGCACCCAACCGGCATTCCATGTATGGTCACTGCGTTAACTGGCAGTTCGATTGTACCACCTGACCACGCTTCACCGCTGGCTGGCTCTGAATGCAGGTATCAAATCTGAAGGCCAACTATCTGTCATTCGGTGGCATCAAGACCGCTCGTGAAAGCGGCTATTCGCCATTGCACTTGGCGGCGCATGCGGTTGGCTGATGTGGTGGAGTTGCCTACGAGGGCTATAATACAGGAGGTAAGGTGAAGCGTATCGATCTTGGAACGGTAGTCACCTCAGCGGCCAGCGTCGCAGTGATTGCCGATCGGCTTGAGCAGTTGATCAAGGACCTAGCGTCGGATGGAAAGACGAGCGCCAGTCCACTTGGCCTGCTCACGGACTTTCACTTAGGGGTGCAGGGACTCACGGACGTGGCGCGAGACTTAAATCTCCCGGCGACCGGGGCGGCGGCCGCCCGCTGCAAAGCGTCGATCAACAGGTTCATTGGTGCCAACGATGGATACATTCGTGTCACGAACGCCCGGGAGATCATCTCTGACGTGCGCCAATTACTGATCACGCTGCGGGATGAGACCAGAGAATATCGAACTTTCGTGATCCCGCCGACGGAGGCCAAAATGCTTGACGGTGGCCGCGAACTTTTCGGGGAGAACGTTTCCGTTATGTTTCCGTCGATTCAAGAAGACATCGACGCCGCCGCGAGTTGCCGCGCATATGAGCTGTGGCATTCCACGGTTGCTCATTCGATGCGAATCGCCGAAGTGGGCATCCAGAGACTTGCGAAAAACATGGGATCTAAGATCGGAAACAGCTGGGGTGAGACCGCGGCGAATTTGCGTAAAACACTGGCAGCAGTGAACGCAGAGAACGGCGATAGCACAGAAAAAGAGTGGGCATCGCAGGCCGGTGACCACCTCGAATTCATCCGGAAGGCTTGGCGGAACCCTGCGATGCACCCAGGGAAGACGTTCGACCGCGAGCAGGCGCTGTCAGTGTACGAAAACACCCGCTCGTTTATGCGGATGCTGGCAGAGAAGCTGGCGCACTGATCAACGGCCCAACACGCGCGAAAATAGATTGAAGCCGGATGGGGCCAGATGTCGTTTCAGCGATTCACCGCACCCCTTAAGCTCTTGGATAGTCGATGGCATTTGGCAAAATCCCAGCTGCACCGTAGAGGGGCTGGAAAATGACCGACGGAAGCCACATCAGCCCAAAAGCATCACCATCTCCTGCCCACGCCCGGCGGAGCACGTCGGCTAATGCGGATCGCCGAGGCGCGTCGCCACAACGGAATCGGAGGCTATCGTTGGCCGAAGAGGAAACCGTCCTGGCCGCATTGTCCCGCACGTCCGAGGAACTTCTGCAAGAGCTGCGCGAGGCCTGGGACATGCCCGCGGGACGACCCATCCGTGTGGTCGGTCGCCTGACGCTGACTTGGCGAGGAAGCGACGGAGCGGACATGGTGTTCCTCAACGAACTAGAGCACCCTGAAACGGGTGTCGGTCTGGTCTATCCAAGGATAGGCACTTTGGTCGTTAATCCTGATCCGGTGAACGCCTCCGTGCCGCCAGGACCGTCGCGGACCATCACCGACGCAAAGACGCTGGCGTCCGGCGAACAATGGGCGATTGCCGAAATCGAACTTTCGACACTTGAACAGCGCCGAAGGCTTCTAAATCCTTGGGTGGTAACGGTTCGATCGGGCACGCTGCGATTGTTGAGCGACCTGCCTGACGAATGGCAGGTCCAAGTCCATGGCGCCCAGTCGGTCAAACGCATCTCTGCATCCGCCCGCGAGGAAATTGAGGATTATGTTCGCAATTCCGTCCTCGAAGAGGATCAGGAACTTGCACGCAGCCATGCAGAAAACATCCGGAGGTTAGCCGAGCTAGCTACGTCACGGCGACAAGCCGAGGACGATGCACGAGCGATGTTAGCCGGTCTGAACGACGAACTCGCCGCACAACAGTTGCGCGGCGACAAGGTACGACAAGAAGCCGACGACCTGCAGCAGCGACTGACATTCGAACGCGATCAATTCGTGCGGCAACAAAGACACATTGAGGAAGAGACGCAGCTCATGGAACTTCGACACCGTAGGCTGAAGGAGCTTCTTAGCGAGAAGCGGGACCGCCTGATTGCGCTCGGCCTTGTAGACGCGGGCGACATTGATGCTGTGATGTGGGAAAACGAAGCCGGAGAAGACGGTCAGTCGGGCATTAGATTTTCCGAGGCGCTAGACAGCGACTTCTCGCGCCTCGCGCCTGTGCTTCAGATCGAGCTGCAGAAAAAGGGACTGCTCTACCCCCAGGCGCTGCTCCGCGACTTCCTCGCACTCCTGCGGACCCGCGACCTCGTCGTGCTCGCTGGTGACTCGGGTTCGGGCAAGACCAGCTTGATCCGCGCTGCCTCCGAGGCGATCGGCGGTGTCTGCACAGTCGTTCCCGTCAAGCCGAACTGGACCGGCCCCGAGGACCTGCTGGGCTACTACAACCCGGTCGAGCGCAGCTATCAGGCTACTCCGTTCCTTGTTGCCCTGCAGGATGCCGCGCGCCAGCCCGATGTCCCGCACTTCATCTGCCTCGACGAGATGAACCTAGCACGGGTCGAGCACTATTTCGCCGATTTCCTCAGTCTGCTTGAGCAACGAACCGACTTGCCCACGATCCAGCTCTACACGGCGGACGAGGAGCGTCACGTCGTCGTCGAACAGGGTCTTTTTCTTCATGTCGAGGCCGAGGCCCGCCGACGCGCCGGGCTCGGTAACACAGCGACGCTCGAGGACATCCTAGGTAATGACCAAGCGAATGCCGAGATCCACCGCCTGAGCGGCCTGACCGACAAGGAATCGGTACTGATCTATCACGGACGCCTGCGTCGCTCGCTTGCGGCACAGATGCGAATGCCGACGTCCCTGACCATGCCAGCGAACGTCTGGATCTTCGGCGCCGTCAACATGGACGACACTACGCACCAACTGTCGCCCAAGGTGCTCGATCGCGTGCATGTGCTCCGCTTCGGCAATCCGATGCTCGCCGACTGGGACGCGATCGAGAGCGAAATAGATGCGGCCGCCGGCACCCTGCCCGCGGACCTGTCAGGACTGCTGATCCGGTCGGACGAAATTGGGCTTCGCCAGGACTATCCGGTTTTCGACCGTCAGGACGACAACGTTCGGTTCCTGTTTGACGTCTCCCGCCGACACCTCGATCCGCTCGGGGTAGAGTTTGGCCTTCGAGCGATCCGGCAGGCGCAGGGCTATATCAACGCAGCCGTTACTGCGGGCCTCAGCAAGGACGAGGCGCTCGACAACGTGATCAGGCACAAGATCCTGCCCAAGATGGCGTTCGACACCGCTCGGCCCGCCGGAAACGGTCGCGCGCGTCGCGAAATCCTCGTTGAATTGCGCGACGAGTTGTCCAAGCGCTTTGAGGGCACGAACGTCCAGATGGATGCCAGCAGCGTTGCCGAACTCGATCGGATGATCCGCTTGGCCGAAGGCCACAACGGCATCGTCAACTACTGGCTGCGTTGATCGGCCGATGGACGTGCTGGCGCATTATCTCGAGATCGAGTGGGAGACGGAGAACACGCCGCGGAAGCTGGTGGTGTCGACGTATCCGATCGAGATCGAGATCGCGCGCGATGGCGTCTTGCACGCCGAGGTTTCGATCTTCCGCGACTTCGCTCCCTGGATGGGCCTCCACCTCTCGGGCGCCCTTGCGGAAGCCACGCCGGAAACCATCGCCGCCGGCGGCCAGCGCGCGCCGTGGCTAAAGATCTCCGACGAGCAAGGTCGGGCCTGGTGGATCCCCGCAACGGGGTGGAGCAAGAAGACGGGCCGACATCTGGCCGAGATGCACCGCTCGTTTGGCACATTCCAGGTCGAGATCGGCCCCCGAAGCAAGCTGACGATAGATGCAGTCGCTTTGGAGCTCGATCGCGCGCATGCCCAAGACTATCTGGATGACTTTCGGGACGATCTGGTCTGGCTCGCCGTGGGGCAGCCAACCGGGGCAGCGGCACGAGCGGGATCGGATTACAGCAACGAACTGGTTGAGGCGCTTGCCGACTTCGCGCAGGCGGCCCGACGAGTGGTCGAACATCCCTCGCGCGACGTTAGGGAAACGACCGCTCTCACAGCAACGGCGAAGCTGCGCCCCAGCGCTGACACCTTCAGGGCTGTAATGCGGCGTCCTGGAGCAAAGGTATATCCTAGCCGCGTCGCGGTCGAGAGTGCCGACGTGCCGGAGAATAGGTACGTGCGAGGCTTGGTCGAGCACTGCCGTCGCCTCGCTCATTCGATCGCACGCGCTTCGAATCGCCACCAAGGCCATCTTGCTGTCAGGGCAGAAAGGGAAAAAGCCCGCGCGGCGGCACTGCTGGCCATGAATGTGGTCGAGATCGATCAGGAGATTTACGATAATCAACTCGATGAGGTCAGCCGCGTCATGGAGGCCATCGGCGCGTGGGGCCCGGATATCGCCGCTTCGGGGCGGCCACCACGCGAGTTTCACTTCGAGGTCGGCAAAGAGTTCAGGGAAGCAGGGAACGGACCCAAGGAACTTTTCTATAGGAACCCCACCCGTGACCGCGTCGCTGACGACCAGGTTCGCATAGACTTCAGCGTGGCGCGACTCCCTGACGCGCTACACGATCTTGTGATGGCCGCACGCCGGATCGATAACGGGCTCGCCCTCACCGTTGCTGGGCATGCCTCGCTTACGACGTTCAGTACGAGAAACGAGAAAGTTGGCCGGCGAGCGGTTTTCTCCGGGATCTCGCAGGTCAAGGTTCACTCACCCGTCCTGCAGAATCGGACAAGGTGGCGCTCGGTGTACGAAGGAGACGGTTGGCGTCGCCCGCTCAGCACCGCAGAGCGTAAGGAATTTGGTCTCGAGGCCCGCACAGCGCAGGCCCGTGCAGCGCAGCTGGAGCAACGCGCGCAACTGAGCGAGGCAGTCCATGGCAGCCTCCAAATCGTCGAACGTGATTTGGCGCTACAGGAGGCAGGGTGGGACAAGCTCGGGGTCGGACCGACCGCAATGTTTCCGATGGGAATGCGCTTCGCGCATAACCCAAACTATGCTGCGGTTCTTGCCGCTTTCAACAGGGTGTCGGAACTGGAACGTCGTACGGGTATCGGCGGCGACGCGCTCGACCGGCTGGGCAGCATCAACATGCTGCATTCCAGCGCCATCTATGAGCGGTGGTGCCTGATCAAAATCATCGACGTACTGATGGAGGACTTCGACTTCGTGCCTCAGGGCGAATGGGTCGAGCATGTGATAGCATCGTCTTGTCATAGCCGCAGCTATGCCGACCAAGGCTTTACAGTCGAGTTTAGCCGCGCTGATCCAGGCATCAAAGCCCGCCTTGAAGTGGAGCCACTGCTCGACAACGGCCGACGCCCGGACTTCCGCCTGCGATTCGAGATGGTGGGATCAACTGGATCGTCGAAGTCCATATTCCAAGATCTGGGGCGGGGTGGCTCGGGGCTTGTCATGGACGCCAAATTTCGTACCCGCTGGCAGTACGGCGAGCTAGCTGAGATGCTGACTCTTTTGGTAGAGACGAAGAAGTACGGACAGGACGGTTGCCGGGTCTTTATCTTACAGCCCAGTAGGGGCACGATCTCGAATAGCATGTCGCCCCTCAATTGGGGACGCGACTGCGACTATGGACACAGGTCGCCGACAGAACACGCGCACGGCAGTATCCAGCTGGCAGCCGACCCCGCCCATGGCGGAAGGTCGCTGATGAATTTGCGCCGCTTGATAGCCATGGAGCTTCAGGACACGTTTCCGAAGCCGGAGGCGAAGACAGTCGGCGGACCCACTGGTGAAGTCGAGGTATGCACCTCGACGCTCAGCTTTTGCATCTACTGCGGTACGACGCACGACGTTGAGAACGTCAAGCCTGGTCGAACCACGCGCGACAACAGAAAGTGGTACTTTGGCTGCGCTCACTGCGGCGCGGGCACCATGCAGACGCATTGCTTCGGCTGCGGCACCGCCATACACAAAAACGGGCTACAGATGACGTACCATTTGACCGTGGCGGACCAGATCTCAAATGTAGTTTGCCAGAAATGCGGCATGGGCTTCTAGCGCCCCACCACATGCTTGGATTTGTGATAGATCCATCCGCTCAAAAGTCGTCGCGACAATCAGGATTATCCGAAGGCGCCTGTTGACATGACGGATCCAATCGCGCGGTCGGAAAATCGACTAGCCTTCTGCGATCCCGGCCATGATTGCGCTGATCGCGGAATGCGGCCTCAAACCCTTGCGGCATTCTGCACTCTTAAGAGACATACGCTCCACCTCCGCGGCCTGCCGCGCTGTTCATCCGCAGGGGTGACAACGATTAACTCTTAGGCCTGTGTGAAACGCAGATCAGAAGGGGAGGGGGAGGGGATGTGTGCCCGGGTGATTGCCGGGTGCACATCAGGAGTGACGACCATGCTTATTCCCTTTTCCCGGCTCTATCTGAGCGACGCCAATGTGCGCAAAACGCGCAGCGAAGAAGACGATATCCAGCTATCCGCCGACATTGAAGCGCGCGGCCTTTTGCAGAACCTGCTGGTCACCAAAAGCAAGAAGCGCGGCAAGTTTGCCGTGATCGCCGGTGGTCGCCGGTTGCGGGCCATCGAGATGATCGTCGCGCGCGGTGCCTGGGCCCCCGACACCGAGATCGAATGCAAGCTGCTTGAGGGCAGCGAAGAGGACGCTGGCGAGGCCTCGCTCGCTGAGAACTTCCAGCGCGTCGGGATGTCACCAGCTGAAGAATGCCGCGCCTTCCAGCACTTCATCAAAGAAGGCAGCGACGTTGCCGCGGTCGCCAAACGCTTTGGCCTCACCCAGCGCTTTGTGGAAGGCCGTCTGCGGCTTGCCAATCTCGCCGAGCCGATCTTCGAAGCGCTTGCCAAGGGCGATGTCACTCTCGAAATCGCGAAAGCCTATGCTGCTACTGACCAGCATGAGGTGCAGCTGCGGGTCTTTGAGCAGATGCGCTACGCCTATAACCCAAGCGCCGATGCCATCCGGCGTATGGTGGCGAGCGGTTCCATGCGCGGCAATGACCCAATCGCGCTGCTGATCGGCGAAGATGCCTATGTGGCCGCCGGCGGCAAGATCGAGCGCGACCTCTTCAGCGAAGCGGCAGATGATCGTTGGATCGACATCGAGATCGGCCACAGGCTTGCGGCGGAGAAAATGGAAGCCGAAGCCCAGCGTATCACTGCCGAGACGGGCCTTGCCTGGATCAGCCCGGTGGCGTCGACCAATTCTTGGCAGGCGCGCAGCGAAATGGGCGTCAATGCGGTTCGCCTCCCGCCCGCGCCGCTCTCCGAAGAAGCACGTGCCAGAATTGACGCGATCGATGCCCGGATGGAAGAAATCAGCGCAATCATCGACGAAGGCGAAGAGGGCGGTGATGCCGATTTCGGGCAGCTCGAGGCCGAGTATGAGGATCTCGATGCTGAGCGCAGCGACCTCAATAACCCGGTGCGCGAACTGCCCGAAGAATGGCGCAGTGAGGCCGGGCGGTTCCTGGTTCTCACCACCCGCGGCGAGATGGTGCTCGAGGCCGATTACTTCAGCGAAAAGCGCCTGTCGTTCGAGACCGATGAGAATGGCAAGGTGACAGCGACGGCCGAAGAGCCGGTGCCAGGTTCCACCAAGCGAGGTAGCGCCGCACCTTCCAGGCCCGAGGCAGTTGCGCCGGGCACGGAAAAGCCAATCAGCGCCCGCCTCTTCGACGAGCTTTCGGTCCAGCGCCGCAATATCCTGTCGGCATCCCTCCTCACCGATGCGGGGCTCGCGCTCGACTTCGCCATCTTCGCGCTGGCCGACAGCCGCAGCTATGAAAGCCGCGGCACCTCGATCAAGGGCGGACAACCCAGCGATCCTGCGACCGGAGAACTTTCGCAGTCCACAGCCGAAGGGATTCTCGCCGAGGCCGAAAACGCGCTCGACAAGGGATGGCAGGAACATGGCTGCGCATCCCAGCGCTTCATTGCCTTCCGCGAGCTTGCCGACGAAGCCAAGGCGGCGTGGCTCGCCTATGCGGTGGCCATCTCGCTCGAAGCCAAGAAGGGCTATGGTTCGGAATACCATCCGATCCATGCTGTCATTGGCAGCATGCTCGACATCGAGGTTGCAGCGATGTGGCGGCCGACGGCCGAGAATTTCTTCGACCGCGTGAGCAAGACCTCGTGTCTTGCCGCGCTGACCGAAGTCGGCGGCAGCGATCTTGCGGCGCGTTATGCCGCCTCGAAGAAAGCTGACCTTGCCAAGACCTGCGAGACGATCTTCGCCGGCAAGGCGATCGTTGAACAGGACGTCAAGGAAGCAGCGCTGGCCTGGTTGCCTGAAGGCATGAAGTTCACGATTGCTGCCAATCCTGCTGATCCGGTCATCCCGGACACCGGCGAAAGAGACCCTGTCGCCGACGTCTGCGATAGCGATGACGGTGAAGCGAGCAACGAGGCCGACGAGCTCCTCAATGACCATCAACCTGAAGTCGCCCGTGAAGAAGCGGCGGTAGCCGCCTGAGGCGGTCAATCACCCCTCCTGATGACCTGGCCCGGCCACTCGCCTGAGTGAGCCGGGCCTCTTTTTTGTTGAGGAGCAGGCCCATGCGCCAACGACCCAAGCGTGATGTCGCGCAGGAAATCACCAATCTGATTATCAAGACAATCGAGGCCGGAACGCTGCCCTGGCGCCGGCCCTGGAAGAAGACCGGGATGGGCGGCGCACCGCTGCGCGCAGCAGGCGTCCCTTACACCGGGATCAACCGCCTCTATCTTTGGGCGGTCGCCGACCACTATGGTTATGGTTCACGCTACTGGATGACCTGGCGCCAGGCCATCGAGCTTGGCGGACAGGTCCGCAAGGGCGAGACCGCCGAGCCGAGCATCTACTTCAACAGCACGAAGAAGACTGCGATCGACCATGCAACCGGCGAGGAGTCGTCGAAAACCATCCGCTTCATGCGCGCCTACAGCGTGTTCAACGCCTCGCAGATCGATGGCCTTCCGCCCCATTTCTATCCGAGCCCGGTGCCTGAAGCGCCGCCGACGCCCTCGCAGAAAGCCGCTGCCATCGAGCGCTTTTTCGCACGCATTCCGGCTGACATCCGCCTCGGCGGAGACCGTGCATTCTACTCGCCGGGCGCGGACTATATTCAGCTTCCGCACCCCAATGTCTTCAGCACCGAAGACGGGTTCGTGGCCACGAAAGCGCATGAGCTTGGCCATTGGTCAGGCCATGCCTCGCGGCTCGCCCGCGAATTTGGCAAGCGTTTTGGCGACAAGGCTTATGCGTTCGAGGAGCTGGTGGCCGAGCAGGTGAGTGCCCGGATCTGCTACGAACTGGGCCTTCCGGCAGACCTCCACGAAAGCCATGCCAGCTACGTCTCGCACTGGCTGGAGATTCTCAAGGCCGACAAGACGGCTATCATCACCGCGGCCGCGAAGGCCGATCAGGCATTCAACCATCTTGCGGCCTATTCGGGCTACCAGAGCGAACCTGTCGAGCATGAAGGGGAGGAAGCCGATGAAACGGCGCCAGTTCCGGCTTGTGCTTGAGCCAACCCCCGAGGAGGTCGTTCGCCTCACCCAGCTTCACCGTTACGCTGGCGATGTTGCAGGCCGGGGGAGGGCGCCCATTGGCGGTGTGCTGGCTGAGTATATCGCAGGCCTGTTTCCCCAGAGGGATCCACGCCAGGTGCTGGACGGTCTTCTCGGCAAGGGAGACGCCGGTTGGTCACTTGGCACAGCTCCGGGTCAAGGCCGACCGCTCATCATCCAGACAAGCGAGGCGGGCGTTGCGGTCTCGGCAGTTGCGCGAATCCTCGAGCAGATTGCGCCAAACACGCTCCTGCGACCGATGATCTACGAGCCGTTGCCGCTGCAGGCCCTAAGCGAACATCGTCGCAGCCTGCATTGAGGGAAGGGGGATGGGGCCATTGCATCTTGCAATGGAAAGGAAGCCTCATGTCCTGCGACATCGATTACCGCTACCGCCGCGCACTCCAGCCTGACGGACTGACAACCTTCGAGAATGCGCTGCGGGCATTGAACGAGGCCGTTGATGATGTCCGCCTTGCAGGCCGGCAGGTTGGAAGCTGCCCGGCTGTGCTGCTCCTCACCCGCCACCTCCAGCGCATTGCCGACGGAAGGCCGACCGAATGTGAAGCAGACGACCAGGCGCTGCGATCCCAGTGCATCGAACGCCTTGCCGAGCTCAAGCACAGACCGGCGATCATTGCGCTGGTCAAGCGCGGGATCGACTATCGTCCCGAAGAGCTGCGCCACTACCGGCGCGAGGGCACGCGCGCACTCCGCCAGATCGCAGCAGGGATCGGGCTCGAGCATGCTAATTACCGCATCAGCTATTACACCTCACAGGAACAGCTCGCGGGCGAGCATGTGCTGGAAGCCGAAGGTATCTATATCCGGATCAGCCCCGAAAGGTTCGGCGAGCCGGGTCTCGCCTGGCGCAACCCGTTCTGGAAACCGCCTGGCGCGGTGATGCGCAAAGCGCCGATCACCGCCCTTGCAGACATTCCCGCACTCACGGCGCGGATCGCGCGCGAATTGAAGATCGCACCTCCGGCGCAGCCGGGGCTCATCTGAAGGAGAACACGCATGGGCTGGCTTTACATGCACCGTGCCGGAATGGGGGGCTTCGACACTCCCAAGGCCTATCTCGACAATCAGCTCACATGGGAGCGCGAAAATGAAGAAACCGGCACCTTCGAAGGATGCCGGGTCATCAGAAGCGTGTCCACAACCGGGGCCTATTACGCGGCTGTCCAGCGCTATGGATCGAACAACCAGACCCACGCCATCTCCGCGGTGATCTGTCTGGTCCGCTGGAACCCCAAGGCAGCCGACGGCCTCCTGTTCGGCTACAAGGACATCGATGAAAATTCAGGGCCGGTCGAGGCCGGGTGTCCCAGAAGTATTCTCGAGGAACTGGGGCCAACCTGTCACCCTTACGCACTCGACTGGCGCAACCGGTGCTACCGCCATCTGCGCCTCAAGGAACGCAAGATCGCCGATGGAGACATGATCCGGCTGCCTGAACCCATGAAGTTCACCGACGGGAGCGAACACGCCGAATTCAGGGTGACAAAGCGCGGCGCGAAGATTGAACTCAGCACACCCGATGGGCGAGGCCGGTTCCGCATCAGCAGATTGATGGAACGCCGGTTCGAAGTCGTGAACCCCAAGCGTGCGCCGCGCACGTTCTTCCCGGCAACGCCGTAACGCTCGGGAGGTGACCATGCTGCCTCAGAGCCTCGATCCCAGAAGGGCGATCCTGTGCGGACGCGCCAATGCCGAGCGCCTCGCCATCCGGATGACCGCAAATTCCGGGCAGAGCCATGCCGTGGTGAGGACGGACAGCAAGCTCCAGCCCTTCTGCGTTATGCCTGCAGAAGAGGGCCTTCTCGGTGCGATCGAGCTTCAGGTTGTCGTCCTGTAGGCTATCTCGGATAAATGGGGCTCTAGCCCTTCATCACTTGTTCACGCTTGCAATTGTACCAATATCAGTACAATGTTCCGGGAAAGGATGAAGCCATGGATGTTATCACCTACTCAGAAGCGCGCGCCAATCTGAAAGGCATTATGGATCAAGTGGTCAGTGACCGGACACATGTCGTGGTCACGCGCCAGAAAGCAGAGTCGATCGTGATGGTCTCGCTCGAAGATTGGAACGCGATCGAGGAGACCATGTACCTCCTTTCGAACCGCACCAATGCCGACCGCCTACGGCAGTCGATCGAGCAACTGGATGGTCAAGGCGGCAATGAGCGCGGGCTGATCGAGCCTTGAAGCTGGTCTTTGCTGACAATGCCTGGGAGGATTATCTTCACTGGCAACAAGCCGATGACAAGGTTCTCACCCGGATCAACGATCTCATCAAGGAATGCCAGCGAACGCCTTTCAAAGGAACTGGAAAGCCTGAGCCTCTCAAAGGCTCCCTGGCAGGCTGGTGGTCGAGGCGGATCACCAAAGAAGACCGTCTGGTCTATCGCGTCACTGGCAAAGGAACCGAGCAACAGCTAGAGATTGCCCAATGCCGGTTTCACTATTGAACTGAGGCTCCTGCATGAAATCCCATCGCGATGCGGAAGATGGCGCGCGTGACCCGCGCACACTGATAGCGCAACTGGGCACAACCGGCGATGAACTCGCACGCACGCTCGGTCTCGACCAAGATGATCCCCGCCGCATGGGATCAGATGACATTCAGCGCCGCATCGGCTCGATGATAGAGGTACTCAGCAAGGTCGAACCGCGTTTCGGCTCTGTCATCATGGCCTATGCCTGGTACCGTTCTGAGGCGCTTTCCGGTTTTTCAGGCCAGACTGCGATGGAGCTTGTGCGCTGCGACCGCGTGCAAGACGTGCTCACTTATATCGATGCCGTGGACGCAGGCGTGCATGTCTAATGCACAGCGATGTGACGGGAATGTCTATTCCTCGATCATCCCTCCGAGGCCGGGATCGAGATACCACGATGGGCCTTCGGTAAAGTCGGCATTACGGGCAGGAACCGGGCCATCAGGCTCTGACGAGACGTAAGGGTTGACCATCGGCGCAGGGTGCTGGCCCGAGCGCAGAATGTGCCCCGACATCTGGCACCGCGGCCCGAGGAGTTCGAAGAGCCATTCGAGATCGTCTAGCATCTGGACAACCCCGCGCCCTGCCAGCGCATAGTAGAGGCAGCGCTGATAGTCATCGCAATGGCAAGACAGGATCTGTGTCAGCCGAGACTTGGCATTGGGCAGGCCCTGAAACACGCCCTGCAAGGTCTCATAAAGCTCGCGCGCCGAGTAATAGGCATCGAACGGCTCCACTCCGATCGAGGCATTGGCGAGCATGCGCTTGGTTGGACGGCAATTCGGATCAAGCGCCGCGTCGCGCAGCGTGATATCGAGGTCGAACTTGCCGATATCAAAGACCTTGTTCATTATTCATGGGCTCCTGCAGATTATGAACATACCGTGAACAAACTACAGGGTCAAGGCGTCATCATGCATGTGGCTGGTAGGTAAGGACACCACAGGAAAGACCGGCAGGGTCGCCATCAGCGACGAGCTGAAGGCTGCGCTGGTGCGGTGGTATACAGGCCGAGGCAGCGAGGCCGACCACCGCGCTTGCGTCTCACTGGTCTCGACCGCGCGAGAGAACCACAAGTGGATCGCCTGCGACTGCCTTGGGGCAGAGCGTCCGCCGCCGCTGATGAGCGCGGCCTATCTCAGTTTTCAGGAAACCTATTACCTCAGGCGTCTTACTTCGCGGCCAGGCCACGAGCCAGGTTGCCCGTTTCATCTGCCGCAGGCGCCACCGCGCATCCGCGAGACCGTGAAGGATTCGCTCTATGCTATCGGCCTACCAAAAGGCCTGTTCAGTGCCCACCAGAAGGCACCGGAGAAGCTTGCACAAAGGCCAGAGGACATAGAGCCTGACGACCGCTCACGCGGCGTCGCCATCCCGCGCCTCGGCAAGCTGCTCTGGCTTCTGCTCGAACGCGCAGGCTCGAACATCCTGCGCGAATTACCGCCCAGTGGCAGGCGCGCAGGCTCGATCAGCGAAGAAATGCGCCACCTCAAGCGCGCAGCCGAGGGCCTCGAGATCGCGCCGGGCATTCGGCTGTCGGATCACCTCTACACCAACGCCATCGATTACGAGAAGCGGCGGGTCCATGCCCGGTTACGGGCTGACGCCGAGACCTGGCCGCCCGAGTTTGCGCCGCAGTCCTTCCTGCTTCTCGAAGCAAGCGAGGTCACATCGAGCGAAGTGGTGACGGGGCTCGGAACTGTCGAAATCCGCAATCGCATCCAACACACCGGGATCATCCGGGCCGAGGTCGAGCCACCCTTTCTCGTGCTGGCCGTCGTCGGCGAGCATAGTCGGCGCGAAGGATACCTGGCGCTGCGCGCCTATGCCCAGCCTGTCTTCAGCGGGAACCAGTTCGTGCCCGCCGAGCGCGACCATGATCGCGAAGTGCTGCGCGCGCTCCAACAGGCCCAGTATGAACTGCGCCGTCTCGGTGTCAGGATGGCGGTCAAGAAGGTCCTCTTTGACATCGCGCTGGCTGTAGGGTCGGCGAGGCCGGATTTCCTTGTGGCGCTGCTCGATGAGCATAGCGGGGTGGAGTGCAAGTTCGCGCTCCAGATCCTGCAGTCGGATGATGCTGACTATCTTGAGCTGCGCAGCATCGAGCGCGAGCGTCTCGGTCAGGCCGGGCTTGTCGTATCCATGGCCGTCAGCAGCGTGACGCCTGAGGCAATTATCAGCGAAGCCCGCCGCATTCTCGAGTGAAGGGGGGGGGGGATGTGAGCGAACCTGAAGAAGGAGAGTTCGCTCATGACATGCTTTGCTCCGTCGCCGCGCCCATCGACATCGATCTGGGGCGCAGTCCAGCAGGCCGATCAGCTTGGGCCCGGCATTTGGTCGGTGATGACCGCCAGCCACGGCGGCATCATTCTGTCTGATCAAAGGCAGGCCGCCATGCCGCCGGCGCTACTGATCGAGGGCGGCTCCTACGAGGACGACTGCGACTGGGCTCTCCCGATCCTTGCCTTCTCGAGCGAGCTTGAACGCCAGTGCTCCTGTTCCGCGGGCTTCCTGCAGCTTGCCCGCGATACCGCCCGGTGTTGGCACCCGGACCGCCTCAGCGCCTTCACCGGCGAGGCCGTCGAGGAGAATGCGTCCGCGATCCTGCGGACGCGCAAGGCCTATATGGCCGTGATCGGCGAATTCTGCGTCACCACCGCCTGGGGTGATTGGGCCGACTGGGTGCCGGACGGAAAAGTCGGCGTGATTGCCCGGCAAGTCGAGCGCGTCGATCACCTGGGCCGGCCAATCTATGGCGAGGCCGAAGTCTGCGCGCTCATTGCCAAGGACCTCTACGCTGCGCGCGGCGAGGTCACGGCGCTGCGCGATACGGCGCACGAGGTCATCCCGATACCTGAGGCCCTGCGGCCCAAGCGAGTCGGATGAAGAGCAGGCCGAAGGCCACCCGGCTCTGGCCAGGCATTGATCCGCCGATCTGAAGGGGAGGGGGAGGGGAAGGGCGAACCAGTGCGATGAAGGACCCTTTGCCATGAACCTGACAGTCATCCGACCCAGCGTCAGCCCGAAGACGATCACCAAAGTCACGCGCCTCTTTAACGGCACCATCGGCGATATCCTCGGCGAGCTCCTCCAGAACAGTCGCCGCGCTGGCGCTTCCCGGATCGATATCGCCTGCTGCGCGGATCAGGACGGAGCGCGCCTGACCCTTGTCGATGATGGGTCCGGGGTAGCCGATCCCCAGACCATGATTGCGCTGGGGGATTCGGGCTGGAACCAGCGCATCCATGAGGCCGAAGACCCGGCAGGCATGGGCGTGTTCAGCCTGGCGGGCAAGGACACCCGGATCAGCTCGCGTCATGCCGATGCCGACATCGGATGGTCGGTCCGTGTCCCAACGGATGGCTGGACCGGTGCGCAGGACATTGCGGTGGTGCCCCTGGCTCGCCCCGTCGGGACGACCATCACCTTCCTGATGCCCGGGGTGAGCGAGCAGACGACCGAGCGGATTGTGCGCGAGGTCGCCAAGTTCTACCCGCTGCCGGTGTTCTTCAATGGCGCGCAAGTGCCGCGCGAGGACTTTCTCGCCAAGGCGATCTACATCGCCGAGTGGAACGGCAGCCAGATCGGCGTGTTCGAGGGGCGCGAATATCACCAAGACCCGACGACCAACTTCCATGGCATGGTGCTCACCCGCAAGCTTGCCAGCGTCTCGGAGAGCCTTGGCGGCAAGACCTACCATGCCCGGCTCGATATCGGGGCCACCCCGGGCCTTGCCCTTGTGCTCCCGGCGCGCAAGGAATTCGTCGAGAACGCCGCCTTTGCGACGCTGCAGGCAGCGTGCAAGCGCACGATCTATGCCGCGCTGGCGCACAGAGGCCAGCACCGGCTTTCCTTCGAGAACTGGAAAGAAGCGCGCGATTTGGGGGTTGCCCTGCCCGAGGCCGACCCCCGCCTGCCCCGCTGGCATGCGGCCATCGCGGAGAGCGACAACGTCAATGTCGAATATGAGGAGGTCGCAGCAGGTGCGGACACGATCCTTGTCGCGGATCTTGAGCCCGATATTGCACAGGGACTGGAGCGCGCGCTGCGCGAGCACCCCTTGCGCCCGCACCTCGCCGAGAACCATCCTGCCTACGCAGGCTATGGCTGGTATGACGCGCTGCATCAGCTCGGGAACGTGCGCCTCTATGTTGCTGCCGGAGAACGGGACCACGTCATCGCCGAGAACGGCAGCTTCCCGCCGCTCGATGACCATGTGCGTGCCGAGACGATCGAACTGAGGTTCTGCGTCTTTCACCGCACCACCGAAGCCGAGCGCGAGGAAAGGATCCCGGCAGATGTCGCCTTCGTCGTAAACGAAGATGGCTGGTACAGCGGCATCGACCAGATCCGCATCGCCTATGTTCCGGGTGATGACCTGACCCCCGAAACGCTGGTCGATCTCATCGAGAACGTCTGCTTCTGCGCGAGCGACGACAGCGAGGCCGATTCCTGGGACACCCAGCACGAACATTTCTTGCGCGATGCGCGCGAGCTCGCGGCCCGGGTGCTGCTCGGCGAAGATGAGGCCATTGCGGCGCGTATCCGCGACACGCTCGCCGGCATCCTGTGGGTCATTCCCAAGGATCGGCAAGTTGCCATTACCGTCGCCCCCGGGACCGGCATCGATGTTCAGCTGTCCGCTTCTCAGCCTGCGGGCTGAGGCCCGCGAGGCCGTCCGGTTGCCCGCTGATCGCCCCTTTGATCGGGAGGAGACCTCCAATGCATGACACATCCGACCTCTCTTGCGCGCGGCAACGTACCGAGCGCATCGCGCTGCTCAATGATGCCGCACGCCAGGGCCGTGACCGAACGGCCCGCATCGTCATGACCTCCGGGCTGCTTGCAGAATTCAGCGGCGACACCGTGGCAGACAGTATGATGGCCCAGGCCCGGTTGATGGCCGCTCTGCGCCATTGCACCTTCGCCCCGGATTCGCCCGAGCGAGACTTTGCAAGCATGGATGTCGATGGCATCAAGGTGGTAATGAAAGTCGATTATTTCGACACCGAACTGGCGTTCGGGTCAGAGGATCCGGCCAATCCAGCGATGACACGGCGCGTCATCACGCTGATGCGGCCAGCGGACTACTGATCAGCGTCAGGGGCGGACATGTCACTGCGTCGCGGGCATCGGCCCGGTAAATGGTGGGGAGGTAACGAGCGCATGAGCAGGCACAAAGTACCGCTTCGTGACGGGATTGCAGCGGCAAGCGCCTATGTCGGATGGGACCGACCGCTTCAGACCTATTTCGCACAGGTTCTGAGCGCCCCTGACGAAGACGGGGAGGAGATCGAACTCGTATGGGTCGGAACCGCCTTCGGCGAGCTCCCCCGCGCAGTTGACGCAATCCGCGTGCTCGAACCCTATTGCCAAATCGAGGCAAGTCTTGCCGCACAGCTCGAGATCGACAGGATGGCCTGCCTCGCCACGCGCGATGGACCCAATCAACTCGAAGCCAAGGCCTTCATGGCGCGCCTCAGCCAGATCAAGGACGGGTCCGCGCCCGAAGCTTAGGTCGGTACAGACCGCCGAGGGCTCGAAGCAGGGCCAATTCAGCTCCAAGCAACCTATCAAGACTCCTCAGCCCTCCGGGCTGGACAGGATGACGCGCGCCTGCGGTGGCTGGCGCACGGGCCGGGCCAGAGGCCCGGAGGAGAGGGGGGATGGGAGAAAGTGTTCCGGACAAGGGGTTCGGACAGCATCAGGAGAATTTGACATGAACATCGGCACCCTCAAGGCCAACGCAGAAGGCGTTCACATCGGCCGCATCACCACCCTGACCTTCAGCGCGACCGTCGCACTGCGGGCCTTCGAATCCACCAACGAGCGGGCACCCAAGTTCGACCTCATGGCGCTCTCGGCGGACCGCCGCAGCTGGGTCAAGATCGGCGCGCTCTGGGAATACTCGTCGAACGAGACCGGCGAGTGCTTCCTGTCGGGCCAGATCGACGACCCCAGCCTTTCGGCGCCGATCCCGGTCGCCATGTTCCAGCAGAACGACGGCAGTTTCAATGTCGCATGGCGGCGTTCGAAGCCCAAGGCATCGCTCGACGGCTTCGGCAGCGAGAGCGAAGGCGCCCTGCCGCCGCTCACCGCTACCGGCGACGAACCGGCCAGCGACCGCAGCGTTGACAGCGCTGCGAGCAGCGGCGACGGTCTGGGCGAGAGCACCGCGCCCAAGCCTGCAGCCAAGCCCAAGGCGCGCGAAAGCGTTGATGCCTGATTGTCATCAGCCCCCGTGACCGGTGCCGCGACCCGCGCCGGTCACACGAGGAAGGCCCGTCCGCGCATGTGTCGCGGGCGGGCCTTTTCTTTTGCCCGCTGCTGTCGGGCTCCACAGAACCTCTGAAGGAACTCGGCCAACGAGAGGGAAGGGGGAGGTGCCGTTCGAGCAAAGGAGGCTTGAATGACACAGACAATCTGGACTCTCGATCTTGAAGGCTCGCCGTGGAGCGAAGACTGTGCGCAGGTCGGCCACACCCCGAACTTCGACCTCGTGAATACCGCCGAAGCCATGCTCCACAGGGCTGCGCTGATCGCGGTTGCCGGTTCGCCGCCTGCCGGCATCACTTTGCGGATCAAGGCCAACGCCCATGATTTCGGGACCTATCGGACAGTTGAGGCGCGCATCGACGACGAACAGGACGATGGCAGCCATGCCAGCTATCTCGAGACCCTCGAGGCCGGCATCGCCTTCTGGCATCAGGCCGGGTTTGCACTGCCTGAGTTTGGCAAGCTGACGGCCAGCGATCAGCTTGCAGGATTCGTCGTGGAGGCTGTTGCAAGCGCGCTGTGGATCACACGGCCGAGCAGCACCGGCACATTCTTTCCGGAATCCTCCGGACCGATCCATCGCAACCTCACCGCAGCCTTTCCGGAAGCGGCGCAGCGCGCCTTTCCCGAAGGGGCCGTGCCATGCTGAGCGACAGCGAGCGCTTCGCCTTCAGCGCCTGGCGGATCCATGCCTTCGCCTCGACGGGCAATGCCTACGACGCCGTGCAGACCGACGAGACTATCGCTGCTGGCGATACGCTGCTTGTCCTCGACGAACGGGTCGTCGGTGTCGCGATGACCTGGCCCTTTGCTATCACCGCAGAGGCAGGCAAGCTTCATGCGGTCTGTGAACCCGGCGCTGGCGAAACCCTTGGGCACATTGAAAAGGCGCTCGATGTTCCAGACGGGTCCATCGCTCGAGCCTGCCGCCTCGCAAGGACTCTCGGCTTTGCGATTGATGCGGGCCTCGTCCCAGTGTTGCCGGAGCTGCCGGCGACAGAGGCGGAAGGCTAGCGCGGCGATCGTCACCACAGAAATCTTGCTATATTGGCCATAATTGCTATTTTAAGGCCAAGAGGAGATATCAGCATGCCAGCGACGGCAAATGAGCACCCCAGGGTTCCCCTGACCCGGTTTCACAATAACACCGGCGAGTTCCTCGACCTTGCGACCAAGCAGCCGGTCGTCCTCACGAGCCATGGCCGCGAGCGGCATGTGATCGCAGATAGCGAGTATTTCCGCCATCTTGAACAGGCGGCGCGCGGTATGATCGCAGATCACATGAATATCGAAGCTGTCGCTTCGTCCGACATGACCGAAGCCGACCGCCAAGCTTTCGCCAATGCACGGCCTTCGGACAGCGAACTCGCCAATGACCGCTGGGAAGACTGACCGCCCCGCCGCAGGCCATATCCTCCGATACGTCTACCTCTTCGAGGAAGAGCAGCGCCAAGGCCGCGATGAGGGCGTCAAGGAACGCTTTGTCGTCGTCGTGGGTGTGGAGGGGTCACGCTATCTGGTCGCCGCGATCACCACCAAGGGCGAGGGGCGCAAGAACGCCATCGTGATCCCCGATGAGATCGCGCGCACAGCTGGCCTTGCTCCCGGTAGCGCCATCGTCATTTCGGAATTCAACCGGTTCACCTGGCCCGGGTTCGACATCAGACCCCTGATGAAGCAGCCCGGATACATTGCCGGACGACTCCCACCGCGGTTCACGGCAAAGATCATCGATGCCATAGCAGCCTGGGGAGCAGCTCCCGTCGATCGGGACTGATTGGCGCAACGTGAAACAGACAGGCCCCCTGGGGGCCTTGTCCGATTGTGCATCAACGCGAGGCCAATGGCGGCAACCCTGCGGATTGGCATCCCCAAATAGCCAAGGTCAGGTCTTTCGGACGACTGCCGCAATGGGACTATTCGCTCCCCGAAATCGGCGAAGACAGGCGATCAATCCTGCGATCAACGCCAGCGTCAGCAAGCCGAGACGCGGCGAGGTTGATGTCCAGGCACGCAATCCGCCCCAGTACCAACAGCACGTCCGCCGTCCAGTGCCCCTGCCTCTCTGGTCGAGCTTAGGGCCAACCTGCAGAAATGCGAGCCGTGTTGCCCGGCAAGCCGGGCTGCCCGCACCACCTCGATTTCCGAGGTTTCCCGCGCGCGAGGGCGCGCGGTGTCCCAGCTCTCCCGCCAAGGCTCGATAAGGGCACCGGCGGACGAGCCGTCGGCACCAAGGAGGCTCTTGCAATGAACATCGTCAACCTCGTCGGCCGTCTCGCCAAGGACCCTGTTGCCCGCGATCGCAGCGACACCCGCATCACCGAACTGATCCTCGTGACCGAGCGTCCCGTCATCCGCGACGGCAAGGTCCAGAAGGATTCGGAAACCGGCTACCCCGTCAAGGACGCCGAATTCCACAAGATCACTGTCTTCAACGGCCTCGGGCTTCCGCTGCGCCAGCACAAGGCCAAGGGCGACCAGCTCGCTGTGACGGGCCGCATCCACTACTCGCGCTGGCAGGACGCCGACGGCAATGACCGCTACGGCTGCGAGATCATCGCCGAGAACGTCGAGTTTCTCTGACCGGCAGGGCGGCGCGCAGGCGTCGCCCAAACCCTTTCAAGGGGGCGACAGCTGGACACCGGTGGCGTCCAGCTTCGTCCCGCGGTGACCGCAACTGCAGCGCAAATGCCGCGCGACGATCTCCAGCTTCATCGGGATGGATTTGGCAAAGCATCGGTCTCGGAGCGTGGCCGCTGGCACGATCACAACGCGGTGGCATCCGAGACATTCTACCTGCGCGTTGAGGCCGTGGCGAACCAGATCGGCGAGGGTGTCGAGACGTTTGCTGCTCATGGCTGCGTTAGAACATTATAAGAACACGAGCTGTCAAGCGTGCTGGGTGAATGCACAGTCGACCTGATCGCCAAGGTGCGTGGACCGAACAACACGACGCATTGCGCTGAAACAAAAAAGCGCAATAATCCCGCACATTGCAACTGAGGAGCATGATGCAATGGCACTCTTTGAGGTAGCTCTCGATGAACAGCTCGAGCACCATCTGAAGGCTGCGGCCCAGTCCCAGCGGGTAGATCAATCCGAAATCGTCCGACAAGCGCTCGCAGATTATTTCAGGTCAGCCCAAAACTACGTCTACGACGACGACGCCATCTGGGACGACTGGCGCGACTTCTCGCAAACCGTGATAGCGGCACAGCGTCGAGCGATTATAGCGATCATCCGCCGCCTTCCCGAGACGGCTTGGACCTCACGGCACGAAACACGCCGAATCCTGACCGAGGCTGTCGAAGACGTTGAATGGGACGAGGGCATTGAACCGATCTATGAGGCCTTGCGAGCGAAGGTCATCGAGAAGTCGCTCGCCTTCACGACCAACCCCGAAATCGAACCCACCAACCGAAGCTACCCATTCGCGCCCATAATCCGGTTCGACATTGGCTTTGCAACCGATGACCTTTACTCGGTCCGGCTGCCGCTGATCCAGGCATTCTTTCAATACTACTGGGAAGCAGGCGAAGCGGCATTCGCTGAAATACCCGCCATCTGGGAAGCTGCCAAGGCGCGCATAGATGCTGGCGAAAAGCGTCCCTCAGATGAGGAGGCCGCAGCGGCACGACGGACCTCTGGCTAGGAATTGACGCTCTGGAAGGCGGAGTGATTGAGTTATCTCCCATCGGATACGGAAGCCCGCTGTCATGGAAGCAGACCTTGGTTCACGCCTACCTGTGCTCCGATGTGATAAGCAGCCGGTGACGTCTCCCGACCTCTGGCCGGGACCGCGCTCTATTCCGCCTCGTGCGCTTGGACCCCATCTTCGCGGGGCTCAGTGCGCCCGTGGCTTCACCGAGCCCCTGAGGGGTCTCGGCCCTTCGGGTGGCGATCGCTGACGCATTTGGCCGCGAACCGCGCTTACGCGCTGCGGCTATAATGAGCGGGACTTTTTGATCGGCTCGGGCTTTGCCCGGGCCTTGCGTTTCTGACAGCCCCGCCGGCTCTCGGTCCCGCCGCTGGCGGCCTGTTTGCCGCCCGCACGGTCGGCGACAAATGCCGCCGCCTCGGCGCGCGACTAACCAGGCCTGTCGGACCGCGGCTCCTGCGGGAGCCGTCTCCAGTGCGGACGTCTCGGACAGACGCCGGTTCACTGGGCATGTCGGCTTCTGGGCGATGTTGTGAGCTTGCCCAATGGCCGGTCATGGGTGGATGGCTGAAGGTCTGCTACGCGATCCTCAGTCAGTATACTCTCGCCAAGCTTTCGACCACTGGGCAGCAATTTACGGGACGACTTCCGCACTGCGCGACGAGTTCCGCGAGGGCGGTCTCTATCCTCATAAGGTCCGCCAGCTTGGCTCTGACATTTCGCAGATGCTGCTCGGCAAGGGTCTGAACCGTCTCGCAAGTGGCTCCGTCTTGTGGAGCCAAGTCTAACAGAGTCCCGATTTCCTCCAATGAGAAACCGAGTTCGCGGCCACGCCGGACGAACCTCAGTCGATCCACATCCGACGGCCCATAATCGCGATAAGATCCCCTGCGCGGCGGCGCAGCGACTAGCCCGATGCGTTCGTAATAGCGGATCGTTTCAATGTTGCAGCCGGTCAGTTCCGACACCACGCCGATCTTCATGGGAATACCTCTTGAGTCTGTAGCCGCTACAGAGTGTAGACGAGGAGCAGAGCGAAGTCATGCAAAGGCACACGTTATGCGTAGCATTCAAAATTGGTTCAGCGGACTAGCAACGGGTGGGGGCGTTCTGGCTTCCTTCGGCGCAGCGACATGCTGCGCTTTGCCTCTGATGCTTGCATCTGCCGGACTAGGCACGGCATGGCTCGGCAGCATCGCACCGATTTTCGCGCCCTACCGAACCCCTTTATTGGTGGTTGCAGCAGTGTTGCTGTTGGCAGGGGCGGCACGCTTAGTCTGGCAATTCCGGCTCACACGCACTTGTCCGTCGGATACGGCCTGTGGAAGCCCAATCTTCAGAGCGCTGACTGCATTCGGATTGTTGATCGGCACCGCTCTCTTTGCAGGAGCCATGATCTATGTCTGACCCAATCCTGATCTCTCGCCTGAGGTGTCCCGATTGTGGGACTGAAAAGAATGAGGTCATGCCGACTGACGCCTGCTGGTATTTTTATACCTGTTCGGGCTGCGGCACCCGACTAAAACCTCTGGAAGGCGACTGCTGCGTATTTTGTTCCTACGGAACGGTGCCATGCCCTCCAATCCAGCAGGGCATTTGCTGCAACGACTGATAGAAATTGGCAGGAGAAACACCCTGCGGGGCGATGTCCGCTTCGGGGTCGCTTTGCGAATTTCCGCTTTCCGCGGAGAAAAGAACGAAGCTGCCTGTCCGCTTCAATTACGGGTCATGCTCCCCACCGAATGTGGCCGGGCACTGCCAGAGGGCCCTATCGGTCCTCCCGATCCAGACGGACCGCCTTCTCGATAAACCCCTGTGGGTCTTGCACGAAATGGGCTGCGTCTGATTGGAGAACCGTCCTGATCACAGCTTCCCTGCTTGGCTGAATGATCGCACCCTCCGGCGTCGCAAAGACGCAGTCGAAATGCCGCGCGAGGTCGCAGACCCCGCCGATCAATGGCAGAGAGATATCCGCCACATCGAAGCGGACCTGGACTTCTTCGATGAATTGCTCATCGAAGCTCACCTGGATGTCGTCAGCAGGTTCGTCGCCCCACACCCGGAGACCGGTGTAGGATCGCGGCTTCTCTGGCAGCAACATATCGAGCTTCGCAAATAGCGCATTCGCCTCTGCGATTGGCAGCGCCAGAACAACCTCGTCGAGCTGCGTGCGGCTCATCCGTACAGCGTCGACCCCTGCGATACGCGCCGCAGAGGCGGGGATCAGGTTGATGACGAACTGCCAGACGGCCATCAGTCGAACATAGCGCCAATGCGGGGTCCGACAATGGGCTCATTCGCGGAACGCGGGAGCTGCTCTGCCGCCAACCGGCGCCGCCGCCCGTCCGGGCAGGGCAGCGCCCCTTACCCGCGAACGCGCCTTATCCTTGTCATGAAGGCGTTCGCGGTCGGAGCTTTCAGGCCGTAATGCGCGCCGTGGCGCGCAGGCGGGACATTCGATATCCTCCGTCCGGTCAAGGATCGGCTCAGGCTCTCGCTGCGCTTGCCTTCACTACCCGCACGGCGGCGATGCCGGCTTCGCGGCATCGTCCCTGACAGTCCGTCGCCTGCCGACCAGCCCCGCCAAACGGCCTTTCAAGATTGGTGGTGTTCCCGCTGCAACCCCTTCGCATGGCCGAAGGAGCGGCCCGGTGCTGCGCTGATGCGCCTGACCGGGCCTGCCTTCGTCTCTCTTGCTCGGGGGCGGGAACGTCTCTTCCACACACACAGGAACACCTGCCGAAACTTATCGGCGGCCGCCCCTTAGTCAAGGATCGCGGTCCCCCCAATTTTCAGCGGGGAGGCTGTGTCGCTGCGCGCCAGCCACCACGCAGAAAATCGGTTCCCCCACGCCCGCCATGGCGGCGGCGAGACGAGCTCGCCGTCCCTGACACGGTTCGTCCGGCCCGATGGGTTTTTGGCTGTTCCCAATGTGGGGACGATTTCAAAAATCGGAGGCTATTATGACTGTTTTCAACTCGTTCGCAGATCTGGCTCAGGCACGGATCAATCTTGCCGATGCACGTGAAGGGATCACGGAATCCTACGACGGGGCGTTTCTTGAACACAGCGATCTGGCAAAGCTCAACATCATCGAGGCTCCAATCGCCGCAGAGATGCCGGATCCCGACATGGCGCGCCGCGCCGTGGAGATGGCAATCGGAACGATCTTCGATGTCCTCAAGGACACGCGCATGGAGGAATTTGCGCAGCAACTCGCCTGGGGCATGGTCAACTCCTTCCACATGACCGCACGCTTGGCTGAAGGTCGCGAGGACGATGCTGCAAAGAAGCTGGGCGAAATGGCCCGCCACTTCGATCCTTCGGAAATCTACGCTGTCGAGCTCGAGGAAACACAACAGCTCTGCCAGACACTGCAAGGGTGCCGGGAAGCGCTCGAGGCGATGCGCGATCATGCAGCTGACGTCTACCGCGTCGAAACCGGTCGTCCCTTCACGGCCGCACGGGGATCGCAAGTCAGCAAGAACGGGGTCACCGCAAGCCAGGTGCAGGCACGCGATTTCCTTGCAGCACGCGCCAAGGATCGCAGAGCGCAATTCCAGCCCGATGGCCCGCTGGTGATCGTGTCAGGTGGCCAGAAGGATTGGCACGATTTCGCGATGATCTGGGCTATCCTCGACGACATCAAGTCGCGGATCCCGAACATGGTCCTGGGCACGACCGGCATGCGCAAGGGCGTCGACGCCATGGCGGGTGCATGGGCGCAGCAGAACGGGGTCAACACGATCCTGTTCGTTCCCGACCAACGCCACGGCAACCGCGCTCCGTTCCTCCGCAACGAGAGCATCGTCAAACTGAACCCGGTCGAAGCGATCATTGGGGAAGGATCGGGCATCCAGTCGAACCTTGCACAGCGCCTCCGTCAGGCAGGCGTGCCGCTGCACATCCGCCGCATCAGTGATCAGGCGCAGGTACGGTCGCGCAACCTTGGGTGAGCGCTTTTCGGAAGGCTCCGGCTTATGCCGGGGCCTTCCGCTCTTCTTTTGCGTAAAGGGCGGGCTCTGGGGGCATCGAACCCCCTTCGCCCGCTGACGCGAGCATCGCGATCCCTGAGTTTATCAGCCGCGCTTGTACCTTGGCTCGGCGCAACTTGCCCATGCTCGATGCTTCGCATCTTGCGGGCATCGCTGCTGCGCCAACTGCTACAACCGGACAATAGGTCGACCGGCCATCCTTGGGGTGAACCAGAACCATCTGCCGACATTCATCCACAAGCTCAGGAAGTGAGAAAGGAGAGGGGGATGGAGGAGACGAGCAGCGACAGGAGGCAAAGATGCTCGTCACATTCCGCGTCAAGGATATCGAGACAAAGCTCCATTCGGTACCGGCTCAGATACGCCCGCAAGAGCTCGCCGCGCTGATGCGCAGACTGCACACCGCGAACAGTACAATCGATGCAGATCCAGGCGAATTCCTGGCCGCGCCCCTGAACTTCGAGATCAATGCCAACGCGCTTGCCATCGCCGCGTTCGCATCATGCTTCGACCATCGTGCGGAGATGATCGGACTCGTCGAGGAAGCGCAGTTTCTTGGGCGAATGCTGCGGATCGAGCACCAGCAATGCGATGCGCCGATCACGATGCGGGTGAGCGAACACATCGCTCTGGTAGGTGACATCACGATGAGCAGCGACCTTGCGTCTAAGGTGCTCACCTCTCTTGGCCGCCATGCAAATGAATCTGGCCAATTGTCCCTGCAGAAGCTCGCGACAGCGCTCGAAGATCACCGGACTTACGCGGCTTTCGTCAAGGCAGGAATCACTCCGCTCTTCGAGAGCCTCGCGTTCATCGCCGCCACCGATTGTGGAGAGCAACATCCGCTGCTCGAATGGAGCTAATGACGAACCAGCCACCAGTTCACGAGCAGCCGGGAATCGGCTCAACTCGACGCCATGTTTAACCCTCGATCTGCAACCAGCCTCCTGCAGGATCGAGGTGGAAAAGGGTGCCCGGCACGTTGCCGCGGTGCCCTTTTTTCATACCGCTGGGGTTACGCTAATGCCGCACAGCCACGAGCCAGGACATAGCTTTCGCGAAGTCGCTGGGAACGCATGCCTCCTGCCGCAGGCACGTCCACCACCATCGCCATGAGCACCCCGCCAGCATACTGGTCAACCACTAATTTCCCGACCGAGAAGCCGTGCTGCGCCGGCTTCCGCACCATCGAAAAATTAGCGGTCAAGCCTCCGCTTCGCTCCGGTGACCAGCACACTGACGGGGCGCTGTTTCATGGCATGGCGGACGAGCCGCCAAGCGCCAGGAGGCAAGGTCATGTGTTACACAACGGAAAGCTACGAAGACGACGTTTCGGTGCTTCGTCAGATCAACCCCAACATCATCGCCCTTGATGAAAAAACGCTGGAAGCTGAGCGGCGCTCCTACCACACATTCTTCGACGTCCACGTCGTTGAGACCCCGGACGGGTACATACTAATCGAGGAGGGAGACTATGGCGAGCTGCCGATGCACCTGATCGACCAGATCGTCTACACCGCTACCGGCAAGATGGCCGATGAATTCTGACGAGACAGGGCGGTGGTCATCGCCGCCCAACTCGACAAAAACCAGACCTCACCCGCCAAGCTTCTCGATGGCAGAAATCGCCACCTTTGGCTTCACTTTGACGGCCAGTTCCAGAAGGGCAATCGCAGTATCCTGACCCACCTTCTTGATCAGCCGATTTATCTCTCGTTCTGCTTCCTCGCGCTCAAGCTCTGCAAGCTTCTGCCTGCGCTCTTCCAGGTCCTTTTCCGCTGCTGCCAGCGCGGACCGTTCGCGTTCAAGTTTCGACACCATTGCGCATTCCTCCAAGCCTTGAAAGACCATGCGAAGATGCACCAATCGCAGGGTCTGTTCGAGGCATTTTTTTGCTTGCTGCTCTCGGGCCACTTCGTCGCGGAGCATGGCCTGCTTGAGCCATCGCCATGGCCAAACCAAGAGCCATTGTCGTCCCACAGCTACCGCTGTTGGCGGACATAACGTCTGCGGTCAGTTCGCGAGTCAGGCTCGCTCGCTCACTCTCACTGGACAACCAGCTGGACCAGTGATCTCCCTACAGCACCGGACCATAGCACAGGGCCTAAGTCCCTAATTTTATGCACACCGTACACCGCTGCGCGGTAGGCTGATGCAGCGACATTCTGCATATTTCACAATTGGTTAGTTGAAATCTTGCTCAGAATTCGGGCGGTGCAGTCGGCTGCAGGATGCTCAAGGCTTCAATAAAGCATCGAAAAACCAATGCCATAGCGCTGCACCGGGCTGCATCGCCGAGACTCTTGGCAAGCGCGATGCAGCGCTATATACTCGCGCCTGCGATAGACGAACCACGCCTGAAAAGGTGTGGTAGTGGAAAAAAAACAGTTCCAGAGCGTCGGTGTAACGCTCAGCCCAAGGATGATCGACGTCGTCGATCAACTTGCGACAAGTCGCGGTGTATCGCGGTCAGAAGCCATCCGCATTGCCCTTGAAGTGGGCATTCCCCTCCTGAAGGCGGGACTATCGCTCAATGCCGAGCGGGCTGTCACAATCCTCGAGCATACCCAGCTTGCGCTCTCGCTCATCGTTCAGGAGCAATATCCGGCTGATGCCGAACACCTGATCGCTCAGGCGCTCTCCAACGTGCGAGAGCATCATGGCTGAAGACATCCGGTTTAGCAAAAAAGCTGCCACTCTCACCCACGCTTCCGCGCGCGGAAAAGTGAAGCGGAACGCAGGCAATTTTACGCGCGGATCGCAGCTGTTCCACCATGAAATCCTGATGACCTGGGCGGGCATCAGAATGCCCCTCTACGTCTGGGTTGGAACCGCCGTTCTTCTGCTGTGCATCCTCGTCAGTTTGACCTTCAAGAACCACGAGGTTCAGCTCGTGCTGATGAAGCTCTATGCCGAGGCCTGGGGATGGGTGCAGCTCAATCCCAACAAGCCTGCGAACCTGACGCTTCCATCGGGTCATATGGTGCAAGGCACCATGTCCATGGTGCCCTATCATCCTGCCGTGGAAAGGGCTTGGGCCAAGACTGTGCAGGTCAGCATTTCTGCAGGTCTTGGTGCAGCCTTTATCTGCGTACCTTTGACCGTCTGGTTCGTCGACTTTTCGAAACGGCGCGGCACGGACATTCTGACCGAGCGGCATGAGCGCGGCGCGGTCCTTGTGACACACAGTGAACTGGCGAAAGCCATCACCAGTCACAACTGGAATGCGCATGTCAGCGAGTGCCGCAAGCGCAGGCCAGCGGTAGACCCCGACAAGATCCTGGCAGAGCCATTGAAGGACCGTGTCCGGGCGGGTCTGCATGCGCCTTATCGCCTGGCAGGGGTGCCGGTTCCATGGCGCCTTGAGCAAAGCCATGCGATGTTCATCGGGACGACCGGGGCCGGCAAGACGACCGAGCTGAAGAAGATCGTCACGCAGGCGCGCGAGCGCGGGCATCGCTGCGTCATTTTCGATCTGACCGGCACTTTCGTCGAAAGTTTCTATGATCCCGAAACGGACATCATCCTCAATCCGATGGATCGCCGCTGCGTGCCATGGTCGATCTTCAATGATTGCGATAACTACGCCGAATTCATGAGCGCTGCGACGGCGCTGGTTCCCAGCGGCCACAGCGCGGAAGATGACTTTTGGCAGAAGTCGGCACGCACCCTGTTCGTCGAGATGTGCGTCAAGATGATCAAGATGGGCGTGCGCTCAAATGGCGCGCTTTCCTACTTCCTGATGCAGTCGGATCTGAAGACGGTCCATGCTCAACTTGAAGGCACGATTGCAGGGCCGATGATGTCACCCGCCGCTGCCAAAATGGCAGAGTCGATCCGTACGACCTTCATCGCCAATGCGAACGTTTTCCGCTTCCTGCCCGAACCTCCTCAGGGCGAAACCGGCTTCTCAATCAAGAACTGGATGACCACCGAGGTCAAGGAAGGGTCGATCCTTTTCATCACGTCCACGCACCCGGACCTGGTCCTCAATCGTCCGCTCTTGACCCTCTGGATGGACCTGGCCGTCAATGCGCTGTTCCACATGGGACGGAGCCGCGATCTGCGCACCTGGTTTCTCATCGATGAGGTCCATGCGCTGCATCGTCTCCCGGCGATCGACCATGGCCTTCAGACCGCGCGCGCGTTTGGCGGTGCCTTCGTGCTTGGCATGCATTCCTTCGACAAGCTTGAAGAAACCTATGGCGAGAACGGGGCTACCAATCTGGCCTCGCTGGCGGGCACCAAACTGATCCTCAAGACGGCCGATCCCGAGACGTCGCGGCGATGCTCCGAGTTCATCGGCAACCGTCAGGTCCGGATCATGGATGAAGCCTATTCCTACGGCTATAATGACAACCGCGACGCATCGACGATCACACCCCGCACCAACGTCGAAGAACTCGTCATGCCGGTCGACATCAGCGACCTGCCCAGCATGCACGGCTTCGTGAAATTCCCGGACGGCTTCCCCGCTGCCCGGATCAGGCTGACGTGGAAAGATTACGAACCCCGCGCAAAGGGTTTCGAACGTGTCACAGACATGCGCGCCGCCGAATACACACCACCGTCCGGGGATGGCGCGGAATTGGGGGGTGGGGATAGGGAAGGCGCACAACCTGACATCGCGCCTAAGGAGCGTAAGGATCGCGAAGAGGTAGCGCTGAGTGAGGCTGAGCGGGCGGCGCAGCAGCTGAGGGAGGCGATCGAAGGGCCATTGAACCCTGAGCGCGAGCTGACCGAGGAGGAGATGGCGCGCAAGATTGCGGATGAAGAGGAGCGGGCAGACTTCGAGCGAAAGCCAGCGCAAGGGGATCTGTATGGCTATAACCGCCCTGGCAAGAAGGACCAGCGCGAGCGGCAGAGCCTTGCCATGCGAGACAGCGAAGAGCGCGGCGCGCAGGCGAAGATCGAAGGGCCAAAGGGGCGAGCACAGAACAGCAGGGCAGACGCGCAGGAGAGCGAGCTTTCCAAAGAGAACATGCGCGGCATCGGCAACGAAAGGCAGAGCCGTCAGGACCCTTCCATCGACGATGATCAGGAGCTTGGGCGATGAGCGCCGCAGCGCAGACCGGCCATGCGTGCCCCCTATTTTGCGCGCAATGTGCCGGGCCGATGCTCCGGCGCGAACAGGCAAGGGTAGCCTGAGATGCTGTCGGTCGCATCAGTCGCGTCAGCCGGCGGCGCCGCAAACTACTTCGCCAAGGACGACTACTATGTCGGCGATGGCCCTGCGGAGCTCAGCGAATGGGGCGGGAGGGGCGCCGAAGCACTTGGTCTTGCTGGTCCCGTTGCCAAGGATGACTTCGAAAAAGTCCTCGATGGCAAACTGCCCGATGACACGGTCGTAAATGGCAATGCAAACCGCCGCTCGGGGATAGACCTCACATTCTCCATGCCGAAGTCAGCCAGCCTGCTGGCGCAGTTGGGCGGCGACAAGCGGATCCTCGATGCACAGCTGTCCGCCGTCAAGGCGACCATGGCCTATCTCGAGAAACACTATGCGCAGGCCCGCGATCGATCACGCAATGCCAACGGCGAGGGCGTGGTCACAGGCAAGCTTCTCTACGCCCTGTTCCAGCACGACACGAGCCGGGCGCTGGACCCGCAGAACCATACCCATGCTGTCATTGCTGCGATGACCCAAGACAAGGATGGCAACTGGAAGGCGCTGTGGAACGGAGAGATCTGGAAGAACAACACGGTCCTTGGCTCCATCTACAACGCCGCGCTGCGGACGAACCTCGAGAAGCTCGGCTACGAAACCCAGATCACGGGCAAGCACGGCCAGTTCGAAATCAAGGGCGTGGCGCGCGATGTGATCGAAGCCTTCAGCCAGCGTCGCCTGACCATTCTGGCAACGGCCGAGAAACTCGGGAAGAGCGCAAACGACACAGAAGCCTTGCGTGAAATCACCAAGCGCACCCGCGATCCCAAGCTCAATCCGGACGACAAGCTGGCGCTCCGGCAAGAATGGGCCAAGCGCGCTTCAGGGCTCGGGTTCGATGCCAAGGCGCTGGTCGAACAGGCGCGGGAACGCGGCTCCGAGGGGCGCGAGAGCCCATTGGGATCGCCTCAGCGGGTGCAGGAGACTTTGAGCGCGCTCCGCGACAGCGTGAAGCTCTACACCCGGCCAGCGGACACACTGACAACCAATGGCCTGCAACGGATCACCCTGACGCCCACGCAGCTGCGCACTGAGATGGCAACCGCTTCTGCGATCAGGATCATCGGCGAACGCGAAACCTCCTGGAGCCGGGGCGACCTGGTCAAGACCGCGCTCGACCTCGGCGTAAAGGGCGTGACCGCTGACGGGGTGGAAGCACGGATCGGCGTGTTGGTGGCCGACGGGAGGATGCTGGAGGGCAAGAGCGACAGGCTCGATGACCGGCCCGAGAAATACACCACACCTGAACATGTCGAGATCGAGCGGGCAACGCTGGCCAATGTCGCCGCGGGAAAGGATGCAGGCCAGGCCATTGTCGAAGCGGCCGAGGCCCCCGGGCGCTTGCGGCAAGTCGCGGGCACGCATGACCTCAACGCCGAGCAGATAGCCGCCGGAACATTGGCGCTCGCCAGCAAGGACCGCACGGTCGTGATCCAGGGTATCGCAGGTGCCGGAAAGACGACGATCATATCGGCAATTGCGAGCGTGGCGCACCAGGAGGGAAGGGAGGTGATCGGCCTTGCCTTTGCCAACAAGATGGTCAGCGATCTTCGGTCCGGGACGGAGATCCGCGGGCCAGACGGAGAGGTCGTCAGGCAGGAAATCGCAGCAAGAACCGTCTCATCCTTTGTGAATGAGCATCTGCGGCCCGCGCTTGCGGGTTCGGGTCCGAAGTTCGAGGCATCGCGCGGAGCCTTGCGCGGCAAAGTCCTGGTGTTGGACGAGGCGTCGCTGGTTGCGAACAAGCCGATGAATGACCTGCTCACGATCGCCAACCGGCTTGGGGTTGAAAAGCTGGTCATGATTGGAGACCGCGCCCAGTTGCAGCCGATCGAGGCGGGCAAGAGCTTTTCGCTGATCCAGTCCGACAACCCCGCAATGGCTCGCATAGACACCAGTCTGCGGCAGCGCACCGAGCACATGAAAGAAGCAGCGGGCCTGGTGCGCGCCGGCATGTTCAAGGAAAGCTTTGCCTCGCTCGGCGAGCGCGTCGTGGAAGCAGGCGCAGAACACCTCAAGGTCACCGCGCAGAAGTGGCTCGAGCTATCGCCCGACGATCGCGAGCGAACCGCGATTTATTCGTCAGGACGTGCGGCGCGCGGCGAACTCAACCGGATGGTCCAGCAGGGCCTGAAGGCAGAAGGGGCGATCCAGGGGGAAGGGCTGAGGCTGACCACGCTCCTCCCGGCCCATGCGACGCGCGAGGAGCTGCGCTACGCCTCGACCTACAGCAAGGGTCAGCTGCTCGAAGTGACGCGCCAGAACGCCCCCGGAGGGCTTGTTCGGGGCCGGTACGATGTCGAAGGCATCGACGCGAAGGGCCGGGTCATGTTGCGCGATGAAAGCGGCAAGCTGATCAAATTCGATCCGGCGGCGATCGATCCTTCGGACAAGCGCGATGCCTTGAGGCTCTCCGAAAAGCACAAGGAGACAATCTACGAAGGCGACAAGATCCGCTGGACCGAAAAGGATGATGCCAGGGGGCTGATGAAGTCCGAGGAGGCGAGGATCCTCGGGATCAGGGATGGGATCGTCACGCTCGAGAACAAGGCAGGCGAGACCGTAGAACTCAAGCAGAATGACCGCATGCTCGAGCGCCTGGGGCTGGCCTATGCGATCAACATGCATCAGGCGCAGGGCGACACCCGCGACATGGCGATCGGTGAGATGCACTCATCAGCCCGGCACTTGTCAAACCAGCGTCTGGCGCTCGTCATGATGACCCGGGTGCGCGACGACATCACAATCGTCACCAACGACCGCGATCGGCTCCTGGCGCAGATCGACCGAAACCCGGGCGACAAGACCAGCGCGCTCGAAACCCTTGGCGAAAAGCAGGTCGAGGCGAAGCGCAGCGCCCGCGAGGCTGGCGAGTTTCGGCCCACAATTCCCGATCATTTGAGGGCACCCGAGGACAGGCAAGCATCTGCCTCGCGGATCGATCCGGCGAGCCTTCGGGCATCGCCGCAATTGGACGTGCCCGAACGCAACATCGAACGCAGCCGATAGGAGGAAGATCGTGACACAGATGGGCCATGCCACAGCGGGTACGCCGCCTTCAGGCACTTTCGAGATTCACCTCACGCAGCAGCTGACCCTCGCAAATCTGGTGAACGAGGCAGGACTTTCGGAGATTGCGCGTGCCGCTGGCGGGGACAGCTTTGTGGTCTGCGACCTCAATACGCACGGGGTTCAGGGATGCGCTGATCTGCGAGCCGCCCTCGATAGCCAGAAAATGGCCGCCGAGTTGGTGGCGGTAGGTCTGATTATCCTTGTCGCAGTTCTGGTGGGCACGATCGCGGCCGCCTTTGTGAGGCTGGTGGCGAAGGGGGTGGCTCCTTCTGGCGGGCAGTGCGCCGATGCCCTTATCTCGCTGCGCAGGGCTCGGGCAAAGCCCCGGAAAGATGTGGTCAACATCATAACCAGGAAGGAGAAAAAGCATGGCATTTGACTATGAAGACGCAGGGACCTTCGGGAGCGAGCGTGAGGCGAAGGACTGGGCGCAGCGCAACAAGGTCGATCTGCGCGATCTCCACATCCGCAACGTCGGCGGCCAGCGGGTCGAGGTGGGTATCCGCAAGAGCGCCTACGACCAGCGCGAGGACTACGACAACCGGCACGGCCAAAGGCGCGACGGCTTCTGGCGGTGAAGTTCGCTGTGCTATGGCTGACTGCGGCCGGATGAGCCATTGGATCAATTCTGGAGGTCGCATGAGCCCCAAACAGATCAAAAAACCGATCTCTTGGCTCAATGCGTGATCCATCGGCGGGCCAACTCGGGGTTGGCGGCCCTGCTTAAGGCGAATATGAGGCATAGATGATTGTTGCTATAGCGTTAGAATGGCTCATTATTGGGACAGGAGGACGTTATGAGCACCATCAACCCGGAAAAATTGATCTTCCTGCGTAAGGAAGCTGGACTAACCGCCGAATCGTTGGCCGATGCGGCTCACGTTGGCCGGGCGACCATCACCCGAATTGAAAACGGGAAAGCAGGCGCCACCCGCACTGAAACAGTCAAGAGGCTGGCGAGCACCCTGAAATGCCAGCCCGCGGACCTTTTCAAACCTCCCGAGCCTGACCAGGCTCGCAGCCTGTTCAATGATCGCGCGCCCCTCGACCTCAGCATCTCAACCGCTGCGCAGAATGCGCTGGAGCTTGTGGCCATGCGCTACAATGAGACCCGCGAAACCATCCTCGAACTGGCTCCGCTGTTGTTTGATCTCGTGGCGCGCGAAAGCCTTTTCGAGCGCCGCGAACGGCTCACAGAACTCAGCGCCAGGCGCGATGCGGTCGCCGAAATGGGCTGCCACTTCTCACACCTTGGCGGCAGGTTCCTGCACGACTGGCAGGCGGAAGAGGTCGAGGTCCTCGAGGAAACCTCCATCAGGAAGCGGGATCTTCGCGCCTCCCATGTGCTCGAGAGCGATAGCATCGAGGATGCCTTCATCCCGCTGGATTACGACGAAGAATGTGACAACCCCTTTGTCGGCCATCTCAAGCGACGCATTCAAGCGGTGCAGCACGATGGCGACGAAGCATCCTCAATCGATGTTTGGCCGATTTGGCGAAGCCCCACCTACGACATAGGGAGTCGGGAAGCGTTGGTCGTCGCGCAGGGCGACGAGGAACTGGCCAGAGCGATCCTGACAGGTGCCATTCCTCTCGCGAGGCTTCCGAAAAGCCTGCGGGTCCCGGATGCAGAAGAGGCGCGACTGGCCTGGATGCGTCAGCAAAAAGCACAGCACGACGAGAAGCTCCAAGAGCTCCTTGGCGATCTCCTTATCGATGTAACCGGGTAGGGGCCGCATCATGAACAAAAACCCATTTGGCGTCGGCACCCTGTCCGGTCGCGGCGCAGCTCAGCCGACCCGGCACGGCCAACGACGACAGGCTGATCGCTGTGTTCCGCAGTTCATCATTGATGCTCTAATCGACTTTGGCGAGGAGCGGTTTCTCGGAGGCGAATGCAGATCATACAGCTTCACCAAATCCACGTGGAAGAGGTACGCCCACTACATGGGGCCCGCGATTGCGGGGCATGAGCGGTTCCGGAATGTCTACGTGGTTGTCGCAGAGGACAATTCGATCATTACGGTAGCTTGGCGGCATTGATCGCATTGGAATGACTGATAATTGCGATTGAAGTAAGCGGGCAGATCAGATAGCCATGAGCGTCTAGTAACTGGACGCACCCAGTTTCAATACGAGCGACAGTATCGCGGGGGCCCTGTGGAAACGATTGGAGCAGCGCTGAGATGGGGGGTCGAGCGGCGTCTTGAGTTCATTGATTTCCGGTTGTTCTGGGAAGGCCATGTCAATCGCGGCGACCTGATGGAAGCCTTCGGAGTATCGGTAAATCAGGCTTCCACAGACCTGAACCGATATATCGCAATGGCGCCTGACAATATGGCCTACGATAAAAGCAGCCGCACTTACATCCGCAGCAGCAGCTTTGCGCCTCGGTTTCTCGAACCTGACGCAAGCCTCTATCTCTCGAAGCTTCGCTCGGTAGCTGACGGAATAGTCGATAGCGCTGACACTTGGATCGGCAAATTTCCGAGCTTTGACTGCGCTCCCACCCCTGCGCGAGGCGTTGATGCGAAGACATTGCGCTCAATGGTGGCTGCGATGCGTCGTTCAGAAGCAATCGAGATCAAGTATCAGTCGATGTCCCGGCCTGAACCCGCTTGGCGATGGGTTGCGCCTCACGCGATCGGCTTCGACGGGTATCGCTGGCACGCAAGAGCTCTGTGTCTGAACGATAGCAGCTTTAAGGACTTCCTTTTTTCGCGGATTCTCGAAACCCGCAATACCAAGCCGAGCTCGACGCGCGCAGAGGCCGACGCCGATTGGAACGAAGAGCTTACGCTTGAAATCGGGCCGCACCCTGAACTTTCCGAAGCCCAACAGAAAGTTGTAGAACTGGATTACGGAATGCGCGGCGGACGGGCAGAAATCCGGGTGCGCAAAGCCCTTCTATACTATGCGCTCAAGCGCCTCGGGCTGGATACAGACCCATCCGCAAGGCGCCCGCAAGATCAGCAGATTGTTCTTCTGAACAGCGACGCAGTCCTCCCCGTTGCCGGGAACCGCGCTCAGTGACCTCTGCCGCGCTAACCTACAAGATGTCATTCGTGACTGGCGGCCTGTTTCTCAATGAGAGCATCGAGGTCGCCCGCATGCATGCTCACGGAGAGACATGGGAAGAGACGATACGCCGTGCCCTTGAGCAGGGCGTCTCATCCTTGCCCAAGGCTGCGTCGCGGCGGAGAACACTGCGTGAGATCGTCAACCGGATCTCGACGTTGGATGACGAGGAACTGACCTACCTCGTCGAAGATGCTGACCGGCAGGATCAGCAAGCCCTCCTGTGGCTGGCAACTTGCAGGGCGTACCGATTTGTGCGCGAGTTTGCGACAGAGGTCATCCACGAGCGATTTCTCTCGTTTAAGCTGGATCTTCCCTTGGAGAGCTTTGACGTCCTGTTCGAAGCGAAAGCCGAGTGGGACGAGGGGCTTAATGGAATCAGCGCAACCACGCGTGCAAAGCTGCGCCAGGTTCTGTTCCGAATGATGCGAGAGGCAAACGTGATTACCTCAGAAAACCGGATTCTGGCGGCCTACGTCTCCCCTCAGCTCAAGGCGATGCTCGCAAGGAATTGCCCGGGCGATCTCGGCCTGTTCCCCGGATTGAACCTCAACGGAGGTGCTTTGTGATCAAGGCATCAACCCGCAAGGAACGCGCTGAACACCTGTTCAAGGTGGTTACCAGCGTGCGCTTCTTGACGAAGCAGGGACTTGGCAACGAGGTTCCATTCTTCATCTGCCCCTACCCGGCGGAAGAAGGGCTCTCGATGGTCGAAGACCGGATCGACCTGATCACCCGCATCACGCATGCCGGCGTCGCCGTGCTCGACATTAGCCTATTCGATCTCTCGCTGAGCATCCTCGAAGAGCGCGGCATCCTTGAGCAGGTTCTGGAGGTTGAGCCGGACACAGACAAGGGCGAGCTCCGGGAGCTTTTGCAGTCTGTCCTCGATCCGCAAGCCAATCTCATCCCGAAGATTGGCGAAGCAATCGAGCAGACGCCGCATGACGTGATCTTCCTGTCAGGCGTGGGAGAGGTGTACCCCTACATCCGCTCGCATAACGTCCTGAACAATCTCCAGAGCACGGCGAAGGACAAGCCCACGGTAATGTTCTTCCCGGGCAGCTACACTCATGCGCTGGCCACGGGCGCGTCGCTCGACCTGTTCGGATGCTTGCATGACGACAAGTACTACCGGGCCTTCAATATCCTGAATTACGAGGTTTGATCCCATGACCCTTTCGATGCGCGAAATTTTCGAAAAGCCAGTCGATCGGGCGATCGATGGCGTGATCAAGGCCGACGATGAGGCGAGCCTGCGGACCGAACTCGATGAATATGTGATAACAAGCGAGATCGGGCAGCGCCTCGAACAATTCCTCGAAGCCTACAACAACTACCAGACTGCAAACGGCGTCTGGATTTCCGGATTCTTTGGATCGGGCAAATCTCACCTGCTGAAGATGCTCGCGCTGTTGCTGGAGAACCGCGAAGTCGATGGCGTCAAAGCGTTTGATATCTTCGCAGAGAAGCTCATGGATCAGCCCATGCTCGCAGGTGCTCTGCGCAAGGCGGTCTCGATCCCATCGCGTTCGATCCTGTTCAACATCGACCAGAAGGCCGATGTGATCTCGAAGAATGACATCGATGCCCTGCTCTCGGTCTTCCAGAAGGTCTTCGACGAGATGTGCGGCTACTATGGCAAGCAGCCGCACATTGCCCAGTTCGAGCGTCAGCTGGATGAACGTGGCCAGTTCGAGGCTTTCAAGGTCGCCTTTCTCGATTTGTCCGGCAAGCCGTGGGAAACGCGCGGACGGGAGGAAGCCCTTTTGGAAGCGCCAAAAATCGCTGCAGCCTTCGCCCGGGCAACGGGTACCGATGCGGCTGACGCGAAGGATATTCTCTCTCAGTATAGGAAGGACACGCGGGTCTCGATCGAAGACTTTGCGAACACCGTAAAGGCGTGGATCGACCGGCAGGTGCCGGGCTTCCGGCTCAACTTCTTCGTCGATGAAGTCGGTCAGTACATCGCTGACAACGTCAAGCTGATGACCAACCTTCAGACCATCGCCGAGAGCCTCAACACCAAGTGCAAGGGACAGGCGTGGATCATCGTGACGGCGCAGCAGGCGATCACCGACGTCGTTGGCGACCTGACAGCGCGGCAAGAAAATGACTTCTCGAAGATCCAGGCTCGCTTTGCCAATCGCATGCCTCTGAACTCGGCTGATGTGGCAGAGGTCATCCAGCGGCGCCTGCTGGCCAAGAATGACGCGGCGCAGATCATGCTAGGCAATCTGCACGACAAGGAAGAGAACAACCTCAAGACCCTGTTCGACTTTGCCGACGGTTCCATCCGCCTGAAAAACTATCGCGACCGGGAACACTTCATCGCGAGTTACCCCTTCCCGCCATACCAGTACACCTTGTTCCAGATGGCGATCACGTCGCTCTCTCAGCACAACGCCTTCGAGGGAAAGCATAGCTCAGTGGGCGAGCGCTCGATGCTGGGCGTATTTCAGGAAGTGGCGAAAGCTCTGGCCGAGCGCCCTGTCGGCGGGCTTGCGACGTTTGATCTCATGTTCGAGGGCATCCGCTCTGCTTTGAAGTCATCCGTCCAGCAGTCGATCCAGATCGCTGAACGCAACCTCGACGATGCCTTCGCAGTGCGCGTGCTTAAAGTGCTGTTCCTTGTGAAATACGTCAAGGAATTCAAGCCGACTGTCCGCAACATCAGCATCCTTCTATTCTCGGAATTCGAGCTCGATCAGGCCGGTCAGCGCCGCAAGATCGAGGACGCCTTGGCTCGCCTCGAGCGCGAAACTTACATTCAGCGCAATGGTGAGGTCTATGAATTCCTCACCAATGAGGAGAAAGATGTCGAGGCTGAGATCAAGGCACTCGACGTCGATCCGACCGAGATCACCAAGGCGCTCGAGGTTCTCGCCTTCGACGAGATCCTCCGCCACCGGAAGATCAAGCACCTGGCTACTGGCTACGAGTATTCCTTCAGCCGCAGGCTCGACGACCATCTGCTCGGCCGCGAGTACGAGCTTTCAATCAATATCGTCAGCCCTTTCAACGATGTGTCAGCCAATCCCGACGCGGTCCGCATGCAAAACATGGGGCGCGAGGAGCTGGCGATCGTGCTGCAACCCGATGTGCGGTTCGTTCGCGATCTCACGCTGTTCAAGCAGACCGACAAGTTCGTCCGTCAGGCGCGCAGCGGTGCGCCCCAGCCAGGGCGAGACCGGATCATCCTTGAGAAGGGAGAACAGAACGCCCGTCGCGGGAAAGATCTGGAGCTTCGACTGCGCAACCTGATGTCGGCGTCGCGCTTGTTCGTTCGGGGGGATGAGCTCGACTTAGGTGGCGAAGACCCCCAGGAGCGTATCGTCAAGGCGTTCCAGACCCTCGTCGACAAAGTTTATGTGAACCTGACCATGTTGAGGGGGGTGGGCTACGTTGAGGCGGATATAGCAAAGGCCGCGAGCCCGAATTCGAACCTCTTCGGCGAAGCAGGCACCGGCCTTATCGAAGCAGAGCAGGATGTGCTCAATCACATCCAGGCCCAAGCTCGCAATGGGGTCAAGGTCTCCGCCAAGTATCTGAGCGAGCGCTTCGGATCGAAGCCCTATGGTTGGCCCACGGTGGCCACTCTGTGCCTCTCCGCGAGCCTCGTCGGCAAAGGCAAATGCGAGGCACGCTCTGACAGCACCTTATTGGAAGGTGTTGAGCTCGCCCGCGCCCTCAACAACAGCCATGTGTTGGGCAATATCCTCTTCACTCCGCAAATGGAGTTCACTGCCTCGCAGATCCGCGCGGCAAGGGATCTCTACAAGGAGTTTTTCGGCTTGCCGGCGGATGGGACAGAGGCACGCATTCTTGGCGGGGAATGGGCCGACAGCCTTCGCAAGCTGTCCGATGAGTTGAACCGAATTCTCGCAGAGAGCTACAAGTATCCCTTCGTGAGCGCGCTTGAGCCATTACGGGCGCAGATCAGTGCGATGATCGGCAAGCCCGCAGTCTGGTACATCACAGAACCGGTCAAAGACGAGGACGCGCTCCTCAACGCCAAAGAGGATATCCTCGACAAGATCCGCAGCTTCATGGGGGGAGCCCAGCGCGAAATTTATGACGACGTCCGGGACTTCCTTCAAGGGCAAGAATCCAACATTGGCTATGTGGATGCGGCAGCGGGGGAAAAACTGCGGACCGCCCTTGCCGATCCCGAATGTTACAAGGGAACGGCGATGCAGTCCCTGAAGTCTGAGCTTTACACACTGAAGGACAAGGTCGAACTTGCCATACTGAACGAGCGCAAAGCGGTGATCGCTGCCGTGGATGAGTGCGCTCAGAAGGTCTCCCAGACAGCCGAGTATGCTGCCCTCACCCCCGACCAGCAGGCTCAGATTCACCGCAGTATCGCGATCCACAAGGATGGTCTGGACGCTGTGACCATGATCCCGATCCTGCGCGACAGGGCGAACGGCGCGCGCACTGGCCTGATGCAGCAGCTGCTCGGCGAGATAGCGAAGATGACCCCTCCGCCTTCGCCGCCGCCAGGCACATCCGCTGACGATGGCGTGCCGCCTCCGGCACCAACGCCGCCTGCCTACGTCAACGCCTCGGAGATCAAGGTACCCTACCCGCGCCCCTATTTGGCCGAAGAGGCGGACGTCGACCAATACGTGCATGAGCTGCGAAAGACCCTGATGTCAGAGATCGCCGCTGGGAAGAAAGTGATCGTCTGATGGATACCAATGCCCTGAAGCGTTTCGCGCAGGCTGCGCGCAACCTCCTAATCGATCAGGTGACCGCCAAGCTGGCCGTGGTTGTTGACCCGGCCTCGAGCGCCCGGCGCGAAAACCCCGGTGCAATGAAGAAGCTCGATGTAGCGATTGCCCAGATGGGCCAGGCTCAGGTCGTAGAGCAGGTCGCCTACACCTGGTTCAACCGCTTCACGGCGCTCCGCTTCATGGACGTGAACGGCTACACCAATCCGAGGGTGGTCTCGCCCGAGGGGGACGCGACACGTCCCGAGCTTCTTGCAGAGGCCATCGCGGGCAACCTGCCAGAAGGCGCGCCGGCGACCATCGCGGCGCTTCTCGATGGGCGGACGCCGTCACGCGATCCGCAAGGTGAAGCGTACCGCCTGCTCCTCGTCCACGCATGCAACGCCTGGCATGCGACCATGCCTTTCATGTTTGAGAAGGTCGGCGATTACACTGAGCTTCTGATGCCAGAGGATTTGCTATCGCAGACCTCCATCCTCGCCCGCCTGCGGGACGCCATTCCCGAGGACGATTGCAAGGATGTCGAGATCATCGGGTGGCTCTACCAGTTCTACATCTCGGAGAAGAAGGATCAGGTCTTCGCCGGGCTGAAGAAGAACCAGAAGATCACTGCCGAGAACATCCCGGCAGCGACGCAGCTGTTCACGCCCCACTGGATCGTCCGCTACCTCGTCGAGAATTCGCTCGGGCGGTTGTGGTTGCTCAATCGACCTGGATCGAAGCTGGCCGAGCGCATGGACTACTACATCGCGCCGGAAGAGCCCGAGACCGACTTCCTCAAGATCGACAAGCCCGAGGAAATCAAGATCTGCGATCCCGCCTGTGGCTCTGGGCACATGCTGACCTATGCCTTCGACCTGCTGTTCGCGATCTACGAGGAAGAGGGGTATGAGGCTGACAGGATCCCCGCGCTGATCCTGCAACACAACCTCACGGGAATTGAGATCGACGACCGTGCCGGCGCCCTCGCCGCCTTCGCGCTGGCGATGAAGGCGGCGGCGAAGCTTGGGCGGCGGCGCTTCCTGCGGATCGAGGCGAAGCCTGACATCGTCGTGCTACAGAACGTCAGGTTCACCTCGGCCGAGATGCAGGACGTGCTCGCCGTGGTAGGACGCGACCTGTTCACCGATGAGCTGCGGGAGACTTTGTTGCAGTTTGAGCAGGCCAAGAACTTTGGCTCATTGATCGTGCCGAAGCTGCGCGATCCGGCCGAGACACTGCGGTTGGTTCAGGCGCGGGACTTCGGCGGCGACCTGCTGCTGAAAGAGGTACAGGAGCGGGTCGGCGCGGTGCTACACATGGCCGAGGCGCTTTCACCGAAGTATCATGTAGTAGTGGCCAACCCGCCGTATATGGGCGGGAAAGGGATGAATAGCAGCCTCGCATCGTTTGCCCGTAAAGAGTTTCCCGACAGCAAAGCCGATCTCTATGCAATGTTCATGGAGCGAGCACTTGTGCTCACGACATCAAAGGGCATGATGTCGATGATCAACATGCAATCGTGGATGTTTTTATCATCTTACGAAAAACTTCGTGTAAAGCTTCTGAGCAGCGCCACTCTTCTTTCGATGGCGCATCAAGGCGAGCGTGGCTTTGACACCATTGGTGGGGCAGTAGTGTCTACAACCGCATTCGTCTTTCAAGGCGCGAAACACAGCGCCTTTACTGGCACCTACGTGAGGCTTGTTGATGGCTCGTCCGAAGCTGAGAAAGCAATGCTGTTCAGAGAGGCTATTAGCGGAGCTCGAACCGACCTCGTATTTTCTGCATCAGGCAATGAATTCGAGTCTGTTCCGGGTTCACCGTTCGCATATTGGCTGACGCCGACGATGGTCTCCAATTTCGAAAGACCACCTCTCGCAGACGAAGCAACCTTCCGCGCTGGCCTCCAGACCGGAGACAATGATCGCTTCCTGCGATTCTGGCATGAAGTATCTAACGAAGCCTTCAAGACAGGATGCAAATCGCGCGAGAGCGCAAAATCTACAGGCGGCCGCTGGTTTCCACACAATAAAGGAGGTGGTTACCGAAAATGGTATGGCAACAACGAATATGCGATTAAGTGGGAAGATGATGGGCGCGAAATAAAGACAAAGAAGGCCTCAGATCTAGCGTCAGGAAAAATTACGGCGAACAACTCCAAGTGCTGGAATCAAGAGTTTTATTTTATTGATGGGCTTACTTGGTCATCTTTGTCTTCGAATGAATTCTCCCTGCGTGCAAACGGCCCAGGATTTCTTTTCGACACAAAAGGACAGATGCTGTTCCCAACCCGAGAAGGGAATCTATATCCATATCTTGGGCTTTTGAATTCCTCGGTTGCCTCGGCCATTCTGGCCGCTTTGTCACCGACCCTGGACTTCAATGGCGGTGTGGTTGCTCGCCTTCCTCTTTGCGACCTTAGCGGGAAAGGTTCTTCCGCATCAAAATTGCGTGCAATCAGTCAAGAAGACTGGGACGCCTACGAAACCTCCTGGGATTTCACTGCGCTCCCCCTGCTCTTGCCCGATCACCGGGCAGAAACGCTGGAGGCCAGCTATACCCGCCTGCGCGCCCATTGGCAGTGCATGACGGACGAAATGCAGCGGTTAGAGGAAGAGAACAACCGCATCTTCATCGACGCTTATGGCCTGCAGGACGAGCTGACCCCCGAAGTGCCGATCGAGGAGATCACCCTCACCTGCAACCCCGCCTATCGATATGGGGTAAAGGGCACCGAGGAAGAGCGCGAGGCGCGCCTCCTCACCGATACCATGGCCGAGTTCCTGTCCTACGCCGTGGGCTGCATGTTCGGCCGCTACAGCCTAGACGCGCCAGGCCTGATCCTCGCCAACCAGAGCGAGACGCTGGCCGATTACCTCGCCCGTGTGCCGGAGCCGAGCTTCCTACCCGACGAGGACAACGTCATACCAGTGCTCGATGGCGACTGGTTCGCTGACGACATAGTCGATCGTTTCCGGAAGTTCCTGCGCGTGACCTTTGGTGACGAGCATTTCCGCGAGAACCTCGCCTTCATCGAGGCGCAGATCGGAGATATCCGCCGGTACTTCACTAAGGGCTTCTACGATGACCACGTGAAGCGTTACAAGAAGCGCCCGATCTACTGGATGTTCGGCTCGCCCAAGGGCACGTTCCAGGCGCTGATCTACATGCACCGCTATCGGCCCGACACCGTCTCGGTGCTGCTGAATGACTACCTGCGCGAGTTCATCCGCAAGCTCGAGGGTGAGCGGGAAAGGCTTGAAAAGCTCTCCGACGATCCGTCGGCCACACAGACCCAGCGCACCCGCGCGTTGAAGGACGTCGCGACCGTCGCAAAGCAGATTTCCGAGCTTGAGGAATGGGAGCGCGATGTCATCTTCCCCCTCGCCCAAGCCAAAATCGAGATCGACCTCGATGACGGTGTGAAGCGGAACTACCCGCTGTTCGGCGCGGCACTGAAGCCGATCAAGGGGCTGGAGGCAGCGGATGAGTGATCGCATTGCCGCCAGTCTGCGGCAGCTGTTCGATGAGCACAGGCTCGTGTTCTGGTATGATGCCGACCGCGACATGCGGGCGGAGTTCGATGCGATCGACCTGCCCGGGATCACGAAGCTTGAGATCGCCAACAACGAGTTCGGCCTCAAATATCGCATGCTGAAGCAGGAACCGCAGGCAAAGTTCCTGCTGTTCAAGGATGCGCCTGAGCCCGAGATGGCGGGCAACTGGCTCCTTGATCTGCAGCTCGCCTCCGCCGTCTTCAAAGCGGACCAGGCCGCCATCTGGTTGGCTGAGCTGGGCCTGCCCCTTCAGTTCGAGAATGTCGTTCGCAGCCATATCGAATTTTTCCGGGCGAAGGCTCGCGTCGAAGCGCTGAAAGCCCAACTGCAAGCATCGGACACGCAGACGCAGATGCGGATGCGGATGCTGGCCGTGTGCGCAGGCGCCGAAGGCGGGTTGGACATGGTCGTCGAAGCGATGCTTGGCGAACTTGCAGGCGGGACAGATGATGCCTTGAGGCTCATCGAGCGTTCTGGCCTCACCGACTTTCTTTGGGGCCAGATCAACGCGGCATATGGCTACAGTTCCGACGAGCCGGACTTCGAGGATTTCGCCATCGCGCTGTTTCGCTCGGCCTATGCCCGGGCGCTCGGCGAAGAAGGTTCGCTGAATGCTGAGGCTCTGCTGGTCTTCAGGCGCTGGAAGAATGGCCGCCGGTCGGCTGACGCATTCGAGACGCTGTCAGCACGCTATCAGGATTTGCTGAAGGTCGCCGAGGATCTCTCGACCAGGGATTTCCGCTCCCTGATGAGCATCGATCACTTCGAAGACATCGACCGGCAGATCATCCGAGAGATCGTCCGGGCCATGGCGGCGCAATCAGTGAGTGCGCCAGAAGTGCTGCACTGGGTGCGCGAACGGCGGCAGAGCCACTGGTATCCGGCCTACGAGGATATCTATCAGGCGATCGGCTACGCCACGGAGTTTCAGCAGGCGCTGGCCGAGATCAACCTGACCATGACCAGCCCCTCCGAGGGTGTGCAGCGCTATGTGAGCAGCTGGTATCGCTTGGATCAGCTCTACCGCAAGTTCATCTACCACATGCAGAAGAGCGGCCAGGCATCCCTGCTCGCTGATCTCTACGCCTCGGTTGAGAACCGCTATACCAACAGCTTCGTCCTTGCTCTCAACGACGCTTGGCAGGATCAAATTGCCGGGCTCGACGAATGGAAGATCCCCGGCTTTGCCTCGCAAACCGACTTCTATCGCGACCAAGCGGCTGAATACCGGCGCAAGGACCAGAAGGTTGCCGTGATCATCTCGGACGCGTTCCGCTTCGAGGTCGGTGAGGAATGTCTGCGCCGCATTCGTGCCCTTGATCGTTTCGATGCTGAGCTGAAGCCAATGATCAGCGCGGTGCCGAGCTATACCCAGCTCGGAATGGCGGCCCTCCTTCCCCACGGCACGCTTTCTTTGGCCGAAGACGGGAGCGGCGACGTCGTCTCTGACGGTGCAAACACCAAGGGGCTTGCGGCCCGTGAGAAGATCCTCGCTGCCGGCCGCGAAGGAGACAGCGCCAAGGCCCTGAAGGCCGAGGAAGTGATGAATATGCGCGCTGACGAGGGCAAGGCGCTCTTCCGTGATCACCACATCCTCTACGTGTACCACAACCGTATCGATGCCATCGGGGACAAGCTGCAGACCGAGGAGCAGCTGCCTGAGGCAGCGGAAGACACGATCGAGGACCTGACCAAGCTCGTGCGCAAGCTGACGTCGGCCAACTTCTCCAACATCCTGATCACTGCGGACCACGGCTTCCTTTATCAGCACCGCGCTCTGGACGAGAGCGACTTCGCCATCGCCGATCCGCAGGGCGATGAAATCCTGTTCCGTAACCGGCGGTTCGTGATCGGCCGGGGCCTCGCCCCCACCCCGGGCATGAAACACTTCGATGCTGCGGCGCTTGGGCTTTCAGGCGGTCTCGACGTGCTCATCCCGAATTCGATCAATCGGATGCGCGTGAAGGGTGCCGGCAGCCGCTTTGTGCACGGCGGCGCCAGCCTGCAAGAGATCGTCATCCCGGTAATCCGAGTAGGCAAGCAGCGGGAGACCGACGTCGGCCAGGTCGATGTGCAGATCTTCGTCAGCGGGCGGAATCTGATCTCATCAGGACAGACCGCCGTGACGCTATACCAGACCCAGCCCGTGTCCGAGAAAATGCGCCCCCGCGAACTGGTGGCTGGGATCTACGCGTCCGATGGGACACTGATTTCGGAAGAGCACACGCTGATGTTCGATTTCCGGTCCGAGAACGCCCGCGAACGCGAGATGCCGCTCAAGTTCCTGCTCTCTCGCGAAGCAGATCGTTTCAACAATCAGGACGTGATCATGAAGCTTTGCGAACGGGTCGGCAAAACGAGCGTCTACCAAGATCATGCCACGCAGCGCTTCCAGCTGCGGCGCGGCATGACCAGCGATTTTGATTTCTGAGGAGCCCGCGGATGAGTGACCTCGACGCTAAGATCAACGAGCATTTTGCAGGCTTCGTCGTTCGAAAGGACCTCGTGAAGACGGTCAAGGGCAACGCGATCGTGCCCACCTACGTACTGGAATACCTGCTCGGCCAATACTGCGCAACCGATGATGAGGCCTCAATCCAAACGGGTATTGAGACCGTCAAAGACATACTGCGCAAGCATTATGTGCACCGCAGTGAAGCCGGGCTGATCCAGTCCACGATCAAGGAAAAAGGCCGCTACAAGGTCATCGATCAGGTCAGCGTCTCGCTCAACGAGAAGACCGACAGCTATGAGGCGGTCTTCGACAACCTCGGGATCAAAAAGGTCGCGGTCGATAGCGGGACGGTGAAGGCCCACCCGAAACTGCTGGTCACCGGCGTGTGGTGCATCGCCGATGTGCAGTACGAGTTTTCGGAGGATGCGAGGATCTCGCCATGGATCCTCGAGACCATCAAGCCGATCCAGATCGCCAAGGTCGACTACGAGCAATATCGGGACCTGCGGTCTGCCTTCACAACCGATGAGTGGATCGACCTGCTGATGCAGAGCATCGGCTTCAAGCCTGAAGCCTTTGGCCGTCGCAGCAAGCTGCTCCAGCTGCTCCGCCTCATCCCGTACGTTGAGCGGAACTACAATCTGATCGAGTTGGGCCCGAAGGGCACCGGCAAGTCCCACATCTACTCGGAATTCTCGCCCCACGGGCAGCTGATTTCTGGCGGTGAAGTTTCGATCCCAAAGCTCTTCGTAAACAATTCCAATGGTCGGATTGGTCTCGTGGGCTACTGGGACGTGGTCGCATTCGACGAGTTCGCCGGCCGCGAGAAGACCGCGAACAAGGCGCTGGTCGACATCATGAAGAACTACATGGCCAACAAATCCTTCTCTCGCGGGATCAATCCCATGGGAGCTGAGGCCAGCTTCTCCTTTGTCGGCAATACCGACCACAATGTCCCCTTCATGCTTAAAAACAGCGACCTGTTCGAGGCCCTGCCAAGCCAGTTCCATGATTCCGCCTTCATCGACCGCCTGCACGCCTATCTGCCGGGCTGGGAGATCGACGTGATCCGCGGTGAGATGTTCACGAAGGGCTATGGGTTCATCGTCGACTACCTCGCCGAGATCCTCAGGCATCTGCGGTCGGAGGACTTCTCGAACCGGGCCGATCCGTTCTTCAAGGTCAGCGAGAAGATTTCGACGCGGGACCGCGACGCGATCTACAAGACTCTATCAGGGCTGTTGAAAGTCATCTTCCCCGACGGCAGCCAAACCGAAGCCGAGGTCGAGGAGTTGCTGCGGCTCGCCATGGAAAGCCGCAAACGCGTGAAGGACCAGCTTGCCCGGATCGACAGCACGTATCCCGAGGTCGACTTCCACTACATGCGCACCGATGGCACGAAAACCCGCGTGACGACCGTGGAGGAGGAGGAATTCCCTCAGTTCTACCACCTGCGGCCGATGCTCGATCCGAAGGCACAGGACACAGCCTCCGCGTCTGAACATGAAGAGCGCAGGCCAACAGAGGTTGCTGCATCGGTGACGGAGGATTCCCAACCGCAACCGCACAAGCCGGACGTGTCTCCGGCACCTGCCGAGGGGCACCACGAGTTCACCGAGAACCGGAAGGGCCTTAGCTACGACAAGCTATTCGGAATCCACCTTGAGGGCGCCCGACGCATCGTGGTCACCGATCCGTACATCCGGTTCTTCTATCAGATCCGGAACATGATGGAGTTCGTCGAAATGGTCATTCGCCGGACGCCGCCCGAAGATCAGGTCAGCATCCACCTTGTGACCGGGCCCGACGAAGGAAACATCTCACGCCAACGCGATCTGCTCGATTCCATCTCGGTAGCATGCACGGGGACAGGCGTTTCGTTCACCTGGGCGTTCGACACATCAGGAACGGCACACGCCCGCGACATCGTGACGGACACGGGATGGAAGATCGTTCTCGACCGAGGTCTCGACATCTTTCAGGCCCCGATCAAGACGGATGGGTTCTCTCTCGGCGACAGGCTGCAGGAGCACCGAATGCTCAAGAGCTTCTATGTGACCTATGTTCGCCTGGAGGCTTCGCAGAGCGCCCAAACAGCCATGTGATTGGATACCTGGAGGTTCCGCGAGGGCAAAATGGGTTTATCGCGAACAGAGATCATCGAGGCACTCACTTTAGAGCGTGGGTTGAGCTTGCAAGGCGCACCATTCGAGGTCTTGGAAGCCGGGTGGGAGGCGGATCTTATCGTGCTCTCCGTCAGGCGCGGCAAATCACGGACCAAGGTGCCGATAGACGAGGGGCTCGAGGGGGCTCGTATTCGTTGGGGGACAGAGCTCGACCAAGGCGGGCTGATCAAATTGGTCGATCCGGACAAAGAGCGCTTCGTAATCCAGCTTTCTGAGGGGCGGATGCCGGTCGGGGGGATGACAGTCTGGGTGTTCCAGAACGACTTCCTCGGACCGCTCATCGATATGTGGAACGGCCCCATGGCCAAGCTGGCCGCCCAGCGCTTGAGGCAATCCAAGGAAGAACTGGAGCCGTTGCAACCCATCAAGCCGCTCCCCGGCGACTACGCCGATCTCCGCGAACGACAGGTGTTGGCGGTTCAAGGGTCAGCTTACCGCTGCTCAATCGTGATCGGGCCACCGGGAACCGGCAAGAGCTACACCATAGGAGCAATGACCTCCTATTTGATCCGCCGCTTCGAGAAGGGCCGAGTGCTCGTCGTCGGTCCGACAAACGTGGCAGTCGATACCGCAATTCTGGCGATCGACGACTGGCTGCAGCGCCTTGGCAGGCATGACCTAGCATCGCAGGTGAAGCGGATCGGTGCGCATTTCGATCCGAAGAAGTACGCTAGCAGGCCGCACTTGCTGGCAGACGGTATCGCCGATCGGGTCAATGAGTATCTGCTGCTGGAAGCTTCCGAGCCGCCGAAAAGCAAAATCGCCGAATATGTGAAATGGAAGGATCGGTTGACAGCGGCCCGCAAAAGCTTGGGAGCTGACATCGGCGAGACAGCGGCAAATGCGAAGGTCGTTGGCGTGACAGTGGCAACAGCGATACGCTGGCATGAGTTCCTGCGTAACCCCGCGTTCCCTTTTGTGCTTTGCGACGAAGCCTCGCAAGTTCTGGGGCCAGCAGCGATGATGATCACCGCGCTGGGGAATCAGACGATCTTTGCTGGCGATCCCAATCAGCTGTCGCCCATTGCTCGTTCAGACAACAAGAGCGTGAGGCGGACGCTCACCAGCACAGCCTTCGACGTTTTCAGGCATGTCCATACGACGAAACTCAATGAGCAGTCGCGGATGACCCAAGCGATCTGCACCGCCGTCGGATCAACATTCTACGATGGCGATCTTAGGGTATGCAGAAAGGCAGCTAGAGACCCGGAATGGAAGCGGCAGCGCAGCGCATTTTACGTCGATGGACGTGAGGTCCCCCGGATTTGCTTCGATCAGATCGATGAACCGGCAACATACTCACCGAAGTATGGGGGTTTTATCCGATTCCAGTCAGCTCGGCTCGTTGTGGACGCGCTCGACAAGCTCGCGGGGTCATATGTAGATCCGGCAGACATCGTTGTGCTGACCCCGTTCCGTGCTCAGGTTGCAATGCTCCGCGACTTTCTGCGCCGCAACCATCCTCGGATCGCAGTGAGCACAATCCACCGCGCCCAGGGCAGCGAAAAGACCTTGGTGATCATGGACCCAGTCGATGCATCCAACCCGTTCTTCGCTGGAATCGAGGGCCGCCGCCTGATCAACGTCGCCATTTCGCGAGCCAAGGCGCACGTCGTCATCCCCTTTCATCAGCGAGATCTGGCCAATCCCTCGCTAAAGAAGATCCACACACAATCCGAAAAGTTCTGGAACAAGGCCGGTGCTTATTCGGCACCCTTCACGTTCAGATCCTGATCCCGCAGGACTTATCGCCAAGGCAGAACCGTCTTTGTGGCAAGCATTGCTTGCGCGAGGTCTCGACCATCTGAAAGCCTACAACTGGCAACAACACGGCCGTAGCTCTGCCCGTCCGCTGAACATCGCATCGCTGGCGCCCGCACGATAACATGACCAGTGTCGCGCTCGCCCTTCGGCCCACCGAGTAATCGAACCAAGGCATCCCTGGCCGCCACAGCAGAGGATGCGGGGCATGGGTGCCCTCGCGAGCAGGTTCCGTCCATTTCACGGGCTGCGATGCCCGCAATCCGAATCTTCGGCCCCTCTTTGCACCAGATCGGGCCATCACCATCCCAGACGGCAATGGGCGTGCAGACAAAGGTTGCAGCCGAAGCGAGCGCCAGAAATCCCATTCAAACTATCCTCTGTCAGCCTGTGGCTCCGTTATGCGGCCTCGCGCCCATTCAGATCGCGATTGTCGTTGTCGGGTCGTGCCTTTCGAGATGCTCCCATGGAAAGAAACGCGCACAAACGCTCTTCATCCTCTGCCATCCTGTATTTCGGGTCTTGAGTGAGTTCAGACCGTATGGCGTCGAGCTTAGCCCTCAGCTTCCCCGTTCGATCGTCTCTATACAAGGCTTCCCTCGTCCCAAACCCGGGGTCAGGACATAGAACGGGCACAGATATACGCTAAGCGTCTCTTACCCGCGCAGCGGCACGACCTACGCCGGTGACGGCGCATCGCGAGCATCGGCCGAGTTCGACGAACTGGCGGCTTTGGAGGGCTGACCCTCCCCCGATCCCCCCGACCACAACGCAGATTCAGGAGTTTTCACAATGGCTATCATCACCGCAAAACTGTCGCAGCTTCGCCTTTCGCCGCTCAATCAGCGCCGCGTGAAGCCCGCAGCCATCGAGTCTATGGCCGACGACATCGCCGCACACGGCCTGTTGCAGAACCTTGTCGCCTATGAGGAAGACGGTCTGTTTTGGGTGTTCGCAGGAGGCCGACGCTATCGCGGTCTCAAGGAACTGGCGAAGCGCAAGACGATCAAGAATAGCGACCCTTTCCCCGTCGAGGTTCGGACCAAGGAAGAAGCTGTCGAGCTTTCGCTTGCCGAGAACTTCCAGCGCGAGGACATGCACCCCGCCGACAGTATCCGGGCTTTTGCCGCCCTTCGCGATACCGGCATGGACGTGGACGAGATCGCGGCGCGTTTCGGGCAGGCAGTCAGCTTCGTCTATAAGATGCTTCGCCTTTCTGCGCTCAATCCTGCCCTGATCGACATTCTCGCCAAGGATCAGTTGACCCTTGAGGCAGCGAAGGCGCTCACCCTCACCGATGACCACGACCAGCAGCTAAAGGTGTTCAAGGCATCGAACGGCCACGCTCACACGATCCGGCGGATGCTGACCACGGAGAAGGTGACGACCGAGAGCGGCGCGTTCCTGTTCGTCGGGCGCGAAGCCTACGAGGCGAAGGGCGGGACGATCACCGTTGACCTGTTTTCGCAGGGCGACGAGGGCTTTGCCGATCAGCCCGAGATTGTGCAGGAGTTGGCGGAAGAGAAGCTAGACGCCCTTGCGGACGAGTATCGCGCAGCCGGTTGGTTCGAGGTAAGCGCGACCCTAGATCAGCCTTACGACCTCTACACCAAGGGCTATCTCTATCAGAGCGAGCGCGAGCCGACCGAGGCGGAAGCCGCCCGCATGGCCGAAATCGACACCGAGATTGAAGCCATTGCCGAGGCCGAAGGCGAAGACAGCGACCGCATCGAGCCGCTTAGCGACGAGCGGGACGCGATCACCGCCGCGCTGCGCATCTACACGCCCGAGCAGAAAGCTATCGGGGGCGTGGCGCTGTGGGTTTCGCGCGACGGTTCGCTAGGCCAGCGCGTCTATCGGGCGAAGGCCGAGCCGAAGGCGAACGGATCGGCCACGAACGGTCCCGCTCCGCTCTATGGCAACAGCCTGTTTGCGGACCTCACCCGCATCAAGACGCAGATCGTGCAGGAGGCCGTCGCCAGCAATCCGGCGCTGGCGCTGGACGTGCTGCTAGACAGCCTTGCAGGGCAGTTGCTGCATGGTGCCCGCAGCTACCAGATGGCCGTTGAGGTTCAGGCCAAGACGGTTGCGACGGACGTTCCCGACGAGTTCATGGCGACCAGCGATGTTCGCCCCGTTGAGGAAACGATGGCAACGCGCTTCGCTTCGCTCCCCATCGAGGGCCGGTTTGACGCGATCCGCAGCATGGACGGCGACGACAAAATGGCGTTGCTTGCCGGTCTGGTGGCGATGATGGTGGACGGCACCGTTTTTGCTGGCGGCTCCCCCGGCGAGCGGCACCACCACTTTGAGCAGATCGCGAAGGCGGCAGAGGTGGACGTGGCGGCGCGTTGGGCGGCTCCCATCGCGGTCTTTGACCGGATGAAGCGCCCTGCCCTTGTCGCCCTTCTCCGCGAACAGGTTGGCGATGCCAGCGCCGACAATTGCGCGACGATCAAGAAGAAGGCTGACCTTGCCGTCAACGTGTCCGAACGGCTCCCGGCGAAGTGGCTTCCCGCACCGATGATCGTCGGCGCGTTCGATCAGGCCGAGCGCCCCGAGCTGGACGAGGCCGACGCGGACAGCATCGAGGAAGACGCCGAAATGGCGTGACTAGTGATCGGGGGTTCGGTGTTAATCGGACCCCCTTTCCCCTTCACCGTCGCGGCCAGGACAACCCCCGTCGCCCCGGCGCGACGCCCACGCTGCGCATGACCGTCGCGCCCGCGGCCCCTTCGAGCCCGCGCGCGCCGCTCGCCGGAGTCGAGCGGCGCGGAGTCGACTACGATCTATCGGCGGGTTTTGTCGTCAGGAACGCATCGGGGAAGGCCAGCCTCCCGAACGCTATCAGCAGAACATAGGGACCGGCGATCAGCGCCCCCACCTCGCCGGCGTAGAACCGGGTTCCGAACGTCGCGTCGATGTAGAAGCCGATCGCGCTACCGGCGATCATGAGCGCTGCGAGCGCGACGTGAACGGGGAACGGCAAGGTCATAACCGGCACTCCACAGTCCAGGCCGCTATACACTCGACAGCGGCCGACGAGAAGACGGACCGCCTGTTCGGCGGGCTCTATTTGTTAGGGCAGTCCGTCAGTGTCTTCCTATCGTGAGGGCCGGCGCGAGCCGCCTCAAGGATCGACGGTCCCCCCCAATTTGCTGCGCAAATCGGCTCCCCCATCGCCCGCTTACACGGCCGCTTCGCGGTCCCTGACCCAGCTCGCGCCGACCCTCCCCTGGCTTTGCCAATCACGGCAACAAGGAGGATTTCATGTCTAGCCATCGCATCTTCGCTCAACTCGCATTCGAGCGCGCGCTTGGTCACGCCGCTATCAAGGCGCTGGACCAGGCCATCATCGATCGCGACCATTTCGTGAGCGCGACCACATGGCCGAACGACACGCTTTTCACCGATCGGCCCGACGCCGAAGTGGCGACCATGCGGGCCGAGCTGTTCCATCAACCGCAGATCGTCGAGCTGATCGAGAAGGCGCTTGCCGATCGACAGAACCCCGGCTGACGCCGGGAGGGGCGGCCGAAAGGCCGCCCCTGCCCTGTTTCGTTTGATCGCAGATAAGCGGGCAGCGTGGCGCAGCAAGGCGGCCCGCGCGCCGCGCGAGATCCTTTGCCGATCGGCGCACCGCGCGCGCAGCGCGCCGATCGAGGGGAACACCAAGGGCTCCTGCCCTTTCGTTCCCGAACGACAATCGACCGCCCGTGTAATCTGCCAAGGCCGGTGAGCCCGACGCCCAAGGGCGCCGACCGGCCTAGGGCAGCTCGCCCGCGCCAGCGGTAGATTCTCGCCCTCCCTCCCCATCCCGTTCCTCGCCGGAACGGCAGAGCCGCAGGCCATAGCCATGCGGCCCATGCCACTAGGAGGAAGAACCATGACCAACGATCCGGCCCAGCGCACGGAGGCGACCCGGAGGCTCAACGAGCAAGCGCGGAGCAACCTCGGCATCGCGTGCCGCGCCAACATTACCATCGGCTTTCAGTCGCTATCGGATGCCGACAGGATCGGCGCGCTTTCACAGATCATCGCCTTTGCCAACTTCACCGAAGAGAACGACCCTCACGGCGAGCAAGACTTTGGGGCCGTCTATCGTTTGGCGTCAGGGGAATGGACCCAGCAGCGCCCGCAAGACGACACCGCCATTTCGGAAACTGTCTTCTGGAAAATCGACTATTACGACAATGCACTCGAATTTGGCAGCGATACCCCTTGGGACGCATCGAAGACCACGCGCGTTATGACGATAATGCTTGCGAGCGAATACTAAAGGCCCCTCCGACCTTGCCGGTTCGTGTCGTAATATGTCCGCGCGAGACGATCCGGTTCAGGTTTGAGACAAGCGATTTGTTGTTAATTCGCCACACATCCGTTATGGTTGCACCCAAAGGGGACGCAAGATGGCACAGGTCGATATCGAGGCGCTGAGAGCGCAGATCAGGGCGATGGACTACGTTCGGGGCACCCCGGAGGAAGTCGCGCTATGGCGTGAGGACGACCGCGACTCCCGCGCCAATCTGACTATCGAGGGCATGAGGCCCGAGGCAAACGAGGACGAGCTTTTCGCGATGATGATGGACGAGGGCGTTCCCCCCCCGCTCGCCACCAAGATCATCGTCGACCTGCTCCACACGGGAGCGGGGCAGCTAGCCGCCTAGCGGTGGCGGGCAAGATAGACCCCTACGCCTACCCTGGAACCGACGTCCTTCGAAATCGGCTAGGGATCACAGACGGCAAAGAACTGGATCGACGCGAGCGGCTGATAACCCGTGCGCGCGGCAATGAAGCCGCGCGCATGGATTTCCCGCTTACCGCCGACGGCTACCGCGCCCTTCACAAGCATCTGTTTCAAGACCTGTACGAGTGGGCGGGCCAGGACCGGACCGTCAACATCGGCAAACAGGGTAGCCTCTTCGCGCACGCCCCCTATGTCGCCAATGGGCTCAACGCCGTGTTCAAGGAACTCGGCGAAAAGAACAACTTTCGCGGGTTGAACCGAGAAGAGTTTTTCGACCGCCTGGGCCACCACATGAACGAGCTAAACGCCGTTCATCCCTTCCGCGAAGGCAACGGCCGAACCATGCGCCTGCACGCCGCGCAGATCGCGCGTGAGGCAGGCCACCCGATCCGTATCGCGAGCATCGACGAGCGCGCTTGGATGGATGGATCTAGGCACGGGTTCACGACCGGCGACCATCGCGCGCTTAGCGCCGTGCTTTCAGCCGCCGCAATCAGGCGCGATCTTGGGCCGGAACCTCGAACAGGACCGGGGGGGATCGCGTTTTTGCCCGCGCGCGATCCCCCTGCAGGGCAGCGCTACCGCATGACTTTGAACAAGGTGCGCGAGGAATTGGAGAAGCACCTACCCACGGCCCGCGCCGAGGCGGCGGATCGCGTCAGCAAATTGACCAAGGCCGGCGCATCGGCCGACGAGCTTGCCAAGGCGCGGACCGAGCTGGCTTATGTCCGCCACGCCAAGGGGCCGGTCTATCAGTCGCATTTGCTAAGCTATGTCGGATCGCGCGAGGTCGAGGCCGTCATAACGCCCAAGCAGACGCCGCTAGAGCGCGTCAGAGAGATCGGGGCGGCCTTGGCGGTGCAAATCAACATGCAGCAGGGCGCGCAGCTACAGCGCGCTATCAGGGCTCTTGAGCGGCCAATCTTACCACCTGGTCATTCTCCCTCCCACGAACGGCTTGCGGCCGCGTTCCTGAAGAACACGCCCGAGAAGAACGCGGCCGACCCGCGCCTTGCGCCCGCCCAAGCCATCGTTGACGCGGCCATGCAGGCGGCGCGGAGCCGAGGCGACAACGCCCGCGCGATCGACGGAGCCGGCGAGTCGACGCGCAAGGCCGTCGCGGCGGTGATCCGATCCGGCGACCCGCTGGACCCCAACGCACCGGAATTTCGCGGACGCGGCACCGGACAGCCGCAGCCGCCCTCCCCCACCAAGGATAAGGGCCGGGGCCGGTAAGCCGGTCAGCCGTAGGGCGATCGCGTGACATCGGCCGAGGGCCGCAGCCCGCAGCGGCAGCGCAGGCGAAGGATCAGCTTGTAAATCTGAGTGTCGGCCGAGATCGCATTTTCGCGAGCGAACTCCCCGAGCTGGACCGATCGAGCGCGCCCACAGGCGCAGCGGATTCGGAGGATGCACGAACGGCGGTACCAGATCGGATCGACGGGCTTGGGCCGAATATAGTTTGCAGCCATGCCCCGCTATCGGCGTCCTTACAGCATGTAGCCTATATCCGAAGCGCCCGTCGGATAGGCAAACATGGTACTCTCGAGGTCATCGATCGTCAGGCGGTGGCGCATCGCCAAGCCAAAGACATTGATGACTTCGTCGACATGAGGACCAACAAGATGGGCGCCGAGAATAAGGTTCGTCTCGTCTTCAACGAGCACCTTGAAGCCGTATACGCTTTCCGCGACACGCCGAGCCGTGTACCAATTCGAGGCTCTCTCCGAGTTCCGTTTGAACTTTAGACCAGCTGAGATGGCCTCGTCCTCGCTTAGTCCTACGGACGCGATCGGTGGGATTGTGAAGGCCACGCTCGGAATGGCCCGGTAGTCCGGGCGACGCGAATTACCGTCCAGCAAATTGCCGACCACCACCTTTGCGTCGTGGCTCGAAACTGGCGTCAGCGGCGGGCCCATTCCGGCAGCATCGCCTGCAGCATAGACAGATGGGTTTGTAACACTCTGAAGATGCTCGTTAAGCTTCAGGTGCCCGCGATCGTCGCATTCGACTTCGGCAGCATCTAGGCAAAGGTCAGCGACATCCGGGATCCGACCTGCTGCATGCACTACAAGATCAGCTTCTACACTGATCGCTTCGCCGTCTGCCGTTCGAGCTCGAACTGTGTAGCCTCGAGCCGTCTGCTCGATTGCCTCGACAGCGTGCCCGGTCCGCACGTCTATTCCTGCCGCGTCGAACGATTCCATGAGCCACCCGACAAGATCGCCATCGAACTGGGGAAGAAGGCGCGGGCCGCGCTGCAGGATCGTGACCTTCGCTCCAGAGCGCGCAGCGATGTGAGAGAACTCCGAAGCGATGTAGCCCCCACCCACCAGGACTATGCGGGTGGGCAGTTCGTCAAGCTCCAGAAACCGCTCATTGTCGATAAGGTACTCTTCCCCAGGAAACCCGAGCGGCGCCGGACGGGCGCCAGTTGCGATTAGAACGTGCGTCGCTGCGATAATGCCGCTTTGCTCAAGCTGGATCTCGTTGCGGCCTGCAAAGCGGGCGTGCTCGTGGTAAGTGTCGACGCCCTTGTCGGCGTAGTTTTTCTCCTGTTTGGCGGGCACGGGCCCTGTGAACGTGCGCTTGAACTTCATCAGGTCACGCCAATCGATATGCGCCCCTTCGGCCGCCACTCCGCGTCCGCGCATCCGACGAATGTCGTCCATCACCTGCGCGCCTGTAATCAGCATCTTCTTGGGATCACAACCACGCAGAGCGCAGGTTCCGCCAAACGGTCTATAGTCAATCACCGCAACCCTTTTGCCGGCTGCGGCCATCCTATTGGCTGCGACCATCGCGGCGGTGCCGCTGCCAATGATCGCGAGGTCATATGACTTTGTCATGCTTTGCTCCCGAGTGTTCCTTTGCCGGACACGGTCAGGCTCCGAGCTTCGACGCTGAGCCGATCAGACGTCCGCGCGCTTGAGGTCGCTTGAGGACAGGCGTCGCAGCTCTTGCGATAGCGCCTCACGCACAGAACCAGCACGCCGGCAGCGGCGGTTCCGACGATGACAGGCCATGATGGAATCAACGTCGCCAGCGAAAGCCCCGATAGGAGCAGAAGCGGCACTCCACAGCACAGGAAGTGAAACCCGCCGAGAACCAAGATGGTCAGCGCCAGCGGGGGCTTGGCACTGAAGTCAGTGGTGTTAGCCGGGTCCACCTCATTGCGCATCTCGGTGCAGAGCGGCAGCCGGCGGCCCGGTGAGCGTACTTGCAGTGTTGAACTTAAGTGTTTCACGAGACCGAGCCTACGCGGATGTTCTCGACATGGCGCCGCCGCGGGGGAGAAACCAGGTCCCAGACAGACACGGCCACCATCAAGATGAGTCCCACGTAGAGCGTCCATTCGGCTCGCGTGCCGTAAAGTGACATCAACAAGGCGGCAGCTAGAACCAGCATTGGGCCAATCATTCCGAGGAACATCCGCAGCCAATTGCGGTGCCGGAGCCCTCCCAAGAGATTGGCGACTAACCCGAGGATCGCGAAGAGCGGCAGCACGTAGCGAATGAACGGGCCCTCATACTGACTGAGAAATCCTAAGCCGAGGGCGGCGGCGAGGCTGCCAAGGGCCGGAAAGCACGCGGCACAGCCCATGGCTGCGATAATTACTCCGATGACGCTCGTCTTATCAGCAGTGCGAGTGAGATGTTCTTGGGCCGACACGTGAAGTTCCCTTTCATAGGGCAAGGTGCTCAGCGACTCGAAACCTGTGAGAGGTCCAGCAGCCGCTGCATGTCACGCCCTCTACGACCTGTAGGAACTACAGATACAAGCACTATTTTTCCTGATGGGTGAGCTGCGGCCTGTTGGCCTTACCGGCGCGTTGAACAGAAGCCGGAAGAACGAACGGCACGAACCGCAACCGTTACGCGTGCGCTTGGGTACCCTGGAAGATGTCCGCATCATTGAACATGCGCTCGATCAGTGGGCACTCGCTGGACTGCCCATTATCGCAGCTGACAACCATTTCCTGGAGTACGCTCTCCATAGCATGAAGGTCGGCGAGTTTCGTCTGAACGTCCTTGAGATGCGAGGCGGCCAGTTCACGCGCTTCCGCACATGGTCGGTCCTGCTCGTCGACGAGCCGGAGTAATGCCTTCACCTCCGCAAGGGTGAAGCCAAGGACTCGAGCTTTCATTACAAACGCCAAGCGCTTCAGATGCCCGGTTCCATATAGGCGGTGTCCCCCCTCCGAGCGTTCGGGGTGGGGAATTATGCCCGCCTTCTCGTAGTACCGAATGGTCTCGATGTTGCAGCCGGTCTTCCGTGCCAGCACCCCGATTGTGAACCTTGGGGCAAGATCCTGCAGATTTTTTATCGCTACCATCGTTTTGGCCCTTGTATCTGTAGTTACTACAGATCCCATATACCTCCTATCGCGATGGCTTTGCTCTCGCAACGGACAAACGTTTCACGCCGGCGTGGCCCAGACGGGCAGCTTCGGGACAGGAGAACAACCATGAAGAAGACCATCTACTCGGGCGCGATGGCATCAGCTCTAGCGGCAGGCGTGAGTACTTTCTCCGGAGGATCGCTTGCCGCACCGGCGGCAGCACCCAAAGCGGCAAAAGTTTCCGTTGTGCAACGTGTCGCGGCCCTCGAAGTTCTCAACGTAAGCTGCGTGACCTGCGCACCGATCGTGAAGCGGGCGCTGAGCGTAGTTCCGGGCGTCAAGCAGGTCCAGGTAAAGGAAGGTGGCGCAACAGCTAAGGTGCGCGTCGTCTATGATCCCCGGAAGGTCACTCCTGCTGCTTTGGCAAAGGCCGCCACAAACGCGGGCTACCCCGCCAAAGTCGTCGCGAAATAAGCCTTCGCGCTGGCGTCAGACCTGAAGGAATTCCATGTGAGTGATTGCTGTGCGTCCGCGAACCCAGCTTCTCGTTACGACCTTGCTGTAGTTGGCAATGGTTCAGCCGGCTTCTCGGCCGCCATCACTGCGGCGGAACAAGGTGCCCAAGTCGCCCTCATTGGCCATGGAACCATTGGCGGCACATGCGTGAATGTGGGTTGCGTCCCGTCCAAGGCGATGATCCGTGCGACGGAAGCTGTCCATCACGCGAACGCTGCGGCATCCAAGTTTGCAGGCGTCGAAGCGTCAGGCGCGGTGGTCGATTGGACGCAACTTGTTCGGCAAAAGGACGACCTGGTCGCTTCGCTTCGGCAAGCGAAATACGCTGACCTTCTCCCCGCGTATAACAATATCGCTTACATCGAAGGTCAAGCCACTCTGACCCCGGACGGCGTTGAGGTGGATGGCCAGCTGATATCAGCCCGAAAGGTGATCATCGCGACCGGCGCCCGCCCGGCTATGCCGGCCATTCCAGGGATTATCGATGTGCCTTATCTCACAAGCACAACGGTGCTCGAACTCGAGGAGCTTCCAAAATCTCTTCTGGTTCTTGGCGCCGGGTACATCGGTGTCGAGTTGGCACAGACATTGGCACGTGCCGGTGTCGAGGTGACTCTGGTGTTCCGATCCCGCGTGCTCCCGGAAGCCGAGCCGGAGATTAGTGTGGCCTTAGAGGCGTACTTGGCCGAGGAAGGTGTGAAGATTGCCTCGGGAGTTTCCTACGAGGCCATCCGTCAGGTCGGGGGCCGTATCGACCTGGACGTGGAGCAAGCAGGTTCACCCGTCACCCTCACAGCCGAGAGCGTCCTCATTACCACGGGCCGTACGGCGAATGTGGAGGGCCTGGGGCTTGATCAGCTCGGCATTGAGACGACTTCCAACGGCGGCATCAAGGTTGACGACCAGCTTCGAACAACGAGACTAGGATTCTATGCCGCCGGCGATGTCACTGGTCGGGACCAGTTCGTCTACATGGCAGCTTATGGCGCAAAGCTGGCCGCGCAGAACGCTCTAAATGGCGACAGTCGAACGTACAATAATCGAGCCATGCCTGCGGTTGTCTTCTCAGATCCTCAGGTTGGCAGCGTTGGGCTCACCGAAGCACAGGCCCAAGCTGCTGGCCACCAGGTCAGGACGTCACTGATTACGCTGGACCACGTCCCTCGTGCGATTGCCGCGCGCAATACGCGTGGACTGATCAAGCTGGTTGCGGATGGGCAAAGCAGAAAGCTGCTGGGGGCCCATATCCTTGCGCCAGAGGGCGCTGACAGTATCCAAACTGCCGCCCTTGCCATTCGGTGCGGCCTGACCATCGACGACCTGGCTGAAACGATCTTCCCTTATCTGACGACCGTCGAAGGACTGAAGCTTGCCGCTCAAACTTTCGACAAGGATGTCAGCAAACTATCCTGTTGCGCCGGGTGACTGCGCGACGTGCCCTGGGCTGATTGCTTCGAGGAGGGGCGAACTTCTTTTGATTGGAATCAGTGGTGCAAAAGATGATCAGTGACGTTCGCAACCCCCCGGATGGTACGCATAACCCACGGGGCAGCCGTACGTGGCTAGCGGTAGCTGCGGGCACGATCGGCGGACTCGCCGCTGCCTCGTGCTGCATTTTGCCGTTAGCTTTGTTTGCCCTGGGGATCAGTGGAGCGTGGATCGGAAATCTTACGGCACTCGCCCCGTATCAGCCGATATTCGTAGCATTCGCTGTGGCCGCACTCGTCTATGGCTTCGTGCTGGCTTACCGATCCACACAGATACAGTGCGCCGAAGGAAGCTACTGCTCACGGCCTTCCTCCACGCGGCTCCTCAAAATTGGGCTTTGGGTCGCTACGTTGCTCGTTATCGCCGCAATTGGCTTCCCGTACGTTGCTGCCTTGCTCTTGGTCTAGGGCCTCAAGCGAGAGGTCATTGCCGACCACCGTTCAGCAGAAGCAAGCTGATTGGCAGATGCGGTCAGAAGCACGGACGAGAAGGTGCGTGGGCAAACACAAGTTGCCTGTGTTCGACTACAAAGCCTACGGTTGGCGGTGACCCGTGCGGAGGACAGAGAAATCCGCATGCGGATCGTATCGAGCGACCTGCCACACGAGTGTTGCATAGCCTTCAGGAGAATGATCGACCGCTGGATCCCGAGCGATCTGAAGCGGGCGAGCCACTCTGGTTCGAGTTTCCCCTGCGGGTCGCCCCAGGTCCAAAGTTCTTCGGAAAGCAGGTGCGGCGGGAGGGGCCGATGCGCCGATTCGTCTACGTCCGGGGGGGGGGGGCAGATGGCGGGCGATTGCGCGTCCACTTGGTCACGCCGCATGAAGATCAACATTCACGACATCGATGAGCTTTTGCTCGACCGAGCAATGATTGGGAATCGCCTGATCGAGCGTGCCGGCGCAGCCAGGGGCCGCTCGCACGAAAGGCCCCAGGTTGGCGTCACCTCAAGGTTTGTGCGCCAGACAACGATTTGGCGGACATAATGAGAACACTGGCTATGCCACGAGTTTGAGGCGGGCCATGGGATCGTTGAGGGTGCGGAACTCGCCAGGGGAGAGCCGGTTTGCCCTTTGCCACAGATAGTCGCCGGTCAAACTGATATGCACCCAGCCCATCGGCGAGAGATGGGCAAGCAGCGCATCATCGAAGGTGCCGCCGGATGATTGGAGATGCTGGGCGGCCCTGTCCATATAGACGGTGTTCCAGTAAGAAATCGCCGCGATCAGCAGATTGAGGCCCGATGCCCGATATTCCTGATTCTCGATCGAGCGATCGGTGAACCGCCCCTGTCGGTTGGTGTAGATCGCGGCGGCAAGGGTATGACGTGCTTCGCCTTTATTGAGGCCGGCCTGGCAGGCGCGACGCAAGTCGGGCTGTTCAAGCCAGTCGAGCGCAAATAGCGTCCGCTCGATGCGGCCGAGTTCGGCCAGCGCAAAATCCAGCCTGTTCTGGCGCTTGTAGGCGGCCAGCTTGCGCAGGATCGCGGAGGGCGCAACGGCTCCTTCCTTAATGGAGGCGACGATCCTGACGATGTCATCCCAATCGGCTTCGATCGCCGCCGTCTTGATCGTGCGGCCCATGAGGCTTTCGATGCCTTTGTAGGTCGAAGGCGCGGCGATCGAGCCGAGTTTCCGGTCGGCGATGTCGCGCAGACGGGGCACGAACCGGAAGCCGAGAAGATGGCAAAGGGCAAAGACATGGTCCGTCGCGCCGCCGGTATCAGTGTAATGCTCATGCAGCGGTAGCGCGCCGGCGCCGAGCATCAGGCCATCCAGCACGTAGGGGGCCTCGCCGGCGGTGGCCGACATGATCCGCGATCCGAACGAGGCAAAATGATCGGACAGGTGGGAGTAGATCTTCAGGCCCGGCTCGCTGCCATATTTCGCATTGATGTCGGCCGCCGCCGATCGGTTGCGGCCCGAGCGGAAGAACTGCCCATCGGAGGATGAACTAGTGCCGGCTCCCCAATGGCGCGTGAAAGGAAGATCATGGTGCGCGGCAACGATCATCCCCAACGCGGCCTGATAGTTTTCGGGCGACAAATACCAGTTGTGGGTCCAGGCAAGCTGGGCGTAGCTCACCCCGTCGCTGGCGTTGGCCATGCGCTCTAGACCCAGATTCGATCCATCAGCGAGAATGGCGGCGAGGATCGCGTGCGGGTTGTCATGCTCCTTGCCGGACCGAAGATCGCGAAATGCGCTCAGGAACCCGGTGCGCTCGGCCACCTCGACCAGGAGTTCGGTGATCCGCACGCGCGGAAGCAAGGCGTCGAGCCTGCGATCGAGAGCCTCCGCCTCGGGTGGAGTGATCGCCGGCATGGGTTGCAGCTTGAGCCGGTCGCGTTCGAGCGCCACGCCCGCGAGCCTGTTCGCCTTGAGTTGCTTGGCGAAACGGCGCAGCCGCCAGTCGAGCGTCCTTGCCCGCTCCTCCAGATAGGCGGCCGCATCGGTCTGGAATGGCAGGCTGTCGGCCACCTTATCGGCATCGCGTCGACTCAGCAAATAGGTGTCGAAGCGGCGATAATTGCGGGTTCCTTCGACCCATATGTCGCCGGCGCGCAACCGATCGCGCAGCGTGGCCATGATGGCCGTCTCGTATCGCCGGCGATCGACCTGGCCACCTTCGGTGATGAGGCGCTTCCACTGCCGGTTGGCGAATGGGAGCGGAACGCCCTCGGGCAGGCTGCGGGCCTTGCGGGCATTGGTATCGCGGATGACCTCGATGGCCTTGACCAGTTGCGATCCGCTCCCCGATGCCTTGAACGTGAATGTATCGAGGAAAGCCGGGCTGAACCGCCGCAGCGTCGCATAGCGACCAGTCGCCGCGACAAGCGCATCTTCGCCCGCCAGCTCGGCCAGCGCATCGACCTGCGATTTGGCTGCGACCAGTCTGTGCCAGCCTACCGCTTCGTCGATCAGTTCGAGCGGATTACCGCCATGTTCGACCGCCTCTCCCAGCGCGGCGATCGTCGCGCCGAACAGCCGCATAAGTTCGCCGACCGAGCGGATGCTGTCCTGATAGCGCCTTTCCCGCCCGCGCCGCGCCCGTGTGAACAGGCTTCCGACAAGCCTGTCGAACATCTGGATCGCACCATCGGCGAGCCTGGCATCGAGGTCGATGACCGCCGCGATCAGCGTCGCGCGGCGCCTGTTAAGGCTATAATCGGAGAGCAGGAACGCCGGCGCAACGCCACCTTCGCGCATGAACTGCGCGAACCGGAAGTCGGGGATTTTCGCGCCGATCGCCGGGTCGATGCCGATTCCGCGCACATAGCTTAGCCGTTCCAGCAGCCCGTTGATGTTCGCCGTGGTGGGCGCTTCCTCGAAATTGCGCAGCCAGGCCAGCGGCGTCATGCCGAAGTCGCTGTTGTTGACGATCAGATCATCGATCCGCGCCAGTTCGGCATGACCCAGGCTTTCGACAATGAGCGCCGCCGCGGCTTTGCGGGCGCGTGCCCTGCCGGCGAGGCCCGCACGTTCGAGCGTGTCTGCCGATGGAAGAATGAAGCGTTCCTGCTTCAGCCCCTCCATCAATGCGCGGACAATAGGTTCGCCCCGATCGGTCCGCTCCGCAGCTCTTGCGGCGAGATCGAGCGCGAGCGGTATATCCCCTCGCCGAAAAGGGTGTAGCCCCAGATGCCGTGCCGCAATGTCGGCATGATCGTTACGTGTTTGCGCGCGCTGGCCATAGTCGGCGAACGCATCAACATCGACGAAGAGCTGGGCGGCGAGATAGTGAAGGACCGCATCGGGGACGTCGACGTCGGGCTGCAAACCGAAGCCGGGATGCCGCATAAGCGCGATCTGCGTTGCCAGACCGAGGCGGTTGGCAGGGCGATAGCGGCGACCGACCAGTTCGAGATCCTCGGCGGCAAGGGTATAGTGGCCGACGATCGCGGTTTCGTCATGGGGGATATCGAACAGGCGACGCCTTTCTTCTCCGGTCAATAATCGCCGCCGCGCCATCCTGCCTCCATCCCGAGTCGAGAGCGACAGGCTAGCGTCAATCTGGAGTATAGCCTAACCGGACGTCAGGATGCAGCGGCGGTTTCTGTCAGGATAGGGTTATGGCAAGCATTTATTGACGCATGTTCCGCCGTGTCATAGAATTCAACCTGACATTTTGACCGGAGGCGGCGATGAAAGGCCAGAGGATCGGTTACGTCCGGGTGAGCACATTCGATCAGAATGTCGATCGCCAGTTGGACGGGCAGTCGCTCGACCGGATTTTCACCGACAAGGCATCGGGCAAGGACATCAACCGCCCCGAACTCGATGCCATGCTCGCCTTCGCCCGCGAGGGTGACACCGTCGTGGTCCACAGCATGGATCGATTGGCGCGTAATCTCGACGATCTGCGCAAACTGGTTCAGTCCCTCACCAAAAGAGGCGTCCGGATCGAGTTCGTGAAGGAAAGCCTGGCCTTCTCGGGCGAGGATTCCCCGATGGCCAACCTGATGCTCTCGGTCATGGGTGCGTTCGCCGAATTCGAGCGCGCCCTGATCCGGGAGCGGCAGCGCGAAGGCATTGCGGTCGCCAGACAACGCGGTGCTTATCGCGGGCGGAAACGTTCCCTCTCCGACGAAATGGTCGCCGAGCTGCACCGCCGTGTTGATGACGGCGAGCGCAAGGCCGTCATCGCCCGTGACCTGGGGATCAGTCGCGAAACCCTCTACCAGTATCTCCGCGCTGCCACCTGAGCCGGTTTCACCCAGCCTCGCTCACCCTTAGGCTTGTCTGATTGATACGACCAATGTCACGTCTCTTGAATTGCTTGAATCATATCAATGAGGATTGGAGGTCTCCTTCGTCAAACGAATGGCAAGAGCGCGACCGATTGCCGCTGCGGCGACTGGCTGGACGGCGCTTGGCGGAAATGGTGCAACCGAACTAGCATTGATCTCGCAAAGCGCATAGGAGCCATCGCTGATGGCTTCACCAGGGCGAAATAGGAAGTCGGCGTCCCAAAGAAGCGGAAGATCGTGGTCGGCGATCGACAGCAACCTTTGCATCTCTGGAATCCAGCGATCCTCCATCGCTTTCCGTAAGGCTGCGAAGCGCGTCACCTCCGGTCCGAACATGGCGCGGCCCATCGGCTGTGGGGTTGACGACGTTGTATCAATGGCCGTTGGCGTCATCAGCGCAGTGATCAGGTTGTGCCCAAAGCCAACCACTCGGTGCCCGCACACGTAGCAGCGGACCATGCCCTCGGACGACTGCGGCTGATAAGCCTGATCGATCAGCACGCCGCCGTCGTTTAGAAACGGCACCCACCTTTCCAAGCACTCGGCTAGGCTGATGCGCTCCGATTTGCTTCCTTGGCGGGCCTCTTGAACTTTCACCGACGTTTTCAAAGCCGGAGCGTTTCCCGCTTCGTCTAGTTGGACACGCCATACATTCCTGCCGCCGTTGCCGTAGTTCGGCTTCAGCACGCGCGGGCCTGCGGCAAGATGTTCGGGGAAACGAGCGCGAAGGCCTTCAGCGTCCACGTATCGATCGACATCGCTGCCCCATTCCATGGATCGCGTTGTGTAGAGCACTTCCTTGACGCCGATTTTGGCGATCACGTCAGGATGCGCGCTGACGACAACGCCGCACGCCGCGACTTCGCGCAGCATCGGGTCGAGCACCGAGCGGTCGCCTGAAATGTCCAACGGATTCACCCAGACCAGCACCGCGTCGAACGACAGCAACTCGTCACGAATGTCGCGAACCGCTTCGTCTCTGTACAGTACAGGCCTTGTGGTCGCCCCGAACGACCGCAAGGCTTGAACGATCGGCCACTGCCGAGCTTCATGAAAGCGATGCGTCCACTCGGCCGCTTGTCCGCGCCAAAGAAGAGCGATGTTCGGGCCGGATGTCACTGTTGCATCTCCCATCGGACCTGCCCCCTTTGTGGTCGCCAACTCAGGTGTCGCGCAGAAGTGGGTGTTGATCCTCGGCGGACGGGTCAGCCGCCGCCGCGCAAAGCCGCGGCATAGCGGCGGTCGACCACTTCCCAGTCGATGTTGCGGAAGAAGGCGTCGACGTATTTGGCGGCGGCGGTGCCGTAATCCATGTGAAAACTATGCTCGTACATATCGAGCGCCAGCAGCGGCACGCCGGCGATTGCGCCGTGCATATGATCCCACGCCCAATGGTTGTGCAGCGAGCGGGTGTGGAGATTGTAGACGAGCACACACCAACCTGATCCGCCGGCAAGACTCATGCCGGTGCGGCGGAAGTCGGTCTCCCAGCGGTCGAACGAGCCGAACGCCGCGCCCAGCGCGTCGCGGATCGAGCCGGCTGCTTGACCGTTGCCGCCCAGCCCGTCGAAATAGATTTCATGGAGCACGACCGAGCCGGTGCGGTGCAGCTCCTCGCGCTTGAGGCCGCCATAGACCACCGGCGGTAGGTCCGGGTCAGCGAGCGCGGCGGCAAGGCGTGTTTCGATCATATTCAACGCCTTGACCGAGCCGGCATAATTGTTCTCGTGGTGCGATGTGATCAGCCTTTCGGAGAGGCCGTGGAGCCTGGCGGGATCGAACCTGAGCGGCTTGATCTGATGATTGCCGGCGAATGCGAGGACATTCGTCGGCGCTGCGGTCGGCGTCTGCGCCGAGGCTTCGTTCATAGTCATGGCTGCGGCTCCAATGCCAAGAGTTGCGATTGCACTGCGTCGGGAAAATTGGTCGATCGTCACACGTCACTCCCTTCAGATGATCATTACATATGCGGCCCCGAGGACGGAGCAGACGCCGAGCACCGGCAGCATGCCGGCCTTGAACCGGAACATGGCGAGGATCGCACCCACCGCCAGCGCTAACGCGGGCCAGTCGACGGACGTCAGGACTGGGAGATCGATGGCGCCGGCCGCGAACGGCACTTCGCGGACTTGCCCGAACAAGGTGTGAATCCCGAACCAGACTGCCAGATTGAGAATGACACCCACCACTGCGGCGGTGATCGCCGAAAGCGCGGCCGACAATGCGCGGTTGCCGCGCAGGCGTTCGATGAACGGCGCGCCGGCGAAGATCCACAGGAAGCAGGGCAGGAAAGTGACCCAGGTGGTGAGAATCGCGCCCAACGTCGCGGCGATGAGCGGCGGCAGTCCGGTGGCCTCGCGGAAGGCTGCCAGAAAGCCGACGAACTGCGTCACCATGATCAGCGGCCCGGGCGTGGTCTCGGCCATGCCGAGCCCGTCGAGCATCTCGCCGGGCTGGAGCCAGCCATAGGTCTCGACTGCCTCCTGCGCGACATAGGCGAGCACCGCATAGGCGCCGCCGAAGGTCACCACCGCCATCTGGCTGAAGAAGGTGGCGATGCGGCTGAACACGTCGTCGGGGCCGAACGCGAACAGCAGCGCTGCGACCGGCCCGAGCCAGAGCAGCAGCAGGACGCCGGAGATGCGCAGCGACCAAGAGAGGTTCGGCCGGGCATGGTCGGGAAGGCCCTCGCCAAGAGCGGTGTCGCGGTCGTGGACTATCTCAGCGCCGGCGGGACCATGTCCGCCGCCGCCCTTGAATGCGGCGTAACCAGCGCGGCCACCGAAGAAGCCGATCAGCGCGGCGGCAAGCACGATCAGCGGGAAGGGCACGTCGAGCACGAAGATCGCGACGAACGCCAGCGCGGCAAAACCGCGCATGACGTTGTTCTTCAAGGCACGCGAACCCACCCGGACCACCGCCTGTAGCACCACCGCCAGCACGGCGGCCTTCAATCCGAAGAACAATCCCTCGACCAGCGGCACTTCGCCGAGCAGCACATAGACATAGCTGAGCCCTAAAATCGCGAGGAAGCCGGGCAGCACGAATAGCGCGCCCGCGACCAGGCCGCCCTTGGTCTTATGGAGCAACCAGCCAATATAGACAGCTAGCTGTTGCGCTTCAGGGCCGGGCAGCAGCATGCAATAGTTGAGCGCGTGGAGGAACCGCTCCTCGCCGATCCAGCGCCTCTCCTCGACCAGGATGCGATGCATCACCGCTATCTGGCCCGCCGGTCCGCCGAAGCTGAGCAGCGCGACCCTGATCCAGACGCGCACCGCCTCGCCAAAGCTGATGCCGTGCTCGTGCAGCGTCTCGACTGCGATTTCAGCGCGTGCGCTGGCCTCCATCTTTAGTCCTCTTTTCGCCGGGTGAAGTGAGCATAGAATCCGTCGAGCGCGGTCGATCCGCGCGCGATCCGCTCCTCGTCGTCGTCGGTGCCGGCACAGATGCCGGCGATAAGCGCGCTCACTCCCGGAGTTTCCGGGCGCTCGAACCGAGCATCGGCAATATCAAGGTCGTGAACAATTTCGCCGAGCGCCCGCAGCGCGGGGTCGGTCTCGAGACCGGTGCGGAACACCAAGGTCTCGAAGGAGCAGCGGTCGCCTTCGTGGGTGAACTCAGCGTCCGCCATGTCGAACCTCAGTTCGTCAGGCTCCGGCACATATCCTTTGCCCTCGACGAACTTGAAGCTCGCCTCGGGGTCGATGAAGCGGCGAATGAGCCAGGCGGACGCGATGCGATCGACATGGACATGGCGGCGCGTCACCCAAACGCGGCGCTTTAGCTCCGCCGGGGTCAGCTCGGGCGCACTGGGGCCGCTCACATCGGGATGTTGGTGAGAGCGGCGGTCCGCCTCGGTGATGGCGGCCTGTGCCGCCTGCCGACCATGCGCACCGAAAAAGTCGATCGCGGCGACCTCGTTCAGGCGTTTGCGCAGGCGGCCCACATCCGCCGCCGCGACATACTCGCCCTCACACAGCGCGCGCGCCTCGCGTGCCAACTCCTCATAGTCGGCGTCACGCGCAGCGTCGAACACTCCGCGCAGCTCCGCATCGCCCATGCCGCCGACAAGGCGCGCTTCGAGGATCAGCGCCTCGCCGCCATTTTCGGTGATCTCGCGATGCAGTTCTTCGAACAGCGCGCGCGTGTCCTCGCGATTGGGGAGCGCATGGACGGCGTTCTTGAGCGGCGCGGCCCCGATCGCCTGCAAACGCCGCCAGACCTTCACCCGCAAATAGGCAGGCTTAGCCGGAAGCTGCGGGATCAGGAGCAACCAAGGGGAAGCTTGTGTGTTTGTCATAGTTGTATCGTCACTAGCCTACAAGTGTAAGGGTTGCATCACAAGCCTCATGAGCATAGGACTGCTTATCCCGAAGAAAGAAACCGGAGCGCAATGTCGCGGCTCGCCGGCGGCGCGCTCGCATGACGTGAGGCTTTCCGTGTCGAGTGCGCTGATGAAGGATCAATTATGCTGAAAAAGACCATCGCCTTGGGATTCGCCAGCCTCCTGCTGGCAAGCCCGGCATGGGCAGCGCCGGACTGGTCGGCTGTCGACCGGGCGATAGGACGAGCGGGGGCCGAACAGCCGGGGGGCGTTCACCGCTACAGCTTCCCGCGTTCGGACCTGAGCGTCACGCTGGATGGGGTGACGATCAAGCCCTCCCTCGCGCTCGGTTCCTGGGCGGCGTTTCAGCCGATGGGCGACGAGGCGATGGTGATGGGCGATCTCGTGCTGACCCACGACGAGGTGAACCCCGTTTTGAGCCGCCTGCTCGCAAGCGGTTTTACGATCACCGCGCTCCACAATCACCTGCTCCGCTCTTCGCCTGCGACCATGTACATGCACATTGCCGGCCACGGCGACCCGGTGAAGCTCGCGGCCGCGCTCCGGCAAGCGCTATCAGCCAGTCGGACCCCGCTCGCCGCGCCGCAATCGCCTTCGGCCAGCGCAGCCGCATCGCGGCTCGACCTCGATGTGGCCGCGCTCAACCGGTTGATGGGCGGTGAGGGCAAGACGGCCGGTGGCATCCTCCAATACAGCTTTCCGCGCGCCGAGCGGCTGATGGACGGCGATATGGAGACTCCGCCGACGATGGGCACGGCGACCGCGATCAACTTTCAGCCAACCGGGGACGGCCGAGCCGCCATCACCGGCGATTTCGTACTTGTCGCAAACGAGGTCGATCCGGTCCTGCGCGTGCTGCGGACGAACGGGATCGAGGTCACGGCGCTGCATAATCATATGCTAAACGACGAGCCGCGGCTGTTCTTCATGCACTTCTGGGCCAACGACGACGCAGCCAAGCTCGCCCGTGGGCTGCGCGCGGCGCTCGACAGGATGAACAATCAGAGGAGTTGAACTCGGACGACGGCTCATTGGGCCGTAACCGCCGCCCGCCCGACCCCACGGCCCTTATGCAGGAAGTGGAATGGAACATGGCTAGCAAACGAACTCTCACTGTTGTCGCAGGCGTGGGCGCGGCCGCGCTGGCGATCGCGGGCGTGGCGATCGCGCAAAACCACGAGGCGAACGAAAACCGGATAATCGGCAAGCACAGCGAACGAGACATCCCGCTTGCTCAGGTGCCCGAGGCCGCGATGAACGCGGCACGCGCGCAACTCGCGTCAATAAGCAAAGCGGAGCAAGTCACCCGAAAGGCGGACGGAAGCACGCTCTATGAAATCAAGGGCAAGAACAGCGACGGAAAGACGATCGAACTGTTCGTCACGCCCGAAGGCCAGGTGCTCGGCCGCGAATGATGGATCAGCACGGGGCGCCGGCCGTCGAGGGCCGTGCGCCCCTTCCGAAATGATACTGCGGAATAGGAGACGAAAATGCGGCCAAGACGATGGATATTGTTATGCGCCGCTTTGGCCGCCCTGCCTGATAGTGCGATCGGCCAAACCGAACCCGCGTCGGCGACGGGCTCGGCGTTGTTCGTAAGCTGTCAAGCGAATGAGCCGCGATGCGGCGCTTACCTCCAAGGCGTGCTCGACATGATGATCGTCGCGCGAAAAGCGGAATGCCGCGCTCCACGCTATGACCGATCGGCGCTGCGCGCGGCATATTTACGCTGGGCGGAGCAGAATAGCTATTTTATGAGTGTTCATATGGTGGCCGGAGCTGAACGCTCGTTAGCGAAGGCTTGGCCATGTCAGTAGCATCGTACCCCGCGGCGTAGCCTGCCCGGCGGCTGCCTTTGAGGGCAGGCGGAGCGTCCGCCTGGCGGTGAATTCCGCCAGCTCAACGATCCCATGTCGCGCCTCAAGCTCGCTAATTAGCCGATGTTCGCATTATGTCTGCCAAATCGTTGTCTGGCGCACAAACCTTGAGGTGACGCCATCTTCGCACTGGTGATGATCGGATTGTCCATCCGGGCAAACGCCCGTTTCCGGCAGGAAAGGAAACTGCCGATGCAATGGCGGCTTTCACGATGATTGTGTTGAAAAACTCTCAGAGGCATTTCCTTGGGTAATATTCGAATTCAGGCGCAGTGGCAGGCGCATCAATGATTCGCAGGGCGCGGGCCGTCTGCATCATTGTTACCGAAAATCGGCGGGACGCACCTCAGCACCGACTTTTTCAACACAATCACGATCAGAGCCGCTTTCCAATTTGGTGAATTGGTCCGCACCTCGCGTTCTAGCTCTCAGCTTCACGCCCTTCCTTGCGATCTGTGTGCTGGGGCTGTTCAATGTTACCGCGATGACCCTAACGCCGAGGCCAGGGCAGGAGGGGATGCTGTTACCGTCCCCGATCTTTATTGGAGGCGCGTTCGTGGCGGCCCATGTTTTCCAGCTTTGGTTGATCGGAAGGAGCCTGGGCCGAAGTTAAACTCAATGTCGTCATGTTCACATGCAAACATGGCAGTTAACGCCACGACACTGTCCTATTGCCGCCACGATTTTCGGCGAAGCAATCACGCTATGGTAGTTATTAGGCACGCGATCTTTCCTCGTGACACAGCTTCGGTGCTGGGCATCTGGCGTGAGTTCATCGCTAATTCGCCGGTCAATCTCGACTATCAGAATAATGACGCTGAGTTTGCAAACTTGCCTGGGAAGTATGCGGCGCCCAAAGGATGCGTGCTGCTTGCGGACCGGGAGGGGGAAATCGAAGGCTGCGTAGCGATGCGCCAAGTCACACACGAGATATGCGAGATGAAACGACTATATGTTCGTCCCCAGGCTCAGGGACGGCATCTTGGTCGCGCGCTCGCTGAACGTCTGATCGAGGAAGCTCGCACTGTGGGCTACAGCGAAATGAGGCTCGATGTGCAAGCGAAGTTCGTCCCCGCGCGCAAGCTGTATGAGACTCTTGGTTTCGTCGCGGCGGAGCCGATTTCCTTCAACCCGGTTCCCGGCGCATCCTTTCTTGGACTTCACCTGTAGTCGAGTCCGTAGCTATCGACCAGAAAGTGACAAAGGCGGATCAGTCGATATGTTTGCATGTGGACATGAACGCTTGTCCACATAAGGGATCAGCGCAGTGGCTTGCGTTCGTGCCGTTTCTTGCAGAAGCCTAGGAAAGCGGCGCGGGGGCTTTTCAGCTCGGGCTTGCCCATGTCGTGCCACCACGACACCCATTCGTCATAAAGCGCATACACGTCATAGCCTGGCGCGGCCGTCTTGGCGTCGTGCATGGTTTCCGGGTCGATATAGGGCGCATCGTCGCCGGCGTTGGCGAGCGGATCGGGCTTGGACTTGAGGCCCGAGCGGTTGCGGAACAGGATCACGTCATCATTCATCGTCACCGCATAGTCGGGGAAATGGCCGTGGTCCGCGTCATGCTCGCAGACCTTCTTGACCAAGGCCCGGAACACCCGGAGCGGGCT